>WNFT01007041.1_pt1 | contig 14946 bp, 8 predicted proteins | sample 5400191 | NCBI WGS metagenome assembly WNFT01 (sample SAMN13153359, study PRJNA577476) | soil metagenome | isolation source: 80 cm saprolite under Madrone tree | place: USA:California | collected 2016-06-14 | reverse complement strand
CATCCTCGCTGCGCAGGGCGACAACCAGGAGGCGCTGGTGATGCTGATCCTGGCCACCACCGATCAGTTCGGCTGCGGCTCGGAGAAGCGGCCGGGCGACGCGCGCGACCTCGTGCTGAAGCTGCGCGACAAGTACGAGCGGCGGTACTACCACGGGATCATCTGCGAGCGCTGGGTCAAGGCGCAGCTTTGCGACGGCGCGCATCCCAGCCTGGCCACGGGCTGGTTCCTCGAAGCATTGGACGACTACGAGGCCGCGCAGGCCCTCAGCCCGCCCGGTAACGACGACGCCGTCCTGCGCTGGAACGCCTGCGTCCGGTATCTGCAGCACCATCCCGAGCTGGTCACCGACCTCGAGCGCTCCGATTCCGAGAGCTTCGCCGACGACAGCCCACCGATCTGACTTGCGTCGGAATTCTGGGTCGCACTCGCTCGCCATGTCGCGGTCTGGTCCGTGCTGTTCGCGTCCTCGCCAATCGGCCCCTCAAGCCTTCGAATTCGACGCATGCCGCGCGGCGATGTAATTGCGGGAGCCGAGCTTGATCTTCTGCGCCGCGTCCCGCTGGATCGCCGCGACTGCCTCCTTGCGCTGCCCGGTCAGCATCTGCCGCGCCTTTTCGAACGCGATCACACCCGGCGTCCTGGGCTGCGACGGCCTGCGCAGCGCGTTGGCTGACTTGGGGAGGTGGATGGGCGGCATGGTGGCAGCTTTTCCCTGCAGCGGCTGCGCTGCCAACACCTTCGACAGACTGTGGATGCCGCCCTCGCGGTGCCTGTCGTTGACGATCTTCGAATAGGCGTGGCCAGGGGTGGCCACGTCCGCCAGGAGCTGCAGGATCGAGGTGTGATCGAAGCGGCGATTGGACGCGCTGCCTCGCGCGACCAGCGGCGAGACGACGATCGCCGGCACGCGCGGCCCGCTGGTGAGGAAATCGGCCTTGTCCTTCCAGATGTCGTCGTCGTACCTCGACGTGGTGACCGGGAATGGCGGCACGTGATCGAAGAACCCGCCGTGCTCGTCGTACACGACGATCATCACCGTCCGCTCCCACCGCTTCGGATTGCTGGTGACCGCCCGGTACACGTCGGCAAGGAACGCTTCGCCGGGACCCATCGGATTGGGCGGATGGTTGTCGGTCCACTTGTTCGCGAAGTAGTGGTCGTCGGAGTACGAGGGCTCGACGATGATCAGGTGTGGGAACGTGGCATCCGTTTCCCGCTGGAAGTCGTGAGCGAGCTGGGAAACGTTCCTGAAGCGCGCGCGATCGGGTTCCAGGGCGTGAGGTCTTCGCACGCTGAACAGGGTGATGAAAGAGAACGCCTCGTGATAGACGCGCCAGCGGAGGTCCTGCCCATCGCACCATTCGAGCACACTTTCGTGGTCGGGCGGGATGCCGTCCGTCTCGTCGATCTTGGTGTAGCCGCAGAGCGACATGAACCGATTCGGATGCGTGTCGGTGGGAATCGGCGAGAACCAGTGGTCGCAAACCAGGAACTCCCGGGCGAGGAACGCCGTGGCGGGAATCAGCTCGGGAGGCATCATCATCATGCAATCCGGCCGGGGACCCCACTTCAGCTCCTTGTGCTCATCGAAGAGAGCGTCCGCGAAGCCGTCCATCGCGAACCCCTCCTGATCGTACTTCTCCTTCGTCTTCGCGTCGGCGAGATAGCCTGGGAGCACGTAATGCATTTGCGTCCGGACCCTGTTTCGCCCGTGGGGAAGATCGCTCGCCAGCAAGACGTCCTTCTCGGCCATGTAGGGCCGCCACACCTGGTTGCGCGCGCGATTGCGGTAGGCGGGTTTCGTCAGTTCCCTGGTGCTGGAATCGATGGGGCCCTTGAGGCCCTCGATGTCCGTCCGGTTGCCATAGGGCGGAAGGCTCATCCACCCGAGGAGATGGTCGAATGACCGATTCTCCAGCATCACGAGCACGATGGTGTCCACCGCCCCGGAGATGTCGTGCGGGCGCATGCTCAAGTCCGTCGGGCCGCTCATGTCCGTTCTCCTGGGTCGGCGCCGGGGTCGTCATCCGCCCTCAGCGTCACCGGCCAGCTCGCGATCTCCACGCCGCCGCCGTCGAAGAGCCGCAAGGTAGCGTTGTCGGTGGAGACGTTCGGAGTGGAGAGCACCAGCTCGCCGGCGTCGTTGGTCGTGCCTTCCACCGGCGGATGTCCGGGGATCTCCAGCATGCAGGGCTTGTTCCTCGCGTAGTCGCTGCCGTCCGGGAGCTCGAGCTGGACGTGGAAGTTCGGCTGCGCCTCGGCCGCCCTCTCCGTCTCCGCAGTCTGCTCCGGATCCGCCCTCCCGGCGGGGTCGGCGGGCGCGGATCCCTTCCCTGGCTTCGCGGAGCGCGACTCACCTCGCTCGGCCTCGGGCGCCGTCCCCAGATCCTTCACGGTCAGCACCACCTCGCGATCCGCCGGCAACCTCACCCCGGACCTGGCCTCCGCCAGCGCGACCACCCTGTGCTCGTCTGCCATCCGGATCCCCCTCGGACTCGGTCAGCCTCCCGTCCAGCCCGCCGCTTCCATCGCCGTTGCCAGCGTCTTGCACCGCCTTGTAGCCCGCCGCGACCAGCGCCGGGTCCGCGTACTTGAGGTACCCCTCGCGCCCCGTGGTCTGCGTGAACCCGCGCCCGCGGAACTTGAAGAAGTGGCACTCCCGCTGGGCGGACTTGAGCGGCTCCGACTGGGGGTTGGGATAGCGCGGGTCCTCCAGCGGCTTGGGGTAGTTCTTGTCGTTGAGCGGATCCCCGAGCACCCACATCGGCCGGCCATTCCAGATCTCGATCTGCTTCTTGTCCTCGAGCAGACCCATCTTCTGCAGCTGATCGCCGGCGGGCCACGTCCAGTCGCCGTCTCGCTTGTTGTAGCTCGCCTTGTAGCCTGGGATTCCCCAGAAGAAGTATCCGTACTCGCCGAAGTCGATCAGGTTGTGGCGGTCGTCCGTCTTCTTGCCGCGCGGCAGCCAGACCTTGCCGCCCTTCTCCAGCGTGGGATGGAAGCTGCCGCCGGTTTCGTTGTACGGGATGCAGAAGGCTGCCGCGAACTTGAGCAGGCTGATCTCGTCCTCGCCGCTCAGTTGCCTGGTCGCGTCGAAGAACGCCTTGAAGTTGTCCGCGTTCACCGTATGGGGAAACTCCGGCAGCGAGCTGCCCTTCACCTGGATGGTGGGATGCTTCCCGGTGTGCTTGGGTTGGAATTCCTTGTTGAACCACTCCGCAAAGGGCTTGCCCGCCACGGTGATCGCGCCGCTCTTCACCTTGCCCTTCGAGGCCGGCCCCGGTTTCGGCTTGTCCTGCTGCGGCTGCGCCTTCGCCGCCGGCTGCGCGGGCGCCGCGCCAGCGAGCTTCGGACCCTCCGGATGCGTGAGCGAGGTCACCGAGATCAGGTTGGCAAGCAGCTCCTTGAGGAACTGCCCCGAGACGAGGTTGTAGGCGCGCGCGTCCCCCTCCTGTCCGGGCGCCGTGCCCTTTGGCCACTGCGACGAGGCCGGCATCCGCACCTTGCCTGGGTCTTGCGAACCGTCGACGAACCCCGTGCGGTTGCTCCAGTCCGCGATGTGCGGTTTTCCCATCCCCTTCGCCGACTGGTAGAGCACGTTGCCCGGATCGACCACCAGCAGCGCACCCCCGATCACGCCCTGAGCCACCACGAAGTGCCCGGTCGACGCGGGCGCTCCGATCCCCACGATGCAGGGGCCGGTCTTCAGCATCTCCTTGATCAGCTCGAGCCACCCGCTCTTCGGCTCCGCCGTGACGTGATGCGCGGGATGGTTGTCGACCGGCTGATCGTTCGCGTTCCGGTCGATCTCGCCCGCGGTCTTCAGATACCGCGACGCCAGTCCATAGATCTTGCGGAAGTGAATCCTCCCCGCTTCCGTCAGCTCCACCTTCCCCGGCGGGTCCGCCTGGCGCCAGAAGGCCTCGCCCATCCGCGGCCCGTACCAGGACTGGTCGACCTTCCCAGAGGGCTTGGTGGGAAACGGAATCCGTCCCGCTTTGCAGTCCTCCGCGAACCAGCGGAGGATGATGGCAGCGGTCGACGCGTTGCAGCCGTTGTTCGTCCAGTCGATCATCGCGCCGGTCTTCGGGCCCGCGATGCGCGTCGGTCCCCAGCGACCCGGGTCCCACTGCGGCAGGTTGCGCACCGGCGGATCGAGGTAGATGTCCGCTCCGCTCACCACCGCGATGGGACCGCCGCCCGCTTCTTCGATCCGGAACGGCGACCTGGTCTTTGCGCTGACGTCGAACCCTTCGATCCGCGCTTCCAGCAACGTGCCCTGGGCGAGCACGAGGGGGATCGCCAGGTCGAGGCTGCCCTTGCCGTCCGCGATGCTCAGCGTGCCCGCGTTCTGCAAGACCACCTTGTCGTTGGCGTAGAGCGCGACCGGGAACGATCTGCCGTTGCACGCGGCCGTCGCCGTCGCCTTCAGCGTCGCGTGCCCGCCCGCCGGGCCGGTGTTCGTGACCCAGTAGAAGAGCTGGATGGCTGCGCTTGCGGAGGCCTGCTCCACGGGGGCCGGCCGATCTTCCTTGGCAAGGCCGCGGATCGCCTGGGCGAGCTTCTCCTGCGTCATCTGCCCGGGGATTCCGTCGGCATCGAGGCCATTCTGCCGCTGGAAGTCCTTCACCGAGGCCAGGGTGGCGTCGTCGAGCTCGATCGGCTTGTCCCCCGGCGCCGCCGAGATCAGCTTGTGCGTGTGCAGCAGCTGGAGCGACACGTTCACCACCGGCATGGCGGCCGCAAATCCCGCGGCCCGCAGCAATCTCCTGCGCGTCTCCGGATCGGCATGGCCCAGGTGCGGCGCCTTGCCGGCCATGAACTTCTGCTGGTACTCGCGGATCGCGGCCTGCGACTCGGCGTCGTTGACCGAGCTCGCATCGCCCGGGCTGCTCTTGATCCAGCGGGCCTTCCAGAGCACCTGCAAGGCGGCCTCCACGTCCTGCTGGAAATCCTGCGTCGGCCCGGGCTCCGCCTTCTGCACCTTCTTCTCGGATTTCTTCGCCGGCGCGGTCTTCACCTCCACCGGCTTGGCCACCGCCTTGCCCAACGGTGCGGGCCCTTGCGGCGCGGGCTTGCTCTCTCCCTTCTTGCCCGTCGCGCGCAGGTAGGGCTCGGGCGGCTCGACGCCAAAGAGCCGCGCCGCGCCCACCATGTGGTTCACGTAGAACTTGCCGGTCCCGTCGAAGATGACCGGCTTCACCCCGCCGAACGACTCGGTATCGATATCGCGCGCCTTCACGCCGGGCAGCGCGAACCAGACCGCCTTCGCGACGTAGTCGGGATGTCCTTTCGGATCGTCGATGATTCCGCTGAACAAGTCCTTCTTCGGCGTGTACTTGCCGCCCTCGACTTTTAGATATTCGGGGTCCCAGGTCTTGCCGCCGTAGTACGTGCAGACGGAGACGCCCACGTCTCCCTTGTACCCGCCGTTGGAGGTGATGAACTGGAAGCAGTCCACCTCGCCCTCCGCGTTGAGGTGCACGTTCCAGCAGAAAGCGGCGTGCCCGTGGATGACCTGCTTGTCCTTGCCGTCGACCTTGACGGTCTTCGGGTTCCAGTCCCAGCCCACCACGTCTCCGCGGCGCATCTGCCTGGGGTCGACAGGCTTGCCGAGATTGAGGGCCACGACCGATCCCGGCGCGCTGTTGAACAGGCTGAAGCCGTTCTGCAGCTGCGGAATCTTGTCCGCGTAGGCCTGCTTGAAGTCCGGCCGCCACTGCTTGCCCGAGAAGTAGTTGGGGCGGTCGAAGCCGTTGTGGAGCGCGTAGAAGTAATGGTCGACCGCCTTGCCGCCGTCGAACACGGGCTTGTAGGGCCCATCCAGCGCGTAGGCCTGCGCGACGTCGACCGGCCGCGGATCGAGCGCCATGCAGATGGCGGTGCAGGTGAAGGGCGAGCAGGAGGTGAAGCCCTCCGGCGAGGCCTTGGTGAACGCGCCAAGCTGCACCAGGACGGCGCTGCCGTAGCCGCCCTTGTTCAGCTTGCGCAGCTTCTCCCAGATGCGCACCAGCTTGGGCAGCCCGCCTTCGATGCTGGTGGCCGCGAACTGACCCGGCTGCAGCTCGGTGAACGAGAGTGCCATCGCGTCCCTCAGCCCAGCGTGAACCTGTAGGGCGGCGGATCGTCGCCGAGGATGTCGCTGGCAAACACCGTGTGCGCGAGGAAAGTCTTGCCGCTGACCCGCAGCTCGTAGACGCCCGGATCCGTGGTGAGGCGGATCTGCCCCTCCTCGTCGGTCACCACCTCCTGCGCGCTGCCCGACTCGTCCTTGACCTCGAGCTTCTCGTCTTTCAGCGGCTGTCCGCTCTCGTCGGTCAGGGCGACGAAGAGCAAGCCGTGCTCCTGGCCGGCAGTGGCCGCCGGTCCGCGGACCGACCAGGGATCAGGGTCTTCCACCGGCTCGTCCGGCACGGGGAAGAAGTGGTATTCCTTCTGCTCCGGCACGCGGGCGCGCAGGACACCCTGCTCGTCGGTCCGGACGGGCTGGCCGACTTGCTCGTTGGTGTCGGGGTCGACGATGCGGACCCGCTCCGCCGCGAGCGGGGTGCCTCCCGGCGCGGTGAGCTGCACCTCGATCGCATACGGCGCACGCAGGACCAGCGTCGTCTTCTGACCGACTCGCAGCTGCACTCCGGCCTTGAGCTGCGCCGACGTCACCTGCCGGGTCTCTGCGCTCCCGGATTGACCCAAGCGATCCCCCGGTCCCTCGAGCTGCGTGCAAGTTACCGCCAATCGCGGTATGCTGACAACGGGGTTGGATCCCCTGGGTCTTCCGGTGGCCGGTTTCAAGACGGACTTCGCCATCCATCTCGACGGCAACAAGCTCCAGGGCGAGGAGGCCGGGGCCGTCCTCGGCATCCGTGTGTTCCAGACCCGCAGCGGCGCCAGCGCGTTCGAGGTGACCGTCTCCGACCCCGAGCTCAAGTGGCAGGGCAAGCCCACCTTCACCGAGTGCAAGGAGGTGAAGATCGAGCTGGGCGAGGCGGGAAAGCTGAAGCAGGTCTTCGACGGCGAGGTCACCGCCTGGCGCACCGAGTTGGAGCGCTCCGGGCCATCGGTGCTGGTGCTGCGCGGGATGGATCGGTCGCACCGGATGATGCGGGCGAAGAAGACGAAGACCTACGCGAATGCCTCTCCGCTCGACTGCGCCCGGCAGATCGCCAGCCGGTACGGCCTCACCGCGAAGACGCGGGCGGGCTCTCCCGCGCCGGTGAAGATGTTCCGCTTCCAGGCCAACCAGACCGATTTCGATTTCCTCAGCTCCATCGCCGAGCTCGAGGGCTACATGTTCTGGGTCGAGGGAAACGAGCTGCACTTCGAGCGGCCGGAGATCTCGACCGCCGACGACGCCGAGTTCGCCCTCGGCGAGGATGTGAAGACCTTCCTGCCGGTCGCCAACTTCCGCAAACCCGCGGTCTCGGTGGAGGTCGGGGCTTGGGACACCGCCGGAAAGGTCGAGATCACCGGCAAGGCGAAGACCGGAGACGAGCTCTGGTCGGTTCCCGGGCTCAAGGCGGGCGGCAGCGTGGCGAAGTTCACCTCCACGAAGTCCGAGGTGTCCCTGGTCGAGTCGCAGGTCGCGACCCAGGAGCACGCCGACACGGTGGCCAAGGCGGCCCTCACCCGGCGCGCCATGGAGTTCATCACCGCCGAGGTCGAAGTGCGAGGCAACCCGGCGGTCAAGCCGGGGGCGATGGTCAACATCAAGAAAGTGGGGGTGTACTCCGGCCACTACCTGGTCACCGAGGCGAACCACTTCTTCGATTCCGCCGGCTACAACTGCATCCTCTACCTCGCGCGCGACAAGTGGGGGAACTCCTCCCAGCCGCCACAGCAGCAGGCGGCGCAGCGGCGTCAGCAGCAGGCGGCGCCAAACCAGCAGCAGCCGTCGAAGGCGGCCAAGGCGAAGCAGGAGCAGCAGCAGAACGAGGCCATCGACTTCACGCTGCACGATGATCAAGGGAAGGCGCTGTCCGGCGTGAAGGTGAAGGTCCGGCTCGCGTCCGGCGAGGTCCTCGAGGCCCGGACCGACGGCGACGGGCATGTTCACATCGACGACAAGCCGCCCGGCCAGTACATCGTCGAGCTCCCGGACGGGACGGAGACGCCGCTCGCCACGATCCGTCTGCGGGTGCAGAACGCCGCCGGCCAACCGGTGATCCATGCGGCCGGGACCGTCACGCTCAGCGATGGCGCGGAGATCAAGGTGTCGACCGACGACGCCGGCGAAGTCCATCTGACCGACGTGCCGCCCGGCGAGTACACCTTCAGGCTCGACTACGACGAAGCAGCGCGCGTGGAGCCCGCGGAGGCCGCCGAGAGCGGCGAGCAGCCAGCGGAGGCCAAAGGGCAAGCTGACTCGACCCAGCCGGCGGAAGCGAAGGGGACGGCGGAGGCCAAGGGGCCAGCGCCCGAAGCCGAAGCGGAGCCGGCGTCGGACGAAGAGGCGCCCGCCGAGGTCGAAGAGCAGCAGGAAGACGAGCCGAAGACGGCGCTCCTCATCGAGGTCGAGGACGCGCACTTCCGTTTCGACAGCGCCGTGTTCCTTCCCGAGCCGGCGGCCGACACCGGGGCCGACGCTCCGCCACCGGACACCATCGCGGGGCTCGACGTCCTCAAGACCATCTACGTGCGCGTGAAGGAGTTTCCGGGCGAGAAGCTGCTCGTGGCCGGGCACACCGACACCAAGGGCAAAGACGCGTACAACCTTCCGCTCTCGGAGAAGCGCGCCGGCGCGGTCGAGGCGCTCCTGCGCGGAGACGACGGGGCGTTCGCCGGCATCAGCCAGGCGCAGCACCAGGCGAAGGACGTGCAGCAGATCCTCGCCTGGGCAGCGGGCGCGCGCGGGTGGGATTGCGACCCCGGCTCCATCGACGGGCAGATCGGAGGCGGCACCCATACGGCGCTGAAGAGCTTCAAGCGGCACTGCAACGCCGACCTCGGCACCGCGCTCGAGGACGATGCGAAGATCGACGAGCCGTTCTGGCGGGCCGTGTTCGGCCTGTACATGTCCGAGCTGGCGAAGCTCCTCGAGGTGGAGGTGAGCGAGCTGGGCGGGTTCCGCTCCTCGCTGGCCTGGGTCGACGACTCGAAGCACTCGGTCGGCTGCGGCGAGAGCTGGCCGATCGAGGGCGAAGGAAAGGACGAGTTCCGCAGCGCCACCAACCGCCGCGTCGAGGTGCTTTTCTTCGAGCCCGGGCAGGAGCCGAAGCTGGACTGCCATCCGTCGGCAGGGAAGTGCGAGAAGGCGCAATGCGAGCTCTACCCGCCGGGAAAGTTCAAGCGCACGCCGCTTCCGGTACACCCCGGCGCCCGGCCGCAATCGAGTCCAAGAGTCAACGTCCCGGAGGAGCCAGGCTCCAGCAACCAGATCGCGCCCGACGGCCTGCACGCGTACGTCGTGCGCTTCAAGAAAGGGAGCAGCGACCTCGAATCGGTCTCGCACTTCGTCGTGCGAGGCGGCCAGTTCCAGCTTGCCACCGGCACCGCGCCGGTGCCGATCGACTGCGACCGCGAGGCGTTCTTCTACTTCAGCCACCGGCGGGATCTGGCCGACGACGCCGCGGCGCGGCCGGCCCGGTTCGCCAAGGACCGATCGGGGCTGCCTCTGGTGGGCCCGCTGACCGTGCCCTGCGGTCCCCAAGCCGAGCTGCTCGTGGACATCTGGCAGCAGAACGACTGGGTGCTGTTCCGCGCCCGCCAGATCGACGGCGCCGGGCCGGAAGCGGTGAAGATGGCGGATCAGCGCCAGGACTACACGCTCGGAGCGAAGCTGCCGCGCGTCGACGGCAAGCCGGGGTTCTTCATCCACGGCCATCCGCACGACAAGGACCGGCAGGAGCACTGGGACACGGCGCTGCCGCCGATCGACCTCGTGCGGCTGTCCGCTCCGGGCGGAGTCCCGCTGCTGGTGGGGACCTTGTCCGCGCTCCCCGCCGGGAAGGTGAAGCTGCTCGCCTTCCGCAGCGTCGCCTCGGACACCGCCGCCGCGGGGACCTCGGGTCCCATCGTGGTGGCCACCTGGAACGAGCTTGCGCCCACGGGCAAGAACCTCGAGATCGCCGGCCTGCACCGCTACGACCAGGCCCTGGTGGCGCGGCTGTCGGCCTTGAAGGATTCGGACCAGGGGAATGCCGCCATCGACGCCTTGCCGGACCCGCCGGCGCGATTCTTCCTGCCCGGCGACATGAACTGGCAGGACCAGGGGCAGACGAACAACTGCGGCGCGTACAGCTTCGCCACCGCGATGAGCTACTGGTTCCCCTACACGAACAACGCGGGGGCGAAGAACGGCGCATTCTATTCGGACACCAGCCGGGTGCCGAGCGTGGTGAACGGCGCGCGAACGCCGGCGAACGTCGTCGATGCCGCGAAGAAGTTCGCCATGAACGGCGTCGACCACGACGCGGAGGATCTGGACAAGGCCAGGGCGCTCAAGCTGCTCAAGCTCTGGGTGTCCGCGGGCGTCCCGGTGCTGGTGCTGGTAAAGGAGGACTCGGCGGCGGGGTTCTTCGACAAGCTGGTCAGCTACCACTGGAAGACGGTGGTGGGGTGGGACGGGCAGAAGCTCTACATGAACAACAGCGGCGGAGACCAGGAGAACGAGATGTCGTTGCGCAAGCCGGGCTTCGACTACGAGCACGGTCCCGCAGGCAACGACATGGATCCGATCGAGACCCACTACGAGAAGTGGAAGCTGGCGGGAGGGGACATCGTCGACCTCTTCACCTCCGTGGACGAGTGCACCTTCATTCCACTCTACCCGAAGGCAGCCGAGTACGCGGGTGATCACCCGGAGTAGACTCGTCATCGCCGCCGCCGCGCTCGTCGCCTGCGGCTCCGTGCAGCAGTTCCGCACCCGCGTGCTGGACGAAGCGGGCCGTCCGCTGGCCGGGGCCGTCGTGTACGATGAGACGTTCGTGCCCGGCGATCCCGTCCGCCACTTGGACTTCACCTGGGCGGTTGCCGATGCGGAAGGGTGGGCGCCGCCGCAGTCCCAGCCGCCGGTCCCGCTGCGCACCGAAGCCCGGAGCTGCTCGCTGTTGGCCATCTTCGTCCCGGGCCGGCTGCCGCTCGTCTCGATGGAGCGCGCCCCGTGCCCGGCCTCGAAGCGCCCCGCGGTTCGCGAGCTGCGGCTGGCAGACCCGGGCGGCGCGGTGCCCTACGACTTTCGCTCCATCGGCTTTCCCTTCCTCGACGACCCGGAGCTGCGCAAGAAGGCGCGCTCTTCCGAAGCGCAACCGCTGCGCGCCGCGCTCCGGCGGAGCGCGATGGCCCTGCAGGCGAGGGACGGGTCGCTGGGGGCCGAGATGCTCCGCGCCCTGGATGCGCTGTGAGCTCCTCGGACCCGCCAAGGAACGTTGCCGCCGCGCAATTTGACTGACACGGCGCCTGACAGCAAGTCGTGCAGAGCGGGAAGCAATCCACGAAATCTTAGCCAGCGTCGATTACGGGAAGACCCCGCAAGAGGTTCTCCAAGAGGAGAAGTAACGCCGGGCCGCAAGGGAAGCGGAAGTCGCGGGACCTGGAACCCCGCGAGACCGGGGTCGAGCCGTTGGTATCCCTGCGATACCGCCCAGAGGTCCCATCGACAGCGGCCAGCGACAACGGTTGACCGGAGCTCCGTGCTACAAGCCCGCGTGCCCTGGATACCGCCAGGGGAAGAAAGGACGTGGGTTGATCTGGTCTGACCTCAATCAGCTCCTTGGCGCCACCCTGCTGGTCGTGGGCGCAGTCCTCCCAGTCATCAATCCACTGGGAGACGCACCTCTCTTCCTGCAGATGACCGAGGATCTCGATGAAGCGACGCGCTCCAGCCTGGCAACCCGGGTGGCCACGTACTCCTTCGGACTCCTGCTGGGCTCGATGTTGCTCGGCTCCTTCCTCCTGCGCCTCTTCGGCCTCTCACTGGCCATCGTTCAAGTGGCGGGAGGGGCGGTGGTCTCCGCCCTCGGATGGAGGCTCTTGAATCAGGACGACGCGCCCAGGCCCGCCAGCGCGGCCACGCCGGCTCGAGTCCCCGACATGCTGGCCAAGGCACTGTATCCACTCACCTTGCCACTGACGGTCGATCCAGGCGCGATCTCCGTGGCGATCACCGTCGGGGTCAACCACGCGGACAGCATCCACAGCGTGGTGGTGAAGCTCGTTGCCGCGGTCATCGGCAGCGGAGTCATCGCCCTGGTCATCCTCCTCACCTACCGCTCCGCCTGGCGGATCAGCCGATGGGTCGGCCAGCGGTGGATGGTGATCGTCGTGCGCCTGTCGGCCTTCATCGTGTTGTGCATCGGCGTGCAGATCATCTGGAATGGCACCAAGGTGCTCGCGACGGAGATGGGGATCTTCAAGAAAGCGTCAGTCACGCACTGACGGCCGCAGATTCCGTGTTGAGGACGCTGATCTGCGGCCCGCCGGCGAAGAGCAGCAGCGCCTTGAGCAGCGTGGCGCGCGACGGCAGCAAGAAGTGGTACCAACGCCGCCGGATCAGCTCGGGCACCAGGACGGTGATGGGGAAGTCCGGCTCCGATCTGCACAGCGCGCGCAGGTAGGCGAGGAAGGGTGCGAAGAACTCGCGGTACGCCGAATGGAGCACGACGAGGCGCGGCGGCGGCAACCCGGCCTTGCCCGCTGGCTCCTCGACCAGCGCGTGCCAGGAGGTCGTCAGGTCGTCGCGTTCCGTGTCGTCCGCGAGGACCTGGACGGCGCGGACGTCGCCGGACAGGGTCATCGCCAGGCGCAGCGCCTTGTACGCGATGCGGTCGAGGTAGTGGAGCGGAACGACGACGATCGGCGCCGTCAGATTCGTCACCTCGAGCGGCGTCGGATCCATCCGCTCGCTCCAGATGCGCTCGTTTTCATCGCGCGTGTGCCAGAAGAGCAGCACGAGCGCTGGGATGATCACCAACGTGACCCATGCGCCCTCGGCGAACTTCGAGACGGCGATGATGCACAGCGTGGCGAAGGTGGCGAGCGCGCCGATCGCATTCATGCACAGCGACCTGCGCCACTGCCGGCCGCGCTCGCGCCACCAGTGCGCGACCATCCCCGCCTGGGAAAGCGCGAACGCGAGGAAGGCGCCGATCGCGAACAGCGGGATCAGCCGATCGGTGATTCCGCCGAAGACGACCAGGAGCGCACCCGAGATGATGGCCAGCAGGACGATCCCCTTCGAATAGACGAGCCGACGTCCCAGGTGCGCGAAGCCGGGCGGCAGGTATTCGTCGAGGGCGAGCAGGCGACAGACGCGGGGGAAGTCGGCGAAGCTGGTGTTGGCTGAGAGCGCGAGCACCGCGCAGATCGCGGTCATCGAGACGTAATAGAACGGGCCTCGCCCGGCGACTGCGGCCAGCAGTTGCGACAGCACCGATTGATATCCGGGTCCACCTGGCACGGTAGCGGCGATGCCGTACGATCGGGTGAGGAACGTTTCGCCGGCGATCAGGATCAAGAGGCAAGCGGCGATGCATGCGAGAGTCAGCCGCGCCCGACGGACCTTGGGTTCCTGGAAGATCGGCACCGCGTTGCTCACCGCCTCGATGCCGGTGAGCGCCGTGCAACCGCTGGCGAACGCGCGCAGCAGAAGCCAGGGCGTCAGCGCCTCGACGGCGGCGTGCGCCCTGGCCGGCGCGACGATGGGCCCCGGATGCCCCGAGAACGTGCGGTAGACGCCGAGCGCGATGGCCCCGAGCAGGCATGCGATGAAGAGAACCGTCGGGGCCAGGAAGACCGTGCCCGAATCCCTCACCCCGCGCAGATTCACGACCATGAGGACGGCGAGCACCGCGAGGCAGAGCGGGAGCGTGTAGGGCAGAAGCGCGGGCAGGGCGGATGCGGCCGCGGCAATTCCCGCCGAGATCCCCACCGCTACGTTGAGCGCGTAGTCGGTGCACAACGCCGCGGCGGCGAGCAGGCCGGCGGTCCGGCCGAGGTTCTCGTTCGCGACGGTGTAGGAGCCGCCGCCATTCGGGTACGCACGCATCGTCTGGGCGTAGGACAGCGCGACCACGATGAGCACTGCGCCGATGGCCAGGGTCAGCCCGCCGATTTGACCAGAAGCGGCGGAGCCGATGGGAATCAGCACGGTGAGCGCCGCCTCGGGTCCATAGGCCACCGAGGCGAGCGCGTCGAGCCCGAGCGCCGGGACGCCTGTCAGAACCCCGATACGTTCCGCTTCGTCGTCGGAGGAACGCAGTGGCTTTCCGAAGAGCAGCTCGCGCAGCGTCACCCGGGCGAGAGATGCAGGTGAGGTGCCAGCCACCCGCGAGCTCGTTCGCGCGACTGTGCCATCGCCGGGCGCCGACGAGGGGGCGGCGGAAAATTCGTCGATTTGATCGATGTCTCGACAAGGGTGTCCAGAAAAGCGAGCGGCTCGGGTTCGTGTGTCAGTTGCGTCCGAAACGTCATCGCCCGAGCCGCGCGCCGGTCCACTCCTCGCTGACGCGCCACAGCCGCTCGGCGACCTCCGGATCGCGTGCCCACGGCCGCACGCCGCGTGGCTCCGGATGGTCGGCAGGGACTGCGATGGCGATGTCGCAGTCCTCGCAGTACACGCCGCCGCGATCGTCGAGCTGAGCCGAAGTCGCGCACCACACGCTCGTCGCTGCGCCTTCGGCGACCGATTTGAAGCCGGCGGGCACCTTGCGCGCGGCCTCGACCGCCGCCCGCAGCTCGTCCGGCGACAAGGATCTCGAAAGGTCGGTGTCCATGATTGCGCCGGGATGAACCGAGAAGGCCCGGATGCCGGACGCCGCGCCGCGCGCATCGAAGGCCAGCGCAAACAGCGCGTTTGCCGTCTTCGACTGCCCATATGCGATCCATTTGTCGTAGGGCCGGCGGATGAAGTGCGGGTCTTCGAGATCCACCGCGCTGCGCGCGTGTCCGCGCGAGGACAGGGTGACGACGCGCGCGCCTCGCGCGGCGACGAGCGCCGGCCACAAGCGC
>WNFT01003046.1_pt1 | contig 14949 bp, 15 predicted proteins | sample 5400191 | NCBI WGS metagenome assembly WNFT01 (sample SAMN13153359, study PRJNA577476) | soil metagenome | isolation source: 80 cm saprolite under Madrone tree | place: USA:California | collected 2016-06-14 | reverse complement strand
TCGTAGGCGGACCGCTTGAGGAGTTGGAATGCACCCACGCCTACGTATGCGCGGGAATGTGGATTGTTGACGCGGGATGAATCGGTAGCAAGATGGAAGCCGAATCCCATGAAAGTAATGAGAATCTTTTCCCAGAAGCTGGCCATTTCGACTTCACCGAACAACGTGAGGTGGTCGAGGCCGCGCTGTTTTGCGAGCGTGATGGCACGGCGGAGGACATCGGGTTTGAAGCGAACATCGGCATCAGTAAAGAGCAGCCAATTGCCGGTGGATATTTCGTAGCCTTTTTGGAGGGCGTGTGGTTTGCCGAGCCAGCCGGGAGGCAGTTGATTGACGTGCACAGCGCGTAGCCGGGGATGGGCGGCCGCGAATTCGTCGAGGATGCGGCCGGTGGCGTCTTTCGAACGGTCGTCTACGGCGATGACCTCGAGATTCGGGTAATCGATTTCCATCAAAGTGGCGAGAGCGGCAGGAAGTTTTTCCTCTTCATCGCGTTCGAACGGTCGTCTACGGCGATGACCTCGAGATTCGGGTAATCGATTTCCATCAAAGTGGCGAGAGCGGCAGGAAGTTTTTCCTCTTCATCGCGCGCGGCAAAGATCAATGAAATTCGCGGAGAGTCGGCATCCGCGGCAGGAGAGAAATCTTTTAGCCACGGGAGGCGAATCGCGCCGTAGGCCACGCGGAGGCCATGCGTAAGCCAGAAAAACGCGATGAGACCAAAAAGTACGAGTCCGAAAACGTGCATGGAAATTGGTGTCGGCGTTGCCCTCAGGTTATGCTAACACGGGATGGAAAATAGCCTGTCCATCATCGGAGCGGGCCGCGTAGGACGTGCGCTGGGACGGCGTCTGCGCGAACTGGGCTGGAAAATTGGCGCGGTTATCACTCGCAGCGAGGCAAGCGCACGACGCGCGGTCCGCTTTATCGGAGCGGGAAAAGCGCACGCGCAGATGACACGGCAGATTGTATTGTCGCGCGTAATTTTGATCGCGGTGCCGGATGATGAGATTGCCGGCATAGCGAAAGAGTTGGCGCGCATCGGCGAGGAAGAGCTTCGCGGGAAAATCGTGCTCCACACCAGCGGCGCGCTGAATGCACGTGTGCTGGATCCCGTGAAAGCCTTCGGCGCGGCGGTCGGGTCCATGCATCCGTTGCAGTCTTTCAGCGGTGTTGCTGTGCCCGCGCTGGAAGGAAGAGTATTTGCGGTGGAAGGAGATTCGCAAGCGGTTCGTGCGGCGCGTCAAATCGCGCGTTCGCTCGGCGGATCGCCGGTGAGAATTGCCAGCGGCAAAAAAGTTTTGTATCACGCAGCGGCGACCATGTCGGCGTCGAATGTGCTGGCTATGGAAGAGGCCGCCACGCAATTGCTGATTTCGGTGGGCATGAAGCGCGGGCAAGCTACTAGAGCGCTACTGACACTGACGCGGCAGGTGTTGGAGAATATGGAACAGCTCGGGCCGCGGGCTGCGTGGACCGGGCCGCTCTCGCGCGGAGATTTCAATGTCGTCGAAGCGCACCTGGAGGCGTTGCGAGAGTCTCCGGCTGAATTTGCGCTGGCGCATGAAGCGCTGAACCGATTGGCGGCGCGGCTGCTCTCTCAGGATGCCGCCACGATGCTGACCGGATTGGACAAAATGGCAGCAGGAACAAAAGTGAAAGCAAAAGCAACGGGGGGCAACGCGTGAAACGACTGCAAGTGGGAATCGAGAGCACGATGCTGGCGAATGGGTTAAAAGTGGTAATCGCACCGGACACCACCGCGCCGGTGGTCACCGTCGGTGTGTATTACAAAATCGGATTCCGGCTGGAACCGCAAGGGCGCAGCGGCTTCGCGCATCTTTTCGAACACATGATGTTTCAGGGCTCCGCAAATGCGCCGAAGATGCAGCACATCAAGCTGATCAATTCGAGCGGCGGCGTGCTGAACGGTTCGACGTCGTACGACGTGACGAATTACTACGAAGGCGTGCCTTCGAACGCACTGGAGCGCGTGCTTTGGCTCGAAGCCGACCGCATGCGCGCGCTGAAAGTGGATGACGAAAATCTTAAAAACCAGCGCGACGTGGTGAAGGAAGAAGTTCGCGTGAACGTGATGAACCAGCCGTACGGCGGATTTCCCTGGCTGGACATGCCGCCCGTGGCGTTCCGCAATTGGGCGAATGCGCACAATTTCTACGGCGATTTCGCGGATCTCGACGCGGCGGATTTGAAGGATGTGCAGGCATTTTTCAAAACGTATTACGTGCCGAACAACGCGGTGCTGCTGGCCCTCGGCGACGTGAAAGCGGAGGAAGGAATCGCGCTGGCGAAAAAATACTTCGGCGATATTCCGGCGGGCGCGCCGCCGCCGTTTGCGGACCCGAGCGAACCCGAGCAGAACGAAGAGCGACGCGGCAACGTGGAAGAAAAGTTTGGCACCCTCCCGGCCATGGCGATTGGATACGTGATGCCGAAACGGCGGACCGCCGACTGGTGCGCCATGGCGCTGCTGGACCAGGCCCTGCATGGCGGAAGAGCGGGGCGATTGCATCGCGAATTGGTCCTGGAAAAACAGATTGCCGTGGAGGCCGACGGCGGCATCGACGATATTTTCGGATACAACGGGCCGACGCAAATGACCACGCGCATCTTGCACAAACCCGAGTATTCAAGCGAGGCAACGCTGGCAGCATTTGATGCGGTGCTTCGCGAAGTGCAGCAAAACGGCATCAGCGCGGATGAGCTCGAACAATTGAAAGTGAAGTGGCGCTCGGACTATTACGCGACGCTCGAAGGCGGACGCGGCGGATACATGCCGAAGTATGGATTGATGCACCTTCTCGCGTGCTTCACGCTTTTCGATAACGAGCCGCAACTCGTGAACACCATCCTCGATGGATTTCTTGCCGTTACCCGGGAAGAAATTCAGGCCGCGGCGAAGAAATATTTGCAAAACGAAAAACGCGCGATCGTTTTCCGCACGCCCGTGAACGCGGGCGCGAAGGAAGCGGCGTGATGGCCACCCGAACAGTGGAAGTAGCCACCGGTGTGCCGGGACTTTCCGCGGAGCGCGCGGTGACTTGGCCGAAGCGCACCAAGGCTCGGCTTTCGAACGGATTGGAAGTTGTGCTCGCGGAAGCGCACTCGATCCCCAAATTTCATGGCGAACTGTTTTTCCGGTCGGGCAACGCAGCCGTTGCCGATCGCGCGCCGGGACTGGCGGAAATGACCGCAACGGTCGTTCGAACGGGAACCGCGAAGCGCGCGAGCCGCCAGATCGAAGAAGATTTGCGGCGCATCGGAGCGGATCTTTCTTCGAACGCCGGGGCGGACACTAGCGCGATTTCGTTTGCGGGACTCTCGGAATTTGCGGAGCCGCTGCTCGGACTGGTGAACGAGCTCGCACGGGAAGCGGCGTTTCCCGAAGCGGAGTTCGAACGCGAACGCCGGCAGAAACTCGAAGAAGTGAAACTCGAACGCACGCAGCCGGGATTCCTGGCCAGCGAACGCTTGCGAAAAGTTTTGTTTGGCGCGCATCCCTACGCTCAGGTTTCGCCAAGCGAAGAGCAAGTTGCCGCGTACAAGCGCGAAGATTTGCAAAAAGTATATCGGGATGCCTACACGCCGGAAAATGGGCTGCTGTTGCTCGTTGGAGATTTCGAATCGCAAGCCATGATGAAGAACGTCGAAAAAGTGTTTGGCGCATGGACCGGCAACAAACCGGAAACGAAAACGGCTGCGGCGCGGGCGCAGCCGCGCGGCCGCCGCGTCTATCTGGTGCATGTGCCCGGCGCGGTGCAAACGCAAATCCTCGCGGGATGCCATGCCATTACGCGAAAAAATCCGGACTGGGTGAAGCTGGGACTCACGAATAGTTTGTACGGAGGAGCGTTTAATTCGCGACTGGTGATGAACATTCGCGAGGACAAAGGCTATACGTACAGCCCGCGGAGCGGCGTTCATGCGTTGCGGCAGCATGGATATTTCTCGGTTTCCGCGGCGGTGCGCAACGACGTGGTGGCGGCGTCGCTCACGGAGATTTTCTACGAGATGGACAAGCTGCGGTCGCTGCCGGTGCCCGAGCCGGAAATGGCCGACGCGCAAAATTATTTGAGCGGCGTTTTTTCCATGGGACTCGCGACACAGGATGGCTTGCTGTCGCAGCTCTCCACGGTGGCGCTGAACGAATTGCCGGACGACTATCTCGAAACGTACCGCGCGAAAGTTCGCGCCATCACGCCGGAGGAATTGCTTGCCACCGCACGGAAATATCTGGACTCCGCGAACATGCAAATCGTGGTGGTCGGCGACCGCGCGCAGATCGAATCGCAGGCCGCGCTCTTCGGCGAACTCGAAGTCTTCGACGCTCAGGGCAAGCGCATCAGTTAGACAAATCGTTTCTTTAATTATTGATTTAGATATCTAGCTGATGCATTATATTCCGGCTATGGCTCCTTGGCGTTCTGTCTGCCGGTTGCTCTCCCTCTTTGTTTGCCTTGCTCTTCTTTTTTCTCCGAGTTTGCTCGGCACAAAGAAAAAACCGCCGGAGCGGCCGGTCAATCTGAATACCGCGACTTCGGAACAGTTGCAGCAAGTTCCCGGGATCGGGCCAGCGACAGCGAGCAAGATTTTACAAATGCGCAAGACATACGGGCCGTTCAAGAGCGTAGACGACTTGCTGGCGATTCGCGGACTCGGCGCGAAGCGCCTCGAAAAAATGCGCAAGTATTTGACCGTCGGGAAACCGGCTGCTTCAAAGCCCACGATGCCACCGGCGAAATCCCCTCCTGTTGCAGAAAAGCGATCCGACAATCCGTAAGAGTCGCGCATGTTGCTTCATAAAACCTGATGGCTAGGCTTGGGTGTTTCTATCCGGAGGGGGACCTGGTCGGCGATGCGGATGCCGTAGCCTTCGAGGGCGACGACTTTTTTCGGGTGATTGGTCAGGACACGGATGTCCTTGAGGCCGAGGTCGATCAGGATTTGCGCGCCGATGCCGCTTTCGTGCTGGACCATGCGCTGGCGGGCAGGTTCGCGATCGAGCTGGCCACGCTTATGAAAATGAATTTGCGGAAGCGCGCCGGGCTCTTCGGCGGTTTCGACGCTGAAGCCGCGCCCGGTGTGGTGGAGATAAAGAAATACACCGCGGCCTTCTTTGGCGATGGTTTCCAGGGAGCGCGAGACGAGTTCGCTGCAGTCGCAGGCGGTGGAGCCGAAGACATCGCCGGTGAGGCAGTGCGAATGGACGCGCACCAGGGCCGGTTCCGCGCCTTCGAGATCACCGCGCACCAGCGCGACGTGCTGGTCGTGGTCCACGTCGCTGGCGTAGGCGATCATGCGGAAATCGCCAAAGCGCGTTGGCAGGACAGCTTCCGCGACACGGCGAACGTAGCGCTCATGCTGCATGCGGTAGCGGATGAGGTCCGCCACCGTGAGCATTTTCAAATTGTGTTCCTTGCAAAATTCAATAAGCTGCGGCACGCGGGCCATGGTGCCGTCTTCGTTCATGATTTCGCAGATGACGCCGGCGGCGCTCATTCCGGCGATGCGCGCGAGGTCCACGCTCGCTTCGGTTTGGCCGGCGCGGACAAGGACGCCGCCCTTGCGCGCGCGAAGCGGGAAGATGTGGCCGGGGCGCGCGAGATCCTGGGGCCTGGTTTTGGGATCGATCGCGGTGAGGATGGTGATGGCGCGGTCGGAAGCGCTGATGCCGGTGGTGACGCCAAGGCGCGCGTCGACCGCTTCCGTGAACGCCGTTCCGTGCACGGAGGTGTTAATCGGCGACATGAGGGGCAGGTGCAGCTCATCGCAGCGCTCTTCGGTGAGTGGAAGGCAGATCAGGCCGCGACCGTACTTAGCCATGAAGTTGATGGCGTCCGGGGTGATTTTCTCGGCTGCCATGGTGAGATCGCCTTCGTTTTCGCGGTCCTCGTCGTCAATGAGGACGATCATGCGGCCCTGGCGAATTTCTTCGACGGCTTCTTCGACGGTGGCGAAATGGGAGTAGTTTTCAGTCATAAGTAGTTAGTTTTAAGCTTCTTCCGCATGATAGCACTGGTGTCGGCTGGAATGGGAAGGGCAGTGACTGGTGACTCGTGACTGGTGTTCCGCGGCCCATGAATCGTGTTCCGTGGCCAGTGTCCTGTGAGCTTCGGATCCAGAAGAGTGACCGTCTGGAACGTCGAGAGGGGCCCCCCTCCCTCCCACTTTTTTGTAAGTGTTGCATCTAAAGAACTTAGCCTCAACGTAAGTCTTTTGTTTGCAACACTTACGGGGGAATTCATAAGTGTTGCAGCTAAAGGACTTAGGGGAACGTACTGTTGGCGAGAAAGTAACTGCTTGGGACGAGAGGATTCTGAAGGAGTTAGAAGCACTACCTGGCGGGCGAACATGGGTCGCTGGCACGGAGGATCGGTGCCGACTACACCAACCATTATAGCATGTTGGTACAGTTCGTCAAGGATTACTTTAAGTGATTTGGATGGAAAGAGATCGGCCCACCCGCCAACTCACCATAGAACCAATTCTGTTGGCGAGGTAAACTCGCCGCTACAAGAAATAGACCCGTTGATGACGCGGAGGAGGACGCGATGCAGGGGGATCGATACCGCAGGATCGCCTGGCCAGCCATTGGCGTACTTGTGGTCATTGGTTGGGCGGCAACGCTTGGCAGAGTTGCGGCGGGCCGAAGCGAGGATGCGGCACGAAGCCAGAGCAAAGGCCAAAACTCCAGCGTCGAAAAAACACAGACGAAGGTCGTGCTGCTGGGGACAGGCACGCCGCGCCCGTATCCGGATCGGTCCGGTCCGGCAACGGCGATTGTTGTCGGCGAGCGGGCCTATCTGGTGGACTTTGGGCCGGGCGTGGTGCGACGCGCGGCGGCTGCGGCAGAAAAGGGCACACCGCAGCTCGAATCAACCAATCTGAAAATTGCCTTCCTCACGCATTTGCATTCGGATCACACCGCGGGGTATCCGGACTTAATCCTCACGCCGTGGGTTATGGGCCGGACGGAATTGGACGTGTATGGGCCGGAAGGGTTGGAGGAGATGACCAAGCACGTGCTGGAGGCGTGGCGGCGGGACATCGAAATTCGCACCACGGGGCTGGAGCAGCGCCACGCCCTGGTGGTGCGAGCGCACGACGTGAAGCCGGGAGTGGTCTATCAGGATGAGCGCGTCAAGGTTACGGCGTTCCGAGTGCCCCACGGGCAGTGGCCGGAAGCCTTCGGCTACCGCTGATACGCAGGGAAAGAGCATTGTGATTTCCGGGGACACCAGCCCGAGCGAAGAGATTGTGGCGCATTGTCAGCCGTGCGACGTGCTGATCCACGAGGTCTATTCGCCGGAGAGCGTGTTGAGCATGCCGGACTACAAGACGTACCGCGCGAAGTATCACACCTCGACTAGCGAACTCGCGGAGATTGCCAATCGCGCCAAGCCGGGAATCTTGGTCATCTATCATACGGCCGGCCGGGGACCGCACGGCCCCATTCCCGACGATCAATTGCTCCGAGAGATCGAGAAGACCTATCACGGAAAAGTGGTCATTGGGCATGACCTGGAAGTTTATTGAGAAATTGGAATGCCGGCCACGCGCTGCGGGAAACGTCGAAGCGACCGGCGCGAAATGATTGGGAACAGTCGACTGCCGCGCGCTTAAAACCGAAGGGTTGCTGCACCCGGCCACCTGTCCAACCCAATTCTTCTTAATGCATTAAGTCGCGATGACCCGCTCCGATCTCTGATAAACCCTCACGCACGAACTGTTCCATCTCGTTGGCGCCCTCAGGCGCAAGGCCGCTCTTCTGCATCGCCGCATACCAGTTCACCAGTGCCTGCTTCATCAAAGCGTGTTCTTTCTTCCAGACCGGGCCTATATATTCGACCCAGAGATCGACTTCTGTTTTTGTGTACTCACGTTTGCCGGCGAGGAGTGTAGCTACTTTGACGATCATTTTAGCGAGGTCTTTGTCAATCGTGGCGTCAGGACTCGACCAATGCGCCTGCCCCAGGCAATCAGTATAGAAGCCGAGTTGCTTGATTTGGTCGAGAACGTAGGGGTGATCGGAATCCTTATCGAACAGTAGTCTTAGATCATCGAGCTTCCGAGCGCCGGCAGCAACGAGTTGAGGCAACAGCCAAGCTACGTTCTTTTGGGTATGGGACCGGTAGTCCTTCCACGCGTCCGAGACCTCGTTGCTTGTCGTGGCAAGAGACAAGGAGCGGAGGATTGAGATTTTTCCGCTCTCCTCAATCGAGAGGATTGCCAGCGAGGCTGCCGTAGGAAAACGGTGTGCCTCGAGAAGAGCCATGGCGTCCCCGGCCAGCCGCTGAGCATTCTTGGCTGCCGTGCTCATTCCTTGAGCAATTTGGGTTGTTGTTAGTCTGCCTCGATAGGCGTCGAGTTTTTTCTTCATCGTGAAATCTTTCCGCTCGGGTCTAGTCTGCGCCACCCGCCAGTCTCAAATCTACTGGACGAGTACAGCTGATTCCACACTAAATCATTTTGAAGTAAACTGAAGAAATATGGAGAAATCAGATGGGTATTACAAGATGTCCTGTTGAATGTCCGGGATGCAAAACAGGTATCGTTCTCCGTCTCGGTGTGGGGCACGAGAAACGGCAAGCCTTTTTCTATGTTTGTCCAAAATGCCAAGCTGCCACGAAGGGAGCTCTGATCTGGGATGGTGGCGCAGGAACCCGACTCGAGCTTGCTGATGGACGAAAGCTGAAATCAGAAAAACATTGCACCGAAGTAGTCACCATTAACCCAGAAATTCCGGCGTTTGCCGGGGCAAAGAGTATGGCCGAACCCGGCGGCTCAGCATTCATCACGTTTTTTCAGTGGTTAGGGGGAGATGGAATTCAACAGTGCCAAGGCGCTTTTTACCAAATGCGTCATCTTCTGGATTCTGACTGGAATGGACTCTCTCGGCTCACCACCTACTATCTAAACCGAGATTGGAAACACTACGATGCCGCTCTAGAAGGCTTGTTGCCGGAGGAGCACCGCAGTGTGTCAGCAGACTGGATGCGCGAACACCACATCCACTATCTGTATGAGCTCCTTTTCTCTGCGATTTGGGTCTTGGATCCGGGGAAAAATTTCATGGAGATGAAGGTGGCATGGAATGCATTGTGGTCGCCAGATCGGCCTCACTTCAAGAATTTGGTTCCTTTTGCCCAAGCCGAGGTCAATACTCCTCTGTTTGAGAGTACGCAGCGTGCACTCTTTGAGCAGATCGGACGATATGTAAATCTAATGAGTGCCATGTTTCCCGGGCTTCTTTGTGACATGCTCCCCGAAAAGCATCAGCCAGAAGTCGATCGCTTACGCCTATTCAGGGATGAATTCGAATTGTTAAGAGACTTGTACATCCAAGGTTTCGAAACATCGCATAAGGTTCTCCGTTGGGTAATTGGAACTCTCAATGCGGATATCCATGGCGACCCCAACAGGTTTTTGCCAGTTCCGGGAATGAATCCTCAGGTAGCCAATCGACCGCCGAAGAATCTAGATGCGTTCACCAATCTACCGAACGCGTCTAAGCGTGAGTGGCTCATTCAATTTCCAGAATGGCATAAGCGCTGGGACAGCTTGTTTGACAGGCACCTTCGTAACGATATTGGACATGCTTCTGCTAGACACGAATTGCCAACGGGTCTCATTCAGCGTGACGATAGACCTCCACTCCCTTACACTCGATTCGTCCAGCAGGTCCATAGGATTCTCCATCCGCTCTTGGCCTGTATAACTGTATTAAAAATCATGCGAATCTATTCGACCGTAAAGTGGGTTGATTGGTATTCCTTGTTGTTGCCGGGTGCCACAGGCGAGTGGGCCAGCCGGCGCTCGCGTCCGCGAGCGGAGGAAAAAGCCGGCCGCTTCGGTCGGGATGACAGTTATTGTGTTGCGTTTATGTCGGAGCCGAAGCTCCGACCCCCAAGGAAGGGGCATCCGCGTTCCGGCAAATGCAAACCCTATCAGGTGAAACAAGTCCGGAACGTTATAACCAATTATCGCTTGGCGGGAGAAGCCGATGCTTAGATACGAGATCATCATCTATTGGAGGCAGGCCGACGATGGTTTTATCGCAGAGGTTCCAGAGCTGCCCGGCTGCGCCGCCGATGGGAAAACGTATAAGGAAGCTCTCGCCAACGTCGAAATCATCATCCAAGAATGGATCGAAACGGCCAAGGAACTCGGCCGTCCCATCCCCGCGCCGCGCGGCCGCCTCGCGTTCGCCTGAACGTTTCAGCAGAACCGTTGCGAGCACCCGCCTTTGTTTAGTATCACCCGAAGAGAGTGATTCCCCCCATTGGGAACCCATCTATGAGAAGGTGGATGAATTCAACCAAAAGACGCTAGGATCTCTGCGGCGGCATTCGGGGCAGGAGAAGCACACATGAACCAAACAGAGCAAATCGCCGATTCTTACCGGGCCGTTACGATCAAAGGCGCTTGGTACGGACCTTCGCTCGCCGAGCTGTTAGCAAAGATTTCGCCGGAACTTGCGACGACGGCTCCCGTTCCGGAGGCTCATTCCATTGCGGCGCTGCTTCAGCATTTGCTCCTTTGGAATGAAAGAATTCGAAACACCTCCGACAGCCATCCGCTCGCGCGTTGGGAGCCCGAAAAGGAATGGGCGGAGCCGCCGATTCCCTGGAACGAACTCGTCGCGCGCTGGAACGGCAGCCGCGACCTGTTCGAAGCCCAGATTCGGAATTTTCCCGTGGAAGATTTGGGGAAACAGGTACCGGGGCGGAGCTATCCCTACGAAACGTTGCTTCGGGGAGCCGTGCAACACGCGATTTACCATTCGGGGCAGATCGCGATGGTTTTGAGCATGCTCAGGTCGCTACGGGCAAAGTAGAAATCAGGAAATTAAAATTAGAAAATAGCGAAGAGAAAGTCGCCATGGTTCGGCTTCGCTCCCACAGGTACAGGATGGAAAATTGAAAATGGAATGGCACGCGGCGCTGGGAGAGGAGTCTTGTAGTTGTTCCATCGATTTGGGGGGGATGGATCAGTGTTGCCGCGATCCCTCCACTGCGAGCCGCAAAAAGCGCGGCCCTCCGGTCGGGATGACAGGCTAAGGCAAAACAAGAGGAAAGGCAAAACAAAGCAAAACAAAGCAAAGCAAAACAAAGCAAAGCAAAGCAAAACAAAACAAAGCAAAGCAAAGCAAAACAAAGCAAAGCAAAGGCGGAGAAGGGCTAATTCGTTTCAACGAGGAAAGTCAGCACTTAGATCGTGGAACTTCGGATTCACGTTGCGAATGAGCGCAAGCTTTTTCTCGCGGCGCCAGCGCTTGATTTGTTTCTCTCGACTTATGGCATTCCGGATATCGCCATAGGGCTCGAAGTAGACAAGCCGGACAACTTCATACTTCTTTGTGAAGCCACTCTGCAGCTTTTGCTTGTGCTGCGCAACGCGGCGCTCAAGGTGGTTTGTAACGCCGGTGTAAAGCACTCCGCTTGGGTTGGCAAGAATGTAGACATGGTAGAGAGCCATGGCGGCGGATTCTTGCACGAGCGGGTCAAGGCTGTCACTAAGCGAGTGTTCAATTGATTGGAGAAGGGGACAAGTGTTGCCACAATCCTTCCACTACCGGACGGCTACCAGTCGGGAGCGTTGGCCAGGGCCATTTTCGAGAGGTCGAAGGAGGTCTTGATGGTGGCTTTGCCGGCTTCGCAGAGGAACTCGACGTTTTTCTCGTTCGAGGCGAGGATGGGGTCACCGGAGGCGGACTTCTTTGCAAAATAGAAAACGACGGCTGCGATGGAACGGGGATCATCGGGCTTGCGGCCGGGGATGCGCTGGACTGTAACGTGCGTCGCTGGGATTTTGGCTTGTTTTTTTTGCTGGAGAGAAGCTTTTGCGGCGAGGTCTTTTTCCTCGGCAGAGAGGAACGGGGTCATATCCTGGCCGACGACGGTAATGGTGACCTCGGTGGGTTCGTCGGCCAACGCTTTGGCAGCATCGGCTTCCGACATGGCGCCGCTGAGGACCTGAGCACGCGCGAGGGCCTGGCGAACGGCGCGCGCCGAAAACCAGCGGACTGCGAAGGTGGCTTCCGGCGCATTGGCGGAATTCAAGATGGCTTGATTTTGCGCGAGGGAGCCGGAGTTGGCGCTGGAGGGTCCGCCGGGCATGCTGCCGGAGCTGGGCACGGAGGTGGCGCCTGCGCCTGTACCGGAACCGCTCGGGGCGGGGCCACTTTGCGTGCCGTAATTGCCGGGTGTGCTGCCGCCGGGCTCGACGGGAAGCGTGGTGTCGCCTGGCTTGCGCCAGCTTGCGGTGACATGGACGACATGGCCCCACGGGGAATCGGCCAGGATCCTCTGGACGTCTTTCAATTCCCACTGCTGGTACGGCTTGCTTTTCCAGACATCGTCCGCGTAAGCGACGGAGACAAGGAGAACCACGGCGAGGACCAAAAGAGTTGCGCGTTTCATTAAGAGCCTCCCACCCAGGCTTGCGGCTGGACGCAAGCTGATGCCCACAGGATTCTACCTCGTCCAAAGCTGGACAGCGTGGAAATAATCGCTCCGAAGAGGGCTGCGGCAAAGAAAAAGGGCGTCCCGGTTTGCACCGAGGACGCCCTTTCAGGATTGAGGTTGCGGGCGAGCTGGAAAACTTAGTACATGCCGCCCATGCCGCCAGCGCCGGGGGCTCCGCCGCCGGCTGCCGCTGCCTTGGTGTCTTCCTTGATGTCGGCGATGAGAGCTTCGGTGGTGAGCATCAAGCCCGCGATGGACGCTGCGTTCTGCAGCGCGAGGCGGGTGACCTTGGCCGGGTCGATGATGCCCATCTTGATCATGTCGCCGTATTCGCCGGTCTCGGCATTGAAGCCGAAGTTTTCGTCCTTGGAATCGCGGATCTTGCCGATCACAACGGCGCCTTCATGGCCGGCGTTGAGTGCGATTTGGCGGGAAGGCTCTTCGAGAGCGCGCTTCACGATGCCCGCGCCAACGGCCTCGTCATCGTGCAGCTTGAGCTTATCCACTGCGGCGAGGCAGCGAAGAAGCGCCGTGCCGCCGCCGGGGACGATACCTTCCTCGACAGCCGCGCGGGTGGCGTGCATAGCGTCTTCGACACGCGCCTTCTTTTCCTTGAGCTCGGTTTCGGTGGCTGCGCCGACTTTGATGACGGCGACGCCGCCGACGAGCTTGGCAAGGCGCTCCTGGAGCTTTTCCTTGTCGTAATCGGAGGTGGTGTTTTCGACTTGCGCGCGAATCTGCTTCACGCGGCCCTCGATGTCGGCGGACTTGCCAGCACCTTCGATGATGGTGGTGTTGTCCTTGTCAATGGTGATTTTCTTGGCGCGGCCTAAGTCTTCAAGCTTCACGTTTTCGAGCTTGATGCCGAGGTCTTCGGTGATGGCCTTGCCGCCGGTGAGGGTGGCAATGTCTTCGAGCATGGCCTTGCGGCGGTCGCCAAAGCCTGGGGCCTTGACGGCAGCGCATTGCAATGTGCCGCGGAGTTTGTTCACCACGAGAGTCGCAAGCGCTTCGCCCTCGACGTCTTCAGCAACGATCAAGAGGGGCTTGCCCATCTTGGCGGTCTGCTCGAGTAGCGGGAGCAGGTCCTTCATCGAGCTGATTTTCTTTTCGTGGATGAGGATGCGAACGTCTTCGAGCGCGCATTCCATACGGTCCGGATCGGTGATGAAGTAGGGGGAGAGATATCCGCGGTCGAACTGCATGCCTTCGACGACCTCGAGGGTGGTCTCCATCGTCTTGGATTCCTCGACGGTGATGACGCCATCCTTGCCGACCTTCTTCATGGCCTCGGCGATGATGCCGCCGATTTGCTTGTCGTTGTTGGCGGAAATGGTGCCAACCTGGGCGATCATGTCGCCCTTGACGTCCTTGTGGAGCTTCTTGATTTCTTCCACGGCGACTTCGACGGCTCTCTCGATGCCGCGCTTGAGAGCGGTGGGGCTGGCGCCTGCGGCGACAGTCTTAACGCCTTCGCGGAAGATAGCCTGCGCGAGCACGGTCGCGGTGGTCGTGCCGTCGCCGGCAACGTCGGAAGTCTTGGAAGCGACTTCACGGACCATCTGCGCGCCCATGTTCTCGAGGGGATCGCGGAGCTCGATTTCCTTGGCTACGGTCACGCCGTCCTTGGTGATGATGGGCGCGCCGAACTTCTTTTCGATCACCGCATTGCGGCCCTTGGGGCCGAGGGTAATCTTCACTGCATCGGCAAGAGCGTTCACGCCGCGCAAAATCGCCTGGCGGGACGCTTCACCTGTAACAATCTGCTTCGCCATTTCTAAATTCCTCCTGATAATCTTCGTGCGAACTGCGAAATATGGAATAGAAACGAACGGGTCTAGGACCCGCTACTACTTCCTTGCTGCCTTTGCCGCGCCGCTCAACTTCGCCAGAATCTCTTCTTCGCGAAGGATGAGAAGTTCCTCGTCTTCGATTTTGATTTCGGTACCACTGTACTTGCCGAAAAGGACGCGATCGCCCGGCTTAACGTCCAAGGGGATTAACTCGCCCTTTTCACGCTTGCCAGCGCCGACGGCAATCACTTCGCCTTCCATGGGCTTTTCTTTTGCGGAGTCAGGGATGATGATGCCACCCTTAACGCTTTCTTTTTCTTCAATGCGCTTCACGATGACACGGTCGTGGAGCGGGGTCAGATTCACTGCCATCTTGAACAACCTCCATAAGTGAGCTTGCGGTTTAGATTGTGGCCGTAGGAGAAAAAGGAATTAGCACTCCTCACAGCCGACTGCTAATATAGCAGGAAAGCCGTACATGTCAAGCATTTATCGGACAACCGCCATGGGCTCGGCTTGGATTCATAGTGCGCTAAACATCATATTTACAAGCACTTAGATAGTGCAAGAAAAAAATGACATATGGCGATTGTACTGCAGATAGGCTCAGGGTAGAATTTCGCACGCGCGAGACTTCATGGGATCGCTGGTCTACATCCGGCTGATTG
>WNFT01019175.1_pt1 | contig 14951 bp, 15 predicted proteins | sample 5400191 | NCBI WGS metagenome assembly WNFT01 (sample SAMN13153359, study PRJNA577476) | soil metagenome | isolation source: 80 cm saprolite under Madrone tree | place: USA:California | collected 2016-06-14 | reverse complement strand
ACTATGACATGTAAAATAACTGCTGTATCCGGTCAAGATACAGGCGGTGATCAGATTGCAGGTTCTCAAACTTCAGGAGTGAAGTGTTTTGCCTTTGGAAATACCAGGCGGTTAAGAAATGAGAAACTGGAGGAATATATTCCAGATTTTCAATTTCTATTTTTGCCTGGAACAGGTATAGGCGTTAACTATCTGATTGATAATGTTGTGGATCTTAAAGGAACTGTCGTTTTGGCTCATGGTCAAGTCAATAAAGTCGAAGATAATTTTCATCCAAAACGTGGATTAGTGCTCAAACAAGCATTTGTTTCTGCACGATAACTGGAGAGATCATGGACAGAAAGAAGAAGCTTATTGTGGGCTTCTATGCTGGTGGATTGCCTTTTACTGGTGATTCATTAACCGAAACATCGCTCGGTGGATCTGAGACTGCTGTGTTGTACATGGCCCGCGCGCTCGCCAAACGTGGCCATGATGTCAAAGTCTTTAACAATTGTCCTAAGCCCGGTAAGTATGACAGAGTTGATTACTTTGATTTTAATAAACAATGGCGAGATATTGCCCCCATTGCTGAATGGGATGTGTTCATTGTTAGTAGAAACTACGCCTTTTGCGCTCAGCCTATCAAGGCTAGACTTGTAGGATTGTGGAGTCATGATATTGCGACGGATGAGCGCGAAATCATGACAAATATTTGGGGAGCAGATTTTATCTGGTGCCTGTCTAATTTTCATACCGAGCAATGGCTTTCTGTCGCTAAAAATCTTCAGCCGATTATGGCAAAAACTCGTAATGGCCTTGATTTGGAATTGATTCATGATGTCGAATCTAAGAAATCGAAACTGAGAGATAAAAATGTCTTTGTGTGGGGTTCTCGGCCAGAGCGTGGGCTCGATACCCTAATCACACATGTTTGGCCAAAGATGTTGAAAGAGCTTGGTAATGATATTATGTTAAAAGTTGGTGGATACTCTGATACAGGACTTGAGCTTCCAGATCATATCAAGCAGATGCACGAAGCTATTAAGATTCAGATTAGTGCTGCCAAAAATGTTGAACGGATAGAGCCATTACCCAAACGTCAATGGTATGAATTGCTTGCTTCGTCTGGAATGGTCATCTATCCAACCCATTTTCCTGAAATCAGTTGTATTACAGCGCTTGAAGCTCAGGCATGTAAAACACCTATTGTAACTAGCAATGAGTTCGCGTTAAAAGAAACGGTTAAAGATCGTCATAATTTAATTTCGGGACATTCGAGGAGTGAAGAGTACCAAAATGCATTTGTCGCTCGGGTGAAGCGACTCCTTTCCAGTGACTATGAATATAAAAATAGCCAAAGAATTGGCTATGAGCATGTCATAGGGTATTATGATTGGAATACGATTGCTGAAGAATGGGAAGAATTCTTTTGGTCAAAATTTAAAGAACGGTCACAAAGAAATGGCGGTCGAAGTTCGTTGCGCGCTTTGATGTATAAATCAGATCTTCTCGCAGCGAAATGGGCTTTGGATCATCCCGAAGATACCAACATTATTGAATCAGAGTGTAGTAAAGTCCGTAAAGATGTTGAATTTTTTCTGGAAGAACATCATAAGAATCCAGAAGAATATGACTCCGGTGATCCAATCGCAGTTGACCAAACCATTCAAACTCTTGATAGTATTGCTAGATTCAACGTGGCTTCTCGTCATATTGCAAAACATTTCAGGAAAGAGTCGTTTTCTATTGTTGATGTTGGATGTGGTACAGGCCGTTTTCTTGGCAAAATGCTCAAGGACTTTTCTGGTCAAGCTGCCATTATGGGGATTGATTTTTCTGAGAAGTTGGTGAAACGGGCCCAGGAACTAGTAGCTAAGGTCAATCCGCTTATTGGTGACCCGGCTCAATTTGTTGTGGTTGGCGATTTCATGAAAATGAATTTACCTAAATCGGATGATTTAGCCGATTGTATTTTTGCCGGCGAATGGCTTGAGCATCAGCAAGATATTTATGGAGCATTAGAGCGGCTTGAACAGTGGATCAAACCTGGTGGGTTGGCAGTCATTACCATTCCATCTGGAGCTTGGGAAGCCATTACCTATCGAAAGAATCCTAACATCCGGTTTCATGTCAGCCATTTTGAATTTCGTGATATCGAAGAGATTTTTGGTACCAAAGATTTCCAGATGGAATATTTTCCAGCGGGAATCTCTCCTATTGACCGATCCATGCTTGGTAATTGGATTATTTCCTGGACAACAAGTCCTGATAAACCATTTGGACAGCTTAATTATCTCAGAAAGTTTCAGACCATTCGTCCTTATCAGCATATTAGTGCTTGTCTTATTGCTAAAGATGAAGAAGATAATGCCAGTCGATGTTTGAAAAGTATGCGTCAGATTGTAATATGCTGATAATGTGATTGAAGGCACTTGGCCAGATGATTTTTCTGATGCTAGAAATCTTTCTACTGAGTATGCATCCTCAGAGGCCGATTGGATTTATTGGCAAGATTTTGATGAAGCATTAGTTTATGGTGAACAGTTAAGGAAATATTTAAATACAGAATTATTCCAAGGCTATGTGATTACACAAAATCATTTGACCTTGGATATGCAAGTGAAGCCGGATACTCCCGTCCGTATCTATCGTAACAATGTTGGCATTAAGTTTTTTGGAAGTATCCATGAGCATTGTGAACGAAGTCTTGATGTTCCCATAGATCCCATTTTGATTTTACCAGATGTTAAAATTGCTCATTTTGGATATATAACTGAAGCGATCCGTCGGCATAAATGTCGCGATAGAAATTTTTCGTTATTGAAAAAGGATCGCGAGAAATATCCAAATAGACAACTTGGTATTGTACTTCTGATGCGAGACTATCTCAATTTTTCGCAGTGGGAAGTGGAAGAAACGCGCGGCAAGATCACAGAGAATATTATTGCTATGATGCGAGAAGTCATTAAACTTTATCGGCAATGTTTTGTAGAGAAATCGCACATCTATCACGAATTAGCTTTCCCATTTTATCAGCGAGCTTTGATCACCCTTGGAAAGAATGGGATTCCTATTGAAGAAGGGACCCGCCTTGTTCCATTTGAAGTAAGTTTTGCTCTGGGTGGTTCGGTTGCTGGTATGTCCGATCCGAATAGAGTCAGGCCAGAGCAAGTATGGTTTGGTGATCGCCAAGAGCTTGAGGATTTTATTATTGGGCAGGGAAAGATGCTAAGCGATGGTCTAAAACTTGATTACGCAAGGAAAAAATAAATGTCTATACACATAGACAGTTGGCTGTCGGAGCTTGCCCAGTATTTGCACAACAATACTGCTGGTGTATATGGAAATACTCCGACAGCCAATATTTTCCTACAGCAACTTCCAAACAGTCCCATTCTTGCTGTTGGTTTATACGGCACTGGCGGACCTAATCAATCTGAGGGTATTGATCCATTAAATCGAGTGAGCCTTCAGGTGTTAGTACGACGGACTAAGAATATTGAGGGTCTGATGTATGCTACGTTAATCTGGAGGCTCTTAGATAATAAATGGAACATTGTTCCCTCATTCAACGGGCGGGTTGTCGCCGACCATAAACCTGGTCCTTTTTATATTTCGGGCGGCGGTTACCCTGTGTACACGTTGAATTTCTCAGCGGTACTAGGGAGAGGAAAAGATTAGGTTATGCCGGATAAATCATTTAACAATGCAATTACAACTCGTAACGTTTCGCTTGCCATTGAGCAGCTTCTTATTGCTCCGGCGACCCAGGTATGGACGCCTGGACGTGTTACGTTATCCAACACTGCATTGCCAACTGGATTTAGGCATCTTGGATCAGTGGTTGAAGATTCTGTTGCCTTAACGGTCACTCGTGAAATGTATCAACTAGAAGTTGGAATTCCTAGAGTGTTGGCGTATACCGCTGTGACGAGAGTCATTGGTCGTTTAGAAGTAACGTTTAACTCGTTTAGTCAACGGCAGATGGCATATGCAATGGGTAACGTCGATCCCGTTAACTCAGTTGCAACTATTTATACGACCTATGCTGCAACAGTTGCCAATTATACACAGATTGAAGCGAACACACCAGGGTTTGGTGGTTTGGCGATTGGTGATGTACTAATCGCTTCTGCAACTTCTCCTGGATTAACGACAACTGACAATGAAGCAGAAATTAATTCTATTGGAACCGGTGCCGATAGTTTACAGATTTACTTCACGTCTCCTGGGTTTCCAACTCAGCCAAGCACAGGATGGTTCTTTGCGAAGCTGACACAGGTTGCTGTTCCGGCCGGTACTTCTAAGATCAAAGATTTCCATATTCTTGGGGTTGCCGATACCGTTGATGGCTATCAGATTGTTCATGATATGCAAAAAGCAAGAGTCGGTCCTGGTGATATGCAAGATGCGTTTCGTCCAACGGAAAATGCGCGAGTTCATGGACGATGGGATTTGCTTGGATACGGTGTGGCACGATACCTGCCTGACACAGAGCTGGTGGTCTTCGAGCGGTTTTGGTATCCCAAATAACTAGCTGACTGATAAGCCTTGGATATCTTATATTCTTCATAAGATACCCAAGGCCTTATCCTTTAAGGGGAACCTGAATGGCTGATGTACCTAAAGAGACTGCTAATATTAGTGCACAGAAAATTTTCCTTCCTGATTTTAAAAGAATTAAACTTATTGGCCACGAAATTGACATGAAACCGATACCGATCGCACTTGCTAAGGAATTACGACTTCTTTCAGAAAAGCTAGAAACATCGCTTTCTAATTTGGGCGCGAGTCCTAAAGTATCGGAAGTGACAAATCTAGATGTCGAGGCTATTGATCTGTACAGTTCTGTGGCACAAAAATTATTAAAGTTTTATGGTCATGATGTTTCTATTGAAACGATTGAGAAGGGTGCCAATACATCGGACATCAAGGATTTTATTCAGCAACAAATTAATATTCAAGGTGAAGAGGATTTTTTAGTGCAACCGTTGAAACGTATTATGAGAATCTTTTCAGCGAATACGACTCCGAAGACAGGATAAATAAATATCCAATACTAGAATTTATTAATTGGTTTGGATTTTGTGAAATGCTTAAAATTAGCATCACGGACTTGCTGGCAACGCATACTCAAGGTCAGATACGTTTGATGGCAATAGCTTCATTAGTCAATTATCAAAATTTAAAGTATCGTATTGATAAAGATACGAAGAAGCCTCCGGTATCGTCATCTCAGCCGCAAGCCCCGATGCATCAAGAAGTTGACGCAACGAGGCCTAGTAAACCATTTAGTAAAATGACAAAGGCAGAAATGGAACTTTATTATTTACAACAAGGCTTCAAAAATGCCAACGAATGAAGAGATTCAACAAACTTTTCAAAAAATTGTCCTAGCATTTGATTCGGCTTTTGATATGGTTGCTAATAAAAAAGTTATAGATCCTCTTGTTGAGCAAATACGTCAACAGGCGTTGGAACGGGTTAGACTTAATGCTCCAGTCGATACAGGTGGATTTAGAAATTCATTATTTGTTGAGACAACAGTTAATCAGCATGAGATTATTTTTGATTTTGGTTCTACCATGCCAGATCGTGTATATAGACTTCATGAAGAAGAATATCATCTCGGGGCTGTATCAGAAGAACAGCCTACGACAGTTGAAGGCGGTGTCGGAAATAAATTCTTTACGAGAGTGATCGATTACTGGGAAGATATTTGGGCCCAACAGATTGAAGATGCCATCATAGACATTATTACACAGGAGCTGACTTCATGAAATTCGCCAATACCGATATTGAACTTGAACTTCGGGCCACTCCAACTAAGTTTTCTCGTGTATTAAGTTCTAATTTTCATAAATTTACTGAGACTAAAAAGTCTGGTGGCGAAGTTACCACAAGCGACGGTGAAGCCGCAGAGTTTTTGACAAAGCAGGTCTATTATCTTCTGGAATCTTTTTATAAGTATAAACCTCTTCCTGCTTGGGAAGAATTCGAAGAAAGTGTTACGCTCGAAGAAATCACAGAATTCCTTAATAAACAAGTTGATGTGAATGGTCCCCACGACTTCTTGCTTCAGCCTTATAAGGCATTGCTTCAGGCTCTTGACAGAATTTCATTGTCTATTGTCGATACAGTCGATAAAGAAACAACTAAAATTTTGAATCCATAGGGGATAAACTGTGCCACTCGGCGAACGGGTCATCCGATTTCGAATCGATTTTGGCGATTCGGGTCAACAGACTCAAAATCTTAAGACATCGTTCCAAGGTGTATCGGATGCTACGGATAAAGCCGAGAGTGCGCTTCAAAAGATCATTGCGGCCTTAGGCAAGGTCGTTCTTGTTGCAGGATTAACAACGACAGCTTTTTTGGGTTTTAGAGCTCTTCTCAAGACCGATCTCTGGGAACAATTTACTGGAGCGGTTAGTAATGCTTATAATGCCCTAAAACGGTTAACTACTGATAACACTCTCTTCTCAAAAATTGCCGACAATTTTAAGCTAGTTCGTAATGCATTTCAGGGCGATACAAACGCTCAGACCCAGATTCAAGATCAGTTTGGTGTCAAAGCAACGACTATTGAAGCTATTCGCCAGACTTTTATCAAATTAGCGGCTGTTGTTGCTGAACGATCAAAATCTGTTTTTGAATCCGTTCGAGGTGGCGTGCAGGCAGGTGGGGCAGCTATTAGTCCGAAAATTGATGTTGCCAAGACATTTATTGTTTCGGCCATTCCGCTCGAAGCAATTGATAAAGTCAAAGAGCATTTAGGTGGTTTAAAGAATGCCGTTGGTGAAACAGCTAAAGCGGTTAAGGAGAAAGGGACAGAATCGTGGGAATCGTTTAAGCATGGATTAGAGGGTGTTGGAGAGCATTTAGAAAAGACTTCCACTGGCCTCACGGTTATGGAGCACGGAATCGTTGGGTTTGCTGGCCCACTTGGAACTATCATAGCTCGGCTATCTGAGTTTGGTATCGCGACAGAATTACTTTCAGTCGCATTAAAAGCATTGGGCATCCCATTAGCTGGCCTCACGGCAAAACTTGGCGCATTTGCCATAGCTATATCGGTTGCTATTGTTGGATCTATTTATGGTATTGCAAAACTCACTGAAGCGATTGGCGACAAGCTCGTCCATGCGACAGAGGGTTGGTTAGAAGTCGGTATTGAATTTGAGAAGCAACAATTTGCCTTAGAAGTTGCCGTTCGTGGTTTCCAGAAAGCCACCGGCGATACTTCAGTTTCTGCGACTGATCTAGTCGAAAAGATTCGGCGTATTTCTGCTGAGACTGGACTCGCCGCTACAGAAATCAAGCAGGGCGTGAATGTTCTGTTTGAAATGTCACGAGTGACTCGACTGACTGGTGCCCAAATCGAATCACTAGTCAGCACAATGGCCGACTTTGCCACGATTCGAGGTGTTCAGTTTAGTGAAGTGGTCTATGCTATTGACCAATCTTTCCGTGGATGGAATCAACGAGCTTCTGCGTTAGGTTTAACACTCGACGATGAATCAGTTCGGGTGGAGGCAAACAAAAAGGGTCTCATTGGTCTGAATCAGATTGTTGGCCAGTCAGAAATCACAACTTTAAGATATAAAGTTGCTCTTGAGCAAATGGGATTTGCTCAGGGCGCAGCAGCTGAATCGGCAAAAACTACCCTGGCGGGTGCTTTACGAAAATTAAACGGTGAATTACAGTTAACTTATGGTGCTCTTGGTATTTAAATTTACGGCGACTGTCGTAAAAGTTATTTCAGTGCTTGCACTGCTGAGTGTTGCCTTAACACTCGCCAAGATTGCCTTTGCGGCCTTTACGAGTAGTCTTGTCGTCGCCGAACTAGCCTTTCAAGGATTATTGCTCATAGGGCCAAGATTTACAAATATACTAAAATTAATTGGTATCGATCTATATAAATTGCTTGACGTGTTTGTTGATTTATCGACAGGGGCGTTGACATTAGGAGCAGTTTTTACTCGGGTAGGTAGTTATATTGGAAGCATCTTTGCACAATCTCTCTTGGTTTTATTGCTTCCAGCTGCGAAGGTGATTGGAGTTATTCTTGTTATTGCGGCTACACTTTATGCAATGTATAAAGCATTTCAGTATATTGAACAAGAGACTGGTGTTTTCTCCGATTTAGCCGCAGCATCGAAGGAGCTTTATGAAGTCATTGCCGAATCTGTATCTGGTGCTTGGCAAGCCTTTGGGGATATCATCAAAGCTATTGGTGGTTATATTCTCAAAACATTGATTTTTGCTTTTGAAGCATTAGCGACAACTATTGCATCCCTTGTCTCTATTTTTACACAACTAAGTATTTGGGCTACCCAAGCCTATTTGGCTATCAGACGTTTTAAGGGTAATCTGCAAGAAGGTGAAGAAGACAAATTAGAGAAATCTATAGAAAAACAGAAGGATGCTCTAACCGGACTTCAGAAGTTTATGCAAGGAAGTGAAGGTCGCTTGACTGCTGCATTTTCGGCTATTGATGAAGGTGCTAAAAAAGCTGGTCAATCGATGATTTCAACGTCCGATGCCGTGCGTACACGATTCATCGAACAAGAAGAAGCGGCAAAGGCCGATGCATTGGCAATGGGCGATCTTCTTAAGATTTATCCCGCTCTTGACCAAGCAGAAACAGCTGAAGTACAGAAAAAGCAAAAACTCGCGCAGATTGTTGGTGATCTTAGACTTCAAAGAGAGCAAGAAAAGAAACTTCTTATCGAACAACTCCGGGCAAGTAAACCACAGCCAGCCTATGGAGAAAACTTAGACGCTGCTGAAGCTAGATTCCAAGGACAAGCTCAGGAGGCTGTGCGTCTATTCGACGCCGCATCAGCTAAGATGGAATTGGCCCAAAAAGAAGGTTATGGTCGATTTTTAAATCGTCTGAAAGAGTTTGAAACAGCTAAAATAAATATTGAAGTAGAAGGAATATCTAGGTTAGTTCTTACCGATGCAGAACGTGATAAAATTCGCTATCAATTATTATTAGAGGCAGAACAGCGCCGTACTAAAGTTACTCAAGATGCTATTGACGCAAGGGTGAAAGCCGAACAGTCTGCGGCAGCTCAAATCGCTGGATTGAGTGGCCAATTCGAGAAGGCAATCAGTATTGAAAAAGTAGAACAACTCTATGAATTGAGTCAAAAACTTAAGTACGATCTCCAAGCAATTAAAAGTTCTGGACTTGATGTTGAAAGACGGTCAATCGAACGCACCAAACAGGTAGCGGCGGAAGAAATACAAATTCGAATTGATGCATTTGAGAAAATTAAGTCCATTACGGTCAGTCAATACAATCTTAGAAAAGAAGCTCTGCAAAGTATTATTAATCTCAGCGCCGAAAATATTCAAAAAGAACTTCAATTTAATGATGCTGATTATCTTGCCGAAAAAGTTGGATTTGAACGTCGGAAACAGCTTGTTAGTGAAGAATTAAAAGATCGTATTCTGCAGATTAGGTCATCGAGAGAATTTTCCAAGGATGCTGAACATTTTATAACACTGGCATATGAAAAAGAATCGTTAGAGCGTCGTCGTATTGCTATTGAAGAAGCCGAAGCCAGGAAACGTGCTATTTCGCAAGGTGCTGCTGCAGCCCGTGGATTTACTACAGGCGATGAATCTACTGATCTTGAGATTATAGAGCAGTACGGATTACGCAGAAATCGACAGTTTGGATTGAAACCTATTACTGTTGCCGAACGCCAGCAGCTTGCTCAAGCCCCAAAGGATCGAGCACTTCAGCAAACTCTTAATCAGATTAGGAATCCATTAGGGCAGATTTCGACAGTTGCGATAGATAGTCTTCAACAAATTCAAGCTGAATATTTAAAAATTCAGCAAGGTCTTCGGGCATCAGTTGATGCTGGATTTGTTAGAGCAATAGATGCAACCGCAACCATTGGTCAAGTTAATCAGGCGTTCTATGCCAAATTAACCAATGAGGCGCAGAAATTCCCTCAATACGCCAATGTATTTTATGGAGCCGCAGGCGCACTTCCTCAAGGATTATTGGATGCCCGCAAACTGGCAACTATTCAGGAGAGCCCTGGCGAGAAAGCTCGTAGGGAGTTACTAGAACAAAATAATACGGCATTGAATTCTGTGACTGCGGCTCTTATTGACCTCACTGCTGCTATTAAGAATTTTAGTGTTGGTGACGGTTCTGGACCTGGTGGTGGTGGTGTCGGTGGTGATAGAGGACGCGGCGTTAGTGAACTAGAAACTGGCGATGGTGGGGCCGATAGAATTGGCGAGAAGAGGGGCGATGGTACACTTACTGCCCTCAAGAGTTTAAACTCGACGGCAAATGGGCAGAGAGTGAACGCAGGGATGGTGGATTGGGGTATAGATCAAGCCGACGAAGCACGTAAGGATTTCGCTAGTCATCAAGCTATAGCGGCTCTCGATCGCGAGACTATGGCGATAAGGGCAAAGTCTGTAGAAGATTATATGCGCAAATACGGGGGTCCGGAGGATATCGGCGCAGAAGAATGGATGATGAACAGGGGGTATGGATTGCACGGAACTCGCGGAGACTCTGGACTTTCTGATATTCTTCGTGACCGAATATTGCCTCAGGGTTTGCCGCAGGCATATAAGACATTAGGCATGCTTCCAGATATGGGTGATTTAAAATCTATGGAAGCTGAATATATTGATGTGTGGGAACGCATTCAGACAAGGGTAGCTGGAATTCAAAAAGAAATGGCCGAAAGTGCTTCGGACCTTCACTCTAAAGTCAGAGAAGATCTCAAAACTGGATTGCTCGACGATATGTCCTATGAACTAGAACGTCAGGGGAGGAGAGCGTAATTGCCTACTCTGATATTTACACCAGTTGGTCGGTGTAGTATCAATTCTATTGTCTTTTTGACTGATCCACAAACATATGAACCCTTCGAATGGGATAAAAGAATTTCTAAACATGAATGCTTAGATGGTGTCGTAACCATCCAGGATTTTGGACTCTTTGCAAAAGATATTATTATTCGACTTAAATCTGGTGAGAATAGTAAACTCGATACATATACTTCACTCGCGATTAAAAATCTTCAAAATATTACAGGAACTATATATAATTTCAAAGATTGGTATGCCAATAACTTCACAGTATTTATTGCTGATTTTAAACCAAAACGTGAAGTCTATGGAGTTGATCCCATTTGGGACTACTCAATGGAATTATGGGTCACCGCTATAAATACTTATTTCGGTAGTGCTTATACTGGTTCATAGGGGAATCCCACATTATGCCCGACGTAAGATATTTTGATAAGACGGGTGAAACGCTGCTCACTGGAGATTCATGGCCTGCTATTCTTGCAGGAAAACCTACCGATGAATCCGGTACAGCGCAAGCTGGTACGGCTAATACGATTACGTTAGCGAGTGGCTCATCGAGTATTGATGATGATTATAAAGATTTGTACGTTTCCATTACTAGCGGTACCGGTTCCGGACAAATTCGTTTAATTTCTGGATATGTAGGCTCAACTAAAGTTGCAACGGTCAGTTCAAATTGGGGCACGAATCCAAATAATACATCAGTGTATCGTGTATTTGAAACAAGAAAATATGCCGTTCAAAATATTAGCGGTCGTGTGTTTTCGTCGTCATTCTTTTTAAAAATCTCTGCTATTCCAGGCAACGATGGATCTGGATTTGCACGTACCGGTTTAGATACGGTTACGTTGACATGTCCCTACGGTGTGACGGCAGTAGATGGTGGGGCCGGTGGCTCTTGGAGCGGCGGGACTGGACTTCGATACTATAGAGTCACTGCATTAAATGCAACGGGTGAAACAGTTGGTTCAATCGAAATTTCCTATAATGTGAGCGATACTGCCCGAAAGGTTCAGCTCAATTGGACGACTGTTACAGGTGCGACGAGTTACAAAGTGTATCGTTCGACGACGCCAGGGACGTATACGACTCCGGCATTGGTTGCAAGCCCAGGAACAAATTCTTATCTGGATACAGGATCCGCCACAGGCGCCGGAGCTTTGCCATCAGCTAACACAACAGGAAATACATCAACCTTAACATATGGCGTCCCTCCATCCATGAACACTATTGCTATTGTAATTGGTGCATTAGCGATTGGACAACAAGCATATTTTTGGGTGGAATGGGTAGTTGGTCCTGGCATAACGAGTGTTGGAAATACCCGCGCATTTTTGATTGAACCAGGCGAATAGGAGAACTCATGTCAGTTTTACTAAGCGATTTAAAATTTTATGGTTCGGCAACGATGGCAGATGATGATACAACAACAGCGGTTGGTGGGGCTATTGATACATCAAAGAAAATCATGTTCACAGATCTTAATGGTCTATTTCAGGTTATTTCTTCTAATAGCGGCGATACCATACAAACTATTACTGTTCACTATCGCGATACTGCTGGCGTGAAGCAAAATGAAGTGAAAACTTTAAATGGAACAACAGCCGTCACGTACGCAGCAACCATGGCTTTGATTATGAAAGCCATTAAAAGTGCTACAACAACAGGTGATGTAGCCGTTGAGGCGCAAACGGCTGAGCGTTCCAATACTGCACAAAGTGGAACTGCAACTACCATTGTCCTCGATGCTTCGGCTTCAGCTGTTGATGATTTTTACAATGGAATGTTGATTCGCCTTACTGGTGGCACAGGTTCGGGCCAAATCCGAGAAATTTACGATTATATTGGAGCATCAAAGACAGCTTATGTAGATCGAGCCTGGGGTACCAATCCAGATGTCACATCGACATTTAGGATTGCTAAGGGTGTAGTATTTGAAAAATCTCCGGTCGAAATCTACACGGCTCGTCGGTTATATTTTGATGCGACAGCTAATACAGCCGGTGGAGCAACAAAGAAATTTTACGATAAATTCTTTATTAAGAATGCCCATGGCTCTTTATCCTTGACATCAGCTCAAATAAAAGAAATTACCGATGCAAGTGGACTTAATGCCTTTGCATTGGAAACCACGCTGGACGGTACTGGAACTAACGGCGGCGGAAACAATCGACTTGTCGCTCCAGTAACAGGGGTTGGAAGTTTCGATAGTACTGATAAAAATGTGGCGACTGGAACGCTAAGTTTTGGTACAGCCCAAGGTGTTTGGGGTGAATTGACATTAGCAGGCGGTGCTACGCGCCAACAAACAACATGGAAACTTAGAATTACTGGCGGTACGATTTAACCTAAAAGGAACTATATGCCCTCTATTACGCCGAGTTGGACTGATACGGCAACAAACATAGTTGCCATTGCTTCGTTGGCTCGAAATGCTGTTGTCTCCGGCACCATTGATTTGCGATCCAAATTTGGTGCATTTTTATTTATTTGTGTTGGTAAAACAGGCACCACAGCACTCACCAATGGCGTGGAAGTTAGAGTAAATCGTACTATTAATAACAATGGCCGTGGACATCCTTCTTCACATGCTGCGCTAGGTCCAGGAGCCTTTGCGGCTGCCCAATCCACAACCGTCAATGCCGATTCGGCTTCCGGCCAGAATATCCTGAATGTGGCATCAACGACAAGTTGGGCACAAGGTGATTATCTTTTAATAGTAGAGACCGGTGGTGGATTTACACGAGCGGAATGGGCACGCGTGGCACGAGTCACCGACGCAACACATTTGTTACTTGATCGAAATTTACAATTTACTCATACCGCAGCGCAGGCTGACACGGTTCGTAATAAGGCTGATATTTATTCTCCTGTGTGGTGTCCAGGTGGATCAGTCTACGAAGTGATTTTTGATTATGGCGATGATGCGGCTGGTGATTCTGTGATTGTCGAATGTACGGCACAAACGTATGATAGTGATGCTGTGGCGTAACTATGAGACGGAGTCGTGATTGGTTCAGGCATGGCTCCAGACTCTTCGTGGAAAAGTGGAGAGTTTGGAAATGCTATCTATTTAGATGGCGGCACGAATAGCATCGTTGATTTTGGAAGCCAACTTCACAAAGATTCTGATGATTTTTCAATGTTTGTTATTGCCAGGCTAGATGGTTCGATAACGAGTCTTAACAGACCTATTTTAGTACGAAATCCGACATCAAATTATAGTACTTTTTTGTCATTTCATACGGATTTCTCATCATCATGGGCGCAAATAACAACCGTCACGGCCGTAGCAGGAACGGTCACAAATAGTAGTCCGTCATTTGTGGATGATAGCGATTGGCGTGGTATTGCCACCGGTGGTTATTGGGTTTCTGCCGGAGCCACGTATCATCGTAGTCATCGTCAGGTTTGCTATTATTATGGAAAACCGGGGACAGCCGGAGCTCCTAGCGGAGATTTACGGACAGGATCGGGAAATTATCAACTTGGAAAGAAAGCTGCTGCGTTGTCTTCTTCATTTGCTAATTTTCAAGGTGTGGTGCTGTGCGCCTACGTATGGAATCGTCCATTAACACAATCCGAAATGGAATGGCTGTCGGCAGAACCGTTTGCGATGTTTCTCTTGCGTCCAGTACATCGGCTTGCGATATCTACCGTATTTCGTGAGCCTATACTTCCCGTAGAATGGGATGGCGATCCGGCAGTCTTTAGAGAAGCTGCCTTTCCTTTTGAATCGCTTGTTGGTGTATCTCGTGATACTGAATTACCGTTTGAATCGTCACTGCTTATCTTGCGCGACGCGGTCTTGCCAGTTGAAACCGGAGGTTTTGATCCCAATTCCTTTGGGATATCGCGAGATATTAATGAACGGCTTTATGCTCCATTTTTACATACACGAGATATTACCAATACAAGTATCAGTGGATCGTTAGTTATTTCTAGGGATATAACGAACCGTATGAACGGTCCATCACTGCCAATGGATCGAAATATTTTCGATCAAAGTGGAGCAGGAACGTCATTACAAACTCTATTTGATCGTCCAATACAAGTACCTATGAGCCGAATAACTATATGAGCGATCTGCTTGATAATGCTTTTGCTCT
>WNFT01003492.1_pt1 | contig 14952 bp, 10 predicted proteins | sample 5400191 | NCBI WGS metagenome assembly WNFT01 (sample SAMN13153359, study PRJNA577476) | soil metagenome | isolation source: 80 cm saprolite under Madrone tree | place: USA:California | collected 2016-06-14 | reverse complement strand
ATAGAGATATATTCCCTCACTCTTGCCCGTTGTGTAGGTGCCCACATAGACCAGCAGTTCGCCGGACCGCTCGGCGCCCAGCCCGCGAGCATACGGAAGCTTGGACAGGGTCAGTCCCAGCGCACCGAGACCAGCAAATTTCAAGAACTCGCGCCGCGCCGGCGCTCTATCAGCTTTGGGGATCACGGGTTTGAATTTCTCCTCGGTAAGATTTTCAGTCAGGCGATGAGAAGATAAGATTTCGCTCCTCGGGCTCGGCTAAGCGGCGGACTCTATTTCTCGAAAGCAATGTTGTCGATTACCACTGTCCCTTTCTCCATGATGCATTTATCGCAGTGCACCCCCACGGTAACGGACGTTAACTTCTTGAGGACGTCCCGCTTCAGATCAAGTTGCATCACCCAATCTGGTTGGCTAAAAGAGTCGAGCTTGAGTTTATACGTATTGAAACCCGGAGACAGGTGAATGATCGCTGCAGGGTAACCGGACTCGAGATTGGTGCCCTGGCCGCGCGTAATCAGCTCTACTTTTACGTACTGGGTGCCCTTAGCAAAGACACGCAGACTGATGAACCTATAGCCGCTCAAATCGTCAGGCACGAGTTTGCCATCTTTCTCGGGCTCCCCGAACACCTCCATGTTGACTCCCTCCCACTCGTTCGGGACGCGCAATTCGTAATCGAAAGCGGCAGCAATATCTTCCGCCGTCACCCGCGCAAATGCCGGAGCAGGAGGATTCGCATTTTCCAAACCACGAGATTGCGGAGGGTTTGCTGAGTTCTGGGAATACACGTTCAACCGCACCGCACCACCGTGCTTGCTGATGGGCCGGCCGTTTTGCTGGTTCTGAAAGTCGGCATAGACGAGTTTGGAGGAGTCGGACTCGGAAGGCTTTGAAGCATTCTGGCCGGGAGTCGGGCCGGCAACCAGGACGACTAAGATCGCCAAAATCGCAGAACGCAAAAAGATATTTCTCTTGATCACTGCTCCTCCTAAATTTCAGATTTAGCAACGCATCCTGAGACTCGCGCAGTGGAACCGCAAGCGTGCCGCTTGGTTAAGCATCTGACCGTCCAGCAAAGGCGCCCTCAGTAGTCGCAAGGTGATATCAACGCCGGCACAGGCGCCGGAACTGTATCCAGGAATTTGACAGATCTTCGTCGCAAAGCGGCCACCTTCGCGTCAACCTATTCAGGCGCGCGTATTTTCTTTGATTCATGGAACACCCAGTCGATGTCCTCCTGATAATGGCGCACGGCGCTGGATTTCACGGCCGCGTCTCTGATAAACCAAAGATTAAAATTAATCGACATCAGCGAGCGCGGATAATACTGTTTGTATACAACGTAGGGCCAGCGATGCCCCAGCCCCCATTCGGCAGATACTCGAAATCCAGCTCGCTATAGTCAGGATCCATCGGCGCTTTCAGAGGGCTAATCGTGTAGAAGCTCTCTACGAGTTGATCCCCGCTGGGGCCGTCTGTCGGCACATCGACAAAGCGAACCCGAGCGGCATAGGTGCCCTCCAGGTACTTGCGTTGGTGACAAATCTGGGTTTGATAAGTGTTAGATCCGGTGCCGTCCGTGGACGAGATCATCCGTAGTAGGTGATTGCCTCGCTGATCCTGATCAGCAGGAAACGACACGCCCTTGTTTCCCCAGGTTGCGCCCGGCACTCCTGGCCACCCGGCCGCCGTACGAATGATCCAGCCGTGTCTGGCCAGTTGCCGATAGTTCGAGTAGTTAAAGTCGTCGAAGAGTACTTGCGAAGACACCTTCGTGCGGTGACTCGCCCGTGAAGCGACTTGGCCGGTTACCCGTTCCGCAAGCGAGGGAGGAGTAAATATGGCGAGTGCAGCGAGAGTCCCGCTTCCTATGGCTAACAGAAGACTGAGGTATAGCCTCGTCTGAAATAACATTGCAGAAGTCCTCTACCTGATCCTGCTTGTTGACCGTTTGCTCAACGTTTGAACTACTAGGATTCTTTCCGAAGTCTCGCTGGCGGTCAAGGATTTGCATTCAAACAGCTGATTCGAAAAGGCCGACCGGCGGTGGAATCTTATTCCCCTCTCCCTTTTGGGAGAGGGGCCAGGGGAGAGGGTGCGAAGCTTGGCGCGAAATATGTTTTTGACTTCGCTCGTGTCCCAACACAAGAGAGCAAACTAGGGCTTCTGCACTCAAGCCCTCACCCCAGCCCTCTCCCAAAGGGAGAGGGAGATCGCTCCGAACCGACTGGTCAGTTGTTTATTCGTCAGGCAATGCATTTCTGAACCTGCGAATACACCCGATCAATGATCGTCCTTGCATCTGCCTCACGCTTTGCCTCCGCGATCACACGGACGATCGGCTCCGTATTTGAACCTCTCACAAGAAACCATCCGTTGGGTAAACTAACTTTCACACCGTCGCGCAGATCCATCGGATACGCGGCATACTCCTGGCGAAGCATTCTGAGCATGACCGAGATCTTATCTGAGGGACAAACCAGTTTTTCTTTGATCATAGTGAACTGCGGCAAGGCATTTGCCAACTCAGTAATTGTCTGACCAGTTTCCGCCAGCAGGTGCAGGATGAGCGCCATGCCAACCAGGCTATCGCGCGCAAAATTGAGGGGCGGATAAATGACGCCGCCGTTCCCTTCGCCGCCGATTACGGCGTTTCGTTTCTGCATCTCTGCGGTGACATTGACCTCGCCGATCTTGGACAGAAAAAGCGGGCAACCAAACCGGTTGACTACGTCCTGAAGCGTAGACGTAGTTGATAGATTTGCGACGACTGGGCCGGGATTCTTAATGAGCACCTGTACAGTCGCCAGCAGGAGTGTGTACTCCTCACCAATCGCCACGCCCTCTTCTGAAACTATCGCCAGGCGATCGGCATCCATGTCCTGAGCAAAGCCAACGTCGGCCTGGTGTGCTTTGACCGCGGTGCACAGGTCTCCGAGGTTTTCCGCCAGAGGTTCGGCCGGACGAGGGAATGATCCGTTCGGGGTTACATTGATCGCAAAGACTTCGGCGCCGACTGCTTCAAGCAGCTTTGGACCCACCAGCGAGCCAGCCCCATTGCAGGCATCAAGAACCACCCGGAGCTTCTTCTTGCGCGTTGGTACTGGTCCCAGTACCTCCACGATCGTTTGAATATGAAGATCGGTCGCTCCGGACGCTTCGGTAACTGCCCTCATTTCGGCGCCTCCGACCCGCGTGTATTCTCCCTGGTGGTAAATGTCCAGCAGTTCATGGGCCTGACCGGTGTTCAGGAAAAAACCGCCCTGACCAATGAACTTCAGCGCATTCCATTCCGCGGGATTGTGACTTGCGGTAATTGCAATGCCGCCATGGGCGCGATGATGACGGACAAGTAGTTGAATAGTAGGCACGGGACACATGCCGATATCGAGGATGCGGCAACCGCTCGATAGCAGGCCCGCTATAACTGCCTGTTTGACCATTTCACCTGAGGTACGTGGATCGCGCCCGATGACAATCGTTCGCGCGCCGGTATAGGTGCCGAACGCTTGCGCAAAACGCGTCAGCAAGATGGGCGTCAGCGATTCGCCAATGACTCCACGCACGCCGGAGATACTGATTTTGAGAGTTGGTATCGGTCGCATGATTTAGACTCTTCTGGGACAGGATTTACAAGATTTACATGATGAGGAAAGGAAAAATGAGCACGTTTGTAAACTCAGCCCCGGATACGCACTCTTTGCTGAATCATGTAAATCTTCTAAATCTTGTCGATGTCCGTAGTCTCACTTATTCAATCTATCGCGCACCCAATCAAGTAACCGGCGTGCGTTCGTCGCATCCTCAGCTTCGACAATGACGCGAATCAGGGATTCAGTGTTGGAAGCTCGCACGTGTATCCAACCCTCGGGTAAATCTACCTTAATACCATCTGTGAGATCGCAGGTTAGCTGCTCGCGCTCGATTGCCACACGGAAGTCTTGCAGCACCGAATACAGACGATTGGGTTCCACAACTAAGTTGTGCTTCAACATAAACAATCTCGGAAGTTGCTGGACGATGTCCGAGACTCGTTCGTCCGAACGCGCCAGGCCCTCGAGGATGAGTCCTACGGCGGCGGCGCTGTCATGGGTCAAGTGTACTTGCGGAACTGTCACACCTCCACTTCCTTCGCCCCCGAGGATGGCGTCATGTTCAAGCATGGCCTCGGAGATGTAAGTCTGTCCGACCTGAGTGCGCACAACGCGACCTTCATATTGCGCAGCGATTTGTTCTATAGCGCCGGAAGTCGAAACATTGGTCACTACGAGGCCCGCACTCTGCTGAAGGCGAAGCCTGGTCGCAACGGCGAGCGTCAATTCTTCTGAGAGTGCGTGGGCCAGTTCGGTCACAATCCCTAATCGCTCTCCATCTGCGTCATGAGCGAAACCAATATCAGCATGACCGGCCTTAACGACCGCGCTGAGTTGGGCCATGGTCTCCGGCGTTGGTTCCGGCCGGTGCGGAAATGCGGCCGTGGGATCATCGTTGATCGCCAGAACCTCGCAGCCGAGTTCCGCAAGCCAACGCGGAATAAGTCGCGAACAAGCACCGTTAGAACAATCGACCGCAACCTTGAGGCGACGCGCTCTAATGGCGGCAGTGTCAAAGACATTCCCCAGCTTTTCGATATGGTGTTCGATTGGGTCCCGGTGTTGGATGGCGGGTTGGATCTGGTTCCATCTGGCCTTGGCAAACTCTCCCTGATGGAAAACGTCTAAAAGCTCTTCGGCCTGTAAGGGATTCAAATAAAGGCCGTCTCCACGGACAAACTTCAGCGCATTCCATGGCGCAGGATTGTGACCAGCGGTGCCGGCAATTCCGCCGTCAGCCTTGAGCCAGGTTACAGCTAACTGCAAGCTGGGTGTAGGACAGATGCCAAGATCGATCACCTCACAACCCGCAGCTAAAAGCCCGGCCACGACAGCCGAGCGAACCATCGGGCCTGATAATCTGGTATCACGACAAACAAGAATGCGACCGCTGTCGAGATAAGTACCAAATGCCTGGGCGAATCCGACTGCCACTTCCGGCGTAAACGTCTCGCCGACAATCCCGCGCACACCGGTGATGCCGATTTTCAGCGGTTTCATAATGCGGCTCACCGTTTCTTCTTAACTGTTAAAGGAATCTCGAGGGGAACGCTATTCCAGCCTTCGACCTTCAGAAACGCAGCCGCGTTGCCCAAATCTCTTACCTTGTAAGTCGCCGTAACCTCCCTGCGCTCACCGGGCAGTAGAGAGATGTAATTGTCCTCCCAAACCACAGGCAGCACATCTCGTTCGCTGCTTCCCTGTTTTATCTGAAGGTGAACAAAGAAAGCGAGGCCGCGACTGGGATTTGATATGGTCACGAGCACAATCTCCTCGCCGCCGCGACGCATGGCTCTGCCGGACGCGGCCAGCTTCACTGGGAGGAGTTTTTCGAGCTGGGTCATGTCGGCATAGGAACTCACCGGCGTGTAATACCATTTCGTCCCTTTCAGGTTGAGCACATCATCAGTGGTCGAGAGCCAGTAAAAGTTGGAGCTGATAATCTGACCAGCCGAGTTTTGCAGCGTGAGCTTTAGAAAATAGGTCACCGTCAGATCTTTTATTTGCGGAATTGAGAAAGCCTTAAGATTACTATCTGCCGGCAGGTCGATCTCAGTCACTTTAGAAAATCTTTCCGCCAGATCGAGGTCATAGACCTGCGCCTTCAATTTCAATTCTCGCTGCGGTTGATGAGTAGTATTCACTGCGACCACACTCTGGTCGTCGTAGGAATATTGCACATGGATGGGTTCGCAGGCTTTCTTGGTTCCAAAATAGCCTCCGGCAGGCATCAGGTAGTAGTCATAAAGATGCCAGATCAGGGAAGGCCAGGCGTTGTTCAGCATCCATTGAATCACCCCGGTCGATCTGTAACGATTGCCGGCATAGGCCTCAAACATGGCCCGTTGCCCTTCGTAAGTCATCAACTGTGACTTGATCGCGTAATCTCGCACATCCTTCGCCGTTCCGTAGCGACTATTCAAAGCGTCAGTAAAGACTTTTATGTTTTTGAACTGGCCGCCACCGGCGTGATAGTTCCAATAGTCATCGATGGGCCAGAGATGTTCTTTCGGTATCATTCGCTTGAGGCTCTCGAGCGGCGGCACCGCCGGTCCGGGACTGATCTCGGTCGCGAATCCATGCGCTCCGCCGGCTTCTTTATCCAGCAGCCAGTAGGAAGCAGGCACCCATTCGTATGGCCCTTCCATTTTGACTCCAGTGACTCCGCTGAGCTCGGCCCTCTTCGCCGTTGCCGACGAAATGAATGGATTGGGCCACTGATATTTCTTGAGGATGTCTACGTACATCTGCTCGACATCAGCAGGCGGCGGATTGTCGCTGCCGTTCAACCACGCCAACACACTCGGATGGTTTCTCAAGCGCCTGATCTGATCTGCTTGTGATTTGGCAGCTATGTCGTAGTCTTCTTTATCCCAAACCGGTCCTTCCTTGTAATCGTTCCGATGCTGCCAGTGCTCCCAATGCGAGCAACAGCACCAACCGGCCATTATCAAAATTCCATACTCGTCAGCGAGATCAAAAAAATAGTCCGGCTGAAGCTGCCCTTCCAAACGAATGGCATTCAGGTTCATATCTTTCACGTATTGGAACTCCGCTTTTAGTCGCTCAGGCCTAAAACGGAGAAACATATCTGAAGCCCAGCCACCACCGCGTATTAGTAGATTCTGGCCATTGACTTTAAAGATGAGGTGATTCTGAGTATCCAATTCGGAGGTGATCTCTCGAATGCCAAAGCGCGTACTCTCGCGATCGGAAACTTTCCCGTCCACAGTGAACTCCATCTCCAGACCGTAAAGATTCTGCGCCCCCTGATGCACCGGCCACCAGACGCGTGGATGAACGAGATTGAGTTGGGGAAACTGTTCAGGGGTGAAGGAAACCGACCGTGTCTCCAGGGGCGCGAGTTTGACTCGCTGCGAAAAGCGAATCCCTTCGGTGCTTCCGCTCAACACACCTTCGACTTCATGATCGGTTGCGTTGTGGGCTTCGGCATTGACGGTCAAGTGCGCAGTCTCGAGCGAGGGCAGATCGAAACGCGTGACTACCTGAGGATAGCGCAAAGTGAGTGGGCCGCTGGTCGTGACGTAAACCTCACGGAAGATGCCCATGTTCTTATCAGGTGGCATCGGATTCCAGTCTACCCACGTCCAGCCTAGATCGTCGGGCTGTTGCGGGAAAATCTCGACGGCCAGGGTATTGAGTTCGCCCGCGCGGGCTGTGTCGCGGATGTTCAACTCATGCACGCGGAAGGTACCTGCGATCTGATCTGAGGTGGCAATCTGTTTACCATTGAGCCAGACGTTGGCGCGAAAATTGACGCCGTCGAAGTGCAGCCAAATATTCAGACCACGATAGCTGGCTGGGAGCCGAAATTCGTTTCGATACCACCAGGAAACGCGGAAGGGGCTGTCTTCCGGCATGGGCCGCAGCGAGAAGTTTGCGCCGATTGGATAGCTGCACCCCGGCATCATTCTTAGATTCATGCCGGTGAAAGGATCAGGGTACACCTTGTTATCGATAAGCGTACCCGCAACGGTTGAAGGAACCTTCGCGGGATACCAGTTCCGCGGTTGAAAGACGCGTTGGGACAGCGCGTCGCCCTTTTCTTTGACCTGAGCGGAAGACTGAATAGTCCAGCGATCGCGCAGAAATATCTTTCCCGGTGAAAGTTGCTGACGCTTGCTCTGAGCCATCGCTAATTCACCAAAGCCAAGAAATAAAAGGATAAAGCCGCAGATCAATTCTCTGAACATTGGATTCTCTCTCCATCTTCAATCAACCGTGGTTGGGATCGCATAAGCAAAGGGCCACCGCTTCGTATACCAGGACCAGACAAAGAAAAAGACCGCGCCCAGAGCCAGCGTGCCCAGACCGAGAAGAATCACTGGCCACGCCGTAGTTGCAAAAATAAATATCCAACCGATGAGCGCGACCAAACAAGGAAGCGGATACAGCCACACTTTATAGGGCCGCCGCATCTCCGGCGCGCGCTTTCTGAGCAATATCAGCGCGAGAATCTGGCCGATGAACTGCACCAGGATTCGGGTCGAGATCAGCGCGTCAATAACAATATCCAGCGAAAAGAAACTACAAATTATCGAGATCATCCCGAGCACAATCAGCGCGACGTAGGGAAATCGCTTGGTGGGATGAAGTCGTCCGAACACTTTGAAGAAGTAACCATCAAGCGCGGCTGCGTAAGGAATTCGCGAGTAACCGAGCAACAGTGCGAAGACCGAACCGAACGCCGTCCAGAGCACCATCGCCGTGAAAACCGTCGCTATCTTGGCGCCGTAAATCCTCTCCATCATCGCGGACACGAGAAAACCGGATTCGGGGTGCTTGTCCCAGGGAACAAACTCTCGCCAGGGAACAACCCCGATAATCGAAAGATTGATGGCCAGGTAAATAATGGCCACGGCAATTACACTGATGATGATCGAGCGCGGTATGGTCCTGCCCGGATTCTTTACTTCATCGCCGATGTAACAGATGTCGTAATAGCCCAGGTAGTCGTAAACTCCAACGCGCGAGCCAGCACCTAATCCGAGCAGAAAACCGAGCGAAAACGTAAATGCACCCGGAGGGAAATCAAAGGCCCGGGCCGCGCTGAAATGCATTGCCCCGGTGATGATTACAGCGAGTGTGGTAAGCAACGTGCCTATCCATAGACTGACGGTAATCGTACCAATCGAAGTGATCCGACGATACAGCAGCACGATATTAACAACGCCGACCGCCGCGGCCACCGACAATGTCGCCGGCTGCGTCATACCAGGCCAGATGTAACCTGTATATCTGGCGAAGCCGATGTAGCCCGAGGCTATTTCCAAAGGCCCGCTCAGAATGAACTGCCAGATAAAGAGAAATGCCATGAGCCTTCCGAAGGTTTCGCGACCGTAACCCTCTCGCAAGTATAAGTACGAACCTCCCGAGCCAGGCATTGACGCGCCCAGCTCGCTCCAGACCATTCCGTCTGGAATCGCGATCAGAACCGCGACAATCCAGCCCAACATCGCCTGGGGGCCACCGAGCGCCGACATTAAAAGTGGAATTGTGATGAATGGGCCCACGCCGATCATGTTCGACATGTTCAGCGCGGTCGCCTGCATCAGCCCAAAGCGTCTCAGCAAAGGCGCGCCGTCTTTTTCAGACTTCGAAGATTCAGATGGCATGGTGATTATTGGAAACGTGTTTGAAGCTCACATCATATCCGAACATGAGATTCTGTAAAGAGTCTTATTTGCGTATTGGGTCAGTTTGCGCGTAACTCACGGGCATCCCACCCGTGAGTTACGCGCAAGATGCACGTGCCACCTTCTGAGAAATTTGTTTGACATTTCGTGCGGCGAAACGTACCTTTCGCGCGAACCAAAGTGGTCAGCCTTTCTCTGCGTCGTCTCAGCGTTCTTTGCGTCTCCGCGGTGAAGAGACACTGAAATTCAATCACGGCAGAGACGCCGAGCTAGCAGAGGAGGCGGAGAGAATTTCAGATCAGGACGCTACCCAAACTAACAGTTACCTTGAGAGCAGGTGATAAATGAGAGGAAAACTTTTTGTCGCCACAATAACGTTGCTGCTGGCTGCTTCGTCAACTGCGGCTCTTCATAGAAGCGAACGGTCGCCGTCACAGTCTGCGACGAGGACTTTGGCGGAACGGCTTGGCTACCCTCGTGACGCGAAGCTTCTCATCGTGCACGCCGACGATCTGGGGGCAGCCCACTCTATTAACCGCGCTTCGATAAGGGCGCTCGAGAGCGGGCTGGTCAGCTCTGCAAGCATCATGGTTCCGTGTCCGTGGCTTTCGGAGATCGCAGCGTATGCACGTAGTCATCCGGAAGCCGATCTCGGTTTGCACCTGACCCTCACCAGCGAGTGGAGTCTCTACCGCTGGGGTCCGGTTCTCGGGAAAGAGCGCGTGCCCTCGCTGTTGGACAGTAGCGGCTATTTATATCCTTTGGAAAACGAGGCGGCCGCACATATGGATATCAAGGAAGTGGAAGCGGAGATTCGGGCTCAGATCGCGCGGGCCAGGGCGCTTGGTATTCAGCCTACGCATCTCGATTCTCACATGGGCACGCTTTATCAGAGCAAGGCTCTGTTCGAGACGCTGTTGCGAGTGGCGCGCGAAAACAAGTTGCCGTTTAGAGTTTCGCAGGAATGGTTTATCCGGGCGTCATTCATGCCTTCTGTGCTTGGGCCAGATGACCTTGTGCTCGATAGAACAATCAGCATTGAACCGTCCGTCGCTCCCGATGACTGGTCCAGGTTTTACACCAATGAAATAAAGAATCTGCGGCCAGGTGTTACTGACATGATTGTGCATTTGGCATTTGCTGACGAAGAGATGAAGGGAATCTCCTTTGGCCATCCGAATTGGGGCGCTGAATGGCGCCAGCGCGATTTCGACTTTGTGACCAGCGACGCTTTTCGCAAGTTGCTAAAGGAGAATAACGTCAAGCTGATTACCTGGCGCGAAATCGGGAAGTTGATCGAGAAAACAGATCGCTGAGAGATTCGAACGGAGCGCCCGGCTGCGAGTGAAATTTGTAAACTTTATTTTCTTGAAGGAAGGCTGATTGACATTTCCTAATACGAAACGTACGTTTCGCGAAGAAAGGGGAAAGCCCAAAATGTTTTGTCCGGACTGCGGCGCAGCCGATCAAAGCCCGAACGCTTACTGCAAGCGTTGCGGTGAATGGTTGGCCGATAAGAAATCCTTCGGTGGACGGGGGCGTTCCAAGCCTCAAGAACGGATAACTACGATGATCGTCTTCAATGGCTTGAGCGCCCTGCTCGCTCTTTTCTCGGCCATTGCTCTATACGCAACTTACCTGAATACTCCTGAAGCAAAATGGTCCGTTTACGTGGCCGGCGCCTGTTGTCTTGTGGTTGCTATCCATCAAATGCTCAGCATGGCTTTCGCTCTTGAATTAAAGTTGAGGCTTAAACGAAGCCACACCAATGCTGGACGGGCGATTGAATTGGAAGCCGGTGACAGCGTTGTCGCCTTAGACGGTGGAAAGACAACACAGTTCGTCAACGCGCCACTTGTGACTGAGAATACTACTGAATTGCTCGAAGCAGTGCCGCGCGTGACGAAGCCAGGTAACTCATAGGTAGCGCCTCCTAAAGCATGATCTGATTTAGCCGATCAGTTAGTTCCCAGGGCTTTATTTTGTGCCTTGAATATCCCCTGCCAATAGACGAAAATAGCGGCGCAGTTTCTTTCGATCCCTTCCTAAAAAGGAAACAATATCAGATGAGAATAGTTACCCTCGTGCTTGTAATTACTGCCCTTTCACCCTGGCTCGGCCTCCCGGTACATAAGGCAAGCGTTAACACCTCACCGGCTCAAGCAGTCGAAAGAGGACCAGTAACCGCGGACATTGACGATAGTGATCTGTTCCTTCAAAAGACCATTCAGGCGGCAGGGCCACCGCGTGACGACTCGCAAAGGATCGAAGCTCTCCTTAAGCGTATGACGCTTGAAGAAAAAGTCGGACAAATGACCCAGCTGGCCATCGGCATGATTGCAAAGGGCAGGGATCAAGAGATCCAGATTGATCCGGCCAAGCTTGATAAAGCGATCGTGCGTTACGGCGTCGGTTCAATTCTTAACGTCGCAGAGCAAGCGCTGACGCCTGACAAGTGGCATGACATCATTAAGCAAATCCAGGAAGCAGCAACAAAGAAGACACGGCTCGGCATTCCGGTTATCTACGGGATCGATTCGATTCATGGCGCTAACTACGTGCAGGGCGCAACTCTTTTCCCGCAGGAGATCGGCATGGCCGCAACCTGGAATCCTGGATTGATGAAACGCGGGTCGGAAATCGCCGCCATGGAAACGCGCGCCGCCGGCATTCCCTGGAGCTTTTCACCTGTTCTTGATATCGGGCGTCAACCACAGTGGCCACGCTTCTATGAAACCTTCGGTGAAGATCCCTATCTCGCAAAAGTCATGGGCGCAGCTTTCGTGCGCGGCCTGGAAGGTACGGATGTCGGCTCGCAGGATCACGTCGCCGCCAGCCTGAAACATTACATGGGCTACAGCCTTCCGCTCAGCGGTCGCGATCGCACTCCCGCCTGGATCCCGGAAAATTATCTGCGCGAATATTTCCTGCCGACATTCGCTGCCGCAGTCAAAGCCGGAGCCCACACCGTGATGGTCAACTCTGCGGAGATCAACGGCATTCCCGGGCACATCAATCATCACATACTGACTGACATCCTTCGTGATGAACTCGGCTTCAAAGGATTTGTAGTTTCCGACTGGGAAGACATCAAGAAATTGGTAACCGTTTGGCATGTCGCGGCCAACGAGAAAGCGGCAACGCGGATGGCCGTGATGGCCGGCATCGACATGAGCATGGTGCCGCTCGATTACAGCTTCGCTGATTATTTGATTGCGCTGGTCAAGGAAGGCGCTGTGCCTCAATCGCGAATCGATGAGGCCGTGCGCCGGATCTTGAAAGTGAAGTTTGAGCTGGGGCTCTTCGAGAACCCGATGCCCAATGCGGCGCTCAAGTCAAAGATTGGATTGCCGGAATCGCGACAGGCCAGCCTGCAGGCGGCCCGTGAATCCATGACACTGCTGAAGAATACCGGTGATCGTTTGCCGCTGGCGAAAGATCGAAAAATACTGGTTACTGGCCCAACTGCCGACTCGCTGATCTCTCTTAACAACGGCTGGACCTATGTCTGGCAAGGTTCGGAAGAGTCGCTCTATCCCAAGGATCGCCCGACCATTCGACGCGCGATCGAAGCGAAGGCAGGGGCGGCAAATGTGACCTACGTTCCCGGCACGAAGATCACGCGCCGTGCGGGATCGCCGTCAAATAACACTCCGACTAATATGGAAGAAGAAGTCGACATTCCCGCCGCTGTGCGCGCTGCCGGCGCTGCTGATGTGATCGTGCTGTGCCTGGGCGAAGGATCGTACACTGAGACTCCCGGCAACATTCCTGATCTGACCCTGGGCGAGCCGCAGCGGAAGCTGGCGGAAGCGATCGAAACCACCGGCAAGCCTGTCGTGCTGGTACTGGTCGAAGGCCGGCCGCGAATTATCAATCGTATCGCAGACTATGCGAGCGCCGTGTTGATGGCTTACAACCCGGGCAACGAAGGCGGGCAGGCAGTGGCAGACGTGCTGTTTGGCGACTTTAACCCGTGCGGCAAACTACCGTTCACTTACCCGCGCTTTCCGAATGCTTTGATGACTTACGATCACAAGGCGTTCGAGACCGAAAGTTTCGACAACGCCGGCATCAGACCGCAGTTCGAATTCGGTGACGGCCTGAGCTACACGAGATTCAGCTATAGAGATCTGCGCCTCAATCGGAAGACAATTGGGGCGAGTGATCAACTGTCGGTCAGCATCACCGTAACAAACAGCGGGCGGCGAGCGGGCCAGGAAGTAGTCCAACTCTATGTCAGCGATCTCGTAGCTTCGTTATCGCCCGCCGGAAAAAGGCTTAAACGTTTTGCGAAGATCTATTTGGAACCCGAGAAAAGTCGGACTCTGACTTTCAAGCTGCGGCCTGACGATCTTTCGTTCATTGGCGCCGATAATAAACCGGTGGTCGAGCCGGGCGAGTTCGAAGTAATGATTGCCGGACTGAAGGCTAGGTTCGAATTGAAATGAACAACCGATAGAACCGGAAATAAGTGATGAATCCTTCTTCAGAAAAAAGTTGTGAGGACGGGCGCGTGTCTCATCTTGCCCGCCATGTCCCCGTTTCGGTTTGTAGGCCGTTAGCGGTCTAATGCTCGCCACTTAAGGGGAAGAGTTTGCCGGCCTCGCCGGCAGCCAATTTAACCCCCAGCAGCGCGGCGGCGCCGGAAAGAACCGGGTCCCGATGGGCTCGTAGATCTGCGCGGGCGTGAACAAGCTGTCTCGCACGCCAACTCTTTCAGCCAGCTTTAATAGCGCATAATCAATCCCGCAGGCAAACTCTTTTTATTTAGTCCCTGGTGCGATACACTGCCTCCGGCTCAACTTCCGTCTTGTTTTCAGGGAACACATAGAATGAAGATTCGTCAATTCATGCTGGTAACTATAATGCTTTGTGTCCTGGTAGTGCTCGTCCAATCACAGGAGAAGAAAGAAACAAAGAAAAGTGCTGATGACGACGATGTAATCAAAGTTACTTCAAACCTCGTAAGTCTCGATGTGATCGTCAAAGACAAGAAGGGTAAGGCCATCACTGATCTCAAACCGGAAGACTTTACGATTTTTGAAAACGGTGTGCCGCAGAAGGTTGAATTCTTCGACTCGACTCTCACCAGTGGGAGTGAAGCCGGCCAAACTACAACTGCTATCGTTTCCACTCAACCACAGCTACGTACTCCAACCAGCTTTCCGCGAAACATTATTGCCTTGGTGCTGGACGGGCAGAGTACCGAAGTAGCGAACTTGAAGCATGTGCGCGAAGGCATAGTGAAGTATATTCGCGAGCGTATCTCGGATAGTGATTCGGTTGCCCTGTTCTCTATATCCGGCGGCTTGCAGTTGTTGCAGCCGTTCACCCAGGACAAAGCAAGACTGATTGCGGCGGTTGAGAAGGCGTACGACAGCTCGACTGTTTCAAAGACTTCCGAGGCCCGAGAAATCTCGGCAAACATAAACTCGCTTCGTGATCAGATCGCGGGTGGAGTGACTGAACCAATCGCGGCGACGCCGAGCGCTGGGGCTGCCGGATCGGCTGCCGCTCAAACTATGATCGCGCAGCGGATGCTTGAAGAATACATTCAGTTGCGATCGGCGCTGAGCGCGCAACAGACGAGGCCGGTACTGGCAGCATTGGCGGCGATTTCCGAGGGCCTGCGTTCAATACCGGGCAAGAAGACTCTGGTAATGTTCTCGCAAGGATTTGTCGCGACGGAAGCCCTC
>WNFT01002815.1_pt1 | contig 14952 bp, 12 predicted proteins | sample 5400191 | NCBI WGS metagenome assembly WNFT01 (sample SAMN13153359, study PRJNA577476) | soil metagenome | isolation source: 80 cm saprolite under Madrone tree | place: USA:California | collected 2016-06-14 | reverse complement strand
CGCTGTAGAAACTATCGCAAGACACTTGGGAGGAACCCTCATGAAATATGGGATTTGGTTGAGTCTGCTGGCCGGATTGCTATCCCTTGCTGTTCTGAACGACAACGTTTGGGCACAATCCACGGCTCAGATCAGCGGCAACGTGACCGATCGTAGCGGTGCGGTGCTGCCCGGAGTCGAAATCACTGTTACACAAACCGACACGGGTCTTCTGCGCAGCGTCGTATCCAATGAGACCGGCTCGTACGTAATGCCGAACCTGCCGGTCGGTCCTTATCGGTTGGAAGCGGCCCTGCCGGGATTCCGCACGTATGCACAAAGCGGAATCATCCTGCAGGTCGGTGCAAATCCGGTCATCAACATCGCTCTGGACCTGGGTCAACTTTCCGAGACGGTCGAGGTGCAGGCGGACGCGGCACTGGTGGAAACCCGGAGTACGGGTGTCGGCCAGGTGATCGACAACCTTCGCGTCACCGAGCTGCCGCTTGGTGGGCGCCAGCTAACCGAGCTGATCATTATCTCGGGTGCTGCTGTGGGTGGCGGGACGCAAAACACGCCGCGGAACTATCCCACGGATATTATTTCTGTCGGTGGGGGAACGAACGACGGCCTCACGTTCATGTTGGACGGAGGAATACATAACGATCCGTACGGCAATCAGGCTCTACCGCTGCCATTCCCCGATGCGATACAGGAGTTCAAGGTCGAAACCAGCGCTGTACCCGCCCAATACGGGTTCCACGCGGCCGGCGCAGTGAACGTGTTGACGAAGGCCGGGACCAACGCCCTTCACGGAAGCCTCTTTGAATTCGTGCGTAACAAAATATTCAATGCGCAGAGCCCGTTCGCGTCCGAAAAGAACGGGCTGAAGAAAAACCAGTTTGGCGGTGTCGCCGGCGGACCAATTGTCTCGAACAAACTGTTTTTCTTTGGCGGATACCAGGGAACGATCGAACGCTCGGTACCCCTGGCGCTCGTCGCCTATGTACCAACGCCACAGATGCTCTCCGGTGACTGGACCACCTTCGCGTCAGCACAGTGCCAGGGCGCCGGGGCGCTCACGTTGAGGTCGCCGTTCGTGAATAATCGGATCAACCCCAGTCAGTTCTCTCCGGCGGCAGTGGTCCTGGCGACAAAATATCTCCCGGTTTCGAACGACCCATGCGGGAAAGTGAGTTTCGGTCGAAAGAGGAATCTTGACGAGCATTTCATCCTGGGGAGGATCGACTTCCAACAAAGCGCGAAAAACTCGCTGTTCGGGCGTTATGAGGTGGCATACCTGGATCAACCCTCCGACTATGATGGCAAGACCGCGATTTCGGCGAGCGAACCGGACTATTACCGGCACGCCAAGTCGTTTGTGCTGGGCGACACGTATTCGATCAGCCCCAACATGGTGAGTTCCTTCCGCGGAAACGTCCTTCGCACGGTCAACGACAAAAAACTGAAGCACGACTTGTTCAGCTTCCCAGACCTCGGAGTAAAGATGCCTTACTACCCGCCGAACACAACAAAGCAGACGCGGCTCACGGTGACAGGCCAGTTCGACGCGGATATGAGCGCGGCGGGTATTACGAACTCGACGGTCTATCAGTTGTCCGATGATCTCAGTTGGGTCCGCGGAAACCACCAGATCGGATTTGGCGCGGTGCATATCCATAACATGATGAACTACACCTCCAGCACACAGGCCGTGGGTGCGTTCAACTTCAACGGCGCGGCCCTGCTGAATCCGCTGGCAGATCTGATGTTGGGAATGGCCAACACTTTTACTCAGAGCAGAATTACGAACCAGTACTACCGGCAGAATTTTCTCGCTACCTATTTGCAAGACACCTGGAAGGCAACCTCCCGCCTTACGGTGAACGCCGGACTGCGGTTTGAGCCCTTTTTCGCGCCATACGACAGCGGCGGAAAAGGCGCGTTTTACAGCAGGGAACGGTTCGACCAGGGCATCAAGAGCACCATATACCCGAACGCTCCAGCCGGTATCTACTTCCAGGGTGAGGGTGGGATTCCCGACAGCCTCGCCATGACGTCGAGCGCATGGAAACATTTCGCGCCACGACTGGGAATTGCGCTGGATCCCAATGGTAACGGTCTCATGGTAATTCGGGCGGCCTATGGAATCTTTTACGATGCGCCACACCTGCACCAGTACGGCGGTCGTCGCGACACGGCGCCCAAAGGCGCGCAGATTGTCGTGAATAGCCCGTCTTTTGACGATCCGTGGGCGAGTTTTCCCGGTGGAAATCCTTTCCCGATCCCGCTGGATAAATCCTCACCGTTCCCATTGGCCGGCCGTTACACGATCTTTCCGTGGGAGATGAAAAAGCCTTACATCAATCAATGGAATCTGAGTATTCAGAAGCAATTCGGAGCGAATTGGCTCATCACTGGAAACTACATCGGCAGCAATGTGATTCACATGATGTACCGGTATGAGGCGAATCCGGCTGTCTTCGTTCCCGGAGTCGGCGACGCAAGTCGGAACTGCTTCCTTAACGGCGTAAGGGTCCCGTATACGGTAAACCCGGGTGCCGCTTGCTCCACAACCGGCAACACGAACTCGCGGCGCGTCCTAAACCTGGCGAACCCGGCCGTGGGGCAGTATTACGCCAACATTGTGTATGGCGACGACGGCGCCACGCGTACTTACAACGCAATGGTGCTTCAACTCTATCGCCGGCGCGCCAAGGGCCTCACGATTCAAGCAAATTACACCTGGTCGCACGGCATTGATGACGGTTACAACGACGTTATTCAGAACAGCGGGGGGCAGACCCAGGAGCGCCGTCGAGCAAACCGCGGGAATTCTGAATTGGACCGCCGCCATAACTTCAATATGTCGACCGTTTATGAAATGCCGCAGTTTTCCAACCGCGGAGCACGCATTCTTGCGAGTGGTTGGCAGATCTCGGGAATCGTGCGAATCCTGTCGGGCCCGTATCTGACCATCTCCTCAGCTACCGACACCGCGTTATCAGGCACGGACGACCGAAGACCAAACCAGGTGCTCGCCTCGCCTTACGCTGCGACGGAGACCATCGACCAGTGGTTCAACCCCGCAGCCTTCGCACGGCCAGCCACCGGTACCTATGGGACTATGGGTGGGAGGAATGTTGTGGGTCCGGGAAGCGTCCGTATCGACATGGGCTTGACGCGGAAATTCCGAGTACGTGAGAACCAGACGCTGGAGTTCCGAGCCGAAGCGTTCAACATGCCGAACCACTTTAATCCCCCTGTTCCCGAGGTAAATCTAACCAGCTCGGTCTTCGGCAAGAGCGTACCAGGAGGAACTGGAGCCCCACTGGGCTTCTCCGCGGGCCAGGAGCGGGTCATGCAGATGGCGCTGAAGTACGTATTCTGAACTTATTCCTGCAAGTGGATAAAGTTTGCAGTTCTTTGGCCAAATTTGTGCAAGCGGTATTCCTTGACACTTAAGAATGAGGGGTCTATAACTTTGGTCAATCCGTCATTTTGTCGATAAACTAGTGCTCGAGCAGAAACGCCAAAAAATTCGGAAATTCGGAGGAACTGATGCAACCCGCGAAGTTGGTTCTAACGACCGTGTTGGTTTTGTGTCTGACGCTCGTCGTCACGGCGCAGCTGCCTCAAAATCAGCAGCCGCAGCAGGGCCAGACGCAAGTGGATCAAGATCGTACTGAAGCAGCGCATAGCGAATTGTTGAATGCGAAAGATAAGGCTGCAGAGGCCAGCCGCCTGACACAAGCAGTGGCTGCAGCGTTGCCTGGCGCGGGGGGACCCTCGACGCCAATACCCCGAAAGAATTTCATCGACGAACACATCTTTGGACGGATCGAGCGCGACAATATCCCGCACTCACCCCTGGCGAGTGACGAGGAGTTTTTGCGAAGGGTGTACGTGGATGCCATCGGCTTTTTGCCGACCCCTGAGAAGATCCGTTCTTTCGTCGCTGACACCGATCCGAATAAGCGCGATAAGCTCGTCGACTCTCTGATCGGCACCGAGGAATTCGCCGACCAGTGGGCCTACTACTACGGGGAACTCTTCAGGACGCGAGCCGCGTCTTTCCATTATTGGACCAAAACATGGCTCAAAGTGGATCGGCCGTATAACGAGGTCTTCGCGGACATGATGACGCCCACCACCAAGAATTCGAGGGGTCTGCCGACAGCCATGACCATTTTTGATCCAGTCGGCCAGACTGCGGCCCGCGATGGGGCGTTTACCGATCGCAACAATTACAGGGGTCTGAACCGTCTGGACTGGATTGATGGGATGACGACCGAGATCGGGCGCGTGTTCCTGGGCGTGAGCATCGAGTGCTTCTCTTGTCATAACGGCGCGGGCCACACCGACAGCTTCAATATGTTCCTCGGCAGCAGGAAGAGGACCGACTTCTGGCAGCAGGCCGCGTTCTTTGGAAAGATGAGGAGCATCGGAAGCAGCGACGGCAGCGGCCGCAACTTCTATGGCGAGCAAGCCCAGGTGGACGACCTCGCTCCCGGATATAACACCGGAGACGACTGGCCCTACTATACTCCTGCGGAGGGTCGTTTCCCGCGCGATGGCAAGACCTACGAACCTGCGTTTATCCTGACCGGAGAGAAACCGAAACCGGGTGAGGATCCTCGCAAGGCTTTAGGCCGCATCTTGCCAAGTCACATCCAGTTCGCGCGTGCGGCGGTCAACAACATTTGGGCCAAGTTGCTGGTCGTTGGTTTGGTCGAACCGACCGACGGTTTTGATCTGAACCGGCTGGACCCGAAAAATCCGCCGCCGAAGCCGTGGACACTACAGCCGGCCAATCCCGAGTTGTTGCAGGCGCTGGCCGAAGACTTCCGTGCGAATAATTACAGCATCCAGCACGTGATCAAGACGATCATGAAATCGAATGCGTATCAACTTTCCACCAGCTTCCGGGGCGAGTGGAAGCTTGCCTACATTCCCTACTTCGCCCGCCGGTTCGTCCGTGTTTTGTCGCCCGTCGAGGCCGTGGATATGGTGGCCCAGGCAACGGACCAGCCGTACGAGATTAAGGAGGTTCGAGGCACAGTCGGTAATCGCGCGGAGAAGCTCGAAGTGCCCTTCAACTACGTCAGCCAGTTGTTCGACCCGGTAGCCGTCAAGGGCCTCGAGAGACCCGGCTCTGAGAATCTGCAGATCTATGCGTTCATGCAGGCCTATTACCAGGCTGAGCGTACAACCCCACCGATCGACAAGAACGTCGCCACTCCGGTGCAGGCGATGATGATGATGACGTCGCCGCTCGTCCAAAAACGCGTAAAGGCGGAAGGGACGACGCGCGTCGCCAAATTATTGCAGGCCGGGAAATCGGACGACCAGGTGATTGAGGAACTGTTTTTGGCGACGCTGTCACGCCACCCCAAAACCGACGAAGTGGACGTGGCAAAGCGTGTGATCGCAAAAGACAGGACAATCGGCTTTGAGGACATTCAATGGGCGCTCCTGAACACGACGGAGTTCTTAGTCAACCATTAATTAATGAAGTGATCGAGTTTCTTCAAATTTGAAGTGAGGGAAAAAACCATGGTAAAGAGACTAGAAGAGATGAGCCGTCGCGAATTGCTGAAATTATTCGGCATCAGTGTCGGCGCCGTTATCGCGGACTCCGCGGCATGGCCGCGCAACGTGCAGGCACAGTCTAAGAAGATCACGCCTCGGGGCACCGCGCGCAACGTGATTTTTATCCAGAATTGCGGTGCGATGAGTCAGAACGAGACCTTCGATTTCAAGGAAACCAAGTGGACGGCAAAAGACCTGAACATCCAGAAGGTCAATTCCGAGTTCCTGATATCCAAAACCCTCTTCCCGCAATATGAGAGGTGGGCGCCAAAAGCTGCGATAGTTCGCACGCTATGGGAAAACTCGCTGGTGCACTTCACCGGCATGTACCACTCGCAGGCGGGCCGTGCCTTTAACCCGGCGATTATTCGGGAAGTTCCGGCCTTCGGCAGCGTTGTCGCTTACGAACTGGAGAAGGACCGTAAACCGTCCGACACGTTCCCGACATATATGAGTGTCGATTTGTGGAACACCAGATGTCCTCAAATCGGATCGGGAATGTTGCATCCCAAGTTTGCCGGACTCGACCTGAACACCTCCACGGTATTCGACAGCTTCGCTGGGGGCGATGCAAAAGCCGAGGTGGATTTGGCCAGACGCTGGGAAGTGCTCAACAGGATTTCGGAGGCTTCACCTTCAGGCAGTGGTAACTCGCTTGGCGGGAAAGCCGACGAGTACGGCGCGCACTACGAGTATGCATACAAGATTCTGATGGATCCACGGTTCAAGAAAGTGCTGAACGTGACCGACGAAGAAAGGCAGCGTTATGGCGTAGACAAAGACAAGGGTACCTGCAAACTCGGCCTCGCGATGCTGCTCGCACGGAATGTCCTCGCCAGCGATGCCGGTACGCGATTTATGTGGGTCTCCAATGCCTACAACGGAAACAACGGCGCGGCCGACAACCACGATCAGATCTACGGCCGTGGCGCGTTGGCTCCGAGAGGTTTCCTGCTGCCCATATACGATAGCGTGCCCAGGTTGGATGCAGCCGTCGGCAGCCTCATCGAGGATCTTTCGAAGATGCCGGGCAAGGAACCGGGAAAGACCATGCTGGATGAGACCATGGTTGTTATCGGCCATGAATTCGGGCGCACTCCCGACATGAATTTGAACTTCGGCCGCGATCACTGGGGTCCCGCTTATACCGATGTGTTCATTGGCGGCGGCGTGAAGCCGGGCCGGATGATCGGCAAGACGGAGGGCGGCAAGTCCATCGATCATGGTTGGGCCTACAAACAACAACCCATGAAGGACCACGTGACGGCGACGGTCTACTCGGCGCTGGGGATCGACTACAGCAAGAAGTTCGAAAAGACGCCGTCGGGTCGCGCGTATGAATACCAGCAGACGGCTCCCCTGGGAGGTCCTTCGTTTATTCCGCTGACCGACATCGCGGAGCTGTTTGTTTAGGGTCGATTCGGATGAGAATTGATTAATGATTAGTGTTTTAATGATTGATGTGTTCATTAATCATTAATCAATTCTCAGGCTGCATCGATTGTTGAAGAACAAGAGAAGAGTATGAACAAAAAAGTTCTATTCACGATTCTCTGCCTGCTTTGCGCCGCGGTGCCACTCGCGGCGCAAACCGCAGCGCCGGAAAACATGGTTCAGATCCCTGCTGGCAAGTTCTGGATGGGTCGCGCCTATACGATCTACACTGATTCAGCAGACCTTGTGCCAATAGACAAGCTGGACGACCGGCCTGCTAACAATATTCATCTGGATGCCTTCTACATCGACAAGTACGAGGTATCCAACGCCGAGTATACGAAATTCCTTCAGGCAACGGGCGGCAAGCCGCCGTGGCATTGGCCTCAAGGCAAGATCCCGGACGGAAAAGAAAAGTTACCCGTTTACAATGTTAACTGGTTCGAAGCGACTGCCTACTGCAAGTGGGCCGGCAAACGTTTGCCAACGGAAGCCGAGTGGGAGAAAGCGGCGCGAGGCGGACTCGACCGGAATCACTACGCGTGGGGAGACGCCGATTATATCGATACCAGTGAAAAGTACATCCAGCCGCCACAAGCGGCTGGACGCACCACCGCCGATCCCGTGCCGGCAAACCTCGATGGCACCGACGCGAAGCCAGTCGGGTCCTACAAGCCCAACGGTTATGGTCTCTACGACATGATCGGAAACGTCCGCGAGTGGGTCAATGACTGGTATGACATCAATTACTACGCGTTCATGCCGAAAACGAATCCACAGGGGCCAGAGACCGGAAAATATCGAGGCGTTCGAGGCTCGGGTTGGCTCGATGCGCCCCCGAATACCGTTGGCGGGCCTTCCGATAACAACACGGTAGATACCCGGGACTTCAGCGATCCGGACCTCCGTGCCACGACGATTGGTTTTCGCTGCGCGAAATAAGGAAGTCTGTCTGCGTAAGCCAGTTCGTAGATTTGAACTCCCCTCCTCGACTGAGGAGGGGAGTGTCAAACTGTAAACCATTTAGTTCAAGGAAATTTTTATGCGCCGACTGATTGTTATTTTCGTTTCGATTTTAATCACCTTAGTGGCTCTTGAGTTTCAAGCTCAAACTCCGCAGACTCCGCGGCCTCCGCAGACTAAGGCTCCACCGGCTCAGACTCCGAAGCCTCCGCAGACTCCGCCGCCAGCTCAGACTCCGCGGCCTCCACAGACGCAGACTCCGCCGCCGGCTCAGACTCCTCCTCCACCGGCTGCGCAGACTCCCCCCCCAACGGCGGCCGCCAAACCTTCTGGACCCGACCCACTACAGCTGGCTGAGGATTGGTTGGTCCGCCTGAATAACCTCTCCAAGTGGACTTTGACCTTTGAAGGAAAGGAAGTGGGACGCGAGGATCTTGTCAATAAAATGATGGAGCTGTACGCGCCAGATGTCGTTGCGGAAGTACCGCCGCATGACGACGAACAGATAGGACCGGTTATCCTTCGCGGCAGCGCGAATGTTCGAAAGTGGATCGATAAGATTTCCAGAACGCAAGTCAGGCTTCTCTACATCCAAAGACGCCAGACGAAGAAGCAATTTGAAGGAACGAAGCTGATTTACTCTACGCCCCTGCCCTGGGGCGGAGTGGGCATGTCCTTCGAGATCATCGCTGCCTGGTCCCGGCGTGAGGATCGTCGAAAGTTTACAGGGCCGGGCTCGGTGTTCTTGCAGTATAACGCCGATGGAAAAATCGACCGTCTTCGCTTTTATGTGAGCGAGATCTCTGAGGTCACAGCGTTATAGCGAGCAGCAGGAATGGACATCCTTGCGTTACTTCGCCGCCACGGAAATACCCTTATCTGTGAAGGCTCGAACGGACGTATTTTCGAGGTAACCCCCGCCGGTGAAATTGTCTGGGAGTACGTGAATCCGTTTCCGAACCTGACACCGAAAATTTCCAACTCCACTATTTTCCGCGCAGCAAAGGTGGCCGAGAACTGGCTGAAGCCCTGAGCGCCGTCATCGCGTCATCGTAGCTTTGCACAAACCCTACAGCAACAGAGAGGAGACCACGATGTATCCCTATAGCGAAATCCTTCGTGCGCTCGGGCGGATTGAAGGCGAACTGATCCAGATCCGCAAGCTTTCCGATCGCGTGTCCTCCCGATCTCGTTAGGCAAAGCACTTAGGGGGAGTTTCACCGGTGGAAGATCGTGGGAGCCGTGTTCGCGCTCTTGGTCCAGAGACGCTGGTATGTGCGTAAATACTCGGCCGGCCTGCGCAGCGGATGGCTCATGCGATAAAGATCGCCGAAGAAGTCAAACAAGAACTGTTCCGACAAGGCGTTCCAGAGCCGGGCGCGGCCGAAGCTGAGCGCGATGGGCCCGAGCTCTCCCTTCAGGACCGCCAGGAGATCGGTCGCCCAGCACTCGATCCCCGCCAGGTAAGTCTCCTCTGCATTCGACGTTCCGCGCAGGAACGCGCACGCCGAAGACACGTATTCATAAACGCGTCGCTCACCGGCACGGCTGTCACGCAGCGCCACCGCGAATGTGGGGATCCGGCCTTTTGCCTGATCATCCAGGAGCGAATGCAGGCCCCTGAAGATTGTCCCACTGACCAGCGATCCCGCAAACTCTTGCAGCCCCTGTTCAAGCATCGCGTATTCGGCGCTTTCCATTTCGGTGCGGCCGGTGGCGGGTGCGTAGTCGAGGATATCGGTTGCCTCATCCTTGCCGTTGGAACCGTGCGCCGGCCAGGTCTCCTGCGGCGCTGTAGTGAGAAAGGGTGTGTCGTCGAAAACCCTTTTCAGACGGTGGCCCTCCATCAAGAACGTTTGACCGGGACGCGTTGCATGAAACTGTTCCTTCGGGTAAAGCCGAGACATCATCTGGCAGACGGCGGTGTTGTCGACGCAAAAGACGCGATGATTCAGCCAGGTTCTCCCGCCGTAGAAGGTGAATCCGCCGGCGCACATCAGTGTCGCCGCAGGTGTTCCCCAGACGCCAATGATGATTTTGCGATCGACCCCCATTTTCATGAAGCACTCTTGCGTGGCGCCCTTGCGCTGGTCCACAAAATCGCTCATGTGACTCCAGTCGAGGGTGTTGTTAGTCCAGCCAAGGACCACGGGCGGCGAATCCTTGGCGCGCGCCCACTTGAGGTGCTGCTCGGTGAGGGTGATATCAACCATCGAGAAGAAGTTTCCTGAACCGCCGACGTCACGAACAAAGAAGGGAAGCGTGTCCCATTCATCACCGTTACTAATGGAGGTATGCGCACCGCAAAATGGAGTGAACTCGAGGTCGCCAAACCGCACGCTTTTACCAGGTACGAGTGGATGCACTGTGAAGCCCATCTCTCTCAGGATCTGTTGCGCGGCCGTCGAGGAGCGCGAGGAAAGGAAGATGGGGATGGTGCGCTCAAGCCGGGCGAGCGAAGGAATGTCGAAGTGATCGTCGTGCTCGTGGGTTAGGACAACACCATCGACCTTGGGAAAGTGTTCGAAACTAAATACACGTGGCGGGTACACGCGATACTCGAGTGCGTGGGCCTGACCAAACTCCTCGCATAACAATGGGTCCACCAGAAAACAGGAACTCTTCGACTGGAATAGCCATCCCTGATGGCCAAGGAATGTGGTCGACAGCATGGGATTAGCTCCTCCTTTACGACTCCGCGGCCGCACCGGCGTATCGGTTACGCATCTTATCAGTGATTTAGTTAATTCTATAAGTTGTGCCGCTCGCCGAACTCCCCTCCTCAGATGAGGAGGGGAGTGTCGAACTTCGTCAATTAATTCACAGGGGAACTGAGGTCCAGAATAGCTAAAGTGGCTGAGAACTGGCTGAAGCGCTGAACTCTTACCTCAGATCGAGAATTCGAAGCGCATTTCCGTTGGGCGTGACCGTTGCCAGCAACATTTGTGTTGGGTGAAATGCGATCCCGGCAGGCGGATATCTCCCGACCAACTTCTCGTTGTTATCTTCACGTGCGCCAGTCAGCCGGCCGCTTTCGACCTCCCAAATTTTCAGGCCCTGCGCATCACCGGAAGCGAGTAGTGTTCCGTCGCCCGAAAAGGAGAGAGCATAGATGTAAGGCGCATTCTTCGTCAGCTTTCGAGGAGATCCCTTAAAGCCCTCATGCGTTGCATGGAATACCAGAAGGCTTCGACCGGCACCGACGGCGACCAACTCTTGCTCGGGTGACCATGCCAGGCACCGCGCCGGCTCTTCCATTCGCACAGTATCCAACACATCCGCGGATATAGCATTGGCGAGAATCAAAAGGCTGCCTTGTTCAGCCAGGGCCGCAAGAAGAAATGTCGTTCTATGAGAACAGGAAGCCGCGACAAACCCGGTCGCCCTGTTCATTGCTTTTTCCATTTCTTCTGTCCACCCTGTGTGCAGACAGTAGCCATCCAAAACGCGTATCCGGTCGGCAGAGCACGTCATCGTGATAGCTTCCTCATCCGTCCATTCGACGGAGTGTACCGGCTCTTTGTGGCCGCTGACTTCTAACGGCGCTCGCCTTCCAGTGCTCACTTCCCAAAGACCGACGGATCGATCCAGCGAGCCGGTTAGGATCAATTCCGCCTTCCGGTCCCAGGTCACTGCAGTCACTTCGTCAGAGTGGTGTCCTAATGTTTTGGTCACTTGCTCACTGTCGAGATCAAAAATAGTGATGGATCCGGATTGCGCCGGAATCGCGAGAAGACGGCCATTAGGCGACCAACTGGGTTTTGTCAGATGGCCGCTCTCCAAATCGATCTGATGCAGCGGAGTGATGGTTGACATGATGTTGCTAATGCTAGAATGCCCTCGTTTTAAAGGACAGAAAAAATTCCATCCGTTTCTCATTCTTTTTTCTCTTCTTAGCTCTTGTCAAAAACGACAGCCCTCTGCTGTATCGGTGAGAAACATGGCGTGCGCTCAGGCTCGAGACGTGAATCTAGAGAGAATTCCCCCGACGCTATGACGGCAATACGACGCGGGCATCGGGGCTCCCCTGGGGCACGCCAAGGTCTACAGGCCGAAGCGTCTAGCGTTGGCCGCCTCGCACCGGCCACACCCGCAAACTGGTAGTAAAGGCGCCGTTCAGCAGGTGGCCATGGTCGATGTCTCCGAAATAGGCGCGATCCTGGCCCTCCAGAGTGGTACCCGACCAATAGTAGTCCGCTTCCACACCGGTAAACGATGACGGCCCGGCAGTTATACACCCAGTCCCCGCATCGTTCGTCAGGGTCGGCCCGCTGCAGCCCAGCGCGAGCGCCTTCTCCATCGACGTCTCCCACTCCTTCTGCGTCGGGAGCCGCCAGTCGCCCGGTGAGGACCCGTCCGTCAACATGCAGTCGCCGTTTTTCAGCCCCGCGACGGCCTTTTTTGCAGCCTCCCAATCCGCGGAGGACAAGCAGCTGGACTGCTTCAGCCAGACCAGCCCCGTCTCAGTATCGGTCACCGTGCCGTTCCCACAGTCGACGTAGCGCTTCGTTTTGTCGACGCACGGCGCCGCGGCGCGCCCGCGCGTCCCGCCTGCGGCGTTCCCGCCTTTCGTGCCCTGCGTCGCGTTGGTGCCCCGCGTCCCTTGGAAGTTCCGAGTGACGCGAACCCCGCCATTGCCAAAGAGCGTGTTCCTGGTGGAGGGGATTTGCGCCGATGGCGTCGGCGATGCGGATGTGATCGATGCGAGCGTCGGACCGGCTTGGGTGATAAGAATGGCCGCTAGCCCGAGCAGTATGGCCATGAACATGCCGATACACCACTCGAGCAGAACCGCTCGAAACCGCCGCCTTGTCCTCATCCGATCTCCGCAACCAATAGACATAGATTCTCTACGATCCAGATTCGCAATTCGTTCTTCCATTCTTTTCTCCTATTGCGGGTTAGTTCAAGAAAGCTGGATTTCTTACTTGTTTTCTGCCATCAAGCGCTTCGCAACCTCACTTGCCCAGGCGGACGGCTTGCGCGACAGACCCGCCGTATTATCATCGAACTGGAAGAATCTGGTCAAATCAGCGAAGCGACCGTTTTTCGGTCAACCGAGGCGCGCGCGCGCCGTGGGAGATTTTCGCGCAACCCTACCGTGCGGCGCAAGTGCCACTGGTCATGAATTTCAGCCCGCTTAACCGTCTTCTTTGTCAGGTCAGATAGGCCTCGACCATTACGTAAGTACGGATTCCGATCGAGCGCATCGCCTGCTGTCACGCCCAGCCACATGGCGCAAAGTGGACTGGCCGTATAACGAGGTCTTCGCGTCCCCTCCACTTTCTTGACTTTGTCCTCGCTTCGGCTAAGACTACACACGACGGTCTCAAATATGCCGGCCATGTCAGCCATAACTCAGCTTCATCAAATCGACTTGAATAGTGGTTATATAACAAAGCCGCGTTGGTCACCTGATGGCTGTTTTCTCGCCATTCCCACGCAGTCCGGATCGATACCGATTTTTGACCTGGACACCGGGGAAGTTGTCCAGACGTTGGGACCTCATTCAGGGGAGGTTACTGCAGTTGGCTGGGACCGCAAGGCGGAGTTCATCATGACCGGCTCACTGGATCAATCCGTAGGCCTTTGGGAACTGAAGAGTGGAAGGAGAGCGCCGTTTACCCTCAGCGGTCACCGAGAAGCAGTACATTCCGTCGAATGGACCGATGAGGAAGCATTCGCGATGACGTGCTCCTCGGACCGCGTTCGAGCGCTGGATGGCTGCTGCCTTCTGCCGGGCTGGACCGAAGAGATGGAAGACGCGGCGAATAAGCACACTGGATTTACTGCGGCTTCCTGTTCTTGCCGAACCACATTCCTGCTGGGAATGGTAGCGGAGAACGGCGCTCTTTTGCTTCTTGCGAATCTTGTCACGGGGGATCTCGTCGATTCTGTCCGAATGGAAGAGCCGGTACGATCCCTGGCGTGGTCGCCGGCGGAACAGTTGCTGGCCGTGGCTACTGGTCGAAGTATTCTCCTGTTTCATGCCACTCACGAAGGTTTCGAAGGACCTGCTCGCGAACTGACCAGGGATGCCCCTCATGTGCACGCTCTTGCATTTTCAGGTGACGGAACGCTCCTGGCTTCTCACGACGCCCAGGGCTTAAAGATCTGGGACGTTGAAGACGCGAGGTTGATTGCTGCACTTCACGAAAACGTCAAGACGCGGCCAACTTCGGGGATCGCGTTTCATCCAACGAGACCGCTGCTCGCAGCCGCCACGCCGGATGGAAACGCATTTCGTATTCTGGAGGTCGAAGGTGAAACGTAACTGTGGAGTGTATGCTGCGGGGATCATGCTGGCGGTGATCGTCAGTTGCAGCCGTGGAACACCCGACCAGCCCAAGACGGACATCCCACCGGCGCCTGCCGCGACGACAGCGACCGGATATGAAGTGAGTGCAGTCACGGATGGCGGGTCCGTCGGAGGAACGATAACCCTTTCGGCTGCGATTCCCAAACTACCTGCTCGGAAGATTGGTAAGGATCCACAAGTATGCGGTACGGCCGACCGGGAATCGCAGAAGCTGATCGCCAACAAAACCGGCGGGCTGAAGAATGCGGTTGTGATCGTGGAACGCGTCAAACGCGGCAAGGCAATGCCGGCCGCTGCACAGAGTGCACAAATCGACCAGAACAAGTGTGAGTACTCACCGCATGTTCAGGTGATGGCCGTGAACACCGAGATCACGCTGCGGAACAGTGATCCCGTATTGCACAATATTCAATTTTTTCAAGGCGACAACAGCCTCTTTAACATGGCGCAGCCTGTCCAGGGTCAGGTGAACAAGCGCAAAATTGATAAGGCGGGTAACATCTATGTCGAGTGCGCCGTCCACGGGTGGATGCAAGGTAACGTGATCGTCGTGGACAATCCGTACTATGCCGTGAGCGATGAGAACGGCAAGTTTTCGATTACGGATCTGCCTCCGGGAAAATACCAGGTTAAGATCTGGCATGAGTATGTGGGAGAAATGACCC
>WNFT01002811.1_pt1 | contig 14958 bp, 15 predicted proteins | sample 5400191 | NCBI WGS metagenome assembly WNFT01 (sample SAMN13153359, study PRJNA577476) | soil metagenome | isolation source: 80 cm saprolite under Madrone tree | place: USA:California | collected 2016-06-14 | reverse complement strand
GGGCGCTACCGTCTCAAAGAGCCGGCCCAGCTCCGCTCCCGGCAGATGCGCGAGTTCGGAGTGGACGAGGATCAGTGACACCGGAACCTCGAGCAGCTGGCGGACGCCTTCACAGAAGGTGTCGGCCATGCGGATCGCGATGTTCTGCTCGAGACACTGCCTGCCGACCGATTCGGTCAGCTTTCGGTCTCCATCGATCATCAGCACACGAGTCATGACAGTCCTTTCGAAACGGGTTTAAACGCCGAGTCAGTACAGCAAGGAGGGTGCCACCCCTTCAGATGCCGGTGAAGTGTCCGTGGATTCAGACCTCCGCCGGGCCCCGACCCCTCACGAGTGACGAGATCGGGCGTAACGCCCGACAGAACCCGGCCGGACTCGACTCTAACCCGACGCGGGCCTCAACACGCGGCCCGGGAGGCCGCCCGTGTGCTCGCCGTCCTTGATCACCATCCGCCCGTTGACGATCACGTGCGCGATGCCTCGGGCGTAGCGGTGGGGATCCTCGTAGGTCGCCGGGTCGGCGACGCGCTCGGGCGAGAAGGCCACGACGTCGGCCTTGGCGCCCTTGCGAAGAATGCCGCGGTCCTTCAAGCCGAGCCGCGCCGCGGGCATCCCCGTCATCTTGTGCACGGCGACGGGCAGGGTCAGCACGCCCTCGTCGCGCGCGTAACGGCCGAGCACGCGCGGGAAGGTTCCGTAGCTCCGCGGGTGGGGCTTGCCCTCGGACAGCGGCCCCGCCGCCGCCAGCGACGAGCCGTCGGAGCCGATCATCACGTGCGGGTGGACGAGGGCGCGCCGGAGATCGGCCTCGTCGAGCTGGAAGAGGATGACGTAGCCCTTCCCCTGCTCGGCCTCGATGATGTCGAAGGCGCACTCGACCGGGTCCTTGCCCCATCGCCGGCCGATCTCGTCGAGCCGGAGTCCCTGCGCCTCCGGGCGCGACGGCGCGTACGCGATCATGATGTCCTCCCAGCCCACGCCGCGGGCCAGGACAGGACCATGCGCCATCTCCTCGCGAATCCGCGTGCGGGCTGCCCGATCGCGGAGACGGCCCAGCATCGCGTCGATCCCGCCCTCGAGCGCTGAATCGGGCAGGAGAGTCCGGATCGTCGTGCTCGACGCCGTGTACGGGTAGACGTCAGCCATGACGTCCTGCCCCTTTGCCCGCGCGCCGTCGATCAGGGCGAGGGCATCCTGCACCTTGCCCCAGTGGGGCCGCCCCGCCGCCTTGATGTGGCTCACCTGCACCGGCAAGCCGCTGTCGCGCCCGACGCTGATGGCCTCCGCCACCGCCTCGAGAAGCGTGGAGCCCTCACCGCGGATGTGGCTCGCGTAGAAGCCCCCGCGCGCGGCACCGCGCGCGATCTCGACGATCTCCGGCGTCTCCGCATAGGACCCGGGCGCGTAGATGAGCCCGGTGGACAGGCCGCAGGCACCGTCGGCCATGGCCGACTCCATGAGGCTCCGCATTCGGCCGAGCTCCTTCGCCGAGGGCGCGCGCCGGGCGAAGCCCATCACGGCGAGCCTCAGCGTGCCGTGGCCGATGAGCTGTGCCACGTTGAGGGCAAGCCCCTCGTCCTCGTAGCGGCCGAGGTACTCCTTGACCGAGCGCCAGGAGAAGTCCATGCCGGGCGGCACGTAGAGCGCGAACCCCTGCATGTCCTGTCTGAACTCGTCGGACACCGGCGCGGGAGAGAAGCCGCAGTTGCCGACGACCTCGGTGGTCACGCCCTGGCGGATCTTCGACTCGGCACGGCGGTTGGCGAAGAGACGCCAGTCCGAGTGCGAGTGCATGTCGATGAAGCCCGGGGTGACGGTCAGCCCCGCCGCGTCCACCGTCTGTCCCGCCGGCTCGCGCGAGAGATCGCCTACGACGCTGATGCTGTCGCCCGTGATCCCGACATCGGCGGAAAAGGATGGCGCGCCGGTTCCGTCGAGCACCTGGCCGCCCGTGATCTTGAGATCAAGCACGCGGCGCCTCCTTGAAGCCGATGACGCGCTCGCACCAGGCCGCCGCGGCCAGCAGCCGCGCCTCCGACCACGGCGCGCCGCTCAGCTGAACGGCGTACGGCAAACCGTCCGGCGCCGCGCCGGAGGGCAGCGATATCGACGGCATGCCGGCGAAGCTCCACGGCGCGCAGTAGAAGGGATCCCCCGTGGACTCGAGCCCCTTTGGCGCGGGCCCGGCCGCCGTCGGCGAGACGAGCGCGTCGTAGCGCGCGGCGACCGCGCCCATGTCGGCACGGAAAGCGCGCCGGTGGGCCTGGGCGGCGAGATAGTCCACCGCGGTGATGGCGTGGCCGGCTTTGACGGACTCGCCGATGTGCTTCGGGTACTCGGCGGCGTGCCGCGCGTAGAGGTCGCGGTGGAACGCGGCCGCCTCCGACCGCGACACGGTGTCGCCCGCTGAATGGAGCCCTTCGAACGATGCGGGGAGACGGACGTCCTCGACGTGCGCCCCCGCCGCCCGGAGCGCCTCGAGGGTCGCGCCGATCTGAGCCGCGTTGGCCGGATCGGCGCGTTCGATCAGCGCCCGGAGCACGCCGATTCGCGGGGCGGTGGGCGCCGTCAACGCGCCCACGTAGTCTTCCACCGGCATCGCGATCGAATGGGGGTCCGAGGGATCGTGGCCGGCCATGACGGCGAGCGCCAGCGCCGCGTCCTCCACGGAGCGGCAGAGGACGCCCACGTGGTCCAGGCTCCACGCGAGCGGCGTCACTCCGGCCGCGCTGATGCGACCGTGGGTCGGCTTGAAGCCAACCGCGCCGCAATAGGCGGCTGGGCGCAGCACCGACCCGACCGTCTGCGTGCCGAGCGCCAAGGGCACCATGCGCGCGCCGACCGCGGCGCCGGAGCCGGACGACGAGCCTCCCGGCGTGTGGCCGGGATTCCAGGGATTGCCCGTCGCCGTGGGGTCGCGGAGGGCGAACGGCGTCGTCGTGACCTTGCCCAGGATGACGGCCCCCGCGGCCCGCAGACGCGCGACGGACACCGCGTCCTTGGTGGCACGGCGGTGCCCCCAAGGCCCGACCCCAGAGGTCGTCACGAGGCCGGCGGCGTCGTAGATGTCCTTGAGCGCGACCGGCACGCCGTGGAGCGGCCCCATGAATCGCCCGTCGCGCGCCTCGATGTCCCGCTGGACGGCGACGCGGGAGGCGGCATCGCGGTCGAGGAGCACCCAGGCCTTAAGGACCGGCTCGACCGCGTCGATGCGCTTGAGGCAGGCGGCCAGGAGGTTTGAAGGTGAGAGCGCGCCCGAGCGGATGCGGCGCGCGGCCTCGGCTGCCGTGACGTCGTGGAGATCGGCCATGGGGTTCTCCCGGAAAGACTACTGGAGCGCGTCGAGTACTTCGGCGACGACTTCGAAGCGGCCGAACGAGGGCATGAGGTAGACGCCGGCATAGGCGCCGCGGATCCCATGAACCAGCGTCTGGGCCGTCTCGATCCCGGCCCGCAGGCCGCGGTCGCCGGCCTCCCGCATCCGCGCGCGGACGGCATCGGGGACGGTGATGCCGGGCACCTCGTTGTGGAGGAACTCGGCGTGACGCGAGGAATGCAGCGGCAGCACGCCGACCACGACCGGGATGGGCGAGCGCGTCCGCTGGAAGAAGCGCTCCAGGACCTCGAGATCGTAGACGGGCTGCGTCTGGCACCAGAGGGCGCCCGCCTCGGCTTTGGCGAGGAGTCGCTCCATCTCCCGCACGGGGTCGGCGGCGCCGGGGTCGAGCGCCACGCCAATGCAGAAAGCCGTGGGCTCGCCGACGGAGTTGCCCGTCGCGTCGCGCCCTTCGTTCATCCCGTTCAGGATGCGGATGAGGCCGATGGCGTCCACGTCGAAGACGGCCGTGGCGTCGGCATAGTCGCCCGTGCGCGGCGGGTCGCCGGTCATCGCGAGGATGTTCCTGATGTCGAGCGCGTGGGCGCCCAGCACGTCAGCCTGGATGCCCATCAGGTTCCGGTCGCGGCAGGTGAAGTGCATGTTGATGTCGAGACCCGTCGCCTCGCGGACGAGGATGGCCGTGGGCAGCACCGACATGCGCACGCGTCCGAGCGACCCGTCGTTGATGTCCACGATCTCGACGCCCCGCTCCTTGAGGAGCTTGGCGCCCTGCACGAGCTTCTCGATGTTGTGGCCCCGCGGCGGGTCCAGCTCCACCGTGACCAGGAGCTCGCCGGAGTCGAGCTTGCGCCGGAGCAGAGTGGGCGCCGCGGTGGTGGGCAGGGTCGGGGCCGGGCTCGTCTCGCGCCGGGCCCGCCGCGGCTCGGCCACCCGCGCGGCGCTCGAAGGCGGCGCGTGGCGGTCCACGACCTCCCGCATCGCGCGGATGTGCTCGGCGTTCGTCCCGCAACAGCCGCCGACCATGCGCGCGCCGGCCCCGATCATGCGCGCGGCGTACTCGGCCATGTACTGGGGCGAGGAGATATAGATGAGGCGCTCTCCGACCCTGCTCGGCAGGCCCGCATTGGGCTGGATGGCGACGGGCAGGCCACCCGCCTCGGGCAGCATCTGCTCGAGGACGTCGAAGAGCGTGCTCGAGCCGACCGAGCAGTTCGCCCCGATCACCTGCACCGGCAGCCCGCGGAGGGTGCGCACCACCTCCGTGGGCGTGTGGCCGAGGAAGGTCACGAGGTCCTGGGTGAAGGCGACCTGGGTGACGATGGGCAGGTCGGTGATGGCGCGGATCGCCTCGACGGCCAGGCGCATTTCGATGAGATCGGAAAAGGTCTCGACGACAAAAGCGTCCACGCCGCCTTCGAGCAGTCCCTCGGCCTGTTCGAGGAAGGCCGCCCGCGCGTCCTCCGGCGCGATGGAGCCGAGCGGGGCGAGGTACTTGCCCAAGGGCCCCAGGGATCCCAGCACGAAGACGTCGCGTCCCATGGTCTCGCGCACGTCGCGCGCGAGCTTGGCCCCGCGGAGGTTGACCTCGCGCACCCGCGCGGACAGGCCGTGCACCGCGAGCTTGAAGCGGTTCGCGCCGAACGTGTTGGTCTCGATCCAGTCGGCGCCCGCCTGGATGTACTCCGCGTGAATGGCCTGGACGATCTTGGGCTCGTTGACGTTGAAGACGTCGAAGCAGGCGTCGAGCGGCACGCCGCGGGCGTAGAGCATGGTGCCCATGGCACCGTCGCCGAGGAGCGGCCGCTCGCTCAAGCGCTCGAGGAAGGGCGCGGGCATCAGACGGCCTGCCGCTGGCGCTCTGCCAGCGCCGCGGCCACGCGAGCGGCGACCTGGTCGGGATTGAGCGTCGTCGTGTCCACGGCGAGGTCGGCCCTGGAGTAGAAAGATTTCCGCGCCTCGTAGAGCGCTTCGGCCTGCTCGCGCGTCTTGCCGTGGAGCATCGGGCGATCGCCGCCTCGGAGCGCCCGCTCGTAGAGCGTGGCGAAATCGCCGGAGAGCCATACCACGGTGCCGATGGCGCGCAGGGCCTCCAGCCGTCCGTCGCGACAGGGCAGCCCGCCGCCCGTGGCGATGACGTCGCCTCGTTTGAGAGCGAGCAATCGCACCGCCTCATCCTCGAGCGCGCGGAAGCGCGCCTCGCCCTGCTCGGCGAAGATCTCCGGAATGGGCCGGCCCTCTTTGGCCGTGATCATCTCGTCCGTCTCGACGAAGCAGCGCCCGAGGCGGGTGGCCAGGATGCGCCCGACCGAGGACTTGCCCGCCCCCATGAAGCCCACGAGGATCACATTGTCCATCATGCCACCGGCCATCGTATCACCAGCGCGCCGCCGACCCTACCGGCGCACCGTGGCCGCGGCCGGGGCGCGGCGGTAGGCGCAGTCGGGCATCCAGCAGCGGCGGCACTGCGTGAAGTAGTGGTCCACGCGCGCGTCGGGTCCGACGCCGACGAGGAAGGAGATGCTCTTGCCCGGCGTCATGACGCAGGAGTCGTTCAGGGCGACACCAATGGGGTCACCGGGGCAGAGATGGAAGAGCGCGGCCTGCTCGGCGGTGTCCCAGCCCGCGTAGCCGGGGCTGATCCGGTTGGTCACCCTGGTGCCAACGGCAAGTGCCGCCTGGCAGAGGAGATCGTTGGCGTACTCGGCGAGGCTCTCGACCGCCGCCGAGCCGACGCTGTCGAGCATGATGGCGAGCGGCAACTCGCGCTGGTCCCACAGCTCGCGCACCCGATCCTCGATGGCTTCCCCGACCGTGCAGATGCCCGCCCCGACCATCTCGAGAGCGCCCCAGAGCCTACCGATCTCGGGAATGTGGAGCCTTTGCCCTCCCCCCTCGATGAGCGCGGGCCCCTGTGCCGTCACCACGACGGCGCGGTAGACCACGCGAGGCTCGATCAGCAATTCGCCCAGCGCCAGCGCCTCGTCGAACAGCGCCAGCACGGCGGCGTCCGGGACGTCCACGCCTTTCTTGTAGCCCTGGAAGCGCAGGACCTCGTCGCGGTCCACGCGCAGCGGCAGGTTCTCGAGGGCGGTGGGGAGCGGCGAGCGGACGTCGAGCGCCACGCTCACCGGCGATTGCGGGAGCGCGCGACCTCGGCGATGAGGCGGATGTGCTCGGGGCCCGAACCGCAGCAGGCACCGACGATATTGCAGCCGGCGTCCAGCAGCGCGGGGTAGTCCTTGGCCATGGCCTCGGGCCCGAGCTCGTAGGTCGTCGTGTCGCCCTTGGTGATGGGCAGTCCCGCGTTCGGGTACGCGATGAGCGGCGCCCCGGTCACCGCCCGCATCTCGCGGATGATGACGATGGCGCGGTCGGGGCCGCGGCCGCAGTTCATGCCCACGATGTCGGCGCCGGCGCCGAGCAGGTTCTTCGCCACGTCCGCCGGGCTCTCGCCCCACATGGTCCGGTCGCGGTCGTGCATCTCTTCGTACTGGAAGAACATCGTCGCCATCACGGGCAGGTCCGCGGCCGCCTTGCACGCCGTGATCGCGGCGATCGCCTCCTGGGGGAACATCATGGTCTCGACCGCGAAGATGTCTACCCCGCCCTCGGCCAGCGCCAGGGCCTGCTCCTTAAAGGTAGCGACGTACTCCTCGTCGCTCGTGTCGCCGAGCGGCTCGTACTCGACGGGCAGGCGGCTCGTAGGGCCGACCGAGCCCGCGATGTACCGCCCGGGCGGGCACACCGACCGCGCCAGCTGGGCACCCTTCAGGTTCAACTCCCTCGTGCGGTCGCCGATCTGGTATTCGTTCAGCTTGAGGCGGGTGCCGCCGAAGGTGTTCGTCTCGACGATGTCCGAGCCCGCGTCGAAGTAGCCTTTGTGGATGCCGCGGACGACCTCCGGATGCGTGTCGTTCCAGAGCTCGGGGCAGGCGCCGTTTGAAAGCCCCGCCGCGAAGAGCGCGGTGCCGTAGCCGCCGTCGAAGACCAGCCGGTCCCCCGCCTGCGCCCTCTCGACGATCTCCCAGCCGCGTGGGCGCGCCATCAGGTCGCCGCCGCCACGCCGAGCAGCTCCTTGGCGCGTACCACCGCGATGGTCGAATCCCTCGCATAGCCGTCGGCGCCGATCTCGTCGGCATAGGCCTGGCTCACCGGCGCGCCGCCGATCATCACCTTGACGCGGTCGCGGACTCCGGCCTTTTCGAGCGCATCGATGGTGCGCTTCATGGCGGGCATGGTCGTGGTCATGAGCGCCGAGATCCCCACGATCTGCGCCCCGTGCTCCTCGACGGCCGCGACGAACTTCTCAGGCGCCACGTCACGTCCGAGGTTGTGGACCTTGAAGCCCGCGCCCTCCAGCATCATGGCGACCAGGTTCTTGCCGATGTCATGGAGGTCGCCCTGGGCCGTGCCGATGACGACCACGCCGAGCGACTGCCCATCGCCACCCGCCTTGGTGATGAGGGGCTTGAGGAGGTCGAGCCCGGCATACATCGCGCGGGCCGAGAGCAGCACCTGGGGCACGTAGTACTCGTTGCGCCTGAACTTCTCGCCCACCACGTCCATGCCGGGGATCAGGCCCCGGAAGATCAATTCCTTCGGGTCCATGGCGAGGGCGAGGCCCTCCTGGGTCTTGCGGGCCACGGTGTCCCTGTCGCCCAGGATCAGCGCCCGCGACATGATGGGATAGTCGAAGTCTTCGTTCATGCTCCGTGCTTGCGTCCTCCGGTGATCGCGGGGTAGCCGGCCTTGGTCCACTCGCGCATGCCGCCGGCCACATTGTACCAACCACTCATTCCCGCCCTCAGGAGCGCGCTGATCGCCGAGCTCGAGCGCAGCCCGCCCGCGCAGAGCACGGCCTTGGGGCGGTCGGCGGGGAGCTCCCGCATGCGCTCGACGGCCTGGCCCATGGGCAGGTTGATGGCGCCGGCGATGTGCCCCTCGTCCCACTCGGAGGGCTCGCGCACGTCCACCACCACGAGCTCCGCCCGCTCGTCGAGCATGGTCGCCAGATCGTGCACCGTGATCTGTGGCACGCGCTCCTCGGGCAGCCCTTCGCTCTTCCAGTCGGTCATGCCGCGCTGGAGATACCCGGCGATGTCGTCCATGCCGGCCCGCCCCAGCCCCTGCACCGCCCGGGTGAGATCCGACGGGCCCGTCGCCAGGAGCACGAAGCGGCTGTCGGGCGGCGTCATCATCGCCACGCGCGCCGCGAACGGGTTGCTCTCGATCCACACGTTGACGGCGCCGGGAATGTGCCCCTCGCCGTACTCGTCGGGGCTGCGCACGTCGAGCACGATCGCGCCCTTGGCCATGGCTTCCCGGGCCTGGGAGACCGACAGCGGCTCGGGCTCGCCCACGGAGGGCAGCGCCTGTGAGCGGTTCTTGGCGATGATGCGGTCGAAGTTCGGGGGCTTGGGCGGCAGGCCGGTCATGAGCTCCCTCACGAAGGCATCGGCGGTAACGGCCTGGAGGGCCGGGTTGAACCGCCGCTCGAAACCGATGGTTGAGCCTGGCTTGGAGGACATGGCGCGGCCACATGAAGATCCGGCGCCGTGGGCCGGGTAGACCTCGACGCTGTCGGGCAACGTCAGCACGCGGGTGGTCAGGCTCTCATAGAGCTGGGCGGCCGCGCGCTCGCCGCCGAAATCGGGCCGCCCCACGTCGCCCACGAAGAGCGTGTCGCCCGTCAAGGCGAACCACGGCTCCTCGCCGCGCGAAAGGTCGGTCACCAGGAGGCAAACGCTGTCGGGCGTGTGCCCCGGCGTGTGGATGACCTGGATGCGCACCGTGCCGATCCTTATCTCGTCTCCGTGGGCAAGAGGCGCGTGGGGGAAGGCCGCCTCGGCCGCCGGGTGGATGTGGATGCGCGCGCCGGTCTTGGCCGCCAAGGCCTGGTTGCCCGACAGGTGGTCGGCGTGGATGTGGGTGTCGAGGATGTGGGTGAGATTGAGGCTTTTCCGCCGCCCCCAGGCAAGATAGTCGTCCACGCGGTCCCGCCCGGGGTCCACGACGAGGGCCTCTCCCGCCTGGCCGCACCCGATCAGATAGGCGATGCAGCCGGCATCTTCGTTGACGATCTGTTGAAAAATCATCACCCGCATCTTCCCACACGGGCTCCGTGCTTCGCAAGGTCGCCCAGGATAAGGGCCGGAAGCCCGCCAACGTCACTAACCTTGACCGCCACTTGGCTGGTAGACTAGAATCGCGGAGTTTAAACTCGACCCGATCGGAGGCCCCAAGGGGCTCAGATGAAGATCGTCGCATGAAGATCAAGGTTCTCGGCTCGTACGGGAGCGAGGGGCAGGGGCAGCGACCCTCGGCGCTCCTCGTCGACGACCGAGTTCTGGTAGACGCGGGCACCGTCGGCGGAGCCCTGACGGCCGCGGAGCAGATCGACGTCGAGTACGCCCTCATCAGCCACGCCCATTTCGATCACATCGCCGGGCTCTGCTTCCTCACCGACACGCTGGCCATGCTCGCCCCCGAGCGCCGGGTAACTGCCTGCAGCTTGGGCCCCGTGCTCGACAGCCTGCGCACTCACGTTTTCAACGACATCGTCTGGCCCAACTTCTCCAACATCCCCACGCCCACCAACCCCGTGCTGGCGTTTCGCCCGTTGGCCGAAGAGGGCGAGGCGCGCGTGGGGGAGCTGTGGGTGACGCCGATCCAGGTCGAGCACACCATCCCGACCGCGGGCTACATCGTCCACGACGGCGAGACGGGCTTCGTCTTCAGCGGCGACACCGGACCCACACGCAAGATCTGGCAGGTGGCGCGGGAGATGCGCGGGCTCAAGGCGGTCATCGTCGAGACGTCCTTCCCGAGCCGCATGGACGCGCTCGCGAAGGCCTCCGGCCACTTGACGCCGGAGATGCTGAAGCGCGAGCTCGACAAGGCGCCGCCCGACGTGCCGGTCTGGATCTACCACGTCAAGCCGCAGCTGTACCAGGAAACCGCGGAAGAACTCGCCAAGATCGACTCCACCCGCATTCACATCCTCGAACAGGGCAAAACCTACACGCTGTAGTCCTTACGTCCTTGGGGTCAGGTCTTGCATTACGACATTTGACGACTTCGGACCGTGATGGTGCGGGCGCGATCGCTCAAATGTCGTAATGCAAGACCTGACCCCTCTCCTAGCGAGAAGCGGGAGCGAAGAGGAAGTCGCGGAGGTAAGTGTTGACGACTTCGGCGTGCTCGATTTGGGGGAAGTGGCCGCAGCGGTCGAGCCAGCGCGGCTGCGCGACCCCGAGGCCTTCGGCCACCTGCCGGGCGTGGGCGAGCGGGATGACGCGATCCTGGAGACCGTGGACCACGAGGACACCCCTGCCGAGATGCGAGAGGGCCGCGCGGTACGCATCCGCGCCCAAGGTGAAGTCGTCCGTGACCGAGCGCAGCAGCGAGAGGTAGGCCGCGCGTCCCTCGCTGCAGGAGCGCGCCGCGAACTCGTGGTCGACGAAGAAGCGGATCTCGTCCGGGTCGGGTCGGTCGAAGCAGCGCGCGAGTCCAGTCGTGCAGATGCCGCGCGTGATCAGCCTCGAGAGGATCTCGCCCAGCCCCGGCAGCGACAGCGTCCGGTAAACCCAGGATGGGCGCAGGTCGAAGCCCGGCACCGCGGCTCCGAGCAGGGCCAGCCGCTCGACGCGCCCGGGGTGATCGAGGGTATAGCGCGCGGCGACGGCGCCGCCCAGGGAATGGCCGACGAGATGGACGCGGTCCACCCCGAGGGTGTGGAGCAGCCTGTCGAGCGCCTGAGCCAGGAATTCGAGCGTGTAGGCTCGCCGGGGCTTGCCCGAGCGGCCGGAGCCCGGTAAATCGAGCGCGATCACGCGCCCATGACGCGCCAGCTCGGGCACGTTGTGGCGCCACGACTCGGCGAAGCCGCCCAGGCCGTGGATCAGTACCGTGGCCGGCCCCCGCCCCTCCTCGAGGTAGTGGAGCTGGAGCCCGTCGAGGTCGCCGCCGGTCAGCCGGATTTCTGGCACGTCAGGAATCGAGCAGGCGAGTCAACGGCTCGCGGAGGGGGAACAGGCTGAAGATGCCGCCGGTGTGGATGAAGCAGACTCGCTGGCCGAGCGCTTTCGGGTCGCGCTGGAGCGTGTCGAGCAGGCCGCCGAAAGCCTTGGCCGTGTAGACGGGATCGAACATCACACCCTCCTCCCGGGCGAGGCGGATCACGAGCGAGAGCTCGGCATCATCGACGCCCGTCCGTCCCGCGCCCTGGTAGCCGTCGAGGAGGTGGATGGTCTTGGGAACGTCGATGGCGAAGCCGAAGCGCCCCACCGCCTTGCCGATGGTCTCGGCCACGTAGCTGCGAACGTGGTCCGCGGAGGACGCGATCGGCACGCTGACGATCTCGGACGGCAGTCCCGCCAGCTGCTTGCCCATGAGGAGCCCCGCCTGGCTACCGCCGCTGAACGCCGTCACCGCGATCGTGTCGAAGCGCGGGGCGCCATGGCTGATCTGCTCGGCCAGCTCCACGGCGCATTCGAGGTAACCGAGCGCCCCGACCTCGTTGGAGCCGCTCTCCGGGATGACGTAGGGTGTGCCGCCGCCGCGGCGCACCTCTTCGGCGAGGGCTTCGAGGGCGTCCGGGTACCGCGTGAACTCGGCGTCGCTGAGATAGCGGATATCGGCGCCCAGCATGCGATTGAGAAGCAGATTGCCGTCGTAGGCGGCGGGGCGCGGGCCCTTGACGGCGACGACGGCGTTCAGCCCGAGCCGGGCGGCCACCGCCGAGACCGCGCGGCAGCAGTTCGACTGGAGCGTACCCACGGTGATCAGCGTGTCGGCGCCCTGCGCGAGGGCGTCGCCCACGAGGAACTCGAGCTTGCGGATCTTGTTGCCCGACTCCAGCAGGCCCGTCAGGTCGTCGCGCTTCAGGTAGAGCTCGACGCCCAGCCGGCGGGAGACACGCTCGAGCTTCATGATGGGGGTGGGCGCCAGGGCAAGCTCGATGCGCGCGGGGGTGTTCGTCACGCTCCCCATCCTACCACTCAGGCGTGCTGCTTCTTCAAATCCGCGGCGATCGGGGCAAAGTCGTAGGACGGGAAGACCTCGTAGCGGAAGGCGCCCCACGCCTTCTGCTCCATGTAGCGGTTGACGCTCCGGACCTTGTCGGCCTCGACCTTGAGGTTGATGACGAATCCGAAGGACATCGCCACGACCCAGGACACCAGCTCCGAGCCTTCGGGAGGGAAATCGCGGTAGAAACCCGTCTTCTTCAGGTGCGCCATGATCTCGTCGAGGGTCTTCGACTGGTCGTGGTGGAGCAGCACGGTCAGCATCACATGGCCGGAATCGGGCATGTCGTCCTCCTTGATCTGGGCGAGAGGGAGCGCATCGGGAACGTAACATATAATGCATCGGTGACCCGCCCCCCGGAGAGCCTGGCGAATCCTCGTCTCTGGCTCGCCTTCACGACGATGCTCCTGGTCTCGGGCTTCCCCAACGTCTACATTCTCTTCCTGCCTTCGCTGCTCGGCGAGTTCCACGCCTCGCGCGCCGCCACGATTCTGCCGATGTCCTCCGTCTTCTTCGGTGGCGCGGTGCTTGGGCCTGCGGCGGGCTGGTTGGTGGCGCGGAGGAACCCGCGGGTGGTGGTGATGACGGGTCTCGGCGCTGCCGCCTGCGGCCTCGCGCTCGGCGGTGTCGCACACTCGCTGCCGGTATTCGTCGCCTCCGTTGGCATCGCCGTCGGCGTCGGCCTCGGGCTCACGAGCCAAATCGTGACCTTGACCACTGATCCCCACTCTGGCAGGATCGGCGCGAGGTGGGAGGGGGGTTTATCCGCGCTGTGACAAGGCAGACCGGGGGGAACACCCTCGGGCGAAGCGGGTCATGTCTGAGAACGGGCGTTATGTTATCTACGCTCGGACTGGACGGGCCTCTATGTGGCGAAGGAGAAGTGAGAAGAGGCTGACGATCGCCTGATTCTGGTGCAGAAAGAACGAGAATTAGGAGCCTGGGTTTATGCTTGACGAGGAAATTGGTTCCGGTACTCTCGGCCCACCTGGTGATCCTGAAATAAAGGAGGGCCGAACTATGGAAGAGGTGTTTCCGGTATTGGCCGGTGTCGCGCTCGGACTCGCGACCAATGGCGTCAAACTCGGCTGGCTCAGAAGTATTCTGATCGCCTTCTTGGGGCTGGCCTTTGGCCTCGTCGCCAGCTGGATCAGCGGCGAGCTCGCGATCAGCTGGACGTATGTCCTCATCGACGTCGCCCAGGTCATCGGGGTGGCCGTCATGACCGTCGTCGGCCTCGCGGTCTGGCGCCGTCGTCTGCGTTCGAAACTGGCGCGCGAATAGCGGGCCTTCAGGCGTCAAGGGAGGACGAATTATGGCAAGGAAGTCCGGCCCCGCGGCTCTCACCCAGGAAGCGAGGTTCGTCTTCAGAGGCACCGTGCAGAAGGTCAAGGCCGCCACGATGCGTGAAGTTCGAGCGGACGACCGGACGCTGGTCGTCAGGGTAGACGAGGTGATCCAGGCGCCCGAGGCGCTCAGTCACTACGCCGGTCAAGACATCACGGTGCTGTTGACCGCGAGGAAGAAGTTCAAGAAAGGACAGCAGGCCGTGTTCTATACGAACGGACTGCTGTTCGGGGACAGCGTGGCGGTCCAGGCCCTCGATCACCATGAGGTCGAGAAGACTCCCGCCGCCCTCGCGGTCGCGAGCGGCGATCCCATCAAGAACCTGGCCGCGCGGGACGTCCAGGCGCGCCTCACCAGCGCCGACGTCATCGTATCGGGACGGGTCACCAGCGTCCGGATGCCGTCGGACATCGTGGCGGCCAAGGCCGCCGGCCTCGCCGATCCGGCGGCCATGGGTCCGATCAGTGAGCACGACCCGGATTGGCGCATCGCCGAGATCCAGGTCGATCAGGTGCACCGGGGCAGCCACCGGGGAAAGATCGCGGAGGTTCGATATCCCAACAGCCCCGACGTGATGTGGTATTTCGCCCCGAAGTTCCGGACGGGCCAGGAAGGGTTCTTCATTCTCCACAAGACCAGCAAGGAGAAGGTCGCGGCGAAGGCGGCGCCGACGCAGGACACGGGTGACTACGTCGCACTTCACCCGGTCGATTTTCAGGCTTTCGACGAGCCCGGCGGAATCAGAGCCGTGATCGGGCTGTGAGGAGCGACCACCATGGCGACCAAGAGAACGCGATCTCCCCGCCGTCGGTCCGCCAGTAGGAAGGCCCCCAGGAGAAGCGCGGCCAAGGGCATCGGTCACGCGCCTCCCGGGTTCTTGCTGATCAACATGATTCCCCAGTCGCTCAGTGGAGAGACCAACCAGGACAGCGAGCCTCACCTGACGGTGAACCCCGCCAATCCGAACATGATCATCGGCACCGCCTTCTCGCCCAACCCCGGCGGTGGAGCGCTCGGCCCCGTCTATCGATCCCTGAATGGCGGGAGCGCCTGGACGGTCAACGCCATCGTGCCCAGCGCGCCCGGGAGCGCGCTCGGCACCGGTGACATCACCACGAGCTTCAATCGCACCGGGACCAAGCTCTACGGGGGTATTTTGAGAGCCGGTACCGGCGCGCTGGAATTCCTCCGGACGAACGTCCCGGCATTTCCGCCGATGACGGTACTGAAGTCGCGGCCCA
>WNFT01005013.1_pt1 | contig 14960 bp, 12 predicted proteins | sample 5400191 | NCBI WGS metagenome assembly WNFT01 (sample SAMN13153359, study PRJNA577476) | soil metagenome | isolation source: 80 cm saprolite under Madrone tree | place: USA:California | collected 2016-06-14 | reverse complement strand
GATAAACTCGTAGTGGATGCGTTGCTCTCCGAGAAATTTTTTGCTGCGCTTGCAGTCGCTGCACCAGTTGGTGCCATAGAGCTTGATAGTGGTGTGAGACATGCTCTCTCCCTTTCGCTATTCAGACTTTCTTCTTTCTGATATAGTACGATTTATACGGAAAAACATTACAGGTTGGATGTGCTTTGCTAATTCGCAGCGGGCATGTGATGGCTTATCTTGCTTTTTGGGGCTTGCTCTTCTCCTTCGGGATCATTCTCTTTACCTTAGCAGCAGTTATATGAGAGAATATGCCAGGAATATTATAAGAGATGCTATCAAAGGAAAAAACGCGAAAACGTCCCACCGTCCTGCATAGGACGGTGGGAACAACTAGACTAGAGCGCAAAACAACACGTTCTCTGGAACGCAGTTCCTTTATACTAGCGCAGGCAGAGATCCATCCCGCTCCCGTCGCCGAAGCAGTGCCCCTCCTTAGTGAGGATCACCACTTTTTTGATGTTGGGAAACTGTTTGAGCGTAGCATTAATTTCCGCGGTCACACGTGCATCTGCACCGATCCCCGCCGACATGAGGCTCCGGCAGAATTTGATTGTCGCGGTTCCCGTTTGCGGAACCGTACCCTTCTTGTTCAGCGTCAGCGTGAAGTCTGGACCTCCAACGGGCAGGGGTGCCGAACAGCTCGATGGACCACTGAGCATTGTGTTTAGCTCCGTAAAGTAGCCGGCCTGGCGTTCGGAAAGGGTAGGTCCAGCGATCAAAAGCTGGATTGCGAAGGTGCCTACAGCGATCGTTGGCGACATGCGATTAACCGGATAGACTGTGTAGGGCGTACTGCCTGACTGCGGAAACTTGGAGAAGAAGACTTTCACAGGATAGCCTGCTGAGGGCGAGGCCGTGGATGCATGGGCAATCGAGGCAGCACTGGCGCTGGAAAACAGATTTGCATTACAAGCACTCACTACCAAAGTGAATAGAATACATGCACTTATCACTACAAGAATCATAAATCGCGGACGATAAGAAGAGACTGCCGGAGATGGACTGTTGTTTTGGAGACCTTTCATAATAACTTTCCTTCCTGAGATGGTTTTAGATCGACTGCATACTCGTTTTTCATACAAATTGATAAAGATTTTGCATCTATGGGCTTCTCATATGACAGCCACTGAGAGCAGTGTAAACCGAAAAGGAGGAGAGCGCATCTGTTAAATAACCTAATTTTGCAAGCTCTGTGCAGCCGGCTGGGGAGGACATCTATGAAAGCCTGTAGGTTAAATGACGGAGTTGAGTTCTGAATTCTTTGTCAAACCAGCTTGTTCTCTATAGCGTAGCGTGTGGCCGCACTCCGTGTAGAGACGTTTATCTTACTGTAGATTGAGGTGAGGTGGGCATTGACTGTTCGCCGGCTGATCACAAGTTTCTCGGCCACCTGGGTGTCTGTCAATCCCATCGCTAGCATGCGCAGCACCTCGACCTCGCGCACTGTCAGTTTTGCAGAAAGCGGGGAGATGGATGTTGCTGCAGTGCCTGCCTTTTCTGCTCGTTGGGTAGGTTCTGTAGGGGGTTTCACTGGCCCCTGTGCGGCAAGAACCTGCACAGGCGTCATCATTCGTCCCTCCTTCCGAGCTGCCATAAATGCAGTTTTGCCAAGTCGAGTATGTAGACTATTCACTATCTGCTCATATCTGGCACGTTCCACGAATGGAATAGGCACGCCGAGAGATTCACGGATTCCCTCTGCAGTTCCCCACAGTCGTGCAGCCCATACAGGTTGCCCCCGCGCCAGAGCTACTCCTAGTAATCCTAGCAGGCAGCAAGCAATGAGCCATTTGTCGTCCAGTCCCTCAGCCATCGCCAAGCTCTCTCTATAAAGGAATTGTGCCTGTGTGTAGTCACCCTGATAAGAGGTCACTTCCGCTAGATGGAAGAGCGAGTCAGCAATGCCCGGACGATCCTCCAGCTCCCTGCGTATTGCCAGGCTTTCCTCTATCAGCAAACGAGCCCCGGCTCCGTCACCCTGATAGAGTATGACTCGCCCCAGGAAACTGAGCGCCGAGGCAATGCCTCCTTTGTAACCCAGTTCTCTGGATATCACCAGGCATTCATCGAGCGGGGAACGTGCCATTGCAGAATCGCCTGCAAAGAAGGTTGCACGAGCCAGGTTGATAAGAGTGTAGGCCATACCCCATTTGTCACCTGAGGCTCTGAAGAGTGTGAGGCTCTCTTCGATCAGAGTCCGCGCCCCGGCATACTCACCTTGATTGATCAATACATCGGCCAGCAGAAGGAGCGAATCGGCAATACCGTCTTTGCGGTTCAACTTTCTGGCTATTTCCAGCGCTTGTTCTGCCAGTGAACGAGCTGCTGTATAGTTCCCCCTTGACCAGGCCACCGATCCCAGTTTATACAGACAACTCGCGATACCGCGCCTATCTCCAAGTTTCTGGTAGAGAGCCAGGCTCTCTGCGAAGAGAGCTTCCGCCTTCGTACAGTCATCGTAGGCATATGCGAGGACACCATTACCATAGAACGCCTTTGCCCCCACGGCATCTGAAACTTCTTTACCCGCGATGAGCATGCTCTCCAACCATCCGCACCCCTCACTCAGATGACCATGCACCGACCAGAACCACCAGAGCGCGCCTCCCAACCGCAGAGCCTGTTCAGATTCTCCTGAACCTCCCAACCAGCTCAAAGTCGCCCGCAGGTTAGCATGCTCACGTTCCAGCCGCTCCAACCACAGGGCCTGGTGCGCCCCTGCCGTCTGTAGCTCCGCTTCCTCCGCCAGTGCCAGGTAATAAGCAGCGTGAGCATGGCGAGTGATCTCCGCTTCCCCACAGGCATCCAGGCACTCCAACCCATATTCGCGGATCGTTTCCAACATGTGAAAGCGTGGCACATTGCCTACTTGCTCGCCCTGGTACAGCAGGTTCTTGTCGATTAACAATCCTACATCGTCAAGCACATGTATCGTCACATCGCCAAGCAGTGCGTAGAGCGCCTCTACTGCATCCAGGGTGCAGCCACCAACAAAGACAGAAAGGCGCCTGAAAAGCTGTTGCTCCCCTGCGTTTAATAAATCGTAGCTCCACTTGATGGTATTCCTTAACGTTTGTTGTCGTACCGGTAGATCACGTTCTCCACTGGATAACACCTGCAAACGACGCCCCAGCCGTGCCAGCAATGCCTCTGGAGGCAGTAGTTTGATGCGAGCTGCCGCTAATTCAATAGCCAATGGTAATCCATCAAGGCGGATGCATATTTCTGCAATAGCACGGGCACTCGCTTGCGTCAGAGCAAAGTCAGGCTTGATAGCGAGCGCAAGCTGCGTGAAGAGAGCTATAGAAGCGTAGTGTGCAAGTGTCTCGATGTCCGGTAGATGCTTGTAGGAGTTCTGCCAGGAGCGGTGCTGCTGTGATAACTTGCTCGAAGTTGTCGAGCAAGAGCAGGAGGTGCCTGTCTTGCAGATAGTCTTTCAGGCGTTCTATCACAGGCAGGTCCGCGCTCTCTCCAAGTCCCAGCACCCGGGCAATGGTAGGAAGAACCAGGTCGGCATTGCTGATCGGAGCAAGTGGAACAACGTGGACACCATCAGGAAAGGCGTCCACTAGGTCTGTTGCTATTTGCAGACTTAAGCGCGTTTTGCCAACTCCTCCTGGGCCGGTCAGAACGAGTAGGCGCACGTCTAGGCGGGCTAAGAGTGCGCAAACAACCGCTACTTCCCGTTCGCGCCCGATCAATGGAGTGAGCTGTGGAAATAGAGAAGCGGAACGTTTTCCCAGGCTGCTCGTAACCCGCCGGGGTTCGCCCGGTCGTTCCGAGGGAGGCAAGAATGCACCGTCTTGCATAGCCGCCCCTTATAGACACCAAGAATGAAACTCTCCTAAGAAATGTAGTTTTCAATGGTATCCTGCGTTTCCCAAACGCGATACACACAGTATACCACTGCTTCTCTTTGCGTATTATACTCTTGTCGATGCCCGGTGTCAGGCAGTAATAATACCTACTATACTGTGGCTACCGGTACTTTGTTGATAAGGGAAATCGCGCCTGATTTCGAGCATCTATACTAAGCAATTTGAGCTCAGATGAGCACTAGTTGATGGGTTTAAAGAGAGACAAAATCCCGAGTCCACAAACTACCGCTAGCTTATCACAAAAACGCGAAACACAAGGTCCTGTTGAGGTGTTTGCGCACAGAAGAGCTGAAAAGGAATTGCTGGCAGGGATGGGGTATAATAGGAACATGGCAGGCGTCCGACCGTATCTCATATCATGGCTCACCAAGCGCGTCGAGACACATTGTAAACCTCCCAAAATTGACAGTAAATTGACAGCAAAGAACGTGAAAACAGGTGAAAAATCAGAAACATCTGAGAACAACAAAAAACGGCCCAAAGAAACGGAGAAGCGTAAAAAGAGACATACAGGAAGGAGCCTGTAGAGCATACCCAAAAAGGGGGAAATGAGGCATGCGTGAAATAGGCCGGATCAAACTGGTTCAGGTACAACGATCACCTCTCAAGATCGGTAGGAGTCCGAATGCTTATTACGATCCCTCGCCGCTGCTCGTCGTTAATATCTTACTCTTGACCCCTCATGGAGCAATTGGTGTAAGCGCTGAGGGAGAGCACATTATCGATATACACCACGCGCACCACCCGGCCACCCGCAACAGACACGGGAAAAATGATCTATCGATTGACTTCACCAGTCACTATGCAGCTATGCGAGCCAGGTTTGGCCAGCACCTGGTTGATGGCTGTGCGGGAGAAAACATCCTGGTGGATACGGACCGCACTTTCACGCTTGCCGATGTAGCAGGAGGATTAGCAATCCAAAACCCAGACACAGGCCAAATCGTGTATCTTACCCAGTTGAAGATCGATGCGCCATGTGTAGAGTTCAGCCAGTATGCTGCCAGTTATGGGATGCCGCTGCCTCCTCAAGAACTCCAGGCAGCACTTCAATTCTTGCATAACGGCCGACGCGGTTTCTATGGGAGGCTGGCTGAGCATCAAAATTCAGGCAGTATGCGAGCCAATGACAGGGTATTTATTACCGGCATGTCGCAAGAAGCTTCTGAGTGAGGATGCAAACTCACTCAAAAAGAGGGCAGGAGTCGCGGAACTGCTGCTCTAGCTTCTCTACCTCGAACATGGGCATGTGCATACTCGGAGGTGTCATCAGGTTAAAATTGAGGATCTTACGGTTCAGCTCGCGCAACAGTTGATCGTAGTCCGCAACAGCCTTCTCTACAGCGATATTAAAAGCGCGTTTCTCGCTATCGAAAGGAGGGACGCGACGTGTACGCAGGTTGTTTGCTTTTAGACGTAATTTTGCAAGCTTCGCTTCAGCTTTCTCAGACTCGGAGCGAATTTCTTTTGCGAGTTCGATCTCCGGTGGTGCATATCCATTTTGTTTGAGCATGCTATACGCCAGGGCGTTGTCGCCGGCATGCAGATTTTTGTCGAGGTTCAGGGGTTTTCCGGACCCTGACAGATTATCGAATTCGCCGCGCTCCTGGGCCTCCCGGATCTGCTCTTCAACGTAGTCGAAGTATCGCTTACCTCTATATTTTCCGGTGGTTCGAGCCCGTGGCTCGTCAGGTATGTTTTCAGGCGATTTGCGCCAATCCTTGAAATCCATAGACTTATAGTTCTGGTGACCAGGGCAGGATGTCGTGAGTTAAATGTGCCCTGTCGTACCGCTTATCTTGGCTCTTAAGTATTTTCCAACACTTCTCTCTATTTATTATACCGCACCAGAAGACCCCCGCGTTACGCATGGGGTGCTTCGCTATGTTATAGTGCTCATGTAACTATCCAGAAATCGGACTCATTTTGCCAGGGCTGTTGAACAGGAGGGCCTGGTTGGGAAGACGAAGCTGTGCTGAAATTGTATTCACTTTCATGAATACTCCTTTCGTTGATCATACTGTCTGAAGGAGATGGGTTGCCCGCAATGTCATTGCACCGGCTTGCCGTTGATCGTTACGTGAGTGTAGTTGACCTTCGTCACGTTCGAAATGGTGCTCGTCGGATTCGCGATGTGCGTGAAGGTGCAGTTGGACAAATTGAAGGTCCCCGCCTTATCGTCGGACAGTCCATGCAGGTTCAGCGCAATCGGAGCCGTGTCGACGACGAAATCGGTAATGTTGAAAGGGCCGCTGAAGTCCGGCAGGAAGTTGCCTGTCTGGCCAGAGTAGCTCATGGTGGCGAGGACGGCTGCGCTGTGGAAGCCGGAACCGTGAAACCTGTCGACGTGCACATTCCTGGCGAATCCGCCGCGCCTGGTGTTCGACTTCACGTAGAGGGCGTACCTGGTACCACTCCCGATCGTCGAGTTATTGTAGGCGTAGACGTTGCTGATGCCACCAGTCAGCTCGCTGCCCAGTGAAATCGCGCCCCAGGGGCCCTCGAACTGGTTGTTCCAGATGACGACATTCCGGGTAGGCACGTTGATCCGGCGGCCATCGGCATCCCGGCCCGACTTGAGCGCGATGTTGTCGTCGCCGGCCAGGAGCGTACTGTTCTTGATCACCACGTGGTCGCAGCACTCGGGATCGCAGCCGTCGGTGTTCGAACCTGAATGGTGGGTCGTCACGCCGTCGATGGTCACATTTCTGCACAGGGTCGGATGCAGCTGCCAGAAGCGGGAGTTGCGCAGGGTCACGCCCTGGATGAGCACGGTATCGCAGCTATACGGCTGGACGAACGACGAGCGGAGCCTATCGGCGACGTAGCGCTGCTGGGGCAGCAGGCCGCCGGCCACCAGTGGTTCCAGGACCCTCGCCCGGTCGCTGCCATGGTTCCAGGAGGCGGTGCCGGAAGCATCCAGGGTACCACTGCCTGTGAGCGCGATGTTCTTCTCGCTGTAGGCGTAGATCATCGGCGAGTGGTTCATGCACTCGATGCCTTCATAGCGGGTGAGCACGAGCGGGTACTTGAAGGCGTCACCGCTGAACATCAGCGTGGCGCCTGGATCGAGGTGCAGGTCCACGTTGCTCTTGAGGTAGATAGCGCCGGTCACGTACGTCCCGGCCGGCACCACGACGTGACCGCCGCCTGAAGCGCTGCAGGCCGAGATCGCCTTCTGGAAAGCGGCCGTGTTGTCACTATGACCGTCTCCCCTGGCCCCGTAGGCCGGATGCGTGACGACGAAATTCGTATTCGGAAAGCTCGGCAGCGCAGTGCTGGCCAGGATGCCGTTGGCTTCTGACCAGGGCAGGGGTCCGGCAATCGCTGTCTGTGACGCGGAGTAGGTCAGCAACTGTATTCCCTTGAAGGCCAGCGGTGCGACTGCGGCCCCACCCACAATAATTGCTCCCAATTTTAGAGCCTGCCGGCGAGAAATCCTGTGTGTCATAGGTTTTCTCTCTTTCTTCATCCTGCTCCTACGGTACTCATCGTAATAGGGTAGACTCGATCACATGCTGTGCGATCTGATATACTTCTGTGAGCGGGAGGTTGTGCTCGAGGGCCAGGCGCTGACACGCTTCATATTCGGGAGCGGCGCTTATGACGTGCGCACCCAGGCGTTTGACTTTGACCGGCATTGGACCGATTGGCGTCTCGATATGCTCGATTGTGCGCTGTGCTTTGAGTCGCTGTACCTGCGAGATGCGCACACCCAGCGTGCTGGATTCGCTGAGCAGCACCTGGGCCAGGACATCTCCTTCTTCCACCGGGCAAATGATTGTTACCATGACAGCCGGGCGATTTTTTTTCATCTGAATGGGCGTATAGCTGACATCTAAGGCGCCAGCAGCTATCAGGCGATCCATCAGCCCACCTAAGAGTTCACCCGTCATGTTGTCTATATTGCTTTCAATGATGGTCACCCAATCGGTGTCCGGAACCCCGGTGATTGTATTCGCTTGATCAGCAGATTGCAGCGGGTGTCTTGCTCGTCCGAGACAGAGGCGCAGGCAGTTGGGCCAGGGAAACTGTTTTTGTCCAAAGCCATAGCCTACATGCTCGATACTGATGGCTGGAGTTTGAAATCGGGCCAACGTTGCCAGAATTGCGGCTCCTGTGGGAGTCACCAATTCGCCTTCGGCGGTTGATGGTTTCCACGGGGCAGCAACACGCCGCAGGATCTCTAACGCGGCAGGCGCAGGGACGGGCAACAATCCATGGGCAGTCTTCACATAACCGCTGGTTAGGGGCAGCGGAGAAGCATAGAGTTGGGTTATGCCCAGGGTTTCAATGGCGATTGCTGCCCCTACGATATCTATTATCGAGTCAATAGCGCCCACTTCATGAAAATGTACCTCCTCGATAGTTGTGCCGTGGACGGCCGCTTCTGCCTCTGCAAGACACTGAAAGATGGCAAGCGCGGTCTCACGCACACGCGGGGAGAGCGTTGAGGTATTCAATAACGTGACGATATCCGAAAGGTGGCGCGTTTGCTGCAAGGTTGCATCTTGTTCAGATAGTACTACGTCAAAGCGCAAGCCCCGAATGCCTTTGTCATGAAATGGCTTAAGTTTCAATTGATAGCCATGCAGCGGTAAGGCGGATAGCGCGCTTTTGAGCGAGTCCAGTGAGAAACTCGCATTGAGATCGAGCATCGCGCCCAGAAACATATCGCCACTGATGCCTGAATTGCAATCAAGATATGCAATCAACTGCGACATATACGAATCTTTCTACGATTTCCGGTTTTATGGATGAGAGAAAGAATTCTCGAGTATTCCTCCCCCACGGGGCGCTGTCGGGTACAGTCCTTCTCCCCACCCTGGGGCTGTTCCCCGACAGCGTCTTCCCTAATGTCTATTGATACAATTATAGTCCTTCTTTTGTGAGTATACGGCGCCATGCCTCTTTCTGCTCGTTGGACAACTGCAAACTCTGCTCAATTGCTTCTCGAAAGCTTTCGATGTGAGTGCCGGGCTGCCTTTCTACACGATAAGGAGGTGGAGCTTCTGCTATCCCAGGGGCCATTGGCTTATGTGTGGAAAGCCCCAGGTATGTCTCTATCACGCTGAGAGATAGGTGTAAGGCGTTTGCTAAGCGTTTACATAGTTCCTCGGGCATGGAGGCAGCGTTAATGATATGCCGGTCCAGCTTATCAAGGATATCTATGCTTAAACCTAGCTCCATGACTAACTGGGGTAACGATTTATCCTGATTGTTTGCTGCCACTTGCAATGTCGCTGTGAGTGAATCGTTAGTTGCTCTCACAGAGAGCAACTCCTGGTTCCACGCACGGTCCAGAACCGCACGAGAAGCCTCTGAAAGAGGTGGCATACTCTCTGCTTCTTCGGGCATATTCTTTTCAATTGTGTGATAATAGATCACGAAATCGGTGATTGCGCCGGCATAGCGTGGATAACGGGACAGGTAATCGCTCAAGCGCGGATGACGACCTGCACGCAACTCTGCAATATAACGAGCGGTGATACGCTGAACAGCCTCTTCCTGTTCTCTATCCATAGATAGTTTCCCCCTCCGATTCAAGCAATTCGTGCAGCGACTTCAAGGCTTCACGTAGTCGATTACGCACTGTACGATCGGTTATTCCCAATACCAGGGCTACCTCCTTCTCTGTCCTGTCCTCCCAGAAGATAAGCCAGATTACCGATTTAAGCTTTTCCGGCAAGCGCAGTATGAGGAGTGCAAGATTGCTCTGCTCCACGGAAAGTAATGCTTGCTGCGCTCGTTCATCTTCGATATCTAGCTCCCACAACTCTCCGTTTGTGTGCAGTAGAGGTTGCTCTAAGCTCACGATACGCTTACGTGGAATACGGTGAGTAAGCGCACCTGCTTCACGCTGGGTATTCCATCTCCCCTCACGTGTCATAAAGGCCTGGTAAACATGTTGCCGTTCAAACTGCAAGCAATGCTGAAAATTCTCTTCCCAGAACAAGCGTTTGGTATCTATCAGCGCGCGTATGAGACGCTCACACAGGTCGGCATACAGATCATGCACAAGCATACTGCGTTCACCTGGCTGCAAACGAGCAGTATTGAGAACATACGAAGCCCAATATTCATTGGGGGATTGGGTGCGCCTGATAATTATTTCAAGAATCCTCCTCCACCCGGTATCATCGCGATATGCGATGGCGAGGCGGGAACATTTTACTAAGATTTCCAATGGTAAAGCTACTTTACAATCAGGCTCCTCAATGATACGCCAGAAGGAGTCGGACCCATACTCCGGGAGAGTTTTGTACAAATTTGCCAGATCAACACGGCGTTTGCTTAGATCATTATCACTATCCTCTTCGGCTTGAGAACGTTCTAACTCCACGATGCCCTATACCTCCCTGAGACAAAATAGTAGGCCCTGCTTAGTATAGGCATCTTTGCGCCCATCGTCAATTTTATGGTGTATTGGGCTATCGCTCCTTTCATTCTATACAGGGAGGACCAGGAAAAGCGGAAAAGGATTATGAGAGATTTCCGCTTTTCACGTTGCGGCGTGTATTTGGAGAGTGAAAGCAAAAAACTACGTTCGGAGGTATAAGAATTTGGAAGATCTATCAACTAAACGAGACACAAAGCTCAGGCCGGAACCACTGGTTATCAGCGAATTGAGTTTAAACACAAGGGTATATGGCTGGTTATTCGTTGCGGAAGTGCTCATGCGCAAGACAAACTCAGGAAAACCTTATGTTGATCTCAAATTGCGTGACCCGCGCGGTAATGAAATTATTGGTCGTTACTTTGATCCTCCCGGCATAGAAGCACAAATGCAGCAGGAGGGCAAGGTCGTTGAATTAGAGGGTATGGTCGAAAAATACTTGAACCAGACTTATATCAGGGTGCTTCACGCCAGAGTAGACGAAGCTGTTCCTGTTGACTTTTTCCAGGTGGGAACACGTCACTCGATATCCCAACTTCAGGAGACCTTGCGACAATTCATGAATAAGGTTTATCATCCAGGATTACATGCATTGCTCCTTCGATGCTTCTCAACCGACGAACTGGCACGTTTTTATCGCTGGCCGGCGGCAGTACGACATCATGGTGCTATCAGGGGTGGTTTGCTCGAACACACAGTAAACGTCACCCTGATAGCTGATAGGCTGACTCAAATCTATGTTTGCGATCAAAATCTCGTGCTTGCAGGAGCACTCTTACACGACATTGGCAAATTGGAAGAGCTAGAAGAGCAAATTGGAGTTGGGTTTACGGCTGCCGGTCGCATGTTCGGTCATATTGTATTAGGCGCGTTATATATCCAGGCACAGGCAAGGCAGGTAGCCGAGCTTGACGAAGCGACACGCCAGGACTTGCTACATATTATCCTGGCGCATCATGGAACGAAAGAGTTCGGTTCACCTGTTTGCCCGGTAACCATCGAGGCGTTAATAGTCCACCAGGCAGATACAGCAGAAGCGAAAATCACAGGATTTCTAGACCATTGTGAACGGACCGCTACACCAGACGGCTGGTCGTCTTACAGCCAGGCGTTTGGGGGACAATTACGCGTGCCGTAAATTCCCGAGACGAACTGTGATTTGACTCATTTCTTGGTTTTTCTGCGAGCCTGATACGATTGGCGAATCCTCGCGACCTGCGGTCGCTCCGCGAGGTTGTGCGTGCGCGGTGTGGCGGAGCCACACCGCGCACGCACAACCTCGATTTGGTTTCAGTTATGATTGCCTGTACTCAGGCTACTGGACAGGATTCAGCAGCGCAACACGCGAAGCGAGAGGCTGAGGAAGAGCGAGATGGACAAAAGCTGGAGACGCGAGCACCCGATTAAGCACTACAGCAAGCAGCGCTCCGCCTCCAATAAGAGCCCAACCCAATGGGCCCGGCATGACAAGGTTGAGAAAAGTGCGCAGAGGCGGCACCCCGAGAGTAGCAATAAGCATACCTGTGGAGCCAGCCACGGCGCCAAAGACGGACCGAGTGAGACGTCCTTCAGCTCGCCCAGCATCTAACGTCTGGGCCAACTGAGTCGCGATAATGCTGGCATAGGCAACAGAGCGTGCTTCTGGCAGCGTACTGGCACCCAGCATAAGCAGGTAGGAGACAAGTGCTGGCCCAGCGCTTATAATGGCACGGCGGAAGATTTCGTTGCGTAAGGGTGTACCCAGAGCCGCTGCGCCTTCGCGATCGAGTCCCGCAAGACTGTGGTGCTCTGGTTGCTGAAGAGCGACCGCTGTAGCAGGTAAGAGATCGGTGATCACGTTCATCGAAAGAATCTGGCGTGCGGTCAGTGGAAAGTTGAGTCCCAGCAGACTTGCTCCTACTACCAATCCCAGTTCACCCAGGTTTCCGCCTAGCAGTAATCCAAGGGCACGGCGAATGTTGCGCCAATAACTGCGTCCTTCGATAAGCGCTTCCACCAGCGTGGAGAAATCGTCGTCGACAAGCACAACATCAGCTACCTGGCGAGCAACCTCGGTACCGCCACGACCCATCGCAACTCCCACATCCGCAAGTCGTAAGGCCGGCGCATCATTCACGCCGTCTCCTGTCATAGCAACAGTGTGGCCGCGACGTTGCAGGCTCTCGATAATACGCAGCTTGTCCAGGGGAGTTGTACGCGCAATGACCACCGCATGCTCCAAGCGCTCATCAAGCTCGCTGTTCTGGAGTTCAAGGACCTCGGCTCCAGTGAGCACCTCGCCGTCTTTGTCGAGTAGACCAGCTTCCTGGGCAATGGTGCGAGCGGTAGCCGGGTGATCACCCGTAATCATAATCACACGAACTCCCGCTTCGCGGCATCGATGCACTGCCGCTTGCACATCAGGCCGCAATGGATCACTAATCCCCACGAAGCCAAGGGCAGTCAATCCACGCGGATTGTCGAGCGGCGTATCGGGTGGCCCTTCAGCGACCATGAGTACACGCAAACCACGCTCCGCAAGACGCCTGGAGAGATCAAGCCACTCATGTTGACCATGCTCGTCCAGGGGACGTTTCTCACCATGCTCAAACATCCAGCTGCACCGGGGAATAAGCGCTTCTGGTGCGCCCTTGACGCAGAGATACTCCTGGGCAACAGTGGCGTGAAAGGATCGTACGGGATCAAACGGTAATTCAGCCACGTGCTTTACATGCAACTGCTCGCCCAGGCCAGCATCTACAGCGCCCTGGATGATAGCCACATCGGTGGGATGCGCTTTCGCGTCTTGAGCAGACGGGTGCGGACTGGCAAGAGCGGCAGTTACCAGCACGCGACGCAAATCGGTCGATAATTCACCTGGTACCTTCGCTTCCTGATCGTAGTCAGCCACCATGCTGAGGGCGAGCTGCCCCTTCGTCAACGTTCCCGTTTTATCGGCACAGGCGACGTCAACGCGTCCAAGTGCCTCGACGGCTGACAGGCGACGCACCACGGCGTCCTGGTCAGACAGGCGACGAGCAACCCCGGCTTCGCCTACACTGGCGAGTAGTGGTAAGCCTTCAGGGATGGCTGCCAGTATCGTTGTCATGCCAATCGCTAGCAGGGAAGCCAGAGGAATTCTCCGTAGGAACCCAGAAGCGAGGACGATGCCCCCTCCTCCAATAGAGAGAGGCAAGAGCACTCGGAGCATCCGGTTCAGGCGCACTCCAAGGGGACTTTGCTCCAACTCATCTGCAGACAAGGCAGCAGCGGTTGCACCCATGCGAGTCTGCCGACCAACCGCCACCACGACAGCATGCCCGGTACCGGTGGTGACATCGCTGCCCTCCATGACAATGCGACTTGCATCGGTTCCTCCAGCCGGCGCTTTAGAAACCGGCACTGATTCCCCGGTCAGCGCTGCCTCATCCACCTCCAGGCCATGCGAACTCAACAAGCGAGCGTCGGCAGCAATGCGATCTCCCGGCGCTAGCAGCAGCACGTCTCCCGGCACCACTTCATTAGCTGGTATCGTTACACTCTGACCATCGCGCAAGACACGCGCAGTTGAGGTTGACAAAGTTGCCAGCGCCGCCGCCACCCGATTAGCCTTGTGCTCTTGCCAGACACCCACGGTAACGTTGGCCAGGATCGTTGCACCGATGATCACAAAATCTCCCACTGCTCCTGTGAAGAGCGAGAGACCGGCCCCAGCAGCGTAAATGGCGATGAGTGGAGAATAGATCTGTTCAAGGAAAGCTGTCAGCAGTGAATTGCGACGAGCTTCTGGCGGTGCCTTGTGCAGACGCTCGGCAGCCTGGGCACTCGAGAGGCCCTCTGGCGAGGAATTCAAGGCATGCAGTACTTGCTCCACGCTCTGCCGCCCCCAACGCTCTGGATGTGGGTCGAAAAGATGGAAGATAGTCGACCTTTGTCGTTCCCCACCCATCAGCCTGAGCCATCCATCCGCTATGGCGATAAGAGAGGTGATGGTGACGGCACGGGCGGCATGCATCAGCCCTGGCCTTCCCCGAAAACCCCATACGGCACCGATGATATTGGACACCCCTGCCAGTCCAACGGAATCACGTACCGTTGCATCCCGGCGTACACACGCTTCAAGAATAGCAGCCACCGCCGTGAGATCGGGGGCGAGCAGGTCAGCCTGGGCAGGCAAGCGACTATTGCCGTCCGTAACGCCGATTGCCAGGTCACAAGCTGCGAATCCTGGCGCCGCGCCTGCATTATCCGAGACAAAGGCAACGAGCGCTCCCTCTTTTTGCTTCGCTCGAATGGCCTCCACTGCATCATTGCTCTCGAGGAGCGACACGTGCGCTCGCCCAGCGAGCGCATGCACTGCGATCTGATCGCCACTGGAGATCACCCCAAGTTCTACTCCATAGCGTTGACAAGCCTCGACCAGATCCGAAACTCCTGATGCGAGCTTAGGCCTTAGCGCAAAGACTCCGAGGGGATGTTCCTCACGATCGCTGCGCAGCACCAGTACATAGTTGCCACGTTGCCGCAGACGCGCAGCCTCTGGGATCGCACTCCAGTCCTCAACAGGGCCGAGTGAATACTGTACTGCATCAGCAGAGGCAGTGGCAACCTTGCCATCGAAGGTCCCGTTACTCATTGTCACACCGTTTGCTGCTCTGAAGGCT
>WNFT01005457.1_pt1 | contig 14967 bp, 6 predicted proteins | sample 5400191 | NCBI WGS metagenome assembly WNFT01 (sample SAMN13153359, study PRJNA577476) | soil metagenome | isolation source: 80 cm saprolite under Madrone tree | place: USA:California | collected 2016-06-14 | reverse complement strand
CTTCACCCGAGGCCCACACGCGCACCACCTTGATTCCAATTTGCGCCGCCTGCCGCAAGGTTTCAGGCATGCGCGCGCGATCGTCGTCGCGATACATGACAGCGACGTTTGCACCCACGAACCGGAACGGCTTGCGATCAATCACAAATCGCAGGCCATCTGTTTGCACAAAGCCAGCGCGTCCGCGAGGCATCGAAAGGCGCCAGCTCCCAATCGCAAACAAAATCGCCGCGCCTGCAATTAAAGTAGACGCGGCTAACAGAAGTTGTTTTCTGGCCATGAATCCCGATACGCGTGCTGCACGCCAGAGGCGTGCGTACCCAAAGGACTTATCGCGGGCTGGTCAAACGGACAAATCCCATGATGGTGCAAGCTCCGGCAAGAATCGCGAAGAGGTTGAAGAAACTCAGAATCGTAAGACTGAGTTGTATATCTCTCAGGACGAAACCAAAGCCGAGCAGTAAAAATTGCAGATGATAAAGCAGCATGCAGACGGCCGCAAAAGAAAACCACTTGGTGGAAGCGCCGAAGGCCCGCGCGCGTGCAAACCCCATAACTGCGGAAATCAGCCATACGACCGCGCCCAGGGCCAGCGAGCCAATGATTAAGGGCACGAAATAAGACGGCTCTTTGAATGTAGTCTCAACCTGATCGGGTTGGAGCAATGTAAGAAAACCAAGACTCATCGGTTACTCCCATTTCGGCAACACGCGCGTCAGCGGGTGAGTCATCCAAAGTCAGTACCAGATCCGTCAGCGGGTGCGTCTGTCAGTTCCTCGCAAAAACAAAACGGCCGTTTGCGCAGGGCGATTGCCGCAAGGCGCAAACGGCGTCGCTCGGATCGACAATGCAAGCCAACCTTGTGGCCGGCAAAAATGCACGATTAGCTCTTAGGTCCCTCGCAAGCAATCATCCGATGTCGGCACAGTGATTCTTGCAAAGTCCTCTACTGGGTGATGTGAATCTCCTCTTCCTTATTCACGTGCCGCAGGAATAGGAGCAACGCGCAGGCGCAGAATACTACGGCCAGAACCAGCGAGATCCATCCCTGCATATGTCCGCCTCCGGGCGTGCTGTCCGTGACGAACTTGTAGAATTCAAAAATCGCGCCGCCCAGCGCGGCCAGACCGACAATTGACAGAAGAAAGTCAACCATAATTAACCTCCGGCGTCTGCCAAGTTCTCCGCATGAAGCTTATAGATAAAGCCCCGTCTCGCTGAATGAATGCTTTTTGAACGGCTGCATGTTAACGCCGCGGCCACGGATTAGCAAGCGTTTTCGTGACGCCGGCAATTTGATAGGTAGCTCCCTCTCCCTTTGGGAGAGGGTTGGGGTGAGGGCCTAGCGAAGAAACCCAAAATACTCTTCTTTCTCCTTCTTTATCGGAACGGAAAAAGGATGAAGGGGAGTTTTCGTTTCTTGTTGCTCAGCTAAGCCCTCACCCCAACCCTCTCCCAAAGGGAGAGGGCGCGACTAATCCTCACTCAACCGTGATCGCGCCGGCAAGGTACGTGAATTCACCGCCCGCCGATTGCAAGCGAATGCTGTAATCGCCTGGCTGGACGCTCGACGCAACCGTGACTTCGAAGCTGATGACCGGATAGGGCGTATCGAATTCTTCCTGCTGCAAGCTGTCCGCAACGACACTGATCAAAGGCGAGCTGATCGAAAGGCCTGCGGCGGCAACTTGATCGACAGCGTCGCCGCCCACATAAATCCTGAAGGTCTTGCCGGCTTTCAAAGGCAATACTGTGGTCGACAACTCGCCGTTCATTCCAATGACCTGAGGCTTGAGCGTCGGTGCGGGATTCGTGAATACAAACGAGCCCAGCGAGACCGGCGCGTCGCTCGTCACCGAAATCAACTGTGAAAGTGAAGGACCATTAGCCATAAAGCTACGGAACGCCGTAGTTTCGATCAGACTCGAGTACTGTCCTCCCGTGGAAGCAATATCGCTCGCCGCGACCGGACCCTCCAGGCTTTGCACGATCACGTGATAGTTTCCGGCCGCCAGTGTTTCAATGTGATATTCTCCCGAAGCTAGCGAGACGGTACTGCCCACAACTTTTCCGGTTTCTGCGTCCTCCACGAAAATTTGTGCGCCAAATATCGGTCGCGACCCACCGGCCAGGCCGTTAGCAATCAGCTTTCCCGAAATCGAACCGGTTCCCGCGCGCGATCCATACAGCGCTCTGACGCCCGCCACATCGTCTGCCGACAGAGTACGTTGAGTAAAGGCTGGCAATCCGTAAACACCATTCATTGCCTGGCGCGGCTGCATTGTGGCCCCGATGATGGCCGAGTGCTCTAGGCCCAACAGATGTCCGACTTCATGCGTAAAGGTTGATTCGAGATCGTACGTCCCGGGCGTGCCGTCGCTGGAAAAAGGCTGATTAGGATTAAGCGCGATGTCGGCTTCCACGATCGCCCCGCCTGAATCATAGAAGACTCTCGTGCGGCCCGGACTCTCTGAAGCGCGAAATGCCGCGGCGTTTTCGGCAGAGATCGTGATCAGATTGATTCGATCGCCGGCATTGTGTGGACTGATTGTCTGCGCGGTCGAACTGGTTTCCAGAAACTGAACATCCGTCACTTTGGCCCAGTGCGCCAGCGCGTTCTGCACGGCGCCAATGACGTCGCTGCCTGCTTTGATATTCGGTGGCGGTGAGTTCAGCGAAGTCGAGAAAGAGATGATGATTGGCTTGGTCAGCCACCGCCCCGCAACGATGCCGGCACTATCGCGATATTCGAGCGTGTAGGCGCGCATCGGCGTCTGCACGCCAACGAGCGCGAGCAGCGTAATGATCGCACTCAGTCCTTTTCGGGTCATCGCTCTTAATGTCGGATAAGCTTTAGCTTGTCGTGTTGCCCTAAGACGGCGACCGGCTACAGCTCGTCGGACGCCGTCTGGCGCGGAGCCAATCTTAGCACGCCTCCGGGAATTATTCGTTGCTTTTTTGCTTGAGAACACGATCTGACGCCTTCTGTCATTCTCACCCGGTTTCAACCGGGTGGACGGACGTCGCCTTGAATTATTCAACCGTTTCAACCGTTTTCAGCTGCGTCACTCGGGAGCGGGCACAAGAAAACCGTTGAAACGGTTGAAGAAATCGTAGTGCCCGTCGCTTTCACCCGGCTTAAGCCGTGTGTGAATGACAGGGAGATAGTTGGGAGACCGCCTCTCAAGATCAGTTTGGCGACTTTCTTCCATAGCTGGGCAACTTGCTGCAACTCGCTGTAATCTCAAGACGGCCTGATGTATATTTGAACACCGCACAGTGCCCGGTATTCTAATCTAAACTTTCTAAACGGACCACTAAACAACGTTCTCCAAACAAGGTTTTCCCGCATGCAACTTACTTCATTCCTGTGTAACCGGCTTGTCTCAAAGCCGCTTGTTTTCAATTGTCTATTCCTGGCTCTCCTCGGTTCGGCGATTTTGTTCGCTCCGCGATCCGCGGCGACCCGTCAAGCCGTTTCACCGTCCGGCCAGGAAAACCAAGCTGCGCCCGGCCAAAAGCGCCAGCGCCCGGAATTCGTTCCCGGTGAAGCGCTGGTGAGATTCAAGCAGAACCGAGCATTCGAGGGCGCCGCCTCTCTTCCGGTGCCAAACGCCGATGCGTTAATACAGTCACAAGGAAAGTCTGCCGCGCTCGCTCAAGCGCAGGAACAGGTGTTCGTGAACGTGGATCGCTTCGAAGGATCCGAGATCGTCGATGGCTTGCGACTCGCGCGCATGGCTGCAGACGACACGATGAAAGCGATCGCCGCTCTCCAAGCTCGCGATGACGTTCTTTATGCCGAACCAAACTACATCGTGCATGTCACAACCACTACGCCGAACGATCCTCAATTTAATTCGCTGTACGGACTGGCAAAAATTGGCGCGCAACAAGCGTGGGATACAACGCAAGGAAGTCGAAGCGTGGTGGTCGGCATAATCGACGAAGGCATCGATATCAGCCATCCCGATCTTCAGGCAAATATTTGGACCAATCCAAGCCCCGGATCAATTTCAGGAATCTCCGGCGATATCCATGGCTACGATTTTATCAACGGCTCTGGGACCATTCCGGCGGAGCCTCATGCGACACACGTCGCGGGCACTATTGGAGCTGTGGGGAACAACAGCATTGGCGTCGCGGGGGTCAACTGGCAAGTCAGTCTGATGTCGCTGCGGTTCATTAACGACGCAACGGGCTCAGGTTCAGACGCCGACGCCCTCAAAGCTTACAACTACGCCAAGCAAATGCGCGACCTTTGGACCAGCAGCGGAGGAACGAAGGGCGCCAACATTCGTGCGTTGAATGCGAGCTATGGCGGCGGTGGCTATTCGCAAGCCTCAGCGGATGCTATCAATGCGTTGGGCCAGTCGGGAATTCTGTTCGTCGCCGCGGCGGGCAATGACGGTCACAACACCGATGTGCAACCGAATTATCCTTCCGACTATGCGCTCTCGAATGTTGTTTCCGTGGCGGCAACGAACTCAAGTGACACTCTCGCGAGCTTTTCGAATTTTGGCACGCGGACGGTTTTATTGGGAGCGCCCGGAGTCAGCATACTGAGTACGACTCCCAACAATACCTACAGTTTCTTCAGTGGCACTTCGATGGCCACGCCGCATGTAGTGGGCGCGGCTGCGTTGCTATGCGCCGCGAATCCGAATCTCAGCGTCAACCAGCTCCGCGCCTTGTTGTCATTCAATGGCGACATCGTTTCCGCGCTTCAGGGTCAGTCACTCAGTGGGCGACGGCTGAATGTCTTCAAATCTCTGCAGGCGATGAACGAGGGAGACACTACTCCACCGGGTACGGTCGGCGCCTTTCAAATCGCGGCGCAGAGTGGACGCAACGTGTCTCTCTCATGGAACGCGTCCGGCGATGATGGCGTCGCCGGACAGGCATCGCTTTACGACGTCAGTTTTATCGATCAAACGACTAGTGCAGTGGTCCCGCTTACAAGTTTGACGCCCGCCGCTTCTGGCGCAGCGCAAAGTATTAACGTCAATGTTCCTTATCGTCACACCGCAGGAACATTCCGTTTGCGAGAATTCGATAACGTAGGAAATGAAGGAACGCCCGCGACGATCGCGGCCAGCATTCCTCCGAACTTTGCCGATCCGTACACCACCGCGGTGAACTCGCCGGCGTCGCTGTCCACGGGAGGAACCGGGTTAGGACTAACCTTCGACGATCGCTACCTCGAAAACTTTCAACTCCCGTTCGCGTTCCCTTATTTCGGCCAGCTTTACAGCACCGTCACCATCTCGACGAATGGAAATCTCTATTTCTCAGCGCCGCCAAAGCGAAACAACGGCGATGCCGACGACGTGCCTGGTTCCGTTTCCGACCTGGCGCAGTCCAGGATGATCGCGGGCATGTGGGACGACTTGGATCTTCGCACGTCGAGACGAGCGGATGCCGATGTTTACGTGGTGCGCCCTGACTCGACTCGGATTATCTTCCGTTGGCAAGGTGTGCAGTTCAGCGATACGAACACTGGTGCTCCTATCAATTTCGAAGTAGAGCTGCGGAACGATGGGACGGTTACAACTCGTTACGGCTCCGGAAACACAAACCTTCATCCGGTTGTCGGGATCTCAGGCGGCGAACCGGATCCTTATGTGATTGATTCGCTAACTTCTGAATTGGATTTCAAATCTCTGACCAATGCGCCGAGCGCAGTCTTTACTCCGCGCGCTACGGTGCAATTCACCGGGGCGAATTACACAGTCAACGAAGGCGATGGACATGTGAATATCACTCTGAGTCGCGCAGGGGACGCAACCAGCAGCGCCTCGATCAGTCTTGCTACCAGCGACACTGCCGGAACGCAGAATTGCAACGTCGCAAACGGCAAGGCTTCGTCGCGCTGTGATTACGTTCCCTTCAGTGGCACCGTGCAGTTCGCTGCCGGCGAGACGTCCAAGACGATTCCGGTCGCCATCATCGACGACTCGTACGCCGAAGGCAGCGAAACCTTCAGCGTCAATCTCAGCAATGGCTTCGGCACGTCGCTCGGCGCGCAATCAACGGCTACCGTGACGATCATCGATAACGATAGTTCTACCGGGGCGAATCCCAGCGATATTTCGAGCTTCTTTGTACGGCAGCACTATCTCGATTTTTTGAATCGCGAGGCTGACACGAGTGGCATAGGTTTCTGGACCAACAACATCGAATCTTGTGGAACCAACACAACCTGCCGTGAGCTGCAACGCATCAACACCTCGGCCGCGTTCTTCCTGTCGATTGAATTTCAGCAGACAGGTTACCTCGTCGAACGCCTCTACAAAGCCGCTTACGGAGACGGCAGCGCCACTTCCACCTCTGGCGGCACTCATCAACTGGCCGTGCCAATCGTGCGCTTCACCGAATTTCTGCCCGACACGCAGAAGATTGGGCAAGGTGTGGTGGTGAACGTCGGGAACTGGCAACAGCAATTGGAGAATAATAAGCAGGCTTTCACCTTAGACTTTGTGCAACGTTCGCGCTTCACCAACGCATTCCCAACTTCGATGACGCCGGCGCAGCTCGTCGACCGGCTCAATACTGACACCGGCAATGTATTGTCACCCACCGATCGCGCCACCGCTATAGCTCTCTTCGGCTCGGCAACCGACACCAGCAACATAACCGCGCGCGCGCAAGCACTAAGACAGGCTGCTGAAAATCCGAATCTACAAACCGCCGAGTTCAACCGCGCGTTCGTGTTGATGCAATTCTTCGGTTACCTGCGCCGCAATCCGAACGAAGCTCCCGATGCTGACTACACCGGTTACGATTTCTGGCTGACGAAGCTGAATCAATTCAACGGCAACTTCGTCGCGGCGGAGATGGTCAAGGCCTTCATCACTTCAAGCGAATATCGTCAACGCTTCGGGCCTTAAATCGGAATCAGCCATTTCCCGACGCCAGAAACAAGCATGAGGCTGAATTCTAAATCATACTCGTTTCTAGCACTGGCCGTGCTGGTCGTACTTGGTTTTGTTTTATCTCAACTCAAGGCAAGACCGGCTTTCGCACAAGTCGGCGATGGCATCATCCAGACGGCGGCTCTTCGTCACGATACCTTCGACCCTGGCTATCGGAACCCTTTCGGCGCTGTTCCCGCCGGCGCCACGGTTCGCTTGCGTTTCCGCACGGCACTCGACGACGTCCAAACGGTGGCGGTCTTCTATTATCAATTCGATCCTGCGACGGGAGCGAATACTCCAAACTCGCCAGTCTCCTTTCCCATGACTTTTAGTGAGAATCGGATCGAAAATGGCACTTCGTATTCATATTGGGAATACAGTCTTACAACCCCAAACATACCGGCGATTCTTTACTATAAATTCAAAATCACCGACGCAGGCACGACAGTTTACTACTCTGACTCGTACGTTGATGACAATGACAACTTGAACAAGGACGGCGACGGTTCAGCCAGTACACTTGAGCCGTTTCCGGCGTTTCAACTCACAGTTTACGATCCAAACTTTCAAACTCCGGCCTGGCTGCAGAATGCAAACGTATACCAGATCTTTCCCGATCGTTTTCGAAATGGTGACAAGACCAATGACTATGGCGTGCCGGGTTCAACGTCAGGCTCGCCGGTGTTTTATGGTAGCCAGCCGGTCATTGCACACACCACTTGGAATGAAGCAATCTATGACCCGCGACAGCCGGGTCCATACGCGGGCAGTTATGGCAATCAGTTCTTTGGCGGCGATCTAAAAGGGGTTCAAGACAAGCTCGACTATTTACAAAGTCTGGGCTTCGACACGCTGTATCTCACGCCGATCTTTCAGGCGCGCTCAAACCATCGTTACGATACGGATAATTATCTGACGACCGATCCGGCGCTCGGGGGCGATGCCGCGCTCGCGTCATTGTTAGCCGCGATGAGTCAGCGTGGTATGCATCTGATTCTGGATGGCGTCTTCAATCATGCCTCGTCAGATAGTTTCTACTTCGATCGTTATCATCGTTATGGACCGCCTAATGGCGCGTGTGAGTCTCTCAATTCGCCATTTCGCAGTTGGTTTCTCTTCAACACGAATAACGTCCCGTGCGGGAGCAACGATTATACGGGGTGGTTTGGCTTTGATGGTTTGCCACGCTTTGACAAGTCAAACGCCGGTTATCGAGACTTCATCTATCGCGGGGCGACAGACAACGTAATCAAACATTGGTACGACCGGGGAGCGAGTGGCTGGCGTTTTGATGTGGCAGACGACGGCGACCTGCGCAAGATCTGGCACGAGTTTCGACCATATGCCAAGAGCTACAAGGCGGATGGCCCACTCATAGGCGAGGTCTGGCCCAACGCCAGCCAGTTCCTGGCTGGCGATCAGATGGATTCAGTGATGAACTATCGGTTTCGTAAAAACGTGCTTGGCTTTGCGCGCGGAGCAATCAATTGGGCAGACACCAACAATAATGGTGGCAATGAGCTGATGGCGCTGACGCCAAGTCAGTTTGATCGTGCATTGCGCGCTGTGCGTCAGGACTATCCACCGCAGGCGACGAATGCAATGTTGAATCTAATTGATTCCCACGACACAAATCGCGCGCTATTTGTCTTAACAGAACCCGGCGACAATGGATTACAACAAGCAAAGGAACGACTAAAACTGGCTGCGCTCTTTCAGTTCACGTACCTCGGTGCTCCCATGGTCTACTACGGAGACGAGGCGGCGATCAACGCGCCCGGCAAAGCCGACAATCAAGGCGTGCTGCAAGGGGACCCATATAACCGAGCGCCATATCCATGGAATGATGAGGCGGGTGACCCAAGCATCTATGGTCCAGCAGACGGAAATGTACTTGCTTACTACAACACCCTGGCTAACCTACGGAAGCAACATCCAGCGTTACGCACCGGGATTTTCGAATCGCTGCTGACCGGCGACAGTTCAGCGGCAACTACCGACGAAAACACCTTCGCCTTTGCGCGATCCGGCGCCGGCGAGGTGAGTGTTGTGGCTTTGAACAACGGCGCAGACATCAATACGGCAGCCATCCCCGTAAATACCTATTTCGCTGATGGTACCGTTTTGCTAGACGCCATTAGTGGGGCCACGTATACCGTTGCAAATGGAGCTTTGACTCTTAATCTCTTGCCTCGTACTGGCGTCGTAATGTTCCCCCAACTACCGACCCCGACTCCAACTCCTGTGCAGACTGCGATTCAATTCAGCACCTCGAATTACGCCGTCGGCGAAGGTGACGGGCACGTGGAGACCATCGTGACTCGCATTGGCGACACCTCAGGAGCAGCCACCGTCAGCTTCAGCACCAGCGATCAAGCCGCCGCACAGAATTGCAACGTCAAGAATGGCAAAGCCTCTTCGCGCTGCGATTACGAAGCCAGGTTTGCCACCGTCAAGTTCGCTCCTGGTGAGACCTCTAAGACCATCTCCATCCTCATCATCGATGATTCCTATCTGGAGGGACCAGAGACGTTTCAGGTCAATCTCAGCAATCCATTGGGCGGCACTCTGGGCACCCAAGCAACGGCCACCGTAACCATTATCGACAACGATCTCGCTGACGGCCCGAACCCCGTCGATACAGCCAGGTTCTTCGTCAAACTCCACTACCTGGATTTTCTGAATCGCGAGCCGGATCAGGGCGGCTGGGACTTCTGGACCAACAACATCAACAACTGCATGCCGCAACCTTCATGCATCGACGCGCAGCGTATAAACACTTCGGCGGCTTACTTTCTTTCGATTGAATTTCAGCAGACGGGTTATCTGGTCGAGCGGATGTACAAAACTGCCTACGGCGATGCCAACGGCAGTTCCACGTTTGGCGGAACGCATCAACTCGCCGTGCCCGTCGTGGGCTTCACCGAATTCCTGCCCGACACTCAGGAGATTGGCCAGGGTGTAGTCGTCGGACAGACGGGTTGGGAAATGGTGCTGGAGAATAACAAACAAGCCTTCGCGTTAGAGTTCGTGCAACGCGCGCGCTTCACTTCGGCACTTGCGACTTCCATGACCCCAGCCCAGTTTGTCGACATGTTGTTCGCGAATGCCGGATTCACTCCTTCCACCACCGATCGCAGTGCGGTGATCGCGGAGTTCGGCTCGGCGACGAATACCACCGATGCGTCAGCACGGGCGCGCGCGTTGCGCGACGTGGCCGAGAATTCGACGTTGAATCAGCAGGAATTCAACCAAGCCTTCGTATTGATGCAGTTCTTCGGCTACCTGCGCCGGAATCCCAACAGCTCTCCTGACTCAGATTATACGGGTTACGATTTCTGGCTGACGAAGCTGAATCAATTCAACGGCAACTTCGTCGCTGCCGAGATGGTCAAGGCCTTCATCACTTCCACCGAATATCGCAACCGTTTCGGGCCGTGAGTCAGAACCACCTGCGGTAGCGGGCGGTTGAACTCTGATTTCGGGGTCGTGCTATGACTAAGAATCAACCGGCACTCCCAAGCGGTTCCGAAACTCGGCGATGACTACGCTGTTCGGGGTAGCGACGCGTGCAACGTTTTCACTCATTCGCTGCACTAATAGTTCTTTCACCCTGGAAACTTCACCCGACCTCTGTATTTTCCAGAGAAGACAAGAGCAAGAACGACAATCAGACTCCCGTTCCGCCTTTCGGCACCGGGCATGATTTGGTGTAGTTGCTCCAAAATTCCCGGAGGATTTCAAACTTGTTCAGTTCACTTCGCTTTCTCACACGCCGCAACTCTTTGTGCGGCGCTAACATGAACATTTCTCGCAGAACCTTTAGCCGCAGGCTGCTTTTGACGCTCTCGCTGCTGGCGATGGTCGGCATTGTCGCGGCCAATCTGGGTTCGCTCGCAAGGGTCGATGCCCAGAAGGCGCAGCAGCCTGGCGAGTCGCACGGCTTTCCGACTCAGAGCAAGTCTCTTGACTCAGTTCCCGGCGAGATTCTCGTCCGGTTCCGTAGTGGGTCGGCTATCGCTAAGAGTAAGGAGCGATCAGCCGTTTCAATAGAAGAAAACGACGGCCAAATCCCGGTTCATATTGAAAGTCTATCCCAGGGACCAGAAATAGTAGATGGCTTGCGCCTCGCACGGGTTGAGCCGGAACAAACGATCCGAACTTCAACTCGCAATATGCTCTACAGAAAATCAGCGCTCCGCAGGCTTGGGCGACAAGTACGGGATCGAGCAGCGTTGTCGTCGCCGTTATTGACGAAGGCATTGACATCGGCCACCCGGATCTTCAGGGGAACATCTGGACGAACCCCGGAGAAGTGTTGGGGAATGGCTTGGACGATGACGGGGACGGCTTCCCGGATGATGTCCACGGCTGGGACTTCTCGACGTGCTCGCAATCAGCGCTGTCAAACGCGGTCTGCGGCAGCCCTAACGTGTTCGCTGGCGGACCGGGTAGCACGATTGACTCCCACGGGACACACGTCGCAGGGATCATTGGCGCGCGCGGCGATAACGGGATCGGAGTTACGGGAATCGACTGGCAGGTCAGTATCCTACCGGTGAAGGTTCTCGGCCCGGATGGCGGTTCGGTGTCGAACATCATCCGCGGCTATAACTACGTTAGGACGCTGCGGGAGCACGGCGTCAATGTGCGCGTAACGAATAATTCCTATGGTGGGAATGTTAGGTCGCAAGCAGCCTACGATGCCATCAGCAGCCTCAACGATGCGGGTATCCTCGTCGTTGCCGCTGCGGGCAACGAGAGCCGCGACAACTTCGCCTTTCCGCGCTATCCGTCCGACTACGAACTGCCGAACGTCATCTCCGTTGCTTCGAGCGACGGCAACGATGCTCTCTCTGTCTTCTCTAACTTCGGCTCGCGCACCGTCACGATGGCCGCGCCTGGATCAATGATCCTGAGCACAGTGCCAAATGCTGACTACCTCTTTTTCAATGGCACCTCGATGGCAGCGCCATTCGTGGCCGGCGCCGCGGCCCTGGTGCTTTCAGTCAGGCCCGACCTTCGAGTGGAAAATCTACGCGGTGTTCTTGCCTTCAGCGGAGACATGCTGCCGTCACTTCAAGACAAGACCACGACCGGCAGGCGCTTGAACGTTGCTGCTGCGCTCACTGCCGCGCAAAAGAGCGACTCGACTGCGCCGTCGCCCGCCTCGAACTTGCAGTTGACAGTACAGAGCGGACGCTCCGTAACCCTTCAGTGGGTCGCACCTGGCGATGACGGTGCAATGGGTACGGCTGCGGACTACGATTTCTTTTTCACTCGTGCTGATGGTACGCGCTTGCCACTTCCCACAACACTCGCTCCCTCTGTCGCCGGCACACAAGAGAGCGCGACTCTCACTGTGCCTTACCAGAACTTCTCCGGAACAGTCGAGTTGCGCGCCTACGACAATGCGGGCAACTTCAGCACTGCGAGCGTGCCGGTGCAGCTTCCTCAGGGCGCCGACACTGACCCGTACAACGTCACAGAGACGGCGGCTGAAAGCTTAACGACCGGTGGGACGCCGCTCGGAGTAGTCGGCGATGACGTGTTCAAGGAGTTCGTGACATTACCCTTCGCGTTTAATTTCTTCGGCGTAGACAGAACCTCCGTCGCGGTGTCGAGCAATGGCGCGCTTTACTTCTCGCCGATTCCCAGGAAAGACATCTACTCCACAAACGGTGAGGATGCGGGCGGTTCCGCCGAAGGCCTTCGAGGACAGGCGATGATTGCCGGACTATGGGATGACCTGCGTACGGATCGAGGCGGCAACGTTTACATGGTGCAACCGGATCCGAGCCGCGTCGTGTTCCGTTGGGAGGCCGTTACTTTTGACACGCCGCTGCCCGATGGCACGACTCGTGGCGAGCATCCAGTTAACTTCGAGATTGAGCTGCGTAATGACGGCGTAATCGTGACACGCTATGGCGCTAATCAATCTGCGCTCGCTAACACTAATCTCTTTCCAGTGGTCGGAATTTCGGCTGGCGAGCCTGACCCTTACGTTGTCACCTCGCATACCTCCGAGTCGGCATTGAAGAGCCTAACCAACGCGCCGACTGTGACCCTCACACCGCGTGCTTCCGCGTCGCCGCGGGCAACGATTTCGGGTCAGGTGAAGGGTTCGTGTTGTACAGGATTTATTGATCTCTCAAATATCGCCGTCACGCTTAGCGGGTCGCGGAATGCCACGACTACAACGGACTATTCTGGTTTCTACCAGTTTAAGAAACTTCCTATTGGTGGGAGCTACACGGTCATGCCTTCGAAATCGAACCTGACCTTTACGCCGCCCAGCGCTACGTTCAATAATTTGAATCAAAATCAAACTGGTGACTTCAGCGCCGAGCACTTGCGCTATGCCATCAGTGGGCAGGTGACGGATGTAAGCAGTAAGGGATTACCGAATGTGACCGTGGGCTACGGGGGCAGCAACTCGGGGACGACTCAGACGGACGCGAATGGTTTTTACTCGATCACAGGGTTTGAGGGACAGACGTATACGATATCGGCTTCAAGCCTTGTTTACATGTTTACGCCTCAGTCGATTACCTTCCATGATCTCGCCGGAAATCAAACGGTGAACTTTACTGCTAATCCCCTCTACAACATTCGTGGGCGAGTGACGAACGCAAGCGGTAAGGGTATTAGTGGCATCTCCCTTAACGCTTCGGGACAAATGTTCAGGTCCGCGACGACCGATGCTAACGGCGATTATGTTCTGAACCAGTTGACCGGCGGAGCAAACTACACGGTGACGCTACAAAGTTCTGACTATTTCTTCAGTCCGCCGAGCCAGACTTACACGCCGCTTGCTAGCGACCAAACCGCCGACTTCACTGCCTTCCACGCGTATACGATCGAGGGCCGCGTACTCGACTCAGATGGTAATGCTTTGGGTGGGGTTATGATCAGCCTGAATGGCCCGCAATCCGCAACTGCCGCGTCTAACCCGCCGGGTGGTTACTATCAATTCTACGGCCTCCCGGAGGGCGGCACTTATACGGTGACGCCGGTTGTGCCCGGCTTCACTGCCACTCCTGCTAGCCGAACTTTCAGCAATCTGAGCGCAAGCTCGTTTACCGCCAGCTTCGTTCTCACTGCAGCGAACCCAATTGACACGTCACAATTCTTCATCCACCAGCACTACATCGACTTCCTGAATCGAGAGCCGGATGCTTCAGGCCTGAACTTTTGGATGCAGAACATCAACAACTGCAACGGCGCCGGATGCAGCGAAGCGAAGCGAGTCGATACGTCAGCGGCGTTCTATCTCTCGATCGAATTCCAGCAGACTGGATACCTAATCGAAAGAATTTACAAATCAGCCTACGGAGATGGTAACGGCACTGCTATCGTGAATGGCGCGCATTTTCAATTGCCGGTGCCGATTGTTCGCTTCGCCGAATTTCTGCCCGACACGCAAAAAATCGGCCAGGGTGTCGTTGTTGGACAGGCGGGTTGGGAGCAGCAGTTAGAGAACAACAAGCAAGCCTTTACCACAGAGTTTGTGCAGCGCTCTCGATTCACGATAGGCCTTCCCACGTCGATGACGCCCGCTGAGTTTGTCGACAAGCTTTTCACGAATGCGGGAGTAATGCCGTCCGCATCTGAACGTGCTGGTGCAATCAGTGAATTCGGCTCGGCAACGACGAGCGTGGACCCGGCAGGACGGGCGCGAGCGTTGCGGCGTGTGGCTGAAAACTCAACGCTAATACAACAGGAATTCAACCGCGCATTTGTGCTGATGCAATACTTTGGTTACTTGCGACGTAATCCGAATGAGGCTCCGGACGCTGACTACACCGGCTTCAACTTCTGGCTGTCGAAGCTGAATCAATTCAACGGCAACTTTGTGAATGCCGAGATGGTCAAGGCCTTCATCACTTCCACCGAATATCGCAGCCGCTTCGGGCCGTGAGATCTGACCACAGGTCCAAAAGGCCATCGATTCCTTCCGATTAGAAATCGAGCAGGCAACTCCTTAACTGGTTCTCGTCACTAACATTCTTTCACCTGGAAACTTCACCCGGACCGCTGGATTCCAGGC
>WNFT01007750.1_pt1 | contig 14968 bp, 20 predicted proteins | sample 5400191 | NCBI WGS metagenome assembly WNFT01 (sample SAMN13153359, study PRJNA577476) | soil metagenome | isolation source: 80 cm saprolite under Madrone tree | place: USA:California | collected 2016-06-14 | reverse complement strand
GTCTTTACGCGGCCGAGCCCGCGCTCCATCAGGTGGAGTTCGATTGGCATGGTTTTGAATGGATCGACGCCAACGACTCCGACAACAGCGTCCTTTCCTTCATCCGCCGGGGCAAGAACCCTGAAGACCTAATCGTCGCTGTCATCAACGCCACGCCGGTCACCCGCGGCGGCTACCGCCTGGGAGTGCCCAACGCCGGCTTCTACCGCGAAATTATGAACACTGACGCCGCGCATTACGGCGGCTCAAACGCCGGCAACATGGGCGGCCAGCAAGCCGCCGGTCACCCCGCTCAGGGCCGCCCCTATTCCCTGGTGCTCACACTTCCCCCTCTCGCAGCCGTTTATCTAAAATGGACTCCGCAGTCCTGACGAGGCCCGATGAGTTCGCCCATTACGCAACAGACAAAAGGGTCGGCTGAGCCTGTCCAGCCCGTTTCTACCGAGTCCACCCCAAATGCGTTGCCAGTCAACCCCAAACTCATCACCTGGTCGGCATTTCTCTTTGCGGCGCTGCAAAGTGCCTGCACCGCGGTCATGGCCATCAGCGGCTTGCGAGTCGCTATTGGACTTAGCGCTCTCGCGGCTGCCGCTGGAATTCAAGCTCCTGCCCGCGGCTTCCATCAAGATGCCATCCGCATACCCATGATGGTCTTGGCTTCCCTGGGAGCGGTCATCAACCTATTCGTAATTTGGAAAGTGCGGAGCTTACGCAGCAGGCCCGCGGCACAGTGGCGCCAGCAGCCCGTGTCAAAGAAAAAGATCAACTCCGAACGTTTTCAAATCGCTCTCGCCGTGTTGACGTTGATTCTCCTCGCAGCCGAATGGATCATTCATCCCATGGTTCATCGCATCCCAAAAGAGTGAGTACGAGATAACCCCATTCATTCTTCTTCGGAATCCTTCTCCGAACTCGCCAGCTCCTTCGCCAGCCGTTTGTGCAGCCGTTCGCTGTATCCCACCGGCAATTCAAACGTGCGGTCGTCCGCCGTCAAGATCAGAATATTCCGCGTGGAATCCAGGATCGCCGAGCAGATTTCGCAGTGTTCGAGGTGCAACTCGATTTCTTCACACAGCTTGGCATCCACCGTCTTGTCGATGTACTCCGAGATGTGTTCCCACACGTGTTTGCAATCCAGTTTCATAGCGCTCTCCCGAAGAACCCTTTGCGCGCCGGAGCAGTCGTTTTCAGGAATGGGACCAGTCGCTTTTGCAGCATCATCCGCGCGCGGTGCAAACGCACTTTCACGGCCCCTGGATTGATTCCCAGCGCCTGCGCCGTTTCCTCGATGCTCAGTTCTTCCAAGTCTCTCAATGTAAACACTTGCCGGTAGATGTCGGGCAATTCCGCAACGGCAACTCGCAGCGCCTCGCGCAGTTCCTTCCGCTCCAGCGCTTCCAGCGGTATCTCGCGCCAGTCCGTCAGCGGCGCGGGGGTAAAATCTCCTTCGTGGCTCTCCTCTTGCTCCTCTATCGACTGCTCCGCCGTCCCTTTCGACTTTCTCAGCCGTTTTCGTCCTTCATTAATCGCAATGGTTGTAAGCCAAGTGCTGAACTTCGCTTCGCCTCGAAAAGACGCCAAATGCCTATAAGCATTGATCACTGCCTCTTGCGCTCCATCCTCGGCGTCGGTCTCGTTCTTGATGATCGAGAACAATGTCAGATAAACCATCCGCTCATAAGGCCGGATCAATTCATGAAATAGTTCCTTCTCGCCCGCCAGTATCCGCGCGATCAGTCCCGCTTCAGTTGTCTCCATCGTTCTCATCACAAACTAATGAGTACCGCCCCTTTCAAAGGGCGGTACTCTTATCGCGGCCCACACTCTTGATTTTAGAACTTCTCCAGCCTGGCAACTCCAAAAATCGCGTGGAATCTTTCACAATAAATCGCAACTGCCTGATATTTGTTCAAATCGGCGCCGGCAGGCAAATCATAATTCTGATCGCCTTGATTCCCCTTCAAGGTGCCCAGTTCAACGCTGTCAAGATCGCCTTTCACTATCTCACCGTCAAGCGCCTTGTCCTCGAATCTCACCAGAATCACGTGGACATCTGGCCCGTTCGATGTCGTGAAATCCGAGAGCCGCAAATACTCTTTGCCATCCACGCTCTTGTAAACAGTCGCCCTTCCGCTCGTCCGGTGGACCCTTCCCTCCAGTTTTCCCGTGTACAACGTTTCCGGTTCAGCGCTCAACGCGGCTGGCGCTGCCTCATTCACCTTCTGATTGATGAACAGCTTCTCAGGCCGGAAAGCCCACCACGCCCCCGCAAGCACTGGAATCCCAATCAGGACGACAATCCACTTATAGCGTGACGACCACGATCCTGTATTCGTATTCATCGTTTTGTCTCAAAGAGAAAATCGGGCAGTGTAACCTGCCCGATTTGTCCTCCCTTTCGAATCCTCAGAACTTCTCCAGCGGCGCCGCTCCAAAGTTCGCATTGAACCGCTCGCAGTAGATCGAAACCGTCTGGAACTTTGTCAGGTCCGTTCCCGCGGGAATTTCGTAATTCTGATCTCCCTCATTCCCCTTCAGCTTCCCCAGTTCCACCTTTTCCGTGTTGTCTTTCAGGAAATTGGCATCGTCCATTGCATCCTTCGTCGCCACCAGGATCACGTGCACATCCGGCCCGTTCGAAGTCTTGAAATTGGTCAACCGCAGTACCAGCTTGCCGTCCGCCTCTTGATACACCGTCGCGCGCCCGGAAGTGGGGTGTACTTTGCCGTGAAACTTCCCCGTTTCCAGCGTCTTGGCCTTCCCGTCGTTCATCATCTTGCCGTCTTGCATCTTGTCGTGCTTCATGTCGTCTTGTTTCATGCTGTCTTGCTTCATGGCGTCCTGCGCCCGCAGTGATGGCTGGAGCAGGAACGCCCCTGCCAGCGCCGCAAATGCCAAGCATGTCTTGATCGTCCGAATCATACGCATCTCTCCTCTACTCTTAGTTTTGGAGGGTAGCTCTTCGGCCCCCTCATCCCGTTCGCTCCATACGAGTCTGCCGTCCGCCAAAGGTTACGGCCCGCTAAACAAACCGGCTGTACCGCGCCCTCCACCCGTTTACTTTCGACGTACATCCCCCCACCGGTTCTCGGCCTTCTGCCCGCCGAGCAGGTATCATGAAATTGCGTAGGGATCTCACATGCCTAGGAATTTCGCCGTCCGGCTCAGTTGCCCTCATGGGGATAGTGACTCCTGGGTTACTATTTCCCACCGTGAAGAATCCCTCGAACAGATCCTCCAGCAGACTTGGGATTTTAAGTGCCGCGAACACGGCCCCCAGCAAGGCATCCCTGAGGAAGCGATGGAGGTCGCCCCCCTCGACGATCCTCAACCCCCGTCAACGCCGGTTTCGTTTGCCGTCCCCTTCCCGGCCACTCCTGCAAAGAAAACTCCCCGCTCCAGCGAGCGCATCCCCATGCGCGTACCCGTCGTCATTTACGGTTTTGCCGGCAAAGGCGGTGCATTCCACGAAGATGCCGAGACCATCCTCATCAATTCCAGCGGCGCCCTCGTGACCCTGAAAGCCAAACTTGCATTGGGCGACACAGTTTTTCTTGTCCACAAAGGCAGCCGCCAGGAGCAGGAAGTCCGCGTCGTCTACCTTGACGCCTACTCCGACCGCGAAACCCGCGTCGGCCTCGCCTTCAAACAGCCGGTATCTGACTTTTGGAAAACGACACGTAAGGCGCCTCGCGTCCCCAAGACTCTCCGCGTCATCGTTAAAGGCACGGACCCCAGGGGCCATCCTTTTGCCCAGACTGCCTGCACCGTCGATCTCAGCGAGGAGGGCGCACGTCTCGACGGCGTCGGCTTCCTAACCACTCCCGGCCAGACCGTCGAGGTGCGCCGCCTGTGGCGCAAAGCCCGTTTCCGCGTCGTCTGGATTGGCCAGGTTGGCTCCACTGAATCCAACCAGGTCGGTGTCGTGCTGCAATCCGAAAAAAATATCTGGCGCGTCGAAGTCCCTAAATCCGCCAAGCAGCCGCAGACTTCCAAGCCGCCAGAAAAATAATTTCTCCTCCCTCGCCAGGCTTTTCTTCGCTACACTCTGCGTGTCCAACATGTCCAGACTATCCCGCCGCGACGTGCTCACGAGTGTTCTCTCCAGTGCCGCTTTGGTCTCTTTCCCTTCCGCCTCTTGGCCTCAGGACTCCACCTCGGCCAAACGCAAGGGCAATATCCGCCAGTCTGTTTCGCGCTGGTGTTATCAGAAAATTCCTCTCGACAAGCTTTGCGCCTATGCCGCTGAGATCGGTTTGAAGGGCATCGACCTGCTCAATCCCGACGAATTCGAAGTCCCCACGCGCTATGGCCTGGTTTGCGCGATGGGTTACGCCGGCGGGGGCGAAATCGAAAGCGCCATGAATCGCCTTGAAAATCACGCCAGGATCGAAGAAGGCCTTCGCAAATACATCCCGCTCGCCGCCAAGGCCGGCGTGGTCAACGTCATCACTTTTTCCGGCAATCGCCAAGGCATGTCCGACGAAGAGGGCGCCAAGAACACCATCGCAGGCCTGAATCGCGTCAAGAAAATCGCCGAGGACCACGGCGTCACCATCTGCATCGAGCTCCTCAACAGCAAAGTGGACCATCACGACTACATGTGCGACCACACCGCCTGGGGCCTCCAGGTCGTCCAGGCTGTCAATTCTCCGCGCGTCAAGCTGCTCTACGACATCTACCACATGCAGATCATGGAAGGCGACCTCGTTCGGACTATCCAGAAAAACATCGATTGGATAGGCCACTTCCATACCGGTGGCGTTCCAGGCCGACACGAACTTGATGGCACTCAGGAAGTCCAATGGGACGGCGTTATGCGTGGCATCGCCGCCACCGACTTCCGCGGCTACGTGGCCCACGAATTCGTTCCCACCCGTGACCCGTTCACTTCCCTCCGCCAAGCCGCCGACCTCTGCGACGTGTGACTCTGATACGCGCGTCGCAGCGCTTGCGCACACAAACGTGGTCCTTGACTATTAAGTCCCTCTGGCTCCCGGAAGATGTCGGGGGCTATTGAGCGGCCTTTTTTTCTTGTACAGTTTTAACGGCTCCGACGATGTCCAGCGCGTGGTTCCACAATGCCGACCCGCCGCTGACCATCACGCCGATGATGAAATATTTCAGCGCCATCAAGCCCATACCCCACGCGTCACCGCTTGAGTTCAGAAAGTCGTCGAGTGAACGGTTGACCGCGGCCAGTGACGGAAAAATTCCTTTGATGATCTCGACCACGCGTTCAGCCGCAATGCTCATCGCGGCCATGAGCGTGAAAAACGTAGACAGTTTATCCACGGCGGTGCCTCCATTTGAAAATAAAAGTGTCCTTTCGGGTTCGCGCGAAGCGTTTCTAACCAACGTGGAAGTGCTTATAGTCAACTGTATCGCCCTTGTCAAGACACTTATGCGGTAAATATTTCTTCAGGGTGTGGCTTTTCTATTTTCTAGTTTCTGATTTCTAGTTTCTAGCCTGTGTTCAATTTTGAACAGACGGGACCGCCTCGGAGTTGTAGCTTTTCTCTGAATAGCAAAGGTGGGAAATAAGCTCCTATGGTTCCTTGGACTGCCTCCGAGGACGCCATCGAGAGCATGCGGTCACGGCAATCCCCCACTACCCCACCCTTGGTCCCCAAGGGTGGGGATTTTTCTCTTCTCCACATTCTAGTTTTACCTTTCTACTCTCTACTTTGTCCTTTCTAGCTTCTGTCGCCCGCCTGCCTTATCCTCTCCCGGAAATATTCCTTCCAACTCTCCGGCAATTCTGGCACTCGCAACGCCCGCCGTACCACGTGGATCTCCGCCTCCCCATACCTCTTCGCCACATATAGATGGGTAATCTCCGAAACCCCCACGGCGTTCGCCTCCCGCGCAATCACTTTCATCTCGTCGCCTGCGCCTACTTCTCCCTCTCGTACGACCGCCACGTAGAATCCCGTCCGCCCGCTCGCCAGAAATCGTTTCACCATGTCGTCGGACCCGAATCTCACGCCCAGTTTGTAGCAAGGCAGCCGCGGCTGTGTCACCACCACTTCCGCTGTGCCAACAGAGAATCTGTCGCCTAGATGCACGGACTCTTCCGGCAGTCCCTGCCCGCCGTCATCAATCGTAAAGTTTTCTCCAAACATGCCCATCGATAGTTCCCGTCCAGGGAGCTCTTTCTTCCAGAAGTCGTAGTGCGCCAGTGAGTAGCAGTAAACCGCTTTGTGCTCGCCTCCATGCACCGTCAGGTCCGCTTGGCGGTCTCCGCCCAGATTCAGCTTGCGCAATGCCACCCGTCCTCCGACCGGCTCCTTGAAGATCCCCGTCGTCACAATCCGCCCGTGCCAGCTCACTTCCCGCGGCTGTCCAGCATTCACGGAAACCAGTTTCATTGTCCGTCTATCCTTTGCCCAGTGGGACAGCCACTCCTGGCTGTCCACCTTTTCCTCAAATCCTTTATAGGGGCACAATAAATCGTGCCAATCGTGCCAATCGTCGCCCACCATTCGCCTTCGGCTCTATCGCGGCTGGTCCACGCGCCATTTATAGTGGCCGGTCTTCAGACTGGTTACTCTTTCTGTCGAGGCGCAAGCTTTCTGCGTTGGCAAAATTCTGAGTACGGTATAACTCAATAATGTCCAATTCTCCCTCGGTCCTCTTGGACGCCTCCTCCCAGGCTCAGACCGAAATATCCCCGGGCGAGAAGCGTCAGCGCTGGTTCGAGCTGTTTCTCGTCTTGCTGATGGCTATAGGCGGTTCCCTCCTTCAAAGTCTATACCTCTTGCACTTTGGTCCGAGCGCAGCTCCGCACATCTCCAGTGCCAGATGGCTGATTGGCCTCGTTCATGAAGCTACTGGCCTCCTTCTGCTCGGCTATGTCTTGTCCCGCCGCAACCTCGGCTTCAAGAGCCTGGGCCTGAGGTGGTCATCGCGAGACGTCGGAGTAGGCTTGCTCGTCACTGGCGTTTCCTATGTCGCGTACATCTGTGGTTCGATGGTCGTTCAATTCGTCCATAACATCATGTATGGCTCGTTGGTGACCGGTCCTACTGGCCAAGACTTCTTCGCCCACCCCGGCGTTGCGGCTCTGCCGTTTGCACTTCTAAACCCGTTTTTTGAAGAGCTCATCGTCCGAGCCTACCTCATGACCGAGGTCCTCGACCTGACCGGCTCTTCGCTCTTGGCCGTAGCCCTAAGTGTTGCCGTTCAGTTCTCCTACCACCTCTATTACGGCTGGGCGGGAGCCATCGCTCTGGCATTCCAGTTCCTGATCTTCGCCCTCTACTATTCCCACTCCCGCCGCGCGCTCCCTATCATTGCGGCGCACGGCTTCTTCGACATTTGGGCTTTGTTTCGCCTCTGGTAACTGTTGCACATGGGGCATAGAAAGCTCTCAGTTATTGGGCGTACTTCCCATTGCACTTGATGGTCGCGAGATGTTTGTTTTGAGGAAGCTTGCGAATGTTTTCCCAATACTGCTCGAGCACATCGGCGTCGATTTCGATAGTTCCAGAATAGAATCGATCGCCGCCGCGTTTTTTACAGCCGGAGATCCAATACTGCTCGCCTGTCTCCCAGTCGAAATAGTTGGCCTTGAACCCCGAGCCGGCAAGTGTGTGGAACCGACGGCCCTGGTAGTAGATCGATTTGCCGGACTTGGAAAATGTGACGAGACCGATGCGGGCGGGCCCAGATATACCATCGCCTTTGTGCTCGATATACATGATTCGCGGTTTGAGCTTCATGGCAGTGCCTGCGGATAATCTAGCATCTCGCGTACCGGTGGGCCAGGTTGAATCGAATGCGCTTCTCCGCCAACTTTCGCTGCATCCCTTGGTTTCGCGGTCCGCTTCTTCCCCAACAACTCAAAACTGAGGACTTACAACTGACTCCGCGGGAGTTAGTTGTGTTTGAGGAGGATCCGCAAGTGCTTTACGGCGCGCTCGGTGTCTTCACGGAATTGCGAGACATCGCGGCGGAAGGATTGCGACCACTGGTGCACCAAACTGTGGAAGGGGTAGAACAAAATGCGGTGCGCGAGCAGCAGGGCCTGAGCCGTTCTTGTGACCGTGGGGGCAAACCAAAGCACCAGGATGCGAAAAAGGGGTAAAGCATGATGCCCCTGCGCAGTGATGCGCACGGTAAGATAGGCCATTCCCTTTGCGTACGCGTACAGCACGCAGAAAACCGCCGCGGCCATCAGCAAGAGGAGCAAGAACAGGATGGCAAAGAATAGAAAAGCGAAAAACAGCTCTTGAATATAGAAGACCCGAAAAGCGAGAACGGCGACCAGGAGACCGCACGCGCAGATCAGCGCGCGCCAATTAAGCATGGCCCATTGTCCCTTCAATACCCCATTTCTTTGATGCACTTTGCCGCCACTTCGCAACAGCCTGATGCCCCACGCTTTCGCTTTTTGAAGGTATGGCATTCGACATTACTTCCCGTCCTACGCCCTCCTTCATTTGCTGCTCCATCATCCTGAATCGCGACTTTCTATCCCTTTGCCCCCTGTTTCCCTATCTTTTCGGGAAACTTTATTTCCACCACTCTCGTACCTATCTCCAAGAACCGGCTCTAATGCCGGCCAGGAGGCATCAAGTCATGTCCGACCGTAACAACCCTTTCTTCGCCAAGGCCGCCTTCATTGCCGCTTCTGCACTCGTCCTTTCGCCCCTGACCGCCTTGGCACAATCCACTGCCGCCCGGGCAAGTTCCACCCAATCAACAGTTTCCGCCTCCAAGGATCGTTGGCTGCACATCCGTGTTATCAGTTCCGACGCCAAGGGCGAAACCGTCCGCGTCAACGTCCCCCTCGAACTGGCCGAAAAAGTTCTCCCTGCTATCCACCAGGAGCGCATCCATGACGGCAAGGTCAAGATCGACAATGCCCATGTCAACGACGTAGACCTCCGCGCCCTCGTCGAAGCCATTCGCACGACCAAAGACGGCGAATTCGTCACCGTCCAGAGCAACGATTGCGATGTTCGCGTCGCCAAACAGAGCAACCACTTGATCGTTCATGTCTTCGATAAACAGAATTCCAAGAAGTCCGAAGTCGAAGTTAAGGTTCCCATGAAGGTTATCGATGCCCTTTTCTCCGCCGGCAAGGATGAACTGGACCTCGTCGCAGCCCTTCACGCTCTGGCCGGGCAGGGGGACACCGAACTTGTCTCGGTAAAGGATCACGAAAACACTGTCCGCGTCTGGCTCGATTCCAAGAATGTCACGGACTGAACGGTTCTTTTCGCAACCTTAATTGACAGGAGACAATGATGGTGCTACTCGCGAAAGCAGCTCTCGGGCTCGGCGGAACTCTGGTTCTCGCGGGCGCCTATACCATGCGCGAAGGCGTGATCCGCATCGACGTTGACGAATACCGCTCCGGCGGCTCCCACGTTCATATGTGGGTTCCCGCAGCCGCCATCCCCATGGTCATGCATTTCGTTCCGGAAAAGTGCTTGCATAATGCCACGCATCAGGCGCGCGAAGCCATGCCCATTCTTCATGCCTTGGTGAAAGAACTCAAAAAATATTCTGATGCCGAGTTCGTCCAGATTGACGATAAGAGCGAGCACGTTCGAATTCGCACGCACGGCGGGAAATTACAGATCGACGTTGATGCCCCGGACCAAAAGGTTCACGTCCTCTGCCCGCTCTCAACTATCGAAGACGTCACCAGCCAGATCGAGGAACGTGGCCCCGCCGCCTAGCACCAGTCTGGCGAACTCGATGACCATATTTTTGAGGAGTTTTTAGACCGCAAAAATTCTCTTGCTTTTTGCTTGGAACCGTTGAGTGTGAATTTGGTTTTGGTCGTCGATTCAGCCTGCTGCGGCTTCTTCGTCCTTTGCACGCTGAAAATAAACTTCCTCAAACACCGCAGCCTTCTTCCAGCCTGCTCTATAAAGGATACCCCGGGCATTCTCCACCATCACTGGATGACCGCATAAGTATCCCGTCGTCTCTTCCGCGTGCAGCCCCCACTGATCGGCATACTTCCGTAATAAATCGTCCACGCGCCCGGTTTCGCCCTTCCAATTCGAATCCTCCCACGGCCGGCTCACGGTGGGCACATACTTGAACCACGGCACCTCGTTCGAATATCGTTCCAATTCTTCGCGATAACCAAATTCCCACGACCGGCTCGCACCTTGGAGGCAGTACAGTTTGTGGTTCCCCGGCATGGGGCTATTTCCACTTTTCCAGTCTTGATACAGCGTTCGAACGTAACTGACAAATGGGGCGATTCCCGTCACCGTGGAAATCAGCAAGTGGTTGGTTCTTCCGCTGCCCAAATCCACGGTGAAGCGCCCCTTGGCGAGTTTTCTGCACAGTAGCGTGTCGCCTTTGTTCAGCCTGAAAAGATCCGGCGTCAGATCGCCGTGCGGAACAAGTTCAACAAAGAATTCCAGTTCGCTTTCGTAAGGAGAGGAAACGATGGAGTAAGCTCTTTCGATGCGCTTTCCCTCATGCTCGACTCCGAGGGTAGCGTATTGACCGGCGCGGAACTCGAACGGTCCACCGGGATCGATTCGCATGATCCAGAGATCCGGGGAAAGGTCCCGGCGCTCCAAAATCCGGGCTTGATAGTGCTTATCCGGGGAAGAGGCCATTCCCATTTTTCCCATGGGATTCGCTCCTTGTCAGCAAAAAAGAATACGGAACGGAGTTACTTCGCAACTTGCAAGGAGAGCAGCGGTTATTCGTAGGCGAGGGCGACGACGGGATCGTAGCTGGCGGCGCGGAGGGCGGGGTAGACTGCTCCGCTGGCGGCGCCCAGCAGTGCGAGCGCGGCGGCGGAAAAAAGCCACGCCGGGGAAATCAGAATGGTCAAGCCAGGATTGGTCTGCTTCAAAATCGCCTGCATCAGGAAAGTAAGCGCAATTCCCAAGCCGGTTCCCATGGACGCCAGGATGAGAGTTTCGCCCAACAGCATCTGGACCACATCGAGCCTGGAAAAACCAAGCGCTTTCAGAATGCCGATCTCGCGTGTGCGCTCCATCACCATGGTGTGCATGTTCAGGAGAACGACTAGAAAGCTCACCACAATTCCAAGGGCCACCATCGTGCGGGTGAAGGGACGTAACTGCGGCAAGTTTGACGAATTCATCAGGGTCATGTATTCAGACAAGGAGCGAACGCTGTTCTCCGGCATTAACTTAAGAATCTGCGCGCGAGTGGCTTCCGTATCTCCTTTGCTTCTCACATAAAACATGGAAACGCGCTTCTCCGCAACGGCAATTTCCTGCGCCGTACGAATGGGAATGAAATATCGCGCGCCTTTCCCATGAGCGACGATCCCCGTGACCGTAAACGTATGATTTAACAGCGTGATCTGGCTTCCCACCTTCAAGTGGCGGGTTTGCGCAATGATATCGTCGGCAATCACATCGTCCGGCCCTTCGAACGGCTTCCCGTCACGGAACAGAAATCCTTTGCTCAGAGCGTTGAAGCGCTTGTAATCGATTCCATACACCATCACTAAGTTCTTTGGTTCCGTGAGGATGACCGTTGGAGCTACCTCATCCACCCCGCTCAACGCGACAATTTTATCGCCGAGCGATTCCTGCATCCCTACACTTAGGAATGCAAAAAAAATCGAGGCGTTTGGCGGCTGCACCAGGATATCAGCACCCACTCCCTCAACGCGCTTGCCCCACTCGGAAACGACGCCGGACGTGAGTCCAACGATCATCAGCACAAGAATCACCTGGATGGCAATGGCAATCACGCTCAGAAAACTGCGCAGCGGCCGGGCCGTGATGCTGCCCCAGAACATCTGAAGGAGGGAAAATGGTCCGTCGTAGGTATCGGTCATTGAGTACAGCCAGATTTGTACTCTACCATCCCAATTTCGTACCGGTCAAAAGTACTTACCTGACCAAGGGGGCAAGACGAGTGCCGAAGTCCGAAGAAAATATTTCTGCCGCATTAAGTTTTCAACACAAATGTTGATAAGGTTGTGGAAATCAGCCGGCTGCGAAGAGCTAACCTCCAACCCTTCAATGCTCTTCTCCGCTTTGCACTATTTGTGTGCAACTTTATTTTTTCTTTCACGCTCACAAGCCAGTCCTTGAGAAAATCTAACGGCGGCAGGAAAATAATTCTTTGAAGGATTTCAGAATTTGAATTGCGGGCAACTCTCTTATTCTCTTTTGCTCTTCCTAAGCCGTTGATTCTGAACGCTCCGCGGCAGATTTTCCATCAGTACCACTTCGGCGGCTTCTCAAGATGCACCTTAATCGTCTGTTTCGGATCGGTGATGTCAAGCCAGCGTCCATACGTCTTCCAACCTTCGGCGATAACTTGGACCAAGGCTCTGCCCATTGGGGCGTTCGGAACGTGTGCGATGCCGTCGCGACTGGTCTTTACATTCATTTCCACTTTCTTATCCTTCTTTATCGAGTGTTCTTCGATGAATTTCACGTACACGCTGGCGTTCTCGACGGGAACGCTTTTCTCTCCGCCGGTCACTTCAATGGTGATTCGCGATTGCACTTCGCTGGCAGGAGGCGGAGTCTGCGGCTTGGAAGCCGGCGCCGGGGAATTCTGCGCGACGGCTCCGTGGGCACCCACCGAACATGCAGCGAAGCATACGCACACAAGAAACTTTGTGGAGAATCTCATAAATCGATGAACTCCATGGTCTACGGAACGGCTGGCCGGGTCAAGTCTCGCCGCGTTAAGTTTGGATGCGAGTGACACGAGAGGTGCTGCCCCGCCGCTGCTTCGCCGTGGAAACCCCAGGCACCGGCTATTTGACTCAATCCGTGTGGCTCCTGTAAGTTCTCAAGAAACTGCTCGGCAGGCAAGATCGGGTAATCCAAGAGTGAAATTCACCCCGAACGGTCAGCGCCGGACGTCAAACTGACTGCATCACGGTCCTAATAGGAATCGCAAGGAGAGTACAATGGGTTTTGCCACCAACGCCATACATGTCGGGCAAGAGCCCGATCCCGCCACGGGAGCCATCGTCGCACCGATCTATCAAACGTCAACGTACGTCAACGAAGAGCTGGGCAAGAATAAAGGCTACGACTACGCGCGAACGAATCACCCGAACCGTAAAGCCCTGGAACGCACGGTTGCTAAACTGGAAGGCGGCCACAGCGCTTATGTTTTTTCATCGGGGATGGCGGGAATCGACGCGGTCTTCCGGCTGCTGCGCCCGGGCGACCATGTGGTTTTGTCCGAAGCGGTTTACGGAGGTGTTTTCCGCCTCTCCACGCAACTCCTCGTCCACTTTGGCCTGGAATTCAGCTTTGTGGACACCTCCATGCCAGATTTCGTCCGGAACGCCTTGCGTCCCAATACAAAAATGCTCTACATCGAGACCCCAGCAAACCCTACCATGAGCGTCACTGATATTGCCGCGATTTCCAAGCTGGCCAACGAGCGCAACCTTACTGTGGCCGTCGACAATACATTTCTGAGTCCCTACTTGCAGCGTCCTATCGAACTGGGCGCGCACATCGTTGTTCATTCCATGACGAAATACCTGAATGGCCACAGCGATTCCACTGGCGGAGCCGTAGTGCTTACACGTCCAGAAGATGCCGAGAAAATCTATTTTATTCAGCGCTCCGCGGGCACAGGCCTGTCTCCCATGGATTGCTTCCTCGTTTCGCGCGGCATAAAAACGCTGGCGGTTCGCATGCTCCAGCACAACGCCAACGGCATCACCGTGGCGCGCCATCTCGACGCCCATCCTAAGATTAAGAAAGTTTTCTACCCCGGCCTGCCGTCTCATCCACACCACGATGTGGCCCGTCGCCAGCAGAAAGGACCGGGCGCGATGCTTTCCTTCGACGTAGGTTCGTTGGATGCCGCGCGGCGCTTACTGAATCATGTCAAGCTTTGCTCGCTGGCGGAGAGTCTCGGCGGCGTCGAAACTTTGATTTCGCTCCCCGCGATGATGACCCATGCTTCCATGCCCAAGGAAGTTCAGGACCGCGTCGGCATCACCGAGGGACTGGTGCGGCTGTCGGTTGGCATCGAAGACGTCGAGGACATCATTGCCGATCTCGACCAGGCACTGCTTTACGTGTAGCCTGCAGTTGGTTTTTATTGAGTTGACACGCTTATGAGTTCGCCGAGCATCGCTCCTGTCTTGGCCGGTCGAGTTATTGGCTCGATCAACGATGCATTTGTGATCGCCGAGTGGCGTGACCCTGGCGGTCCCCCAGGCCCACCGCGTCTCATCGCTCCGGCACATCTTCATCGGAGCGACGAAGAAGCGTGGTACGTGCTCGAGGGTACTCTGTGCGTTCGAGTGGGCAAGGAAGTGGTCGAGGCAAGCGCAGGTGCGGCCGTTTTCGTGCCGCGCGGAACGCCTCACACCTACTGGAATCCCGGCCCAGACCCGGTCCGCTACTTGCTGATAATGACCGCCAACATCTATCGTTTGATTCAGGAAATCCACGCCATGAAAGAGCGGACCCCTGCCGCGCTTCTCGCCGCGTTTGCAAAATACGACTCCGACCTGCTCGACGAGTAGTTGAACGCCAAGCTCTTGGGTCCTGCAACCTCTCCCCTTGCTTATTGACAGGAGCGGCGTTACACTCTCCCCTCAGTAACTGATAGGAGCGTTATGAGCAAGCCCACCGATCTGGTCCAAGGCACCCTGGATCTACTAATCCTGAAGAGCATCGCTCTTGGTCCTATGCACGGCTGGGCCATTGCGCAACGCATCCGCCAGGTTTCCAATGACGTGCTGCAGGTGAACCAAGGTGCGCTCTACCCTGCCCTGCACCGTTTGGAACAGCAGGGCTGGATTGAGGCCGAATGGGGCGAGTCCGAGAATAACCGGCGCGCGAAATTTTATTCGCTGACAAAGTCCGGGAAAAAATACCTGCAGAGCGAACAAGCAAACTGGGAGCGGCTCTCCGCGGCGATCGGGTTGGTCTTGAAGACGGCGTGAAATCCGGAGGTTGATCATGCGCTGGCTGCAAAGTGTTCTTCATCGTCTCCGCAATCTCTTCCGCAA
>WNFT01002807.1_pt1 | contig 14972 bp, 12 predicted proteins | sample 5400191 | NCBI WGS metagenome assembly WNFT01 (sample SAMN13153359, study PRJNA577476) | soil metagenome | isolation source: 80 cm saprolite under Madrone tree | place: USA:California | collected 2016-06-14 | reverse complement strand
GCCCGGCTCGCGTTGGCCGAAGCTGCTCTCCAAGCCGCGACAAAGCTGCGACCGGATGCTGCCGAAACGCATTTGGCGCGCGCACTATATCTCTACCACGGGCTGCGTGACTATGCCGGCGCCCTCGCCCAATTGGAGATTGCGCGGCGAGGGTTACCCAATGATCCGCGTCTCTTCGAACTCACCGGCTACATTCTGCGGCGGCGCGGCCAGCAGGAGGAAGGTCTGCAGAACCTGCAGCGCGCGGTGGAGCTTGACCCGCGTAACTTTGATATTCTGCAACAGATCGCGCTCAGTTATCAATACCTGGGGCGCTATGGCGAAGCGATTGCTGTGCTGGATCAGGCGCTCAGCATCATGCCCGATAACGTCGAAACGCGCGCCAATCGTGAACTATGGTACCTCTGCTGGAAAGCGGACACCCGGCCGCTGCGCCAGACGATTGATGCAATCCTCGCGCAAGGACCGGGCGCCATCGTCAGTGCCGCGGACATCTGGTTCTTTTGCGCTCTGGCCGAACGCGATCCGGCTGCGGCCGAACGAGCGCTCGTCGCGCTGGGCGACAATCCATGCTGGGCCGAAGGGGGGATTACTCTGAGCCGCAGCTTTGGTGAAGGACTGCTGGCGCGCATGACCAAAGATGAGGCAAGAGCGCGCACTGCGTTTGAAGCGGCTCGCGCCGAGCAGGAGAAGATCGTGCAGGCGCAGCCGGACTACGGCCCGGCCCTCTGCGTCCTGGGCTTGATCGACGCTGCTCTTGGGCGGAAAGACCTGGCGTTGGACGAAGGCCGTCGAGCGATCGCACTTATGCCGGTGGAAAAAGATGTCAACAACGGCAGCCGCGTCCTTCAATATTTCGCCATCACGGCAGCGTGGGCGGGCGAGAAGGAGCTCGCCTTGCAGCAACTGGAAGCTGGGCTGCGCGTTCCCAACGCATCGCAGATGCTGAGCTACGGTGCCTTAAAACTGCACCCGGTCTGGGACCCGCTCCGCGGCGATCCGCGCTTCGAAAAAATCGTAGAGTCGCTCGCGCCGAAAGGGAATGCCGCGAGTTCAAAGAAGTGAACTTCAAGAGTTTCTTCGCCGAGCTGAAGCGGCGCAATGTTTACAAGGTCGCGGTCGCGTACGCGGTCGTCGCGTGGCTCTTGCTTCAGGCGGCGTCGATTTTCTTTCCGGCTTTCGACGCGCCGCCATGGGTGATGAAGATATTTATTATCGTCATCATCTTCGGCTTTCCGGTGGCGCTGATTCTTTCCTGGGCGTTTGAGATTACGCCGGAAGGAATCAAACTCGAATCCGAGATCGAGCCCAGCAGATCGATTAAGCCACGGACCGGGCGAAAGATTGTTGCTGTAACGATCGCGCTGGCTGTCGTCGCGGCCGGTCTGTTCGTGTATCAACTGGTGCGTTCGAAATCAACAATTACGCCTCGACCCGCCTCCGATTCACTGCGGCGCGGCGATCAGAGCGAGGCGGCTGCAAGTTCGATTTCGCGGAAGTCCGTTGCCGTCCTCCCTTTCGACAACTTGAGCGGTGACAAGGAGAACGAATATTTTTCGGATGGCATCAGCGAGGAGCTGCTGACTGTGCTCCAAAAAATTCCCGGGCTCCATGTAGCCGCGCGGACCTCGGCGTTTTCTTTTAAGGATAAGAAGGCTTCGGCGCAGGAGATCGGCCAGAAGCTCGAGGTCGAAAATCTCGTCGATGGGAGTGTGCGCAAGTCGGGTAACTCGGTGCGAATCGCGGCGCGCCTCAGTCGCGCGTCAACCGGCGAGCAACTGTGGAGTGAAAACTACACCCGTGATCTGAAGGATGTCTTCGCGGTGCAGAGTGAGATTGCGCAGACCATCGTGGCGCAGTTGCACGCGAAGCTGGACGGCAGCGCCGTCGCGCAGCAGGTGCAGCAAGCTGTGCGCGGCGGCACGAAAAACCCCGAAGCTTACGAGCAATTTCTCCAAGGCCGCTACTACGTGAACCGGTTCTCGGTCGCGGATTTCGAAAAGGCGCGCGCTTTCCTCGAACGCGCGTGTCAGCTGGACCCAAATTTTCCGTTAGCCTGGGCGGCCTTGTCGCAGGTGTGGACTTTACAGACCGGCTGGTCCGACAAACTGACGCGGGCGCAATTTAGCGCGGGCTTGGCGCGCGCTCGCGAAACGGCGGATCGCGCGCTACAGTTAGATCCGGATTTGCCCGAGGCGCTCACGGCCCGGTTCTCGATTCAATTCTTGTACGATTTCGACTGGAAAGGCGGCGCGGAGACAATCAAGAGGGCGCAGGCTCTCGCGCCTTCCGATCCGGTGATCCTGATATCCGCGGCTGAAGTCGCGGTTATTTTTCGCGACTACGGCCGTGCGGTGGACCTCGCGCGCGAGGCGGTCGCGCTCGATCCGGTGAACGCGCAGGTTCGGGTTTATCTGGCGAACGCGCTGCTGCAGGCGCGGCGGCCGGCCGAATCACGGGCCGAATACGAACGTGTGGCCGAGCTGAATCCTTCCACCCCCTGGGCTTTTGCCGGGCGTGGATTGGCGGATCTGTTCGAGGGGAAAAATGCGGAGGCGTTGACCGCGGCGGAACGCGAAACCTCCGAGTTCGCCCGTCTCGTGGTTGCCGCCGTGGCGCTTTGGAACCTCGACCGAAAATCAGAATCCGATGCCGCGCTCGCGACCTTGATCAAGGACGACGGCGACGTGGGCGCGTTCCAGATCGCGGAGGTTTACAGCGGCCGCAGCGACAAGGACCAGGCCTTTGCCTGGCTGGAGCGCGCGCGCCGCCAGCAAGACGCGGGACTAGCCTATTTCCCTAACGATCCACTGCTCGATCCTCTCCGGTCTGATCCGCGCTGGGCGGCCTTTCAGCGCAAGATGGGCTTGGCCGACGACCAACTGAAATGAAGATCGACAACTTCTTCGCCGAGCTGAAGCGGCGCAACGTTTACAAGGTTGCCGTCGCCTACGCGGTCGCCGGTTGGGCACTCGCTCAAGGCATCGCGCAAGTTTTTCCGGTCTTCGACATTCCGAACTGGGTCGTCCGCTTGATTGTTCTGTTTATCATAATCGGTTTACCGATTGCGCTGGCTCTGGCCTGGATGTTCGAGCTGACGCCGCAGGGAATTAAGCGCACCGAAACGGCCGATGCCATGCCGGGAATGGCGCGACAGAAAAAGCACACGTGGATTTATGTGATCGTTATCGGCGGTCTTTTATCGATCGGATTATTCTTTCTCGGCCGCTACACAGCGTCGCCTGCAGGTGCGCGCGAGAGCGGACGGCCCGGCGGTCCATCCTTACCACAAAAATCGATTGCGGTATTGCCGTTCGATAATCTCAGTCGCGACCCCGACAACGCTTATTTTGCCGAAGGCGTGCAGGATGAAATCCTGACGCGGCTGGCCAAGGTGGCGGACCTGAAAGTCATTTCGCGCACATCGACCCAACATTTCAAAAGCGCGCCGGAAAATCTTCCCGAGATCGCGAAACAACTCGGCGTGACCAACATTCTTGAAGGCAGCGTCCAAAAAGCAGCCGACCAGGTGCGGGTGAATGTGCAGCTTATCAACGCGATGACGGACGCGCACGTGTGGGCCGACACTTACGATCGCAAGCTCACTGACATTTTTGCGGTCGAAAGCGAGATCGCAAAAACGATTGCCGAAACATTGCAGGCCAAGTTGACCGGTGCAGAGAAAAGCTCGATTGCGAAAGCGCCGACCGCGAATCCGGAAGCGTATGAACTTTATCTCAAAGGCCGATTCTTTTGGAACAAGCGGACTGGCGCGGATCTACGCAAAGCGATCGACTATTTCAATCAAGCAATCGCCAAAGATCCGAATTATGCGCTGGCCTATGTTGGCCTGGCCGACTCCTATCTGCTTCTTTCCTCCTACGCTGCTGTTTCTCCCGGGGAATCACTTCCGCCGGCAAGATCAGCTCTGAAAAAAGCGCTCGAGCTCGACGATTCGTTAGCCGAAGCCCACGCTTCTTTTGGGTTGCTTGCGACCCTCGAACTCGATCTTCATCGCGCACTGGACGAGCTAAAGCGTGCAGTGGAGTTGAAGCCGAACTATGCGACCGCGCATCACTGGCTTGCCTTGGCGCACCTAACACTTGCGCAATTTGATCAGGCCATCTCGGAAGCAAAACGCGCGATCGAGCTCGATCCACTCTCATTGGTCATTAATGCCGACACCAGCTGGATTTATTTCAGCGCCCGCCGCTACGACGAAGCCGAGGCACAGGTTCGCAAGACACTGGAAATCGGTCCCCAGTTTTTTCTGGCGCATTACTATTTGGGTGAGGTTCTTCAATTTAAGGGCCGCTTGAGCGAAGCGATCGCTGAATTTCAAAAAGCGTTCGAGTTAAACAACGATCCCTACTCACTCGCCATGCTCGGTCAGGCCTACGCGCGCAATGGGCAGAAGGATGAAGCGCAAAAGATTCTCGCTCGGCTAAACGAGGAAGCGAAGTCGCACTACGTCGCGCCCTACGCTTTAGCGCTGGTTCAGACAGCTTTGGGTGACAAAGATCGTGCCATCGAGGAGCTCGAGCGTGCCTACGCACAAGGTGAGACCAACTACCTTTTTGCTATCAAGGTAGATCCAATGCTCGACAATCTGCGCGGCGATCCGCGCTTCGAAGCGCTCGCCGACAAGATTGTCTCTGTCAGCAAAAAGTAGCACCCTCCGACTCCACTCCACAATGCCGCGAGCAGAAAAGCTGGCTTGTCACGTCCGTAGTCCCGCGACCGGGGACGAAGGCGGATGCAAAAGATTACCGGCGGGAAATAATAAAGATCGGCAACTGTGTTCCTGCGCGCGAATTCGCATTGCTCCAGGTAGGTCGTCGGTCCGGAAACTATATTTTCAGCGTTTCAATGTGAGAACGGATGGTCCGGATGTTCCGGGGAGCGCACGCGCCCTCGCGTGCTCATTGCGGCGCCTCGCTGCAATGTTTTTAACAGCAAAAGTTCGCGACTCGCGAAATCGTTCGGAGTCACCAGCACGCGAGGCGCGTGCGCTCCCCAGAACAGTGCCGCCGGAGCTCAACGCACCGTTCCCTATCTATGAGATGGGTTCTACCTACTCCTTATCGTAAACGGCCTTGCCGTTGAACTTCTTCCCGTCCGCGCCTGTCCCGTTAATGGTGACCGTGCGTGATTTGCCATCCGCCGCAACGGTGATCCTGCCCGACCAAACCATCTTCCCATCCTTCATCCCGGTGATGTCGTTGGTCCGATCATTTACCACTTTGTAGGCGGCGGAGTTCCAAGACAGATTCCCTTTCTCCGGGTAGGCTTTCCCATCCCACTTGCCGACCCAGACGCCGTGCGTCGGTTTCCCATCCTTGTCTACGCCGTCCACGGTCACCTTAATTTTGTCCTTCTGCTCCGCGTACGTGACCGTGGTGTTCTTCCCCATCCCCGGCACGAGCTTCGACTTCGATTCATTGAGTTTCCACGTCCCCATCTGCGGACTAGCCGCAAAACAGGCTGCTGTCCCCACAAACGACAGAGCCATAGCCACTGCTGCAATTCGAGTTTTCATCATGCGGCGATTCCGGCAGAAATGGCGTTAGCCGTCAATACCAATTTGAGCGGCAAGTTGAAAGTTGAGCCTCCTTCGTCTAAGGCTACGGCGCGCCAGGGTGTTGATTGTTGAGAGTTCAGCACATTCGGAACTTCGCTCTCTGTCTTTTACCTTCCGATTTCGGCGTTGGATGTTCGGTGTTCGATGTCCGGCGTTTGCTTCGATCCTGAACCCTGAACTGTTGGACGTTGGACGTTGAGCGCCTGCTCGCGAAAGCTTTCGGAGTTGGACGTTGAGCGTTTGCCCTGCCGACAAAAAGGCATTGACGCCACGTTCAATTCACGGCTCGATGGAGCCGTGAAAACAAAATTCATCCTGTCCGGTTGTTTCGCTCTGCTTTCATTCGCATTTATCGGCATTTCGTCGGCAGCGGACACGAAGGTCGAACAGGCTCTTCGCGAACTCGACGCGCAATGGTGCAAAGCTGCGCAATCAAAGGACGTCGATAAGGTGGTCTCGTATTACGCCGAATCCGCGGTAATGATGCCTCCGAACGCTTCGGCGGCAACGACGAAGGAAGCGATTCGGAGCGCCTGGAAAGAAATGCTGACGACTCCTGGCGCTGCCATCAGCTGGAAAGCGACCAAGGTTGAAGTAGCGAAGTCCGGCGATCTCGCCTACGTGAGCGGCACCTACGAAGAGGCGATGACTGACGCCAGCGGTAAGCCGGTCCAGGACCACGGCAAATACGTCGAGATCTTTAAAAAACAGGCTGACGGGACATGGAAGGTCGTAGCCGATATTTGGAACTCCGATCTTCCGGTTCCGCCTCCAGAGAAAAAATAATCCGAGCCCGCACGAGCACTAAGAACGGCTCTTTTTTGAACAAAAGGAAACGAAGGAAACAAAGACCTCTGTGTTACTGAACGAAGAGAGGACGCTTCGTTCTCTTGGTTGCCTTCTGTTCATAAAATTCTGATCCTGTAAATTATTGACCCACAAAAAGGAGGACATATGCCGATCACTACCTTCAACAGTTTCACCGACGGTCTCGATCCGAATCGAAGGAGCCGAGAACACTTCATTACTAACATTAACCTGGAAGATGAGCGTCTCTGGGTTCCTTATGCGAATGGTGTCTGGTTCCAGCCCTGCTGCTTTAATGTCACATCCGGAGGATTCAGCGTCATTCTGAAAGGCCTACCCGGCTCTATGGTCGGAACTCACTACCATGTTGGCACCGTTCATGGCTATACCATGCATGGTCACTGGCGATACCTGGAGCATGACTGGATTGCAAAGCCCGGGACGTACATCTACGAGCCCGCCGGCGAGGCTCACACACTGGTGATCACTGAGGACTCACCTGAGCCGATGATGACGCTGTTTGTAGTTGGTGGCGGCCTCATCTATCTGGACAAAGCGGAGAATGGTAGCTTTGCCGCCTACGAGGATGGATTCACACTTCTCGAGCTGACGCGGAAGTACTATCGTGAGGCCGGTCTGGATGCGCGCCAGCTTGACCTGCTCGTGCGCTGATTCAGCGATTAGGATGACGCTCACGGAGTTGACCAAGTTCGTGCGGCGTTATGCGAAGGCGTGGTGCAGCAAAAATCCGGAAAGTGTCCCCGCGTTTTTTGCCGCGAACGGTTCGCTGAGCGTAAACGACGGACCGCCCGCCGTCGGTCGAGCGGCGATCGCGGAGGTGGCGCGAGGATTCATGCACGATCTTCCGGACATGGTCGTGACCATGGATGATGTCTCGCGCAACTCGGATGGAACGAAGTTCCATTGGACCTTAACGGGAACAAGCACGGGACCGGGCGGCACAGGAAAACGCGTTCGAATCAGTGGCTACGAACTTTGGAAGATCGACCACGACGGATTGATCGCGGAATCGAAAGGTCATTTCGACGCTACCGATTACGAGCGGCAGCTGAAAGACGGAGTGGGTGACTAGCCCACGAATCACACGAATTACGCTAATACGAAAGCACGGGGTAACAGACAGAAGGAGAAAGAATTTGCGTCTGTTCGCGTGATTCGCGGGCCGCTTTCTTAGTCAGCTGGCGTAATCGGCGATGGCCTTGGCCACATCGAGTGTGGAATCTTTGCCACCCTCGCCACGGCGAGTCCGTGTCGCCGCGACGGCCGGACATGTCGTAGGTGCGGAGTTTGGCCTGGATGGATGTTTGCCCACGAATCACACGAATCACGTTAAAAAGAAATCAAGGCCTAAGAAAATTTCGCGTCAATTCGTGTGTTTCGTGGGCCGCTTTCCTCAGCTCGTGTAGTCAGCGATGGCTTTGGCTACATCAAGTGTGGAGTCCTTGCCGCCCATATCGTAGGTGCGCACTTTGCCTTCGGCGATGACGCGGGCAATGGCGGTTTCTAGACGCGTCGCCATTTCAGTTTCCCGAAGCCAGTCGAGCATTAGCTTGGCGGTCAAGAGCATGGCGATGGGATTGACCTTGTATTGACCGGCGTATTTCGGCGCCGAGCCGTGCGTTGGTTCAAAGACGGCGTAGTTGTCGCCGAGGTTAGCGCTGGGCGCGAACCCGAGTCCGCCCACAAGGCCGGCGCATAAATCACTAACGATGTCGCCAAACATGTTTTCCGCTACCAACACTGAGTAATCCTGTGGATTCTTGAACATCCACATGCAGATGGCGTCGATGTTCGCGTCGTCTGCGCGGATATCCGGGTAATTCTTCGCCACGTCGCGGAAGCAACGCATCATCAAACCGCCGGTCTCGCGCAGCACGTTCGGTTTCTCGATCAGGGTGACGCGCTTGCGCCCGGTTTTCCTGGCGAACTCGAACGCTTGTTTGCAAATATTGGTACAACCTTGCTTGCTCATGATGCGAGTGGAGAGCGCGATATTTTCCAGGCCCGCTTTGTCTTTCCACTTCTTCATCTTCGGATTCGCACACAACGCCGTGTAAACCGACTCCGGCAAAGGGAAAAATTCGACGCCGCCGTACATGCCCTCGGTATTTTCACGGAACACGACCTGATCGATCGGAACATCTTCGCCGCTCGGGTTCGTGATTTTGTTGCCGCGATAATTCAGAGGGTTGCCGGGGTAACTTTTGCACGGCCGCATATTGGTATGGAGGTTGAACATCTGGCGCAGCCCGACGATCGGCGAGAAGTAAACGAGCCCTTTGCCCTGAAGCTCCGGAATCAATTCTTCCTTGGCTTTGTCCTGCGGTTTGCTGGTGATGGCGCCGAAGAGACCGCACGTGGTTTCTTTCAAAGCGTTCACGGTGCGATCTGGAAGCGCGTTGCCTTCTTTGCACCAAAATTCCCAGCCGATGTCGCAAGGCACATACTCGGCGTCTAGTTTGAGGCGATCGAGCACGATGCGCGCAGCCTCCATGACATCATGGCCAACTCCGTCACCAGGCATCCATGCGATTTTGTATTTAGCCATTTGATTGCGATTTTATCGGCGAGCGTGATGACCTGCAAGTCACGCGGATCCCATTCCGGGGAGCACACGCGCCTCGCGTGTCGCATTCGGCGCCCTCGCCGAATGATTTCCGTGCCACGCGATCAAAGTTCGTCTCGGCGAGGCGCCAAGACCCGCACGCGGGGGCGCGTGCGCTACCCAGACGAAGATTTCGCGCGAAGCCGACACGGTTGCCACTACGGCGCCTAAATATCGGAACCTCTTCCTGGCGAGTTCAGCTAATTTGGCTTCGCAGATGCAAGCCGGGTATCGCTTCCCCGCGATGTCCACACCGGCAGTGGCCAACGGCCTTTCCTCTTACGGCAACTTCTGCAAGATCAGCGTGCGCTCGATGGATTGGTTGTTGTAAAACGCGCCAACGGCCCAGAGCGTTCCGCTCGGCGTGGCCGTGACCGCATTCAGGAAGTTGTGCGAGGGGCCGCGGTTCGGGCTGCTGACGACGCTCCAACTCGAGCCGTTCCACAATTCTGTCAACGTGCGTGACCGGCTCCGGGAGTTCTGGAAGAATTGGCCGACCGACCATACGTTGCCGTTCGCCAGCGCAACCGCACCGCTGAGAGATGGACTGCTGGCGCCGGTGATGATCGGTGTCGGTACGACGCTCCAACTGTTGCCATCCCAGTGCTCCGCAAGCGCGATGCTTGGGGTAAAGCCGGTCGCCCACACGTCGTCAGAGGCGACGACTGCGGTAGCCAATAGATGATTGCTTGAAGTTTGGTTGGTGTTGGCGCTCGGCACGATGCTCCACGCGGTGCCATCCCAGTGCAATGTGAGCGTGTGCGCAGCGGTCAACGACGTGGGTTGCTGCGTGCCGACGGCCCACACGTCATCCGAAGCAATCGCCGTGACGGCGGCAAGTTGATTGTCCACCTCAGGACCAACGTTCGGACTGGGGACGAGACTCCAAGCCGCGCCGTTCCAGTGGAGTGTAAGAGTGGAGTCTTCGTCCCCGGTGAGACCGGTGCCGACGGCCCAGACGTCGTTCGCGGAGACAACAGCTACGCCGCCAAGGCCACCGACGGTCGTGCCGGGATTGGTGATGATACTCCACGCGGTGCCGTTCCAATGCTCGATGAGCGGCGTGGTCGAGGAGCCGGTAATGCCAATGCCGACGGCCCAGACATCGTTGGCGGTCACTGCGGCTACCGCCTCAAGAATATTAATGGATGCGCTGGTGTTCGGGCTCTGGACGACGGACCAATAGGTGCCGTCCCAATGCTCAATCAGCGTCCTGGACCTTGTGAAAGTGTTGTCCGTGTAGGCAGTGCCGACGGCCCACGCGTCGTTGTCCGCGGCGGCGGAAACGCCATGCAATTCGTTGGCTTGATTGTTGGCGTTGGGGCTATTGATGAGTGTCCAGTTGGCGCCTGATGCCCCGTGGGACACCAGCAGGATCGCGACGAGAAAGGCCATGGACACAGTTTTCATGGTGTAACTCCTTTACGGATTCTTCCGCAGAATTAGCGTGCGCTCCGGTCTGCTGAAGACGCCGGTAGTGCCGACGGCCCAGAGCGTGCCGTTTGGCGTGGCGGCGATGCCATGCAGGCGATTGTTGGAGCGTTGGACGTTCGGGCTTGGGACAACACTCCAACTCGATCCGTCCCAGCTTTCCGTCAAAGTTTGCTGGGCGCTGCCCTGAAGAGGCAGAATAAACTGACCCGCAGTCCAAATATTGCTGCTCGATAATGCGACGATGCCGACGAGCACCGGATTGGTATCGTTGGGATCCAAGGCCGCTGCCGGACTGACACTCCAGCTTGCACCGTCCCAATGGATGGCCAGCGTTTTCAAGCTGCCCGCGTTGCCGACGGCCCACACATCGTTGGACGCAACGGTCGCGACGCCAAACAGGATATTGTCGTTCGTACCGTCATTAGGGCTCGGCACGACGTTCCAGGCCGAGCCATCCCAGTGCAACGTCAGCGTGCGGTCTTCGTACGCACCGGGCCGGGATCTGCCGACGGCCCACACATCATTAGATGCGACGGCATCGACGGCGAAGAGGATGTCATTGTCAACGGTCGGGCTGGGCACGATGCTCCAGGCCGCGCCGTTCCAATGCATCGTGAGCGAGCGGTTAACGAAGTTACTGTCGGTCGAGTAACCGACCGCCCAAATGTCGTTGGCCGAGACCACAGAAAGTGCCGTCAACACGCTCGAACTGCCGACGACATTAGGGCTGGGAACAATGCTCCACGTCGCGCCGTTCCAATGTTCCACCAGCGTCTTGTAAGTGTTGCCGTTCGCGGCCTGACCGACGGTCCAAACGTCATTTGCCGCGACGACGGCGACACCGTTGAGGAGATTGTAGCCGTTAGTCGCGTTCGGGCTCCTGACGAGGGACCAGGTTGCGCCGTTCCAATGTTCAATCACCGTGCGGTAAGCGGAGAGGCGGTTGTTCCATGCCCAGCCGACCGCCCAGACGTCATTGTCAGCGACCGCGGCAACGCCCGAGAGCGAATTGGCCTGCGTCCCCAAATTTGGGCTAGCGATAATTTCCCAATCGGCGGCCGAGACTGGCCGGGTGACGAACAGAGCGAACAAGACAAGAGCGGATGCGCGAGCGATTTTCATGTGGTTGTTTCTTTCTATGGCGAACACCAAAGTCCGCCCTCGAGTACATCCGAGTAAATTCGAGAACATCACCCTGGCAAGAAAGGATTAGTATGGATTAGTAACAGTTTTGTTACTTCTCGTCATCAACTCACGCCGGCTGTCCTTTCCTTTTCCGGTGGATGCGTCAGCCGCGCGGCGGCACACATGGGATGAAAAGGGCGCTTCGCCGTGAAGAAATTTGGCGAGTACGGTGCGGGCATCGCTCATCGTTGAACCAAGTACGCGGGGACATGCAGGAAGCCTAGCTCGGTGATTGGACATACCGCAATCGAGCGCCCCGGCCACCAAGCATTGCCGCCGACGAACATCGAACCGGGAAAGAAGCGTAAGGGACAATAGAGGTAAGGTCCGCGACGGCTGGCAGCCGTCGCCAACAGGCCAGCGGCCTGTGCTCCCCAAACTGATCAATCGAAGGGCGTGAGCAAGTCGAAGCTTACGTGTTTTTTTTCGACTTCGCGCGCAGCCGCGCGGCGACCAGATTTTCGGCACCGCCCGCGACGATCAATTCTTGAGCCGCCGGACTGAGCGGCGGAAACGCGAACGATTTTCCATCGATGGTCAGCACGGATTTGGCGTAATCAATTGTGATCTCCGACGCCACCGTGGTGGGCGTGCGATTGGTCAGGGTGGCGCGCAGATGCGTCACCAACTCGGGGCACTCGAAGACGACAAAGCCATTGTTGAACGCGTTGCGCTTGTAGGTTTCGGAAAAGCTGGCCGCAATTACGCAGGGAATGCCTTTGAACTTTAGGGCGGTGGCCGCCTGCTCGCGACTGGAGCCGCTGCCAAAGTTCAATCCCCCCACGACGATGTCGCCGCTACGATAAAGGGTGTTGAAGTTCGGATCGTAGTTTTCAAACGTGACCGCCGCCATTTCTTCCGGCGTCATATCGTCGCGGTAAGTGTGTTTGCTGCCGTAAATGCCGTCCGTGTTCAAATTGTCCTTATCAACGAAGAGAACGCGACCGCGAACACTCGGTGGAAAACCGGCAATGATCTCTACCGAGCCCGCCGACTGCGTCTTCTTTTCGGCACGCCGAATTCTCGTGCCCGCGGCGCGCTCCGCGAATGTTTTTGGCGCGCAAATAAATCCAGCCAACGCGCTGGCCGCCACCACGGCGGGCGAACCCAAATACACGAGAGCATCGCGGTCGCCCATGCGGCCCTTGAAGTTGCGATTGGTGGCGCTGATCGCGATTTCGCCTTTCTGCACCAGGCCGCGACCCAAGCCGATGCAGGCTCCGCAACCGGACGGCAGCGGAATGGCGCCCGCATCCACCAGAGTTTGCCAATCACCCGTGGACTCGGCCTTGGCTTGCACTTCGGCGCTGGCGGCGGCCAAATAAAATTCGACACCTGCGGCGACGTGTCCACCGCGGTCGCGCACCACTTCCGCGGCGTCGTGCAAATCCGCCACGCGCGCGTTTACGCACGACAACAAATACGCCTTCTGAATGGGCACGTGCTTCCGCTGCATTTCCGTCAGCGACACCATGGTCTTCACTTCATTGGGACCGGACACATGCGGAACCACGGTCACAAGATCAAGATCAAGTTCGATCGCGTAATTTGCGTCAGCGTCAGCGCTGAATTCGCTTCGCTTCTTCCACCACTCATCGATGTCGGCGTTGGAGTAGCCGGAGCGACTCTTGGGGCCGCGCGTTCCCGGGCGTTTGGGATTGGTGAATTCGCCGACGCGCGAGCGCAAATAATTCGCTGTCACTTCATCAAATGGAAACACGCCCGCCAGCGCGCCCCACTCAGTGGTCATGTTGGCGATGGTCATGCGCGCATCCATGGAAAGATTCGCCACTCCATCGCCTACGAATTCAACGGCGTGATTGAGAACCTCGTCTCTGTTGAAAAGTCCGCACAACGCGATGATGACATCCTTGCCGGTAACGCCCGCTGAAAGATTTCCTTTCAGCAGCACCCTGGCCACCTTCGGAACTTGCCACCATGTAACTCCGGTGGCCCAAATACTCGCGGCGTCGGTTCGCACCACCGGCGTGCCCAGCGCGGCCATCGCACCATACAAATTGGAATGCGAGTCGCTCGCCACCACCAACGCACCGGGAACAACGTAACCTTGCTCCACCATCACCTGATGTGAGATGCCGGTGCCCGGCGGGTAATAATCGATCCCGTGTTCGTGGGCGAACGCTTCGATCTTGGCGTACTTTTCCAGGTTTTTCGGCGTGACATTTTGAATGTCGTGATCAATGGCGAACACAGGTTGCGCCGGATCCGCGATCGTCGTCGCACCGATCTGCTTGAACTTAGGAATCACGGCACCGGTGTTGTCGTGCGTCATGACATGGCGCGGACGAATCGAAATGAAATCTCCGGCCCGCACGACCGTTCCCGCGGCGAGTCCGTCAGCGTGTCGTGCGGCAATCTTCTCGACGAGCGTGAGGCCCATATCAAGACGCCGTATTACTTCGCCAATGCCGGTGCTTGCTGACGAATGATTCTTCGCAGCGAAACGTTCACGGATTTCGAATTGGAGAATACCTTGGCAACATCAGGCTCCAGGACGACGACGTTGGTTCCTTGTGCATAACGGCGCGCGTATTTTCCACGCTCTCCGTGCGAGAAGTCGTATTCCTTCCGCATCGGTTTTTGCGCGGATTTATTCGATGGTTTCTTCATAAAACTTGCGTTCTCGTCGGCTGGCCCGCCTTGCGCTGATAATGCGGATATTATCGCCTCGGTCCGTTTGAACGACAACGAGCAATTTAGCGTTAAACGCTCTGCCCATCGTGACGTAACGCTTTTCCGCAAGCGAATGTTCGGGATCGGGAATCGTGAGCGATAACGGATCGCCGAAAATAGTCGACGCTTCCTCGAAGGCGACGCCGTGTTTGACGAGATTCGATCGCGCTTTGCGCAAATCCCATTCAAACGTTAGCGGCATAAGGCGTTCCAGCCTTTCAACGATCAACTCTCAACTGCTTTAGAGCTACTTCCTGGCGGCGCGGTTGCCAAGAACCTTGGCGATATCAAAGTCCACGAAATCGGCGTGATGAAAAATAATCGACTCGATTGAGCGCTCCATCTTGTCTCCCTCGTGACTGTGGGTGGCGATGATGTGCATGACTGCGCCGGGAATACCGTGCTTGAAGGCGAGCGCGACGCCGCTAAACGGATGTCGCACTTGTTGGCCAAATTTCCCCTGAACCACGCTTCCTGACGCGTCCTTATCGTACTCCAGCGGCTTGCCGACGTCGGCCAGCAACGCACCGGCGATGAGATAATCGCGTTTGATGGGAATGCTGCAGCGGAAGGCACGCTTCAGGACATCCGCGATCGCAATGCACTGGAGCGCGCAGGAATTAAGATGCTCGACGAACTTCATGT
>WNFT01002806.1_pt1 | contig 14975 bp, 14 predicted proteins | sample 5400191 | NCBI WGS metagenome assembly WNFT01 (sample SAMN13153359, study PRJNA577476) | soil metagenome | isolation source: 80 cm saprolite under Madrone tree | place: USA:California | collected 2016-06-14 | reverse complement strand
CGCAACGGCGAGGTGGTGAAGCAGGCGCGGCACGGCGAGCAGCGGCTCGCGTCCGGCGACGTCCTGGAGATCGTCACCTTCGTGGGTGGAGGCTGAACATGGACGAGCTGGTTCTCGGCGGACAGCGATTCACCTCCCGGCTGGTGGTGGGCACGGGGAAATACAAGGACTTCCCCACCATGAGCGCCGCGCTCCAGGCCAGCGGCGCAGGGATGGTCACGGTGGCGGTGCGCAGGCTCGATCTGAAGGCCCGCGGCGAGGCCTCGCTGCTGCACTGGATCCCCAAGGACATGGTGCTGCTGCCGAACACCGCGGGCTGCTTCACCGCGGAGGACGCCGTCCGCACCTGCCGGCTGGCCCGCGAGCTGCAGCTCGGCGGCGAGAACCCGTTGGTGAAGCTGGAGGTCCTCTCCGACGCGAAGACGTTGCTTCCCGACGTCGAGGAGACGCTGGAAGCGGCAAGGCAGCTCGTGGCGGAGGGCTTCCGCGTGCTGCCTTACACCAACGACGATCCAGTCGCGGCGAAGAAGCTGGAGGATGCCGGGTGCGCGGCGGTGATGCCGCTTGGAGCGCCGATCGGCAGTGGCCTCGGCCTGCGCAACCCCTACTCGCTCCAGATGATCCTGGAGCAGGCGAAGGTGCCGGTGATCGTCGACGCCGGCGTCGGGACCGCGTCCGACTGCGCGCTCTGCATGGAGCTGGGCGTTTCCGGCCTGCTGGTGAACACGGCCATCTCCGGCGCCAGCGACCCGGTGGCCATGGCGCGCGCGATGAAGCTCGCGACCGAAGCCGGGCGGCTCGCGTATCTGGCCGGCCGCATCCCCAGGAAACTGTACGGAAGCGCGTCCAGCCCGCTGGCCGGGGTGATCGGCGCCGCGTGATCCGGCTGTACCTGATCACGCCGCCGACGGGCGATCCTGCCCCGGCCATCGAGGCGGCGCTCGCCGTCCTCCCCCGTGGCTCGGCTGGAGTGCAGCTGCGGCAACCCGGCTCGACGGCGCGGGAGCTGCTCGGCCACGCCCGGACCGTTCGGGCGATCTGCGCGCGGTCCGGGGCGCCCTTCCTGGTCAATGACCGCGCGGACGTGGCGATGGCAGCCGGCGCCGACGGATTGCATCTGCCCGCGCGCGGCCTGTCCAGCGCCGATGCACGCGCGTTGGGCATCGGCCTGGTCGGCGTCAGCGCGCACTCAGCGGAAGACGTGGCCCGGGCCAGCCGGGAGGGAGCGGACTTCGCCGTCTTCGCGCCGGTATACGACACGCCGGGCAAGTCGGGGCGCGGCGAGGCGGCGCTGGCGGAGGCGTGCCGGGCGGCCCCCATCCCGGTGCTCGCCCTCGGCGGCGTGGACGAGACCAATGCCCGGCGCTGCATCGAGGCGGGAGCACGGGGGGTCGCTTGCATTCGCAGCGTGCTCGGCGCGGCCGATCCCGCCGCCGCGGCCATCCGGCTCTGGAAGGCGCTTCTCGCCTCCTACTGAGGCGCGCCCACCTGCTCGAGGAAGTCCGCGCTGCGCAGCGATCGTCCGAGGTGGTGCTGCAGGAAGAGCCGCAGCGGCCGCTGGGCCTGGGCGCAGGCGTCCTCGAACCCGCGGGCGTCGGCGGGCCGCCCCGAACCATCCGCGGAGGTCGGCGCGTCCGCCGCGCCCAGCCCTCCGGCGCGAAGCTGCCGGAGCGCGGCGCGCGCCCCGTGCGACAGCGCGAGCGAGGTGGCGAGCCGGGTACAGCCCGCACAGATCACTCCGCCCGCGTCCGGGTCGAATCCGGCACGTCCCGCCGGGACCTCGGCGCCGCAGCGCGCGCATGCCGCCAGCTCGGGCGCAAAGCCGGCCGCATCCAGGGCCAGGAGCTCCAGCGCTCGGAGCCGCGCACTCGTGGCCGCGCCCGATTCCAGCCGGGAGAGGAACTCGTCGAGCAGCGCGAACAGTCCGTCGGCGGGCTGCCCCGCCCGGGTGAGGTCGTGGATCAGCTCCGCCGCATAGCCGGCGTGCGCGAGGCGGTGCAGGTCCTCGCGGAGCCGCGCGTGTCCTTCCACCACCCGCGCTTCGCGCAAGGCCCAGAGCTCCTGGCCTTCGCGCTCGGCCAGCAGCGCCTCCACGCGCTGGAACGGCTCCAGCGCTCCGGAGAAGCGCTTGCGCGAGCTGCGGGCCCCGCGCGCGAACGCCGAGATCCGCCCGCGGCCGCGGACCAATAAGTGAACCACGGTGTCCGACTCGCCGTAGGCGATCGCCCGCAGCACCAGAGCATCCAGGCGGTGCGCGCGGAGGTCCACTGCTCAGGCGGCCTTCGAGCTCTTGGGCCCGCCCTGGGCGATCGCGCGCAGCTCGGCCAGCATCGGATGCGACGGCTGGAGGTCCGCGAGCAGGTCCGCGATCTCGTTCAGGTGCGCGAAGTCGTGATCGAGGATCCGCCGCGGCATCTCCGCCAGCGTGATCGTCCCGACGCCCTCCTGCCGTCCTGAGCGCGCCCACTGCCCGCCGGAGACCGCGCGCAAGCTCCGCAGCGTCTGCTCGCGGGCCGCGGCGAACTCCGCGACGGCAGGCGCGAGATCGGCCTTGAGATATTCGCGCTCGCGGGCGATCCGCTCGCCGTCGAAATCAGGCAGGAACGGATCCTCTTCGGCGGTCAGCCGGCGGACGCGCTCGCCGAATCCTTCGCGCTCGAGGTCGGCGATGTGCCAGGCGTGCTCCACCAGCGCGAACGGCCCGCTGCGCACGCGCACCAGCGCGTCCGGCACCTGGGCGGCGACCCGCGCAAGCAGCGCGGGCGTACGCGAGAGCATCTCGAAGACTTCCATGCCGCGACTGTAACACCCGGCGTACGCTTCAGATCAACCGCCACCTCTGGATCGGCACCGGCAACGGCATCCTCCGCCAGCGGCAGTAGGATTCAGGGCGAGCCCAGCTCCTTGAGGAAGCGGGCGCACTCCGAGGCGATCGGCTTGTCGCGGTCCTGCTTCGCGACCGCGCAGCGCTCGAACTCCGCGCGCGCTTCCTTCGCCCGCTGCTGCCGCGCCAGCACCTTCCCGAAGAGGAGGTGCGCGTCGAAGACATCGGGACATTCCTCGGCGTAGCGGGCGAAGGCCTTGCTCGCCTCGTCGAGCTTGCCCTGCTCGGAGTAGATGGTCCCGAGCTGCCGCCACCCCAGGCAGTACTTGGGCGCCACCGCCAGGGCGCCGCGAATCTCGCCGATTCCCTTCTGCGGCTGCCCGGACTTGTACAGGGCCCAGCCGAGATTCGCCTGCGCCACGGTGCGCGTCTTGTACAGCGGGTCGCGCGCTGCCTTGTCCAGCAGTGGAATCGCATCGGAGAACTGGTTGCGCGCGATATACAGCGCGCCCAGGTTGGTCATCGCTTCCGAATAGTCCGGCCGCATCTCCAGCGCGCGCTTGAGCTCCCTGGCCCCGTCATCGGGACGTCCCAGCGAATACCAGTAGATGAGGCCCAGGCCGTTGCGCGCTTCCGGCGTCTCTTCGAACTCGATCGACTGGAGATATTCCTTCATCGCGCCCTGCGCATCGCCCTGGTACAACAAGTTGTCCCCGAGCTGCTGGTGGATCTCGGCCCCCTGCGCGCGCTGCTCCGCAGACAGCCCCGAACAGGAGGCGAGCAGCAGGATGGCGAAGGCCGCGAACAGGCGCGCGACCGCCGCCATCGGATCCGCTGTCTGGGGCCTGTCCTGGAGAACTTCCTCCACCTCGGCCGGGGGCCAGAACGCGGAGGAGCGCTCGATCAGCTCGGCCTTGTGCGCATCGTCGAGGTTGGCCCAGCCCGTGCCGTCGAGGATGAACCCCATGCTCTCCGCGAAGGTCAGGGCCTCCTCGATCGACTGCTGCAGGTCGAGTTGCTGAACCGGGGGGCCCGCGTAGATCACGTTCTCGCCGCTCTCGCCGAGGGTGAGCGCCACCACCACGCGGAAGACCGCTCCCTCGCGGAGCGCGACGACCGCGGCCTGCGCCATCTGCGCCGTGCGTCCGACGGGCTGGACCACCGGCTGGTTCGTCGCCACGTAGAGCGCCGCGATGCGGGTCGGATCGGGCGGAAGGTGCGTCCGATTCGGATCTTCCTGGAGCATCAGCGGCCCTGGATGGTGAACTCTTCGTTCACGTTGTCGGTCTCGGCTGCGGTGCGCTTGGACTCGATCAGCGGGTTGTCGATGGTCACCGTGTTGCCTCCCGCGTCGCCCTCGCCGACCACCAGCTTGAGGAAGCTCGCCGGCGACGCGCTCTTGCGCTCCCCGGGGCGCTTGCTGGCGGCGAAGAGGACCTTGTTGGTCCCCGGGCGGAGGTACTTGGTGATCTCCAGCACGACCTGCGGCTCGCCCGCCTTGATCTTGCGGATGAACCTGGCATTGACGAAGACGTCCACGTCGTACTGCGCCGAGGCGCTGTCCTTCTCCTCGCTGACCAGCCAGTACCGCTTGGCCATCGCCGCCGCCACGGCGGACGGGATCAGCGGGGCGGGAACGGGCGCCGCCGCGGCCGCCGGCTGCTCCACCTGGTAGCCCGGGCACTCGAGATACACGTCGCCGCGATCGTCGATCCGGACCGCTTTGCACTTCTCGAACTTCTGCCCGCGCAAGCCGTCGATGTTGACGCCGTTCAGGTACACCGAGGCCAGCAAAAGCATCCACATGGCCCGAAGCGTCCCCCGTAACACCGCGTCCGGTCAAGAATGTTTCAGCGAGGCGTAGGCGCTGTGGGCGTGGATCGACTCGAAGCTCTCCGCTTCCACCTCCCAGCGGGGGAAGTTCGGCTCCCGGCGCAGGCGGGTGCCCACCTCCCGGACCAGGTCCTCCACGAAGCGGGGACGCTCCCAGGCGCGCTCGGTGACGTACTTCTCGTCGGGCCGCTTGAGCAGCGCGTACAGGTCGCAGCTCGCCGACTGCTCGACCAGCGCGATCAGGTCCTCGATCCAGAAGAACCGGTCGAACCAGACGCGCACCGAGACGATGCTGCGCTGGTTGTGCGCCCCATACCGGCTGATCGCCTTGCTGCAAGGACAGAGCGTGGTCACCGGGACGTCCAGCGCGACCCACAGGTCATGGCCCTCGCGGGTGACGCTGGCGCCGAAGGTGCAGGAGTAGTCCACCAGCCCGGACGCGCCGGTGACCGGCGCCTTCTTCTCGATGAAGTAGGGGAACTTCACCTCCACGTGCGCGGCATCGGCGTCGTGGTCCTTGCGCAGCTCCGCGCAGAGCGTCCGGAACTTGCGGATGTCGATCTCGCGCCGGTGCCGGTTGAGCAGCTCGACGAAGCGGCTCATGTGCGCGCCCTTGCGCTTGTGCGGGACCGAGACGCTCATGTCGATCTCGGCCACGGTGTGCTGCAGGCCCCGCGCGCGATCGAGCACGCAGATGGGATAGCGCAGTCCCTTCACGCCCGCCCGGTCGAGCGCGATGCGGCGCGTGTCCCGCTCGCTGTGGACGTCGCGCAGTGCGGGCAGGCTGCGCCGCAGGGCCGCTTCTACCTTCGGGGCGCGCCGCGACTTCATAGCTCCAGCTCCCCGCGAAGGACGGTCACAGCATTGCCGCCGATCCATCCGCGCACCTTGCCGGGCCCGGGGTCGGGCCGGACCTCGACTTCCACCCGGCCGGGTCTGCCCATCTCGTCGCCCTGCGTGAAGACCAGCCGGCGGGGCAGCGCTCCGGGAAGGACGGTCTGGATCAGCGCTCCGAGCTGACCGGCCGCGCTCCCCGTCACCGGATCCTCGAGAATCCCGTAGCCGGGGAAGAAGCAACGGACCGCGGCATCCACCCCCGGCTGCGGATTCAGGGTGTAGACGACATACCCCGCCACGCCCACCGACTTCGCGAGCTGCTCCAGCGAGGCGCCGTCCGGCCGGCAGCGCGCGAGCGCGTCGCGGTCGCGCACAGCGAGGTAGAGATTTCCCTCCAGGACGAGGCTCTTCTGCGGCGCAATCCGGGGATCGAGCGCTTCCGGAACGACGCCGAGCGCCGTGATCAGCTCCGAGGGCAGCCGCGCGGCCTCGAATCGGCTCTCGGGCGTCTCGATCAGGATGCGCAGCTTCCCCTGCGCGCGCGACAGCTCGACGTTGAGCCGGCCGCTCTTGCAGGTGAAGGCCGTGCGGGTCACCGCGCCGTCCGGAACCCGGATGCGCCGGGCCTCCTCGACCAGGACATGGAACGCCGCCAGCGTCGCATGCCCGCAGAAGGCAACCTCGGCTTCGGGCGTGAACCAGCGCAGGTGCAGCGCGGCGGTCGGCTCCCGCGCGGGGAGCGGAAACGCCGTCTCGCTGTGCTTCAGCTCGTTGGCGATCCGCTGCATCGCCTTCCCGTCCAGCTCAGCGCCGTCGAGGAGCACGCCCGCCGGGTTCCCGGACAGCGGGTGCGCCGCGAACGAGTCGACGACGTAGCAGGGCCTGCGCATCGCCTAGACCCCTCTCCGCTCGCCCCAGATCAGCTTGTGCAGCTGGAGCTGCAAGCGCGCCGGCTTGCCGCTCTCGAGGACCCAGGCGGCCAGGTCCTGGGGCGCGACCTGGCCGTAGGCGGGCGAGAAGAGCACGGGCACCTGGTTCCAGACCTGCAGCTCGTCGAGCTTGCCTAGCGCCCAGTGGAAGTCGTCCCGCGAGCAGACCACCACCTTCACCTCGTCGCCCGGCGCGAGATCGCGGAAGGCGCTGAAGTCGGTGTGGGGCTCGTCGGAACCGGGTGTCTTCAAGTCGACGATCTTGCGCACGCCGCGAGGGATCGCGCCGAGCGGCCGCTGCCCGTGCGTCTCCAAAGAGACCTGGTAGCCGCGGTCGAGCAGCTCCTGCGCGAGCTGCGGCAGCTCCTTCTGCAGCGTGGGCTCTCCGCCGGTCAGGCAAACGAACCGGGCCGGATACCGGGCGACCTCCGCGAGGATCTCCTGCCGCGTCATCTGCGTCCCGCCGTAGAAGGCGTATTCCGTGTCGCAGTACTGGCAGCGCAGATCGCAGCCGGTGAAGCGCACGAAGACGGTCGGCTCGCCCGCCAGCGTCGACTCCCCCTGGATGCTGTAGAAGATCTCCGTCACGCGCACGCGCGGTGTGTACCGTTGACCCGCGCGGGGCGCAAATCAGTCCTCGGGCCAGCGTGCGACCAACCACTTCTCCCGCGCGGCGAGCTGCTCGGGGGTCGCTTTGGGGTCCGGCACGATGGCGACGGTGTCCCGGGGCGCGGCTGCGAGCTGGACCGGCATTTCCAGCAGCTCGTCCATCCGGAAGAGCGAGACGCGCAGCGTCTGCCCCGGCTGCGCCCGGCCGAGCCGCTGCTTGAGGTCGCCGCGAAACCCGTCCGCGGCGACGATCTCGTCGCCCCCCGCGATCCCGGCAGCCTGGGCCGGTGAGCCCTCCGCCACGGAGACCACTTCGAGCCCCGAGCCCTTTTCCTTCAAGGTGGCGCCCAGCCAGGCGCGGGCGCGGCCCTCGGCTTGCGCCGGCTCGTCCGGCCGCTGCCCGGCGGTCCCCTTGTCCTCGGCGGACCTGGCGGGCCCGATGGACGCTTTCAGCCCTACTCCCGCGAGCGCCTCGTCCAGCTGCAGCTCCTGGGTGGAGTGGACCGCGCGCTGGAACCACTCGTGGAGCGACCGGTCGCCGGCGAGCTCGATGGCCGCCTTCTCCACCCCGTCCTCGGGCAACCCGGGCGGAAGCCCGTGTTTCTGGAAGAGCGTCCGGACCAGGTCGTCGAGCGACTTCGTTCCGCCGCTGCGCCGGCGCAGCTCGAGATCGAGCAGGAACCCGACGATGCTGCCCTTCAAGTAGTACGAGATGGTGGTGTTGGGCGTGCTCTCGTCCGGGCGGTAGTGCTTGATCCAGGCGTCGAACGACGCCTGCGAGAGCGAGGTGCGCAGACGCCCCGGCGTGCGCAGGAGCTGCGTGATGCGCTCGGCCCAGATCTCCAGGAAGCGCTGCGGCGAGACCAGACCCGCACGGCGCAGCGCCAGCACCTCGTACGCCGAGGTGAGGCCCTCCATCGCCCAGAGCAGCCGGGTGTGGTTTTCCTTCGTCCAGTCATAGGGCGTGAACGCCGCGGGACGCAGCCGCTTTACGTTCCAGAGGTGGAAGAACTCGTGCGCGACCAGCAGCAGGAAGTCCTCGTACGCGCTCTTCTGCACGAAGGAGAAGCGCGGCACGACCAGGGCGCAGCTCCGCCGGTGCTCGAGGCCGCCCCGGCCCTTGTCGTTGAGATGCAGGATGAAGAGGTAACGGTCGGTATACGGCAGCCCGCCGAAGATGGCCGCCTCGGCATCGACGATCTTCGCCAGGTCGGGAAGCACGCGGCGCGCGTCGAAATCGCCCCGCCCCCAGACCACCAGCTCGTGCTCCACGCCTTGCGCGGTGAAAGTGTGCGCGCTGTGCGAGCTGTCGGGCCCGCACTCGAAAGGACTGTCGGCCAGCTCGTCGTAGTCCTGCGCCTTCCAGGCGCCGTCCTCGAACGGCAGGGCCACCCAGGCCCGCCACTCCGGCGGCAACTGCACGCGCACCGAGCAAGCTTCGTTCTCGCGGCCGACGACGAACACCGCCGAGGCGCTCGGGTTGAGGAACGCATGGGTTCCGTCGACGTGATTGGTGCGGACCGTCAGCTCGAAACAGTGCAGCCGGTAGGAGACCCGCACCGTCCGCGCGCCCCGGGGCCGGACCCGCCAGGTGTGCTTGTCCACCTTCTCCACCGGCAGGTCGCGGCCGTCGCCCTGCGCGCGCAGCCCGTCGACGTGACGCTGGTGCTCGCGCACCAGGTAGCTGCCGGGCGTCCAGACCGGCAGTCGGACGTCGAGGGACTCCGCTTCGCGCGGCTCGAATTGCAGCTCCACTTCGATCCGGCGCGCTTCGGGCTGTGGAATCCGGAAGGTGTACGCGTTCATGGAATGCGCAGTGTAGGCCGGATTCGCCGGAGTGCGTGGGCAAACGCCACCGGTGGCCGGGCTAACGCGAGACCAGGCGGGCGATCTGATCCTTGTCGGGAGCGTCCGGCGCAAGATCGAGGTAGCGGGCGTATTCCGCTTTGGCTTCCGCGTTCTTTCCGAGCAGGACGTAGACCATGCCCATGCCGCGGTGGGCCGCCGGCAGCGTCGGGTCGAGGTTGAGGGCGGAGACGAAAGAAGCCTGGGCGGCGTTGGTGTCGAACGCGCGCAGGGCCTTGTCGCCTTTGGCCACCTCCTCTTCCGCGGCGGCGCGCGCGGGGGAAGCGACCTTCCTCGCGCGGGTCTTGGGTTCCGGGCGCGGCACGCGGGCGGCTTGCGATGAAGGTTCCGCTTCAGCAGCCGGTACAGGCTTCCGTTCCGGGAGAGGCAGCGGGGGGAGCTGAGGCTTGGGGTCGTGGGCGGGTGCAGCTGGGAGCGCGAGGGGGGCCGGAACCGCGACCGGGATCGGCGCTGGCGGCTGGATGGCTGCCGGGGCGGGCCCTGTGGACGCGACCTCGATGCCTGGACCCGGTTGGGGAGCAGCCTGCTTCGGCGGCACCCGGACGCCCAGCACCAGGAGCGCCGCCGCGAGCGCGCCGCCGGCACCCGACAGCGCGAAACCGGCCGCGCCGCGGCCCGGCCTGGCAAGGGCCGCAAGGGCCTCCGGGCAGGCCGGGTCGAGCTCGAGCGCGGCCCGGAACTGCGCCCGGGCCTCCTTTCGCCGGCCCTGGCGCGACATCACCATCCCGAGCTGCGCTCTCGGCTGGGCCCACCCGGGGTCGAGCTCGGCCGCGCGCCGGAATGCCGCCTCGGCCCGGGCGAGGCCCGATGTGCCGGAATCGCTCATCGACGACAGCGCCTGGCCCAGCCGGAGCTGGAGCAGCGCGTCGTCCCGCACCACCGGATCCCGCAGCGCGCGCTCCGCCTCTGCGAATCGGCGGCGCTCCAGGAGCTGGTTCACCTCGCGCAGGAGGGCCGCCGCGGGCGACAGCGGCGGAGGCAAGGAGGTGCGGACCTGCTCTTCCAGCAGCGAGAGCCGCGTGCTGAGCTGGCTGAGATGCTCGCCGCGCGACTCGACCGTGGCACTCAGCTCCACACGAGCCTGCCTCTCCGCTTGCAGCTCGGTGCGCAGCGGCTCGCTCTCCTGCCGCTCCCGCGGACGCTCCTCGGCTGCCGGCGGCGGCGTGATCTCCGGCTCGGGCGAGCCTTCGAGAGGGTCCCAGATCTGCGTGAATACCGGTTGGGTCGCGGGTCGATCCTCGCCCCCCTGCGCCGGCGCCTCGGGCGTTGCGGCCTTCTCCAGCTCCATCTTGGCCAGCTTCTGCGCGGGCGGCAGCGGCGTGCTCGCCGCCACCGCGGCCAGGATCAACTGCTCCTCCTCCTTGGTCGGGCGGCCGTGGATGGCCTCGATGGCGCGGGCCATCTCGGTCAGGTTCTTGAACCGCTTCTGCCGCTCGGCCATCGCCTTGCGGATCACCTTGGCCAGCGGGCCGTGCACCTCCGGCCCCACTTCGAGGCCGGCCTGGGGCGGCGTCAGGGTGACGAGCTCATAGCCGAGCGCTCCCGCTGCGTATACCAAAACCCGGGGATCGTCGGACAGCACGGCGCCGTTGCGAAGCTCCGGCGCGGCGTAGCCATCCGCGGTGGGCGGTTCTCCGGTGAGGAGATCGATTCGGCCGCCGTCGTCGACGAGGAGCTGGTAGGGGCGGATCGCCTGCCCTTTCGCATCGGAGAGGCGGACCGCGGCGAGCAGGAGCGCGCCGGAGGCCGCCGGCGGCAGCTCGGTGCCTTTCCTCTGCGCTTTCGACAGGAACGATGCGACCGATGCCGTCAACGAGACTCCTCGAGTCGCGCCAAGATTAGCTCCAGCTGCCCGGGCCTCGCGAATTCCGAGATGGCGAAGATCAGCCGTTCGCGAGGAACCAGCGCGGGGCCGGTCAAGTAGCGTTGCAACACCGCGGCCGCGCGCGCCCCGCTTGCCACGGCGCCGGCGGGCGCCACCATGGCGAGGCGGAACGCCGGGTCGAGGGCCACCAGCGCCGCAAGGCGCTCCAGGCCAGAGGCTTCCGATTGCGACAGAGGTCTTGACGCCAGCCAATCCTCGATTGGACGGCCGACCGCACCCTGCGGCACACGAGTGAGCCGCAGCCCCGCCAGGTCGGGCACGGATACGCTGACGTCGCGGGCCACGTCGGAAGGTCCCGGCGGCAGCTCGACCCGACCGGTGAGGGGAGGCGCATCGACCTGCACCTCCACCACTCCGGCGGGGAGCCCCTCCAGGACGAAGAGCCCGCGCTCGTCGGTGTGACTGGAGGCGGTCGCCGCGGCGAGCTGGGCATCCGGAAGCGGTTGGCCGGCAACGAGCAGCCGGCCGCGCACGACCCGCCGTGCAAGGGCAGGAAAATCCGCCCGGAGCACGTCGCCGCGGAACGCCGGCCCGATGGTTCGCGAGAGGGTTCCGGCCGCCGCCCAGCCCTGGGGCAACCGGACCGTCAGCGTCGCCGCGCCTTCGAAAGCGCGAAAACGGAACGTGCCGTCCAGGCCGGTCCGGACCATCTGGGTCCGCTCGCCTTGCGCCAGCATCACCTGCGCGTGCACCGCTCCGGCCCCGCCGGGTTCGCCGACCTTGCCTTCGACGATCGGGGCGCTTGCTGCCCCCAGCAGCGCGCAGAGAAGAAGGCTCACGGCATCAGTCTGCCCGAGCCACGATCACATCGCGAGGATCCTGCCCGCCGCCGGCCATCTTCGAAAACCTTCGATATTCCCGCATGACCTTGCGCGGATACGCTCGCACCGACCGTGGGACTCCGACGCGCTTGTAGTGCCGCATGCGCGTCGGCCCCGCGTTGTAGGCCATCAGCGCCTCGTCGCGGCGAGGGAACCGGCGCTCGAGCCAGCGGAAGTAGCGCACGGCGAGGCGCACGTCGACCACCGGATCCTCGCTCACTGCCGCGCCTTCGCCGATGTCGGGCTCGCGACCCGCGATCCACGCGAACGTGGAAGGCCTGAGCTGCATGAGCCCGTACGCGCCCCGCTCGCTGGACACGTGCGTCCGGAAGCCGCTTTCCACCGATACCAGGCCCAGGATGAAGAGGGGATCGTACCCGGCCCGCGCGGACTCGCTGAGGACTGCCTCGGCCAGCTTCGACCTGAGCTGCGGGTCGAGCGATCTCGCGACCCGTCCGAGAAGCGCCTCCAGGTCCGCCTGGCCCATCGCCCGCGGATCCTGGGAGTCGCCGGGGAGGAGCGGCGGCAGGCGGAAAAGGGCCACAAAGGTGCCCGCCACGGCGAGCCCGCCGCACACGGAGACAATGGCGATCCTGGCGCCTCTCGCGGTCATGCCCCTCCGAGCCGGGGAACCCCGGCAGAACCGCCAAGACCTTGGAGGCTAACAACCGGCCGCTTCGAGCGGCAAGGAGCCGAACAGGTGAAGTGTACGTCAGGGTACGGCGACACGGTATGGAAATTGCTCGTGTCACCACCCTGCCGCCGACCGCTTGCGTCAGTTCGGCTGCGGAGGAGAAGCCGAATCCGTGGAGCCCGCCTTGGGCGCGCTGCGGATGGCGATCTCCTGGAGCTTCTTGCCGAGCTTCTCCAGCTCCACCCCCAGCACGGTGAGCTGCTCGCGCGAGCCCCGGGCGGCCGACGCCAGCAGGACCTTGAGCTCTGCCTGAGCGCGATCGCTCAACGTCTCCAGCACCTTGCGCGCCTCCTGCTCGAGCTCGCGCGCCCGTGCAGCGGCCCTGGTCTGCGCCTGCTGGAATGCCTCATGGAGCTTCGTCTGGAACTCGCTCATGCACCCTCCCGATTCGTGTCGCACTGCGTCATCAATCTCTAGAAGCATATAACGCGATGCGTCGGATTGTCAAGGTCGCTGCACACGAGTACAGTCTGCGCCTGATGGAGGGCATTCTCACAGGGCCAGCTACCCCCGCGCAGGGAACCACCACCGCCACCGCGACCGCGCCGCCCGCGGCGCTCACCGTCGTGCCGCCGACCGACGGGGCCGAGGCGACAGCTCCGGTCCAGAACCTCAGCGACGCCCGATTCTTCATCAATCGCGAGCTTTCCTGGCTGTCCTTCAACGAGCGCGTGCTGGAGGAAGGCCTCGATCCCTCGGTGCCGGCGCTGGAGCGGCTGAAGTTCCTCGCCATCACCAGCTCGAACCTGGACGAGTTCTTCATGATCCGGGTCGCGGGGCTCAAGCAGCAGCTCGTCGGCCACGTCGAGGAAAGCGGGCCGGACGCGATGAGCCCGGGCGAGCAGCTCGCCGCGATCGCCACCCGCTCTCACGAGATGGTGACGCGCCAGTACCGGGCGCTCCTCGGCGACGTGGTGCCGAATCTCGACCGGGCTGGAGTCTGCCTGCTCCCGCCCGGCAAGTGCTCGGCGGAGGCGGACCACTTCCTCGCCGAATACTTCGCGCGCGAAGTCTTTCCCGTCCTCACGCCCATCGCGCTGGACCCGGGCCATCCCTTCCCGCACCTGCGCAACAAGTCGCTGAACCTGGCGGTGCGATTCGCGCCTCCGGCGCCAGGAGCGCGCCTGCGCTACGGCGTGGTGCCCGTGCCGAGCGTGTTGCCGCGGCTGGTGGAAGTGCCGGACGGCCGCCGCACCTTCGTGCTGCTCGAGGACGTGATCGCGCGGCACGTCGCCCAGCTGTTTCCGGGCATGCCCATCGAGGGCTGCTGGGCCTTTCGCGTCACCCGCAACTGGGACCTCTCCATCGACGAGGAAGAAGCCGAGGACCTCCTGGTCACCATCGAACGGGAGGTGCGTCGGCGCGACCGCGGGAGCGCGGTGCGCCTGGAGATCGCGGCGCAGGCGGAACAGCACCTTTCCGACTACCTGGTGCGCGCGCTGAAGCTGGGCGCCTCCGACGTGTACCGGATCGACGGTCCGCTCAACATTCCCGATCTGCTGCCGCTGCTCGGACGCATCGACCAGAAGGAGCTTCACGACGAGCCGTTCACGCCGGTCAACCCGCCGGCCGTCGGCGACGGCGAGCGCGACTTCTTCCGCCTGATCCGCGAGAAGGACGTCCTCCTCCACCATCCGTATGAGTCGTTCGATCCGGTGGTCAGCTTCATCGAGGCCGCCGCCGACGACCCCGCCGTGCTCGCGATCAAGATGACCCTCTACCGCACCGGGAAGGACTCGCCGGTGGTCCGGGCGCTGCAGCGCGCGGCGGAGAACGGAAAGCAGGTCACCGCGCTGGTCGAGCTGAAGGCGCGCATGGACGAGGAGGCGAACATCCTCTGGGCGCGCGCCCTGGAGCAGGCCGGCGTCCACGTCGTCTACGGACTGATCGGGTACAAGACGCACTCCAAGGTCACCCTGATCGTCCGGCGCGAGGCCGGCGGTTTGCGGCGATACGTGCACCTGGGCACCGGCAACTACAACCTGAGCACCGCGCGCATCTACTCGGACCTGTCGCTGTTCACGGCCCGCGACGACTTCGGGGCCGACGCCACCAGCCTGTTCAACCTGCTCACGGGCTACTCGCGGCCCACGCAGTGGAAGCGGTTCAAGGTGGCGCCGCTGGGTCTGAAGGCGGCGGTGATCGAGATGATCGATCGGGAGGCGGAGCTGGCGCGGCAGACGGGCCGCGGCCGGATCGTCGCCAAGATGAATTCGCTCGCGGACAGCGAGGTGATCAAGGCGCTGTACCGGGCCTCGCAGGCCGGCGTCCAGGTCGATCTGATCGTGCGCGGCATCTGCTGCCTGCGGCCGGGGCTGCCTGGGGTCTCGGACCGGATCCGCGTGGTCAGCGTCGTCGATCGGTTCCTCGAGCACTCGCGGATCTGGTTCTTCGAAGCCGGCGGAAAGCGGGAGATGTGGCTCAGCTCGGCCGACTGGATGCCGCGCAACTTCATCCGCCGCGTGGAAGTGGCGTTTCCGATCGAGGACTCCAACCTCAAGGACCGGATCGGCGAGGAGATCCTCGGCCTGCAGCTGCTCGACAACGTCAAGGCGCGAATCCTCCATCCGGACGGCCACTACGAGCGGATCCTGCCCGGCTCCCACGGCACGCCGACGACGCCGGTGCGGAGCCAGGAGCGGCTGATGGCGCTGGCGAGGCGTGGAACCGCGCCCGC
>WNFT01002803.1_pt1 | contig 14980 bp, 8 predicted proteins | sample 5400191 | NCBI WGS metagenome assembly WNFT01 (sample SAMN13153359, study PRJNA577476) | soil metagenome | isolation source: 80 cm saprolite under Madrone tree | place: USA:California | collected 2016-06-14 | reverse complement strand
AGGCGTGCCGTCGTCCAGCCCCACCCAGACGCCCACGACCAGATCGGGCGTGTAGCCGATGAACCAGGCGTCGCGAAGTCCGTCGGTCGTTCCCGTCTTTCCTGCCGTCATCTCCTGGAGGCCCCAGGCGGAGCTACGAGCGCCCGTGCCCCGGCGCATGACGCCCCGGAGCAGATGGTTGATCAGGAAGGCCGACTCGGCGGACACCGCGCGAACGGAGGGCGGCAGGGACGCGAGGGCATGCCCGCCCACGGATGCCTCCGCGGAGAGCGCCGTCGGGGCGACGCGGACGCCGCCATTGGCCAGGGTGGCGAAAGCGCTCGTGATCTCCAGCAACGTCACCTCGGAGGTGCCGAGGGCGAGCGAGGGCACCGGGGCCAGGGGATGCTCGATCCCGACGGCGCGGGCCATGTCGGCCACGCTACGGGGGCCCACGTTCAGCGCCACGCGGACGGCGGGAATGTTCAGCGCCTCCTCGAGGGCGCGCCGCACCGTCACCGGCCCATGGAATCGCCCGTCCATGTTCCGCGGCTCCCAGTTGCCGCCTCCCGCCGGAATCACCAGCGGCTCGTCGGCCACGACGGAGGCGGGCGTGATGCCGGCGCCGCGGCGCTCCGCCTCGAAGGCGGCCAGGTACACGAAGGGCTTGAAGAGCGATCCTGGCTGGCGGACGGCGCGGTACGCGCGATTGAAGGACGTCTCCCCGTAGCGCCGGCCGCCCACGAGAGCCCGGATCTCGCCGGACATCGGCTCTATGGCGATCACCGCGGCCTGCACCTGACCGGCGAGCTGGGGCCGGTCCTTCTCGATGCGCCTTATCCCGTCCCTGACGGCGCTCTCGGCCGCCCTCTGGAGGGTTGGGTTCAGCGTGGTCTCCAGCGCGATCTCGCCCGACTCCGGGAGCTTCGCCCGCCGCCCGAGCTCGAAGGCAACGAAATCAACGAAGTACGGCGCGACCCGAGGGTTGTCGATGGACGGCTGCGGCAGTGGCCGAGCGACGGCGCCCCGGGCGACTGCCGGCTCGATCAGCCGCGCCTCTTCCATGGCGAGGATGATGCCGTCCCGGTACTTCCTGTCTCGAGAGGAGAGCATCCGGTTCGGCGCGCGGATCGCGCTCGCCAGCCAGGCCGCCTCGTCGACGTCGAGGGCGGCCACATCCTTGCCGAGAAAGTGGCGGGCGGCGGCGGGTAGGCCGTGGACGGGCAGATCGCCGTCGTGACCGAGGTAGACGGAATTGACGTACGCCTCGAGGATCCGGGGCTTGGAATACCGCACTTCGAGGAGGAGGGCGATGAACGCTTCTCTCGCCTTCCGTCCCCACGTGCGTCGGGTGTCGAGGAACAGCGTTCGCGCCAGCTGCTGGGTGATGGTGCTGCCGCCCTCGCGCAGCTCGCCCCGCCTGAAATTGACGTGAAAGGCTCGCCCCACCGCGAGCAGATCGATCCCCGGATGAGTCCAGAAGCGCCGGTCCTCGGCCACGAGCACGGCGTCGACAACCGGCCGCGGAATGCGATCGAGGGGCACCCAGCTCTGCGCCCGGTGCGACGCGTAGATCGCCGCGATGGGTCGGCCGCCCGTCGAGAGCTGGCCATTCGCGTAGAGTTGAATGGTCGGCACCCGTGGCCCGCCGGGGTCCGGAAGCGAGTAGTGCCAGGAGATCGCCACGAGTCCGAGGATCACGGATATCCCGGTGAGGAGCACGGTGAGCCGTGTGCGACGGAAGGCTCGGAGCGACGTCGCGCGCGCGACGGGAATCGGCTGGATACGCATCGATGGTCTCTTCAACGGATAGAGCATGGCGTGTGCCAAGCGTCTGACCACCTGCAACCGCGTCTAAGTAGGCATGCCTCGTGGAGTTGTCACCAGCCGTGTGGAGCGAGCGCGGGCAGGCCACCGGAATATTCGCGGCAATGCGAGTAGGAGTTACCGGGTGTCGGCGACGCGGCGAGACCAGGGGACGAAAAGACGACCCGGTAGCAGCGACGCGGTTCAAGAGGGGGAGCCAGCGGCTTTCGTGATTGACGGTTCCAACTTTTCCGGGAACTTACACGGCAACACGCGGCGCGGAAGCGCCGCGGGCATGGGGCTTGCTGTACGCCCCCAGACGGAGTCGCGATTTCTTGCCGACATTGGCGAAGAAGTCATGCCGGCCTCGGCTCCACAAGGCTCATGAAAGGCGCTCATTCCTCTGCGCCCAAGGATGGAAACACCATGCGTGAGGTAATACGCGGATCGGTGTCACCGCGGGATCATGTTCGTCTCGTGCATCGCTTAGGTCGGCTGGGTGTCTTCGCGTCGCTCGGGATCGCGCTCGTATGTGGCAGTCAGCCCGCGCTGGCCCAAAGCGCTGGGAAGGGCGGCGGGGCTGAGCCACCCGCCAGCTCCCTCCCGCCTCTCGAGCTCGTCAAGTCCTCCATGACCCGTGTGCTCACCCTCACTCAGTCGCAGGCTGCCGGCCCCGCCGCGAGCACCCAGCGCCGCGAGCTGCGACTGGTGGCGGAAGCGCTGTTCGACTTCAACGAGATGTCGCGACGGATGCTGGGAGCTCACTGGAAGGAGGGGACACCCGAGGAGCAGGCGGAGTTCGTCAGGCTCTTCACGGACCTCCTCGAGCGATCCTATTTGACCGCGCTCGGGCATTTCCCGCTGGCCACCATCAGCTTCGAGGGCGAGATGGTCAGTGGACCGTACGCCCTGGTCAGCTCACGGATCGCGGTTGGACGTCGAGGAGCGGCGTCGCTCGAGTACCGTCTCCTGGAGACGGATGGGCGCTGGGCCGTGTATGACATCGTGGTCGACGGCGTGAGCCTCGTCCTCAGCTACCGGAGCCAGTTCAATTCCATCCTGCGGACCTCCCGGTTCACCGAGCTCCTGGATCGGATGCGGAGCCGCGACGCGTACGTGACCCCGCGAAATGACTAGGGGCGCGCTGAAGGAGCTTTACCCCGCCGCAGCCCCGGCCTGACGCGGGACCTGGTCAGGGACGCGGTCCGGCAGGGATCTCCTGTGGAGATCCCCCGAGAGAACGACCAAGCTGTCCCCGCCACCGCACGAACCACAGGCGCCCCCGCTCGAGGAAGAGATACACGACGGGCGTGGTGTAGAGCGTGAGGAGCTGACTCAGGAGGAGACCGCCCACGATGCTGATGCCCAGGGGCCGCCGCAGCTCGGAGCCGGTGCCGGTGCCGAGGGCGAGGGGAAGGGCGCCCAGGAGGGCGGCCATCGTCGTCATGATGATGGGGCGGAATCGCCGGAGGCAGGCAAGGTGCACCGCCTCCCGAGCGCTGCGCCCTTCGCGCCGCTCGAGCTCGAGGGCGACGTCGATCACGAGGATGGCGTTCTTCTTGACGATGCCGATGAGCAGGATGACGCCGACCATGCCGATGATGGAGAACTCCATCTGAAATGCCATCAACGCGAGGAGCGCGCCCACACCGGCTGACGGCAGGGTGGACAGGATGGTGAGCGGGTGGATGTAGCTCTCGTAGAGGACGCCCAGGACGAGATAGACGGCAATGAGGGCGGCCAGGATGAGCATGGGCTGGGTGGAGAGGGCGGCCTGGAAGGCCTGGGCGGTGCCCGCGAAGCTTCCCCGGATGCTCGTGGGCATGCCGATTCGCCGCTCGGCCGCAGCAATGGCTGCCACCGCGTCCCCGAGGGCGACGCCCGGAGCGAGATTGAAGTACGTGGTCACGGCCGGGAAGAGTCCCTGGTGGTTGATCTGGAGGGGGGCCGGGCTCGGCTCGAATCGGGTCAGCGCGGTCAGGGGCACCGACGTGCCCGTGGCCGACTGGACGTAGATGTTGCGCAGCGCGTCCGGATTCTGCCAGTAGCTCGGCGCCACCTCCATGACGACGTGGTACTGGTTCAGCGCCGTGTAGATCGTTGAGACCTGCCGCTGGCCAAAGGCGTCATAGAGCGTCTCGTCGATCAGTCGGGTGCTCACGCCAAGCCGCGCCGCGGTGGGCCGATCGATGGTGAGCGGGACCTGGAGGCCGGCGTCCTGCTGGTCACTCGACACGTCCCGAAGCTGAGGCAGGGTGCGCAGCGCTTGAAGGACCTTGGGCGCCCAGGCGCTCAGATCGGCGAGGCTGTCGGCCTGAAGAGTGAACTGGTACTGGGCGTTGGAGAGGCGTCCCCCCAGCCGGATGTCCTGTACGGCCTGGAGATACAGGGTGGCGCCCGGCACCCGCGCGAGCTTGGGGCGCAGGCGCGTGATGATCTCGTCGGCCGTCGCATCGCGCTGGGAGCGCGGCTTGAGGGACACGAACATGCGGGCGGAATTGACGGTGGTCCCGCGCCCTCCCCCGCCCCCCGTATAGGCCGTGACGGTGGCGACGCCGGGGTCCGCGCGGACGATGTCCGCGAGCCGGCTCAGCTTCTCGCGCATGGACTGGAACGAGATGTCCTGGGCGGCGACGGTGATGCCGGCGAGGCGCCCGTTGTCTTGCTGAGGGAAGAACCCCTTGGGGATGTTCCAGAAGAGGTAGATGTTGACGCCGAAGGTGACGGCAGCGACGAGGAGCGTGATGCCAGGATGTCTGAGAGTCCAGCCCAGGGTGACATCGTAGAAGCGGACGACGGCGTCAAACATCCGTTCGCTCACCCGATTGAAGAGGCCGCGGTTGGCGCCGTCTCGCGAGCGGAGGAGGAGGGCGCACATCATGGGGGTGGTGGTCAGCGACAGGACGAGGGAGATGAGGACCGCGATCGAGAGCACGGCGGCGAATTCCCGGAAGAGCCGGCCGATGAGACCGCCCATGAGCAAGATGGGAATGAAGACCGCCACGAGCGAGACGCTGATGGACAGGACCGTGAAGCCGATCTCGCGCGCTCCGGTGATGGCCGCCTCCATCGGGGGCATGCCCGCCTCGAGGTGGCGCATCACGTTCTCGACGACGACGATGGCGTCGTCCACCACGAATCCCGTGGCGACCGTCAGGGCCATGAGCGAGAGGTTGTCGATGCTGTAGCCGATGAGGTACATGAAGGCGAAGGTGCCGATCAAGGACACGGGTACGACGACGCCGGGAATGGCGGTGGCCCGGACGTCGCGAAGGAAGAGGAAGACGACGAGCACCACGAGGGCCACCGAGATCATCAGGGAGATCTGCACGTCGTGGACGGAGGCGCGGATGGTGACGGTCTGGTCGAGCACCGCCGTCAGCGTCACGTCGGCGGGCAGGAGCGCGTGGAGCTCCGGCATCTCCTCGCGTATCCGGTCGACGGCCTCGATGATGTTGGCGCCCGGCTGACGGAAGATGATGAGCAGGGCGGCCGGCCGGCCGTTGGCGAGACCGATCGATCGCAGGTCCTCGACGGAATCCACTACCTCGCCGAGGTCAGACAGGCGCACGGGGGCGCCATTCCGCCAGGCCACGATGAGCGGGCGGTATTCCTCGGCGAAGCGGATCTGATCACTCGTCCGGATCTCCCAGGCTCGCTCGGGCCCATGGATCTGGCCCTTGGGACGATTGATGTTGGCATTCGCGAGCACCGACCGCACATCCTCGAGGCCGATCCCATAGCTTGCCAGGGTCATCGGATTGAGCTCGACCCGGACACCGGGAAGGGAGCTTCCGCCCACGAAGACCTGGCCGACCCCTTCGATCCGCGCCAGCTTCTGTTGCAGGACCGTGGACGCCACGTCGTACATCCGGCCGGTGTCCACGGTGGAGGAGGTGAGGGCGAGGATCATGATCGGCGCGTCGGCGGGGTTGACCTTCCGGTAGGTCGGATTGGCGGGCAGGTTCGAGGGAAGCTGACCGGCGGCGGCGTTGATGGCCGACTGGACGTCTCGCGCGGCGCCGTTGATGTCGCGGGCCAGATCGAATTGCAGGGCGACGCCCGTGGAGCCGAGGTAGCTGGCCGAGGTCATCTCGGTGATGGCGGCCACGCGGCCGAACTGGCGCTCGAGGGGAGTGGCAACGGCCGAAGCCATGGTCTCGGGGCTGGCCCCGGGGAGCGCGGCCGAGACCTGGATGGTGGGGAAGTCGACCTGGGGAAGCGGAGCGACAGGCAGCATGCGATAGCAGATGATGCCCGCGATCACGAGGGCCAGCGTGAGCAGGGTGGTGCCGACGGGCCGCCGGATGGCGGGTGTCGAGAGGTTCACGAGGCTCCCTCGGCGCGGGCGGACGCGACGGTGACGGGTGCCTTTCGTCGCGCCGCCCGCGAGGCCAGCCGGTCGAAGGCGAGGTAGATGACCGGCGTGGTGTAGAGCGTCAGCAGCTGGCTCATGATGAGGCCGCCCACGATGGCGATCCCGAGCGGCTGGCGCAGCTCGGATCCGACGCCACGACCGAGGGCGAGCGGCACGCCGCCGAGGATGGCGGCCATGGTCGTCATGAGGATGGGCCGGAACCTGAGGAGGCAGGCCTGGTAGATGGCCTCGCGGGCGGGCCGGCCCTCGGAGCGCTGAGCGTCCAGCGCGAAGTCGATCATCATGATCGCGTTCTTCATCACGATGCCGATGACGAGGATGATGCCGATGAGGGCGATGACGCTCAGGTCCAGCCGCGCGGCGAAGAGGGCGAGGAGCGCGCCCACCCCGGCCGACGGGAGCGTGGAGAGAATCGTCACGGGGTGGATCCAGCTTTCATAAAGGACGCCGAGCACGATATAGACGGTGACCACGGCGGCCAGGACGAGGAGGGGCTCGTTGGCGAGCGAGGCCTGGAAGGCGCGCGCGGCGCCCTGGAAGCGCGCCTGCACGGTGATGGGCATGCCGAGATCCTGCTTGGCCGTCTCGATGGCCTGGACGGCATGGCCGAGCGAAGTTCTCGGGGCGAGGTTGAAGGAGACGGTGACGGCGGGGAACTGCCCCTGGTGGTTCACGGCGAGCGGCGTCGCGCGCTCCTCGATGAAGGTGAAGGCGGAGAGGGGCACCTGGCCGGCCGTCGAGGACCGGAGGTAGATCTGCTGCAGGGCCTCAGGGCCCTGGCGGAAGTCGGGCTTCACCTCCAGCACCACCCGGTACTGGTTGAGCTGGGTGAAGATGGTCGAGACCTGGCGCTGGCCGAAGGCGTTGTAGAGCGCGTCGTCGATCATCTGGGGCGTGATGCCGAGCCGGGAGGCGGTGGCGCGATCGATGCGCACGGAGGTCTCGAGACCCTGATCCTGCTGGTCGCTCGCCACGTCGCGGAGCTCGGGCAGCGTGCGGAGGCGCTCCACGAGCCGGGGCGCCCAGGTGGTGAGCTCGACGAGATTCGGATCCTCCAGGCTGTACTGGTACTGCGTCCGGCTCACGCGATCTTCCACGGTCAGGTCCTGGACGGGCTGGAGATAGAGCGTGATCCCGGCGACCTGGGCAAGGGAGGAGCGCAGGCGGTCGATCACCGTGCCCACGCTCACCCGCCGCTCGTCGAGGGGCTTCAGGGTGATGAGCATGCGCCCGCTGTTGAGCGTGACGTTGGTGCCGTCGATGCCGATGAAGGACGACAGCGTGGCCACGGCGGGGTCCGTCAAGATGACCTCGCCGAGGGCCTGCTGACGCGCGGCCATGGCGGGGAACGACACGGCCTGCGGAGCATCCGAGATGCCGAGGATCACGCCGGTGTCCTGGGTCGGGAAGAGCCCTTTGGGGATGAGGACGTACAGGACAAGGGTGAGCGCGAGGAGGCCCACGGCCACGAGCAGGGTGAGGGGCTGGTGCTCGAGGACGCGGCGCAGGGTACGCGCATAGCCCTCGCGAAGGGCCTCGAAGACGCGCTGGGCGGTCCTCGCGAATCGATTGGTCTCGGCCTCCGTGTGGTGGCGGAGGAGCTTGGCGCAGAGCATCGGGGTCAGGGTCAGGGAGACGACGGCGGAGACGAGAATGGAGACGCTGAGGGTGATGGCGAATTCCCGGAAGAGGCGCCCCACGATGTCGCCCATGAAGAGGAGGGGGATGAGCACGGCGATGAGGGAGACGGTCAGGGAGAGAATGGTGAAGCCGATCTGCCCCGAGCCCTTGAGGGCCGCCTCCAGCGGCGAGTCGCCCGCCTCGATGTAGCGGGCGATGTTCTCGATCATGACCACCGCGTCGTCGACCACGAAGCCCGTGGCGATGGTGAGGGCCATCAGCGAGAGGTTGTTCAGGCTGAAGCCCAGCGCGTACATGACGGCGAAGGTGCCGATGATCGAGACGGGCACGGCCACGCTCGGGATGAAGGTGGCGGCGGGGCTGCCCAGGAACAGGAAGATGACGAGCACCACGAGGACCACGGCGAGCATGAGCTCGAGCTGGACGTCGTGGACCGAGGCGCGAATGGTGGTGGTGCGGTCCGTCAGCACCGAGACCTCCACGGAGGTGGGCAGCGTGCCCTGGAGCTGAGGCAGGAGCTGCTTCACGCGATCGACCACCTGGATGAGGTTGGCCCCGGGCTGTCGCTGGATATTGACGATGACGGCCGGGCGGGTGCCCATCCACGCCGCCTGCCGGAGGTTCTCGGCGTCGTCCACGGCGTCGGCGACATCGGAGAGAAGGACGGGCGCGCCGTTGCGGTAGGCGATGACGAGCGACCGGTAGAGAGCACTCGTCACGAGCTGATCGTTGGCCCCGATGGTGTAGGCCTGCTGGGCGCCGTCCAGGCTGCCCTTGGCCTGGTTCACGTTCGCCGCCGCCACGGCCTGCCGGACGTCGTCCAGGGTCAGTCCATTGGCGGCCAGGCGCGTCGGATTCGCCTGGATGCGGATGGCGGGCTTCTGTCCGCCGCTCAAGGTGACGAGCCCCACGCCGGGAAGCTGCGACATCTTGGGCACCAGGCGCGTGTCGGCGAGGTCTTCGACGGCGGTGAGGGGAAGCGCGTTCGACGTCAGTCCAAGCGTCAGGATCGGTGCGTCGGCCGGATTCACCTTGCTATACACGGGAGGATTGGGCAGATCCTTGGGCAGGAACGACGAGGCGGCGTTCATGGCCGCCTGCACCTGCTGCTCGGCGATGTCGAGGGCCAGGCTCAGGTCGAACTGGAGCGTGATCACCGAGCTCGTGCTCGAGCTCGTGGACGTCATCTGCTTGAGGCCGGGCATCTGACCGAACTGCCGCTCGAGGGGCGCGGTCACCGCCGAGGCCATGACGTCCGGGCTGGCCCCGGGATAGAAGGTCTGCACCTGGATGGTCGGGTAGTCGACCTGGGGCAAGGCGGAGACGGCGAGGAGGCGATAGGCGACAGCGCCGGCCAGGATGATGGCCAAGGTCAGGAGGGAGGTGGCGACCGGCCTCAGGATGAACGGCCGAGACAGGTTCATGCGCCGGACTTGGCGGGAGGGCGATCGCGGCTCGTCGGTTCGACCCTTGAGCGCTCCTGCACCTTGTCGGCTCCGTCGACGATGACCGCCTCGCCCGCCTTGAGCCCGTCGCGGACGGGGGCGAGGCCACCTTCGGTCGGGCCGAGCGCGACCTTGCGAAGCTCGACCGTCTTGTCGGGTCGCACGACGTAGACGAAAGGCCCCTGCACGCCCCGCTGCACCGCCTCCACGGGAACGAGGACGGCATCGCGAAGCGTGTCCACCAGGATGCGCACGTTGACGAACTGGTTCGGAAAGAGCGCGCCGTCCGTGTTGGCGAAGGACGCCTTGATCTTGACGGTGCCCGTGCCCGAGTCGATCTGGTTGTCCAGGGCCACGAGCGTGCCCGAGGCGAGCTTGGTCCGCCCCTCCCGATCGTAGGCGTCCACGGTGATGGCGCCTCCGCTCCGCATCCGCGCGAGGACGGGAGGAAGGTTGTCCTGGGGAATCGCCGCCACGACGGCTATGGGCTCGATCTGGGTCAGCACCACGAGCCCGCCGGGATCGGTAGCCTTGATCATGTTACCGGCATCCACGAGGCGCAGTCCGGCTCGCCCGGCGAAGGGAGCGAGGATCTTGCAGTAGACGAGCTGGAGCTTGATGCTCTCGATCTGTCCCTGATCGGCCTTGACGTTGCCCTCGGCCTGGATCACTGCCGAGGCCTGCGTGTCGAGCTGCTGCTGGGCGATGAAGCCGCCCGACACGAGCCTCTTGTAGCGCTCGAGATCGAGACGGGTATTGGCCAGCGCGGCTTGATCACGGGCGAGCTGCCCCTCGGCCTGGTTCAGCTGCGCCTCGAATGGGCGGGGGTCTATCTCCGCGAGCAGGTCTCCCGCCCGGACGATTTGCCCCTCGCGGAAGAGGACGCGCATGAGCTGACCATCCACGCGGCTCCGGACCGTGACGGTGTTGAGGGAGGTCACCGAGCCCAGCGCCGTCAGGTACACGCCCAGGTCGCCGGTCTTGGCGGTTGCCGTCAAAACGGGCACGGCTCGGGCTCCCACCCCCGTGCCCGGTCGCCCGGTGGCGGGCTGCGCCCGGCCCGGCCGGTTCAGCGCGAAGTAGGCACCTCCCGCCAGCAAGAATGCGACGACGAGACAGATGACCCAGGTCCGCCGCGACCACGGTCGCGGCGGGTGACCTGGGGCATCTCCTATCTCCTCGGATCCGGTTCCCTCGATCGTCATAGAGGCCTGTCGCTCGCTTGTAGCACAGTCTACCCTAGGGCGAGAACAGAGGGGTGGGGTCGCGCCGAAGGGAAGAACTGACCGACCACGATCCCCGAATGCAGCGCCCGGAGGACCGGAGACGGCCTCCTCACGTGGAAGGAGCCTTCAGGCCATGCCCAAAGCCGAGCTCGAGTTCTTCAAGCCGGACCGTTTGCCCTGGGAGCCTGTGGCCGCCTCGCCGGCAGGGGGCGCAGGCGGTGCCGGCGTCAAGCAGAAGATCCTCAGCCGCAACGAGGAGGGGGACGTGACGCGGCTCCTGCAGTTCGACACGGGCGTGGAGACGAGCGAGACGATCGTCCACGACTTCTGGGAGGAGGTCTGGATCCTCGAGGGCGAATTGACGGACCTCGGCAAGAAGCAGACCTTCACGGCGGGCATGTACGCCTGTCGCCCGCCCGGCATGGTCCATGGCCCGTACCGAGTGCCGAAGCGGTGCGTGACCCTCGAGCTGCGCTACTTCAAGCGCTAGCTTTTCGAGCTGAAACGCTCGACGAGCCGAAGGCGTGGCAGCTCGAGCTGAGCGGCGCAGCCGCGAGGCGAGGCCCGAATGGATCAGCGGTGAAGCGAGGGCTGAGACCGGCCGACGAGCCGAGGGCTGAGCTAAACCGGACCGAAGCCGATGGCCGCCTGCTCGCCCATGACGAGCGGGCGAAAGCGAACGGGGAGGCCCACCCGGAGCGTCTCCAGGGAAATGTCGACGATGCGGCCGAGGAGCGAGACGCCTTCCTCGAGCCGGACCACCGCCACCGCGTAGGGCACCTCGGCCGCGCGGCCCCGCGGGGCGACACGGATGACCGTGAAGGAGGTGATGGCGCCCCCGCCTGCCAAGGGGATGGGAGCCCAGTCGCGCTCCTGGCACGCCGGGCAGAATTCCTTGGGAGGCATGGCGAGGTCGCCGCATCGGCGGCACCGGATCGCGGTCAGCCGACCCGCGCGTGCCTCCTCGAAGAAGTGTTTGAGCGTCACCACGCGCTCAGCCACGGCCGAAAAGGCTGACGAGGACCGTGGCGGTGTTGCCGCCGAGGGTGTGCGTCAGGCCCGTGCGCGCGCCCTCGACCTGGCGCAGGCCGGCTTCCCCACGCAGCTGGGTGACGATCTCGGCGATCTGCGCGGCACCCGTCGCGCCGATGGGATGCCCCTTGGCCTTGAGGCCGCCCGACGGGTTGACGGGGAGCTTGCCACCAAGGCTGGTCCAACCCTTCTCGGCCGCGAGGCCTCCCGTGCCGGGCTCGAAGAAGCCGAGCCCTTCCGTGGCAACGATCTCGGCGATGGTGAAGCAGTCGTGCAGCTCGACGACATCCACGTCGGCGGGGTTCTTGCCCGCCTGACGATAGGCGCCGGCGGCCGCCCGTTCCGTCGCCGTTACCCGTGAGAGGTCGCGCTTCTCGTGCACGAACATGGTGTCGGAAGCGGCCGCGCTGCCCAGGACCCACACCGCACGCGGACGCTTTCGCGCCACCTCCTCGGAGGCGAGGACGAGGGCGGCGCCCCCGTCCGTGAAGGGGCAGCAGTCGAAGAGCTTGAGCGGATCGGCGACGTACGCGCTCTTGAGCACCGTCTCCAGCGAGATCTCTTTCTGGAATTGCGCCTTGGGATTGAGGACGCCGTGGCGATGGTTCTTCACGGCGACGTGGGCCATCTGCTCTTCCGTGGTTCCGTACTTCTCCATGTGGGCGCGGGCGATGAGGGCGAACACGCCCGGGAAGGTCAGCCCCACCGATTGCTCGTAGGTAGCCTCGGAACAGTAGGCGAAGTACTCCGTGGCCGCGTCCGTGGGGACATTGAGCACGCGCTCGGCGCCGCCCACCAGCACGACGTCGGAGACACCGGAGGCGATCTCCATCAGGGCATGGCGGAAGGCGGCGTGGCTCGTGGCGCAGGCGTTCTCGAAGCGGGTCGTGGGGATGGTGGGCAGGCCGAGGAGGGTGGCGGCCAGCGGTCCCATGTGCAGCTGGCGCTCGCCCTCGCCGCCGGTGACGTTGCCATAGTAGAGAGCCTCGATGGCCGAGGGAGCGATGTCCGCGTCACGGATCGCCTGGGCGGCCGCCTCCGCGAATAGCTCGGCGCTGATGCGGTCGTGCTTGCCGAACTTGGTCACTCCCACCCCGATCACGGCGACCCGGCGCATTCAGCCTCCCCCTCAGAGATGGCGTAGCACAGCTATGGCCATCATGGTCTGTCCGCCAAAGGCGAGTCAAGAGTCTCTGGAAGGGCTCACGGAGCCCGTGATAACGTTCCAAGGACATGCGGGACAGGCGCGGATGACCCTGGAAGAGGGCCTCGTGGTGGTCCTCGCTCTGGTGGCAGCCACCCTGCTCTTCATCGGGCTGGCCCAGGCGCTGGAAGCGCGGCCCGCGCCCCCCAGACCGGCACGGCGGATCGCGCCGCCTCGTCCCCGGTTTCCCGAGCCTCCGCCTCGCCCTCCCTATACGGGCCCGGAGCGACGGCGCTCGGCGCGCGGTCGCCGTCCCGCTCCCTCACCGCCACCGATCACGTCCGGCCCGGCGAGCGAGTCCGGAGCGGGAGGGATGCTGGTCGCGGCAACCCAGCCGGACCTGCCCCTGGGCAGCGTGGCGCCCACGGCGGCGGAGGCGGCCGTCGAGGCCGTGGACTCGTGCTTCGCGCTCTACCAGGAGGGCCAGCACGGGGCGGTGTTCGACGCCGTCGCCCCGCATCTCGTCGAGCGCGCGCCCGGGACAGAGATGAGTGAGCCCTCGTTCACGCGCGCCGCCTTGTGGGCGATGGTGGGCCTCTCGCGACACGCGGTGGGCGACACCGAAGGCGCTCAGACCGCCCTCGAGAGCGCCGTGCGCGAAGCTCCCGACGGCGCGGCGGAAGGCTGCCCGCAGCGGATCGCGCTCCTCGCCGCACCCGCGGCCCGCCGGCTGCTCGCCGCGTCGGAATCCATGGACCCTACCGCAGTCGAGCGACTCGCCGTGCTCCGGGTGGCCGTGCTCTGGCTCGAGTGGCGCATCGTCGCGGCGCCCGCCACCGGAGACGTGAGCGAGCTCCTGGACAAGGGTCGCGAGGCGCTGTGGGACGGCTATGGGGTGGTCGCCCGCGCCATGGTCCGACGGAAGCGGTTCGCGGATTCGCGCGCGCTCGTCCGTCAGGCGCTCGATTCCGAGGACTTGCCGGGGACGCGGCGGGCGCCTCTCGGCGATCTCGCCTCCGTCAGCCTCGTGCGAGAGATCGGACGCCTGGCCGCCCGCGCCCGCGGCACCGCCACGCCGGAGCCACAGGCCCTCGACTCACTCGAGCGCGCGCGCGAGCTCCTGGCCGGCGCGCCGCCCGAAGGTCTCGGTCCATCCCGGTGGCATGCCGCCAATCGACGCATCTGGCGGGGCTACACGCGTCTGGCTCAGCGGCACCTCGAGGCCTTCGAGCTCGAGGCGGCTCTGCCCCCGCTGTTCCGCGCGCTGCACCTGCGCGATCTCGACCTCGGGCTCGACCGGCGAACCCGCGAGCTGCTCGCGCGCACCATCGAGCGCGTTACCGACAAGGCGGCCGAGACCATCAGCCGCCTCCTCAAGGACGGGGACCGCCAGGCAGCCATGCAGCGATGGCAGGACGTGCGGTCGCTCATCCAGAAAGCGCGCGATCAAGGCCTCTCGCACGAGCAGCTCGCCGCGGCCTTCGCGCGAGCCCGTCAGATGCTCGAACAGATCGAAGAAGTTAGCCCCTAGCTGGAGGCGGCTCAAAAAGGTCCAGATGCGAGGCGGCGCCCGAAGACCGCAGGTGAGGCGTACTCCCTGTACGTTGAACCTGCGGCCGAGGGCGCCGTCTTATGGTTGGCTACTTGTGGATGACCTTCGTTGAGCGGTAGGGTCTCTTCGCGCAAGCGCTCATCGCCGCAGCTGGGCCTTTATCGGCCGCCTGCGCTAGTGCTCGCGGGCGGCGGGACCTCTGGGGGCAGCCTGCGACCACTCGACGGATCCGTTGCGGATGGTCTCGAGCAGCTCGAGGGGAATCTTGAGGAAGTTCTCCACCACGTTGGGATCGAAGTGCGTCCCCGCACAGCGGGCGATCTCCTTGCGGGCCGCGTCGAAGGAGATGGCCACCGAGTAGGGCCGGTCGAAGGTCATGGCGTCGAAGGCGTCCGCCACCGCGAAGATCCGCGCCCCGAGCGGGATCATCTCGCCGCGCAGCCCGAGCGGATACCCGGTGCCGTCCCAGCGCTCGTGGTGGTGATACACGATGGGCACGGCGCCCCGGAGGAAGGGGATGCGCTCGACGAGGCGGCGCCCGAGGTCCGGGTGGGTGCGCATGATCTTCCACTCGTCGGACGAGAGGGGCCCGGGCTTGAGGAGGATGCCGTCCGGGATGCCGATCTTGCCGATGTCGTGGAGGAGCACGCCGTGCTCGATGTCACGGAACTGGCTGTCGGGCAGTCCGTGGGTGCGGGCAAGGGTCAGGGAGTAGCCGACCACGCGCCGGGAGTGGGCGTGGGTGCCCACATCACGCGTGTCGAGAGCGGAGCCGAG
>WNFT01004503.1_pt1 | contig 14981 bp, 16 predicted proteins | sample 5400191 | NCBI WGS metagenome assembly WNFT01 (sample SAMN13153359, study PRJNA577476) | soil metagenome | isolation source: 80 cm saprolite under Madrone tree | place: USA:California | collected 2016-06-14 | reverse complement strand
GCGGGCGCACCTGCTTGGAAGTGTAGCCGCGCGTCGCGAGCGCCGATTCCATCATGATGCGGGCGTGCTGGAGGACCTCGTCGCGCGCGTTCTGCCGCAGCAGGTCGAGCGATACATAGGCTGCGATGGCCAGGCCGACCAGGAAAATTGCAAGAAACACGATGTTGAACTTGACGATCAGTCTCATGACCTTCCCTCCTACCGTTGCGTGCCGGATTGCGCGCTCTTCGGGCTGTTCGGGTCCTTCGGAGCATACTTTTCCGGGAAAAGCACCTTGTCCCATTCCGGGTGTTCCCGGAGATTTTTGATCAGCTTGCGGCGAAACTCGGAATCCTTGGATCGAATTTCAAACCGCTTGACGAAATTTTTTCGGATCGCGGAGCCGGCTTTGAGCCAGGCCTCGACCTCGGCGTAGGTCACCTCGTGTTCGCGCTTGGGCTCGGACCTCCTGTTCTTGAACCGATCGAGCAACACCGGCAGGTCGTCCCGAAATTGCCGCGGCATGTTTTTCACGAACTCCGACGAGGGGCGCGAGCCGAGGGTTGCCGGCTGCTCGCCCCTGCGGACGATGAACTCGCCGCCTTTCGCGTCGCGCGCGATTCTCTGCACGCCTTTCCTGCCGATTTCGGAAAATCTCACGGTGCCGGATTCGACGTATATGTCGGTGGAGCTGTCGCCCGCGTTCAGAACCGCGGTCGCTTCCGCCGCGTCGATGTCGACGCGCGGCGTGAGGTAGCGGTACTGCGCGCCCTTGCTGGATTTTTTCTGGGTGAACTTTGCCCAGCCGGACAGCAGCGCGATCTCCGACTGGCCGCGCGCTCCCGACGCGATGCTCGTCAGCATAGCGCGTGCGCCCTGGCTGAGATTGAGGATCGCGCCGTCCTGGAACTCGATTTGCGCTTGCCCTTTGGGGTCGATCGACAATATGTCTCCATCTCCCAGCCTCACGCCTTGGGTGGCGGAGTAGAGCGTCGCGCCCCGTATCAGCTCAACGCTCCCTTCGGCTAGCGTCAGGGTGCCCGCAGTTTGAGCGAAAGCGGAGGCACAGGCGGCCAATAGGGTCGCTACAAACTGGAAACAAGGTCCCAGCACCTCTCGGCCGCATCCGCGCATGTCCCCCCCGACTTCGCTTCCGTAGCTTCTGGAGGGCATTCTAGAGCAGACGGTAACGAGCACTCAAGTGCGACCGAGGCTGGAACAGCAGACTATTTTTCCCGGGCTTTTAGCTTATACTTTGCGCGGCCGCCAGAATGGCTCGCACCTGTCCGATGGAAAAGAAGCCCGTACATCTCGCCGTTCTGTTCGCCGACATCACCGGGAGCACGCGCCTGTACGAGAAACTCGGCAACGCACGAGCGCTGGAGTGCGTCGGACTGTGCCTCAATATCATGCGCGAATCGGCGCTCGGCTGCGGGGGGCGGGTGGTCCAGACGATCGGCGACGAGGTCTTGTGCGTGTTTCCGACCGCCTCGGCAGCGACCCAAGCTGCCGCCGAGATGCAGTCGCGGGTGGAGATGCAGGAACCCGTATCCGGGCAGCGCCTTCAGATCCATATCGGGCTGCAATTCGGTCCCGTACTGGAGGAGGGGCAGGACGTTTTCGGCGACTGCGTCAACGTGGCGGCCCGAATGGTGAAGATGGCCAAGCCCTCTCAGATCATCGCCGGCGGCGAGTGCGTGGAAGCACTGAGCAAGCCGATGAAAGATCAGACCCGCGCCCTCGACAAGCTCCCCGTCAAGGGGCGGGAGCAGGAAGTCGATGTCTACGAGGTTCTATGGCGGCAAAGCGAGGAATTGACCTACATGGCGAGCCGGGCGCCCGGCCCGCCAAAACAGCCTCCGGCGCGGCTGTGCCTGAGGCACGGCGGAAAGGAAATGATCCTGGGCCCGGGGCACGAGCTAATAAGGCTTGGCCGGGAGAACTCCTGCGACATCGTCATAGCGGACCGCAAGGCCTCTCGCGAGCATGCGCGCATTGAGCGCCGCCGCGACAAATTCGTTCTGGTCGATGTCAGTTCCAACGGCACTTTCGTCACGTTTCACGGCCAGCCTGAAATGGCCGTAAAGCGCGAGGAGGTCGTGCTTCAAGGCCGAGGATCGATCAGTTTCGGGCATCCCTACAGCGCCGATCCGACCGAAGTGGCGGCGTTCGAAATTGAAACTCCAACCTGAGCGGAGGGTGGCCTGCCCGTTCGCGGAGGGCGCCGCTCCGGGAATCCCTACTGGGTGCGGTGCACGAACAGCCTGCTCAACAGGCCCTCGGCGGACCGGAGTTTCTTGGCGGCGCGGCAGATGAGGTCTGCGACGGAGTCCGCGTCGCGCATGTGTTCCTTGGCGATCTGCCGGTCGCTTTTGCTCACCTGGATGCTCTCGATACGCCGCTCCATGCTGGAGTACGAGCTGGCATTCTTGATCATGGTCTCTAGCTCCTTGTCCCGTTGCGCTACCGGCTGCCCGGTCCATGCAAACCTTCATTTGCACGGTATCCAGCTTAGGTTTCGGAAGAGACAAGTGCAGTGAAGCCTTCCACCGCCTTATTGTGGAATATGCACACTGGGTGGGGGAGCGCACCCGAACGAGGGTCGCCAGGGCGTTGTCACGCCGCGCGGCGATATTCGTGCGAGCCCTCGAGCGCGCGGGCGAGCTCGATCAGACTCGCGAGGTTGTGCACCGGCAGGAACTCGTCCACGTGCGGCAGCATCGCGCGCACGCCGGCCGGCCGCGCCTCGAATCCCGGGTAACGCAGGAGCGGATTCAGCCAGATCAGCTTCCTGCACGACTTGTGCAGGCGCTCCATCTCCTTCGCCAGTCCTTCGCCGACGTCACCGTCGAGGCCGTCGGAGATCATCAGCACGACCGCGTTTTGTCCGAGCACTCTGCGCGACCACCGCAGATTGAATTCTCCCAGGCAATTGCCGATGCGCGTGCCGCCCGACCAGTCCGCGATCGCGTCCGACACCCCGCTCATCGCGACGTCCACGTCGCGATGGCGCAGGTACCGGCTGATGTTGGTGAGCCGCGTGCCGAAGACGAAGCTCGTCACGCGGTCGCGGTCGTTGGTAATCGTGTGCAGGAAGTGGAGAAACATCCTCGAGTAGCGATTCATCGAGCCCGACACGTCGCACAGGACCACGAGCGGTGGATGGCGCCGCTGGGGCGAGCGCCGCTTGAGCGGGATGATTTTCGCGCCGTTCCTCAGGCTCGCGCGCAAGCTCGCGCGCAGGTCGATTCGCGCGCCGCGGGGGTCGGACTCGAAGCGCCGGGTGCGGATCTCCGGTATCGGCAGGCGCAGGTTCGCGAGCATCTTTTTCGCTTGCGCGATCTCCTCGCTCGTCATCGTTTCGAAGTCCGCGTGCTGCAGCACTTCGCGGGACGAAAAGCTGAAGCTCGCATCGAGCTCGGTTTCCTGCGGCGGCTCCGCGGGGGTTTCTTTGGGTTTCTTCGGCTTCGGGTAAAGCGCGTCGGCGACGCGATTGGACGCCGAAGGCTCCTCGCTGCGTCCCTGGCGTCCATAGACCTGCGGCAGGAACATCGCCATGACGCGCTCGAGGAGCTGCGGGTCGCGCCAGAAGATGTGGAAGGCCTGGTCGTAGATCTCGAACTGCTCGCGCCGGCCGAGAAAGACGCTCGCGAGCGTCCAGTAGAAGTCCTCGCGCCGCTCGACTCCGGCGACCTGCAGAGCCCGCACCGCGTCGAGCACCCGGTCCGGGCCTATGGGCAGGCCCGCCGCGCGCAGAACGCGGGCGAAGTGCATGACGTTCTCCGCGAGGCGGCCGTCCGTGCCCGATTCACCGAGGTTCAACGGTTTTCCGCGTGCCACTGCGACATCATCCGGTGACCATCGTCATTTTCCGGCAGGCTCGCGCAGCTCGGTGTCGATCACTACGCTTACGCTCTTGGCGCCGACCTTCACGGGCGCGCTCGAGCCTTGCAGGTCCCCGGCCTGCGGGCTCGCGTTGGCGGATTTCGAGATGCGCGCGCCGATGATCACGCGCGTAAAGGCGGAGAGCTTCATCTGCGGCGCCATCGCCATCGAGTCGTCGAGCGTGAACTCCGCGGGAAGATCGCTTCCGCGCCTGCGCAGCACGGCGAGCGGCATGCGCGGACCTTCTGCCGCCCGGGCGAAAATGAAAACGGTGTCGCCGGGCGCGACTTTCCCGGCGAGTGCCGGGGCGAGCCTGACCACGCCGCTCACGCGGTTTCCGCCCTGGGCCTGTGCAGGTTTGGCGACCAGCGCTTTTCCGCCCGGAGAGCCGGCCAGAGAGCGCGCCTCAGCGATGCTCGCCTGCACCCTTTGAATCATGTCGGATTCCTCCGGGAGAACCCTCAGTGCCCGTTCCCAACGGCGTATCGCAGCGGGGTGGTCGCTCCGGTTGAAGGCGGCGGTGCCTGCGAGGAGCAGCGCCTTCACGCTGTCGGGGTCGATGGTGAGCGCGCGCAGTATTATTTTTTCCGGTTCCCCTTGCAGCGTCCCGCCCTGCGCCATCGCGAGGGCGTCCGCGTAGTCCGCGAGGAGTTGCGCGTCGTTCGGCATGCGCGCGGCGGCCTTGGCGTAGGCCTCGCTCGACTCGCCGAAGCGCCCGAGCACCGCGTACGAGCGCCCCAGCATCATCCAGCCCTCGGCATCCTCGGGGTTGTCCTTCAGGCGCGCCGCGAGGCGCGAGACCAGCGCCTCGAATTGCTGGGCGCTCAATCCGTGCTGATTTGCGCCCTCGGGGCCTTGAGGCAGGAGGGCTCGGGGATTGCCGACCACCACATAGACGGCGAGCGCGCAGATCGGCACGGTCAGCCCCAGAGCGAACGCGGCGGCGCGCGCGCGCGGCGGAGATCGCGCCGGCGCCTCGCCTCCGCCCACGTCGGCCAGCAACCGCGCCTCGATCTCGCTGCGGGCCTTTTCATGCTGGTCCGAAGCGAGCGTTCCCGCGCGCAGGTCGGACTCGAGCTCTCGCAGCTGATCGCGGTATATCGCGACATTGACGGCATCGCGCGTTGCGCCCGCGCGCGAGCCGCGGTGCAGGAGCGGGGGCACGACGAACAGCAGCGCGCCGGCGATGAGCACGACGCCGAGGACGACGAACGCAGTCACCGGCGCTCCGCCTCGTTTCCGGCGAGGAGCTCTGCCGCGCGCGTGCGCTCGGAAGCGGTGATTTCGAAATCCTTGGCCGGTCGCCGGCGCAGGATGCGGCGGACGAGGACGAGGAATCCGCCCGCAAGCAGCAGCAGCGGCCCGAACCACAGCAGCGCCGTCGTGAGCTTGAAGGGCGGACGATACAGGACAAAGTCGCCGTAGCGGGCGACCATGTAGGCGAGGATTTCAGAGTCGCTCGACCCCTGGCGCATCTTTTCCCTGACCTGGTTCCTCAGGTCCTCGGCAAGCGGTGCGTTCGAGTCTGCGATGGTCTGGTTCTGGCACACGAGGCAGCGCAGTTCGGAGGCGAGCGTCATGACCCTCTGCTCGAGCGCTGGATCCGCCGCCGCCGGGGCCGCTTCCTTCGCGTACACCCACGGAACCGTCGCGGCAAGAAGCAGGAACGCAAGAACCCTAAGCACGGCCGAGCTCTTGCACCAGCGGCAACAGCTTTTCCTTGACGATCTCGGGCGTGAGAGGGCCGATGCGCTTGTATCGGATGACGCCGAGCTTGTCGATCACGTAGGTCTCGGGCACGCCGTAGACGCCGTAGTCGATGCCGACTTTGCCTTCGAAGTCGTAGATCGAAAGCTGGTAGGGATCACCCATGCCTTTCAGCCACGCCAGGCCGTCTTCGCGCTTGTCCTTGTAGTTGAGGCCGTAGAGCGGCACCGAGCCGCTTTTGGCGAGATCGAGCAGAACCGGGTGCTCCTCGCGGCAGCTCACGCACCACGATGCCCACACGTTGAGGACCCAGACTTTCCCGAGCATATCTCTTTCAGTGAATGTCTTCGCGGACTCGCGCAATTGTGGCAACTCGAAATGGGGTGCGGACTTGCCGATGAGCGGCGAGGGCACTTCGCGCGGATTGAGCCTGAGGCCGACCCCGAGCAAGGCGATCAGGCCAGCGAAGATGGCCAGGGGCAGAACGAAGCGATTCATCGTTGCCTTTCGGGATCGTCAGGGAGCGGCGGGCACTGCCGCGTACGCCTCCGCATGCCGCTTCGCCGCCACCCGGTAGCGGCGGTCGCTCGCGGCGAGCGCGCCGCCTAGCGCCATCAGGAGACATCCGCCCCAGATCCAGTCGATGAAGGGCTTGTGCTGCACGCGGACGATCCAGGCCGTCGCGCTCACGGAGTCGCCGAGCGATACGTACAGGTCGCGAGTGAAGCCTGGATCGATCGCGGCTTCGGTCATCGGCATGTTCTGCACCGTATAGATGCGTTTCTCGGGATAAAGAGTGGTGACGGCGCGGCCTTCGCGGCTGACCTGGATCTGGGCGCGAGCGGCGACGTAGTTCGGGCCCCGCACGTCCCTTACGCCGTCGAGGCGGAACGTGTATCCGCCGAGCTCCACGGTGTCGCCCGGCTCCATGCGCACGTCGCGCTCGCTCTCGTAGCCCTTCACCAGCGTCACCCCGACGACGAACACGGCCACGCCGAAGTGCGCGAGCAGCATGCCGTAGGTCGCGCGAGGCGTGTTGCGCAGCCGCGCCCACGCGCTCGCGCCGTTCGCCGCGTTCCCGATCTTTTCGTACAACTGAACGATTCCGCTCGCTGCGACCCAGGCCGCGAGCAGCAGACCGAAGGCGACCAGCGCGCTCCAGCGTCCCATCGCGAAGGGAAGCGCGAGCCCCGCAGCGAGACTTGTTGCAAAAGCCCAGCGCAGACGTGTAGCGAGATCGGGAAGACTCGCCTTTTTCCAACGGGCGAGCGGACCGATCCCCATCAAGAACAAGGCAGGCGCCATGACCAGAACGAACACGATCTCGAAATACGGAGGGCCTACCGAGTATTTGCCCAGGTTCAGCGCGTCCATCGCCAGGGGAAACATGGTTCCAAGAAAAACCGTCCCCGCAGCCGCAGCAAAGAAAACGTTGTTCGCGAGTAGCATCGACTCGCGCGAGACGAGCTTGAAGTCTCCGCCCAGACCGATGCGCGAGGTGCGCCAGGTGTACAACACGAGCGCGCCGCCGATGAAAAGCGCGAAAAGCGCGAGGATGAAGATGCCGCGCGTGGGATCGACCGCGAAAGCGTGCACGGAAGTGAGCACCCCGGACCGCACGAGGAAAGTTCCGAGCAGGCTGAGCGCAAAGGCAACGATCGCGAGCAGCACGGTCCAGCTGCGAAAAGCTCCGCGCTTCTCCGTCACCGCGAGCGAATGGATGAGCGCCGTCCCGACGAGCCAGGGCATAAAGGAGGCGTTCTCCACCGGATCCCAAAACCACCAGCCGCCCCAGCCGAGCTCGTAATACGCCCAGCCGCTGCCGAGCGCGATGCCCACGGTGAGGAACGCCCACGCCGCCGTCGTCCATGGGCGCGACCAGCGCGCCCACGCCGCGTCGAGGCGTCCGCTCAAAAGCGCCGCGACGGCAAAGGAGAATGCGATCGAAAAACCGACGTAACCCATGTAGAGCATCGGTGGATGGATCACCATGCCCGGGTCCTGGAGCAGCGGATTCAAGTCGCGCCCGTCGGCAGGCGCCGGGAACAGCCGCAGAAAAGGATTCGACGCAAACAAGGTAAAGAGGAGAAACCCGGTGCTTACGATCCCCATCACGCCCAGCACCCGCGCCACCATATCGTCGGGAAGGTGGCGGCTGAAGAACGTCACGCCGAGCGTCCATACGCCGAGTATCAGCGTCCACAGCAGGATCGAGCCTTCGTGTCCGCCCCATACGCCAGTGACGCGGTAGGCGACGGGGAGCGCGGAATTGGAGTTGGAGGCGACGTAGGCGACGGTGAAATCGTTCGCGACAAAGGCGTAGGTGAGACAGCCGAAGGCGATGGCCACGAAGACGAACTGCCCTTGCGCGGCGGGTCGCACCGCGGCCATCCACAAGCCATCGCCGCGGGCGGCACCCGCGAGCCCGAGCGAGGCTTGAGCGAGCGCAAGGCACAGCGCGAGGGCGAGAGCGAGTTGACCGATTTCAGGGATCATCTGCGCCCGGCGCCGCCCTGCACGAGGGTGTGCGCCGCCTTCTCGTTGATGGACTGTGCCTGCTTGATCGCGTCCGCCGCGGCCGGGGGCATGTAGTTCTCGTCGTGCTTGGCGAGCACTTCGCTCGCATAGAAGACGCCGTCGGGACCCAGCTTCCCCTGTGTCACCACGCCCTTGCCCTCGCGGAACAGATCCGGGAGGAGGCCGCGGTAGACGACCGGGACGTTCTTCGCCGTGTCGGTGACGACGAATTGCACGGTGACCCCGTCGGCCTGGCGCTTCACGCTTCCCGGCGTGACCATCCCGCCGACGCGGAACGAGCGTCCCTGCGGCACCTCTTTCGCGACCACCTGGCTCGGGGTGAAAAAGAACACGAGATTCTCCCGGAATGCGGCGAGCACGAAGGCGGCCGCCACGCCGAGGGCAACGAGGCCGCCCGCGATCATCGCCAGCCGTTTCTGCCTGGGCTTCATCGGTCGCCTTGTGCTGCGGTGCCGTGGAGGCGAAGGCGTGCGAGAGCGCTGCGCTTGCGCAATACGAGCAGCACGATTTCCGCGATCACGAGACCGAGCGTCACGAGGTAGGAGCCCCAAACATAGAATGCATAGCCGCCCATTGCGAAAAACTCGCTCCAGCTCCCCCAGTTCATGCCAGCCCTTTCGCGTATTCGACCGCCCACTCGCTTGCGCGTTCGCGCTCGAGCATGATACAGCGTGCGCGCATGAGCGCTGCTGCGATGCTGTAGAACCAGAAGCCGAAAGCCATCACGGCCATGCCGGTCAGCATTGCTGCCGCCATGGTCGGGGCCTTGGTGAGACTCACCGATGCGCCCTGGTGCAGCGTATTCCACCACTTCACCGAAAAATAGATGATCGGAATGTTTACGACGCCCACCAGCGCGAGCACCGCTCCCGCCTTGTCGGCGCGGCGAGGGTCGTCGATCGCCGCCTGGAGCGCCATGAAGCCGAAATAGAGGAAGAGCAGGATCAGCTCCGAAGTCAAGCGCGCGTCCCACACCCACCAAGTGCCCCAGGTGGGCTTTCCCCAGAGGGAGCCAGTCCAGAGCGCGAGAAACGCAAAGAGCGCGCCGGTGGGCGCAATCGCGCTCGCCATCATGCCCGAGAGCCGGGTGTTGAACGCGAGCCCGAGTCCCGCCCAGAACGCCATGACCAGATAGAGGAACATCGACATCCAGGCTGCCGGAACGTGGATGAAGATGATGCGATAGGCCTCGCCCTGCTGGGCGTCGGTGGGTGCGCGGAAAAAACCGATGTATAGGCCGGCGGCGCACGCGACGAGCGCCAGGGCGCCGAACCAGAACGCGAGCTTTTCAGCCAGCGGGAAAAAACTTTGCGGAGAAGAGTACTTGAACCAATTCACTGCCGCTCCTGCCTCAGGTTGCTGAACTCCCGTCTGTATTGGATGACGTTCGTCGGCCGTTTATTCCATCGAAATGCGCAGCGCCACCGCTGCAGCCCAGGGCGCGAAAGCCGCTGCAAACACCAGGAGCGCACCGAGCAACAGAAGCTGTGCCTGCCCGCCGAGCCCCGAGACAGCCGCTTCCGCCGCGCCTGCTCCGATGATCAGCACCGGGACATAAAGGGGCAGCACCAGCAGCGCGAGAAGCGCGCCCCCGCCCCGTAGGCCCAGCGTCAGCGCCGTGCCGATCGCGCCGATCAGGCTCAGCACCGGTGTTCCCAGGAACAGGGACAGCACCAACGTTCCGAGGAACTCCCGAGGGAAATCGAATTGTAGCGCCAAAGCGGGGGAGATCAGGACGAGCGGCAGGCCGGAGACGAGCCAATGGGCCAGCACCTTTGCCCCCACGATCATTCCCAGCGGGGTGGCGCCGAGCAGCATCTGCTCCAGCGTTCCATCGGCGTGGTCGGAGGCGAACATCCGCTGCAGCGCGAGCATCGAGGCGAGCAGCGCCGCCACCCAGATGACGCCGGGCGCGATCGTGCGGAGGAGCGCAGGATCCGGTCCGATTCCAAGAGGGAAGAGGCTCACGACGATCACGAAGAAAAGCAGCACGGTCAGTACATCGGAACTGCGTCGCACGGCGAGCAGAAGATCGCGGTGAATCACGCAGCGCAGCGCCACCAGCATCAGTTCGCCTCGAGATCGATGCGCAGCGTCGTGGCGGCCGCTATCTGCGCCTCAAGGTGCGTCGTGAGAATCACCGCTGCGCCCCGCGAAACGTGCTCGGCGATCAGGTGCTGCACGCAGTCGATCGCGACGGGATCGAGCGCGGCAAACGGCTCATCCAGGATCCACAACGGCATGGCGTCGCTCAAGGCGAGCCGCGCGAGCGCCGTTCGGCGGCGCTGCCCCTGCGACAGCACCCGCGCGGGCAGATTCTCGCAACCGGCAAGGCCGAGCCGGCGCAATGCCTCGCCGACCCGCCCGGGCTGTGCTCCAATGCCGGTGAGCGAGCACGCCACATTCAGATTCTCGGCGGCGGTCAGGTCATCCTTGACCGCATTGGCGTGTCCGACGTAGACGAGCCGCCGCCAGAATTCCTCCTGCAGCCGCCGGATATTTTCACCGCCCCAACGCACCTCGCCGCGGGTCGGCTCGAGCAGGCCGCATGCGATGCGCAGGAGGCTCGTCTTGCCGGAACCGTTGGGTCCTCCGATCCGGAGCAGCTCGCCGCCGCGCAGCGTGAAGTTCAGCGCGCCGAAGAGCTTGCGCTCGCCGCGCACGCAGTGGAGATCGACCGCCTCGAGCGAGGGGATTCCCGTTTTTTTTCCCACCGCAGCGATCTAGGCGGCGGCGAGCTCCGCCCTGACCTCCGCGAGCAGGCGCTCGGCATCGCTGCCGCGCACGCGAACGATGTCGTCCTGGTACTTGAGCAGGGTGCCGAGGGTGTCGTTGACGGTCTGGGGGTCGAGCGTCATCTTGTCGAGCGCAACCAGCGCCTTCGACCAGTCGATCGTTTCGGCGACGCCGGGCAGCTTGAACAAGTCCATCTTGCGCAGGCGCTGCACGAAGGCCACGACCTCGCGCGAAAGGTTTTCGGACGCCTCCGGGGCCTTTCGTTTGAGGATTTCGAGCTCCCGCGCGGCGTCTGGATAGTCCACCCAGTGATAGAAACAGCGGCGTTTGATGGCATCGTGGATCTCGCGCGTGCGGTTGGAAGTGAGCACGACGATCGGCGGCTCCTTGGCTCTCACCGTGCCGATCTCCGGGATCGTGATCTGGAAGTCCGACAGCACTTCCAGAAGATACGCCTCGAACGGCTCGTCGGTTCGGTCCAATTCATCGATCAGCAACACGGGCGCCGCGCCTTTGTCGCCTTCGAGCGCCTGCATCAGAGGCCGCTTGATGAGGAAGCGCTCGGAGAAGATGTCCTTGGCGACCGCGTCGCGCGACGCACCCTCCGTTTCGGCCAGCCTTATCTCGATCATCTGGCGCGAATAGTTCCACTCGTATACGGCGGAGGCGATGTCGAGACCTTCGTAGCACTGGAGGCGTACCAGTGTGCGGCCGAGGCCCCCCGCGAGAACCTTCGCGATCTCGGTCTTGCCGACACCGGCCTCGCCTTCGAGAAACAGGGGCCGGCTCATCTTGAGGGCGAGGAAAACCGTCGTCGCAAGGCTGCGCTCTGCGACATAGTCGGCGCGCGCGAGCAGGGTGAGGGTGTCGTCGATCGACTTCGGCAGCGTGCCCATCCGCGAATTATGCCAGCCTCGCCGGCAAAAGACTTTCCCCCGGGGAGGGAAAGCTGATTCAGGGGAGCACCAAGGGTCTAGGCGGTGACTGCGCGCCTGGGAGCGCCGCCGCGTATGAGCAGCGAATCCCTCGCCAATACGCCGAAGCGGCGCGAGGCAGCCAGTTGAGGCGCTCCAGGCGCGCGCCGTTGCCGAGGTGGAACCGGGCCACCGCGTCCAGCGGCTCGTCGTCCTGCTTGGCGTAGAGAAGATAGTAGGCGCACAGACGGCCGAGCTGTTTTAGGATTTCCGCGGCGCGCGCCTTGTCCTTGAACCAGTCCTGGACGTCGAGCTTGGCGAGGAGGGCAGCGAGCTCCGCGTGCCGGGGATCGCCTTCGCGCAGTCCCGTTCCGCCGGCAAGCCATTTTCGGAATCCCGGGATCGGCGAGAGCGTGGCGAAAGTCCTCAGGCGCGGAAACTCGCGGCCGAGGTCCTCGGCGACCTGCTTGATGAGGAGATTGCCGAACGAGATTCCGCGCAGGCCTCCCTGGGGATTCGTGATCGAATAAAAGATCGCGCAATCGGCCGAAGCGGGGTCGACCACCGGGGAGTCGAGGGCGAGCAGCGGCTGCACCTTGGCGCTCATGCCGCGGGTGAGCGCCACCTCGATGAAGATCACCGGCTCGTCGGGCAGCGTCGGATGGAAAAACGCATAGCAGCGGCGGTCGGCCTGAAGGCGGCGGCGCAGGTCGTGCCAGCCCTGGATCTCGTGAACGGCTTCGTACTGGATCAGCTTCTCCAGGACCAGGGCGGAGGTGCGCCAGTCGATGCGCTGCAGCACGAGGAACCCGCGGTTGAACCAGGAGCGGAACAGGTGGGCGAGATCGGTCTCGATGCTCGTCCAATGCGGATGCTCGGCCAGGCCCCCCAGCAGCCGGCGCCGCATCTCCAGCAGCACACCGACTCCGCCGGGGGCCATGTTGAGGCGCCGGAAGAGCTCCTGGCGCGGCGATTCCACCGCCCGCTGCAGGCGCACGAGATTTCCGGGGGACGGGTCCTTGCGGTAGGCGTCGGCGTACCGGCCGACTGCCTCAGGGTCGAGGGAGAACTCCTTGACCAGAAACGAAAAAAAGGCTTCGAGCGCCTGCCCTTCCAGGGATTGATACGCGCTGAGCGCCTCGCGCGCGATCAAGGCGCCGGACACCTCACCGCGCTGAGACAGGAGATCGTGGCAAATCGACGCCGCGCGGCGGGCGCTGCGCACGGCAGCTCGCGATGGCATCCCCGGGTGCGATAAGGAGCCGAGCAGGCGCTGGAGGAAGAAGGGTTTGTACATGCTGCTTGATGGACAGCTTGGAATGGGCCAGGTTCTGGGCTCGGTTCTGTTATTAACGCACGGATTGTGCCAGTCTATTCCCTGCAGATAAAAAAAAGCCCTCCCCCGGTGCTATCGGGGAGGGCCGGCCGGGAACCGGGGACTACCCTATTTCATCGCGGTTTCGACCGCGCGCTTTGCCATGACCGTGATCAGGTGCGCGCGATAGTCGGCCTTGGCATGCAGGTCCGAGTTGAGGCCTTTCTCCGGTACCGCGATGTTCGCCACCGACTCGGGCGCGAATTTCGCCGCGAGAGCTTTCTCCATCGCGGCCACGCGGAATACGCTGGGGGCTGCACCCGTCACCGCAACGCGCACGCCCGAGCCGAAGTCGGCGACGAACACTCCGACGATGGCGTAGCGCGAGGCCGGGTTCTTGAACTTCATGTAGGCGGCGCGCTTGGGCACCGGGAAGCTCACCGCTGTGATGATCTCGCCCTTGCCGAGCGCGGTTTCGTACATGCCCTTGAAGAATTCGTCCGCCGCGATCTTGCGCTTGTTGGTGACGACGGTCGCACCCAGGCCGAGCACGCCTGCCGGATAGTCGGCGGCGGGATCGTTGTTGGCGAGCGAGCCGCCGATCGTGCCCATGTTGCGCACCATACGGTCGCCGATGCCTCCGGCGAGGCTCGCGAGCGCCGGGATCGCCTTCTTCACCGCGACGGAGGAGGCGACTTCGGCGTGACGGGTCATCGCGCCGACGACGACCGCCTTGCCGTCCGCCTTGATGCCGGAGAGCTCCTTGATCGTGCCGAGGTCGACGACCTCGGACGGATGCGCGAGGCGCAGTTTCATCGCCGCGATCAGGCTCTGGCCGCCGGCGAGGAGCTTCGCGTCGCCGTCCCTTGCGAGCACCTTGGCCGCGTCCGCGACCGTTTTTACTTTTTGGTAGTTGAATGCATACATGCGCGTCTCCTAGGCAGCCTTCTTCATTTCCCGGCACGCCCGCCAGATCCTTTGCGGCGTCGCGGGCATCTCGATGTCTCTCAGGCCGAGCGCGTCGGTGAGCGCGTTCATCACCGCGGCCGGCGCGCCGATCGCCCCCGCCTCGCCGCAGCCCTTCACCCCGAGCGGATTGTGCGTGCAGGGCGTCTCTTTCGTTCCGACCCTGAAGTTGGGCACGTCGTCCGCGCGAGGCATGCAGTAGTCGAGATACGAACCGGTGACGAGCTGACCGGAGTCCTTGTCGTAGTGGCAGCCCTCGGTCAGCGCCTGGCCGATGCCCTGCGTGAGTCCCCCGTGAACCTGGCCCTCGACGATCATCGGGTTGATGATCTTGCCGAAGTCGTCCACCGCGGTGAAATTGACGACCCTCACGGTGCCGGTATCGGGATCCACTTCCACTTCGCAGATGTGGCTCCCGGCCGGGAAAGTGAAGTTGGCCGGATCGTAGAAGGCGTTCTCGTTCAGGCCCGGCTCGAGCTTGTCGAGCGGGTAGTTGTGCGGCACGTAAGCCGCGAGCGACACCTCGGCAAAGGCTTTTTTCTTGTCGGTCCCCTTCACGACGAATGCGCCGTCCTTGAACTCGATGTCGGCCTCCGCCGCCTCCATCAGATGAGCCGCGATCTTCTTGCCCTTGGCGACGATCTTGTCCACGGCCTTCACGATGGCAGTGCCGCCCACGGCGATGGAGCGCGAGCCGTAGGTGCCCATGCCGAAGAGGATCTTTCCCGTGTCCCCGTGGACGATGTCGATGTCCTCGATCGGGATGCCGAGCCGATCGGCCACCACCTGCCCGAAAGTGGTCTCGTGTCCCTGGCCGTGGGAGTGCGAGCCGGTGAAGACCGTTACCTTGCCGGTCGGATGCACGCGGACCTCGCCCGCCTCGAAGAGGCCGGCGCGCGCGCCCAGCGCCCCCGCGACGTTCGAAGGCGCGATGCCGCAGG
>WNFT01002802.1_pt1 | contig 14981 bp, 13 predicted proteins | sample 5400191 | NCBI WGS metagenome assembly WNFT01 (sample SAMN13153359, study PRJNA577476) | soil metagenome | isolation source: 80 cm saprolite under Madrone tree | place: USA:California | collected 2016-06-14 | reverse complement strand
TGAGCGAGCAGCACAAGATCCGCCAGTCGCGGTTCAAGCGTCGCACCGCGCGGGTGATCTTCGGCGGGGCGGCCGTCCTCGTAGCGATCAGCAACTGGACGCGGGACCTCACGCTCTCGGTGCTCGGCGAGCTGGGACTGGACGCGCACAGTCAGCGCCTGCGCGTGGTGAACATGGGCACCGATCCCACGCAGTTCCGCCCCGGCGTAGAGACCGCCGCGCTCCGCAAGCGCGCGGACCTGCCGGACGGCGGCACTCGCTGGCTGGTGACCGTCGCGCGGCTCGAGCAGATCAAGGGGATCGACACCGTGATTCAGGCACTCCCGGCGATTCTCGAACGGGAGCCCGACGTCGGCTACGTGATCGCCGGTCGCGGGCCCGATCGGGAGCGGCTGGAGAAGCTGGCGCACAAGCTCGGGGTCGCGGATCGCGTGCGGTTTCTTGGCCTCGTCGGCGACCAGGATTTGCCGGCGGTCTACAACCTGGGATCGGTGTACCTCGGCATGTCGCGGCGTGTGGGGCGGATGGACGTGGAGGGCTTCGGGATCTCGCTGGTGGAGGCGTCGGCCTGCGGGCTGCCGGTGGTAGCGGGAAACTCGGGGGGCATCCCCGACGCAGTGCGCGACGGCGAGACGGGCATTCTCGTGCCGCCGGAGGATCCGGCAGCGCTCGCGAATGCGGTCTGCCGGTTGCTCGGCGACCGCGGGCTCGCGACTCAGCTAGGACAGAACGGGCGGCGCGCGGTCGAGACGCACTTTAACTGGGACCGCGTCGTCCGGGACCTCCGAGCCATCGAATCCGAGGTCGTTTCCTAGCCCACTGTTCCCGCCACGTGATGGATGACGTCCGCTGGTTCGCGCCGAATCGATTCTGCACCCTCGTCGTCCCGCGGCTGCGCGAACGTGGGCTCGAGATCGCTTTGGACGGAGACCGGCCGGCGCGCCTCGCGATCGCGATGGACGCCCAGGTCGCGGCGGAGGCATGCCGCTACGCCGCCCGGCACCGCTGTCCGCTCATTCACTACGTGTGGGACCTGCCGCCCTGGTGGCTCGGGCGTGGCCGTCATGACTGGGTGTGGCTGGTGGCGGGTCGCTACGTCCGGCTTCCCCGCCTGGGCCGCCGTTATGCGGCCCGGCGCGGGTTTTATAGTCGCCTCCACTACGTCGCGGCGCATGCCGCGGCGGTTTGGGTACCGAGCGCGGCGACGGCCACGAGCGTGCGAGAGCGGTTCGGCCTCGACTGTCGCCAAGTGCCCTTCTGCTTCGATTCCGACCGGTTCACGCCCGCTCCCGCAGTTCGAAGACCAGGATTGCTCACCGTGTCGCATCTCACGCCGCACAAGAACCAAGCGGCGGTGATTCGCGCGGCCGCGCGCCTCGAACCGAAGCCCCCCGTGCGGATCATCGGGAAAGGTCCGGAGCGGACGTCCCTGGAGCGACTCGCTCTCACCCTGGGCGTACCCTGCACCTTTGAGTCCGAGCTTACGGAAGCCGAGATGGTGACCGCCTACCGGACTGCGGAGCTGGTGGTCTGCCCCAGCACGTTCGAGGGCTTGGGACTCACCCCCTTGGAAGCGATTGCGACCGCTACGCCCGTGGTCGCGTCCGACATCCCCCCACACCGTGAGTTTCTCGGCACGTCCCCCCATTTCTTCACGCTCGATGACGACGACAGCCTGGTAGCGGCGATCGTGGCCGCGCGCGCGGGTCCGCCACCCAGCCGGGACGGGCTCTCGGGGGTGACAATCAATGCGGCAGCCGAGCGGTTTTGGGTCGGCCTGACGCCGTATCTGCGCTGAGGAAGGTGCTTAACTGGCGGCGCCGGCGGCCTTCGGGGCCGCCGCCGGCCGCGCGCTGATGGCGTAGGTGGGGCAGTGCCGGATGAACTCGCCGTCGATGGGCGACCACTCCTGGTCCGGCCGCGTGACGACGGCCTTCCCTTGCGCGTCGAGCACGAACATGCCGGGTGGCGCCTGCACCAGACACGCCCCGCAACCGATGCAGCGCTCGCGCTGCACGCGGACGGTGACGGGGCGAAGCGGGTGAACGCCGACGTCGCCTGGGCCGGGCCATTCCGCCGGCCGGTCGAGCGCGGCGATGGTCGCCCGATAGCCTTCCTCCACCACTTCGCGCAGATGGTCGAAATCGAACGCCGAGATGTGCTCGACGCGGGGGTGGATATAGTAGATCGGGGGCGTCGTCCATTCGCGCAGCCGCAGCTCGAGGATGACCTGCATCGCGATCTCCGCCGCCCGGGCGAACACCGACGCGAAGCCTTCCTCCTGCGTGTCCGCCCGAAGGGCGTTCGAGGCGGACACGTCCACCGCGATGATCACCTCCGAGCCGAGGATGCGCGCCGTGCCCACGGGCAAATTGTCTACCGTGGCGCCGTCCATGTAGAAGCGCCCGCGAATCTCGCGGGGCGGAAGGTATCCCGGCAGCGCGCAGGAGGCGAACACGGCGTCTCTCACCAATACCTCGTCGAGTCCCTCGAGTCCCCAGAAGACCTGCATCCCGGAGTTCAAGTCCACGGTGTTGACGATCAGGCGGTTGCGCAGGTCCTGGAAGGTGACGTCGCCGACGAGGCGGTGGAGCAGCTGGTCGAGCGGCTCGCGGCGGAACAGCGCCGGGGAGCGCATCCGTTTGAACGCCATGTCGGCGTGCGCCACGGCGAAAATGTCCTTGCGTACGAGGCCGGTCGCAATCTCGCGCAGCTCGGCGATGCTCTTGCCGGCGGACCAGGCGGCGCCCACCAGGGCGCCCACGCTCGAGCCGACGATCTGCGACGGCACGAGCCCACGCTCGGTCAGTGCCTGGAGCACGCCGACGTGGGCGACACCTTTCATGCCCCCGCCGCCCAGCACGAGGGTGAACTGGGTTTGATTGTTCACGTGCCCGCCGCTTGCCCGGAAGGTGAGCCCCCGAGTAACGTAGTCGTGGCCCCCAGCACCGCGCTACTCATGCGTCATCACGTCGTACGGAACCGTTGGACACTGGCTGGTCTCGCCCTCGTGACGCTGCTCGGGCTGGCGGCGCTCGCCGCGCCATGGCTGGCTCCTGGCAATCCGACCAGCGGAGACCTCACTGCCGCGCTGCGCTCCCCATCCACTACCTACCTGCTCGGCACCGACGCCCAAGGACGCGACGTGTTGAGCCGCGTGCTGTTCGGAGCCAGGCTGTCGCTCGCGGTGGGCCTCGCGAGCCAGGTGATCGCCCTCGCGGCCGGGCTGGCCCTCGGCCTCACGGCCGGCTTCTACGGCCGCTGGGTGGACGCCGTGGTGATGCGCGCCGCCGACGTGACCCTCGCATTCCCGTCGCTGCTGCTCCTCATCGCGGTGGCCGCGGCGGTGCGGCCCTCGCTCCCAGTCGTGTGCGTCGTGATTGGCCTCGTGGGCTGGGCGGGGATGGCGCGGCTGGTGCGCGGGCAGGTCCTCGTGGCGCGGGGGCTCGACTATGTGCAGGCGGCCCGCGCGCTTGGTGCATCCGACGCGCGGCTCGTGGCGCGGCATGTGCTCCCCAACGTACTCGGGCCGGTGATCATCGCGGCGACCCTGGGTGTGGGCGGCGCGATCATGGCCGAGGCGGCCCTCTCGTTCGTGGGCCTGGGCGCGCAGCCGCCGACGCCGTCCTGGGGCGCCATGATCGCCGAGGGGCGGGACCTGCTGCGCGTCGCGCCGTGGGTGTCGCTCTTCCCCGGGCTCGCGATCGGCGTCACCGTGCTGGCCGTCAATCTCGTGGGCGACGGTCTGCGCGACGCGCTCGACGTCAGAGCATGACCGACATCGCGTACCATCCGACTCGGCTGCGCGCCCTGCGCGATCAGTTCCGCGCGCTGCGCGCCGCGGAGTTCCCGTGGACCGCGGACACCGTCTACCTGAACAACGCTTCCATCGGCCCCATCCCCGAGCGCACGCGCCGCGCCCTCGACGAATTCACGGCGAAACGGACCGCTCCCCACCTCCTCCCGGACCGCGAGCTGCAGGCGGGACTGCAGGCGGCGCGGGTGGCCGTGGCGCGACTCCTCAACGCCGACCCGAGCGAGATCGCGCTCGCCACCAACACCAGCCACGGCCTGAACCTCGCCGCTCGGGCGCTGCCGTTGCAGCGCGGCGACGTCGTCCTCATATCGGACCGCGAGTTCCCGGCGAACGTGTATCCCTGGATGCTGCTCAGGAAACAAGGCATCGAGGTCGAGCTCGCCCCCTGCGCCCCCGAAGGTTGGCCCGACGAGGACTACCTCGTCGAACGGCTGCACGACCCGCGGGTGCGCGCCCTCGCCGTCTCCTTCGTCCAGTTCTCCAACGGCTACCGCGCCGATCTCGGCCGGTTGGGCGCGGCCTGCCGTGCCAACGGCACGTTTCTCGTGGTGGACGGGATTCAGGGGGTGGGGAACTCGGTGCTCGATGTGCGCGAGACGCCGGTGGACATCCTGGCGTGCGGCGGGCAGAAGTGGCTGCTCGCGCCCTGGGGATCCGGGTTCGTCTACGTGCGTCGGGAGCTCATCCCCGCGCTCGAGCCCGCGGTCACCGGGTGGATGGCGTTCGAGGGGACCGACGACTTCTCGCGCCTGACCGAGTACAACCCCACGTTCCGCTCCGACGCCCGCCGCTTCGAGATGGTGACGCTCCCGTTCCAGGACTTCTATGGGATGACCGCCTCGGTCGGCATGCTGGCTGAGCTCGGCATCGACGACATAGCCCGGTATGTCCGCTCGCTGCACGAGTCGGTATTCCGCTGGGCGGACGAGACCGGCGTGCGCATCGTATCGCCGCGCGCGGACGCGCACCGCTCGGCGATCATTTGCCTCGCCCCCGCACACCCCGTCGAGGCGTACCACGCGCTGAAGCGGGCGCACGTGGTGTGCTCGCTGCGCGAGGGTGCCATCCGCCTCGCCCCGCATTGCTACAACACCGTAGAAGAGCTGGAGCGCGTGATGGATGTGATGGATCAACTGGAGTGAAGCGTTGCCGGGTGAGGCGCTACCCGATGATGCGTTGCCGGGAACGCCGTTTCCGACAACGCAGTATCCGGCCATGCCTTACCCGGCAACGCCGTATCCCTCGCGGTGCCTATCCCCCCACGCCGCCCACCATACGAACAGCCACCCGAAGACGATCCCGCCGATCTCGACTGCGCGCATGCTCGGCGGCGCGCCCCCCAGCAGCGAGCCAACGTAGGAGAGGACGAGCACGGTGAGGAGCGCCGCGAGCCCGTAACGTCCCACGGCATCGCGGGCCCGGGTCGCGCGGAGATACATCCACACCCCGAAAACGAACATCGCCGCTTCGACCACGATCGTACCCGCCACCGAGTGCCAGAGCCCCAGCCCAAGTTTCGGGCCCCCTGGATAGAGCGGCATATCCGGGCGATGGGTGACGAAGTCGAGGACCCAGTGGCTGACCACCGCCAGGGCGACCACGAGCGCGCCCCGCGCGTACCCGGTGTGCCAGTGATACAGTCCGGCGAACAGCGTGCCCCACGCGATCAGCGTGAGCAGGCTGTGGGAGATCGGGATGGAGTCGAGCCAGAGGACCAGGAAGGGGTTCGGTCCCGCCTCGAAGTGGGCGTGCTCCCATCCCAACAGCAGGAGAATGGGCCAGAGCATGTCGGCGAGCTCCACGGCGACGAACAGCGTGCCCAGCGACGTTCTCGGAGCGGCGCGTTTCGCCGCTAGAGCCAGGGCGTAATGGCCGATGAACATGCGACGCGTCCCTCAACCGTCCACCGTCAACAAGGCGTAATCCTTCTTCCCTTTACGCAGCAGCAGTTTTTTTCCATCAACCCAATCGTCCGACAGCAACTGCTGGTCCACGTCGGTGACTCGGCGATTGTTCACGTAGACCCCGCCCTGCTTTATGAGCCTGCGCGCTTCGCTCTTCGATTTGGTCAAGCCCGATTGTACCAACGCGTCTACTACCGTATCGGGTCTTACCTCGACTTTCCTCGTAGGCGCGTGTTCCTCCAAAGCGGTAGAGATGGCAATCTCACCGAACAACGCGGCCGACGCTTGAACGACGCCGGCCAGCGCCTTGTCGCCGTGCACGAGTGAAGTGATGTCCTTCGCGAGCGCCTCCTGGGCTGCGCGAGCTCCTGGATTACTCGAGTGTGCCGACATCAAGGCCCGGATCTCGTCGGCCGTCTTGAGGGTGAAAAGCTTCAGGTACCGCTCCACGTCTCGGTCGTCCGCATTCCTCCAAAACTGGTAGAACTCGTACGGCGACGTGAGCGCCGGATCGAGGTAGATCGCGCCCGCCTCCGTCTTTCCGAACTTCGCGCCCGACGCCATCGTCACCAGTGGCGCCACCAGCCCGTGCGCTTCCCCTCCCTCCACGCGGCGAATGAGATCGATCCCCGCGGTGATGTTCCCCCACTGATCACTGCCTCCGACCTGGATGGTGCAGTGCCGCTCGCGAAACAGGTGCAGGAAGTCGTACGCCTGCAGCAACATGTAGCTGAATTCGGTGTAGGAAATGCCCGTGTCGAGCCGCGCTTTCACGGACTCCTTCTGCAGCATGATGTTCACGCTGAAGTGCTTGCCCACGTCCCGCAGGAAGTCGACCAGGCTCTGCTTCACGAGCCAGTCGGCGTTGTTGAGGACGAGGGCCTGAGCCGGTCCGTCGAAGTCGAGGAGCCGCGCCATCTGGTCGCGCTGCCGTTGCAGGTGCTCGCGGATCTGCTCCTTCGAGAGCAGCGGCCGCTCGCTCCGTTTGCCGCTCGGATCGCCGATCAAGCCGGTACCGCCGCCCATCAGCACGATGGGCTTGTGGCCGGCGAGCTGGAAATGCCGCAGCAGCATGATCGGCATGAGATTGCCGAGCTGCAGGCTGGGCGCGGTCGGATCGAAGCCGCAGTATACGGTGCGGGGCGCCGCGGCGAGGTGCGCCCCGATCTCCTGAGTGGCGTGGTGGACGAAACCGCGCCACGTGAGCTCAGTGAAGAGGTCCGGCATGGCGCGGAATCGTACGAGATGCCTCCACCGCTGGCAAGCGCCGAGCGGCCTTACTAGGTTGTAACGCGATGGCGTCCATTCCAGCGCCGCCCCCCGTGACGCTCCCGGGGTCCATCTCCTGGTGGCAGAAACCCAAGGTCCGCCGCCGCGTGATCGCGGTCGCGGTGCTCGCCGGCGCGTACGTGCTGGGCCTCTCGTATGGCGCGTGGACCCGGGTGTGCGCGGGCGAGCACTGCCCGAGCATCTCACGCCTCTATCCCCAGGGAGCCGGCGGCAAGGTCCAGGTCCAGACGTCCAAGATGTACGCGGCGGACGGACGGCTCATCAGCGAGCTCGGCGCCGAGCGGCGCACGGTGCTGCCGCTCAGCGGGATTCCCACGCCGGTGCGTCAGGCGTTCATCGCGACGGAAGACAAGCGCTTCTACGATCACCACGGGATCGATTACTGGCGTATCGTCGGCGCGATCAAGAACGACCTGCTGACGATGAGTTTCGCGCAGGGGTTTTCGACGATCACGATGCAGCTGGCGCGTAACATCTTTCCCGAGGAGATCAGTCGTGAGAAGACGCTTACCCGCAAGCTCAAGGAGGCGCGGGTGGCGGTGGAGATCGAGAGCAACTTCCCCAAGGACACGATCCTCCAGCTCTATCTGAATCAGATCAACCTCGGCGCAGGGGCCCACGGTGTGGAGGCCGCCGCCCAGATCTACTTCGGGAAACACGCGCAGCAGCTGAACGTCGCCGAGGCGGCGACGCTGGCGGCGCTCCCCAAGCTGCCGGCGTTCTACAACCCGCGGACCCATCCGGAGCGCGCCGTGCGCCGGCGCAACGTGGTGCTCGGCCTGATGCGCGACCAGGGCTTCCTCACACCCGAGGAAACGGAGCTGTGGCAGGCGTACCCCCTGGTCCTCACCGGGAACCGCACCAACTACGGCGACGTCGCCCCCTACTTCGTCGAGTGGCTGCGCGTGCAGCTCGACGCGCGCTTCGGGCGGGACCTGTACGAGGGCGGCCTCCGCATTTACACGACGCTCGACCTCGACATGCAGGAAGCGGCGGAGCGGGCCGTGCAATCCCAGCTCGACGCCATCGAAGCCGGCGTGTACTCGAACGGGAAGTTCCCGGGGCGTACCACATATCGCGAATACCTCGAGTCGTCCAAGGCCTCGGGTGAGGACCATGGACCGTTCACGCCCTACATCCAGGGCGCGCTGGTCTCGCTCGAGGCGAACACCGGATACATCCGCGCGATGATCGGCGGCCGGGACTTCGACGACTCCAAGTACAACCGCGCCACCCAGGCGGTGCGCCAACCGGGCTCGACCTTCAAGCCGTTCGTGTACTCGGCGGCCGTGCGAGCGGGCCATCCGGTGACCGAGATCGTCGACGACACACCGCTCAACCCGCCGGTGATCCAGCTCGACTCCACGCTGTGGCAGCCGAAGGACGACGACGACACGACCCTCGGCCTGATCCCCATGCGCGAAGGCCTGTACCTGTCGCGCAACCTCGCGACGATCAAGCTCGGCATGGCGCTGGGCGAGCAGACGGTGATCGGCGAAGCGCGTCGCTACGGCATTACCACGCCGCTGCCGCCCTATCCCTCGATCCACATCGGCGCCCGGGGCGTGCGTCCGATCGAGATCATCGCCGCCTATACCGCCTTCGCCACACTCGGCACGCGCGCGGAGCCGGTCGGCATCCTGCGGGTCGAAGACCGGCAGGGCAACATCCTGTGGCAGCCCGCGATCCGCCGCGAGCCGGTCATGGATCCCGAGCACACGTGGCTCATGGTGGACATGATGAAGGACGTGATCCGCCGCGGCACCGCGTTCACTGCCGTCTGGAAAGCCGGGTTCACGCTCCCGGCGGCCGGCAAGACCGGGACGACCGACGACTATACCGACGCCTGGTTCATCGGGTACACGCCCGAGCTCGTGACGGGCATCTGGGTGGGCTACGACATCCAGCAGCGCATCCTCGAGCACAACGCGGGAGGAGGAAAGATCGTCGCGCCCGCGTGGACCGCGTTCATGCGCGATGTGTACGACCGCCGGCCCGCGCCGCCCGACTGGGAGCGACCCGACTCGCTCATCACCCGCGAGGTGGACTGGTCCAACGGCTATCTCGCCACGCCGTTCTGTCCCCAGGAAGTGCGGCACTGGGACTGGTTCTATCCGGGCACCGAGCCGACTCAGGCCTGTCCCGTGCACGCGCCGTTCGGCATTGGCGTGTCGCCGTGAATGGGGCTCGGGGTTCGGGGCTCGGGGTTTGGGCGTCCAGCCCCTAGCCCCTAGCCCCGAGCCCCTAACCCCGATGTTACGCATCCGTGCAGGCTCCGTGCACCCCGTCGCGGCGCCGCCCATCGAGGACGGCGCCGTTCTCGTTGACGACCGCGGGATCATCGACGCCGTAGGACCGCAGGGACTCGTTCCCACGCCCCCGGGAGTGCGGGAGCTCGCTTTCCCGGAAGCCAGCCTCGTTCCCGGACTCGTCAACACCCACACGCACCTCGAGCTGACCCACCTCGCCGGCCGGAATGCCGAACACGAGTTCGCCGGCTGGATCCGCGCGCTGCGCGCCCTCAAGGACGCCACGACGCCGGACGAGTTTTCCCGCTCGGCGGAGCGGGGCGTGCGCGACGCGTGGGCCGCCGGCGTCACGTGTGTCGCCGACACGGGGAGCACCGGCGCTCCGCTCGAGGCGCTCGCGCGCCTCGGAGGGAGGGGGGTCTACTATCAGGAGGTCTTCGGCCCCGACCCCGGGAAGTGCGCCGCGAGCATGGAGGAGCTGCGGCGGGCGCTCGATCGGCTTAGCCCCTTAGCCTCTTCGCGCCTTAGCCTCGGTGTTTCGCCTCACGCGCCGTACACCGTTAGTGACCGGCTCTATCGCGCCGTGGATGATCTCGCCCGGGGCGCGGGACTTCCCGTAGCTGTACACCTCGCCGAGTCGGGCGCCGAAACGCAGCTGGTGCGCGAGGGCAGCGGACCCTTCGCGGATGCACTGCGTGCCCGGGGCATTGCGGTGGCCCGCGTGGCGCGGTCGCCCGTCGAGTACCTGTTACAACTTGGCGTCTTAGAACGTGCAACGGAGTGGCTCTGCATCCATTGTGTGCAAGTGGACGAACGGGACGTGGCGATTCTACGGGACTCGGGGGCGGCGGTGGCTCATTGTCCACGCTCGAACCGCGCGCACGGCCACGGCGCCGCCCCGCTCGCGGCCTTCCGGCGGGCCGGCTTGCGCGTCGGCCTCGGCACCGATTCGGTGGTGAGCGTGGGGGACTCGAGTCTCTTGGCCGAGGCTGCGGCCGCCGGGCTCGAGGGAGCGGACGCGTTGCGAATGCTGACGCTCGAAGGCGCCCGGGCGCTCGGACTCGAGGATGAGATCGGCTCGCTCGAGGTAGGGAAGCAGGCGGATCTCGCGGTGTTTCCCTCCACCATCCTCCACCGCCTTCCACCGCCCTCCACCGCCCTGCTCACCGTCGTCGCCGGACGAGTGGTTCACGGCTAGATTCTGGCCCCATGAAAACCCAACGCCATGCGGCCATCCTGAGGATCGTACGCTCGGAGACGGTCGCGAGTCAGGAGCAGCTGCGAGAGCTGCTCAAGGCGGAGGGGTTCGGCGTCACCCAGGCGACCCTCTCCCGGGACATCCGCGAGCTGGGCCTCGCCAAGGTGGCCGCGCCGGACGGCGGCTCGCACTACGCGCCGCCGCCCGAGGCCGGGGCGGCCATCCGGCCGCATCTCGGGCAGCTGCTCCCCGCGGTGCTGGTCTCGGTCGATGGCGTTGGTCCGCTGCTCGTGGTCAAGACGCCCGCGGGCGGCGCTCAGGGGCTCGGGCTCGCCATCGACGGCGCCGGGTGGACGGAGATCATCGGAACGATTGCGGGCGACGACGCCGTGCTTGTGATTACCAAGAGCGAGCGCGCTCGTCGCGCCGTGCAGACGCGGATCAAGGAGCTGGCCGGCATTCCCGACTAAACGAGGAGGCGACGTGAACCCCGTGACGATTCCCGTGACCCCTATCCGGCTGCTGCTGGCCTGCGCCGCGGCGGCCTTGATGGTCGCTCCGCGAGCGAGCCTCGCCCAACAAGCCATGGCGAGCGGTCCTGCGGCCCCCAACACGTTGACCGCCGCCGAGCGCTCCGGCGGCTGGCGCCTGTTGTTTGACGGAAAGACCACCGCTGGGTGGCGGGGCTTCAAGCAGGACTCTGTTCCGGCCGGCTGGCAAGTCGTGGACGGCGCGCTGACCCGGGTGAACTCCGGGGGCGACATTGTCACGCGGGACAAGTTTCGGAATTTCGAGCTGACGCTCGAGTGGAACATCGCTCCCGGCGGGAACAGCGGGATCTTTTACCGGGGCAGCGAAGACGACGACGCCATCTACTGGAACGCGCCCGAGATGCAGGTGCTGGATGACGCGGGACACGTGGACGGCAAGTCGCGTCTCACGGCGGCGGGCGCCGCGTACGACGTGTATCCCTCGCCGGCCGGCGTCGTCAAGCCGGCGGGCCAGTGGAACCAGGTGCGTCTCGTCGTGAAGGGAAAGCACGTCGAGCACTGGTTGAACGGCGTGAAGATGGTCGAGTACGAGTTCGGGAGTCCCGATTGGACGACGAAGGTCAAGGCGAGCAAGTTCGCCAGTCACCCGCACTACGGGCGTAATGCCGCCGGCTACATCGGCCTCCAGGACCATGGCGACAAGGTCGCCTACCGGAACATCAAGATCCGGGTGCTGCCGTGAGCGTGCGCTTCAGGCTGTCGGCGATGATGTTCCTGCAGTTCTTCGTCTGGGGCGCCTGGTATACCTCGATCGCCGTGTATATGACGAACCACGGGATGGAGAAGCTGACGCACTGGCCCTACACGGTAAACCCGATCGCGGCCATCGTGGCGCCGTTCTTCCTGGGGCTCGTGGCCGACCGCTACTTCGCGACCGAAAAAGTGCTCGGTGTGCTCCACCTGCTGGGCGGTGTCGTGATGTTCGCCGTGCCCCAGGCGACCGGTGCGCCAGCGACTTTCATTCTGCTGCTGCTGGTCTACAACCTGTGCTACATGCCGACCCTCGGCCTCGCCAATAGCCTGGCGTTCCATCACATCCAGTCGCAGGAGCGGCAGTTTCCCCTGATCCGCGTGTTCGGTACGATCGGGTGGATCGTGGCTGGACTGGCGATCGACTTCGTGCTGGGGCCAATGATCGGGAGCGGGCCCGTTCCGGAGCAAACGGCTCTGCCGATATACACGACGGCCACCGCGAGCGTGGTACTTGGGCTCTTCGCTTTTTCGCTCCCGCACACGCCTCCGCCGGGCGCCGGGCAGCGAGTGTCGCTACGCAGCATCGTCGGGCTCGACGCGCTGAGACAGCTCGGCGATCGCCCATTCTACGTTTTCATCGCCGCCTCGTTGTTGCTGTGCATCCCGCTCGCTGCCTACTACAACTTCACCCAGATCTTCCTGGGGAACGCCGGCATCACGAAGATTCAGGCGACGCAGTCTCTCGGTCAGATGTCCGAGGTGATCTTCATGCTGCTCATGCCGCTCTTCTTCGTGCGGCTCGGCGTGAAGTGGATGCTGATGGTGGGCATGGGCGCATGGACGCTGCGCTACGCATTGTTCGCGCTCGCGGCTCCACACGCGATCTTCTGGTTGATCGCTATCGGTATTCTGCTCCACGGCGTGTGCTACGACTTCTTCTTTGTGACCGGGCAGATTTACGTGGACAAGAAATCGACGCCCGCCGTGCGCGGCCAGGCGCAGGGATTCCTCGTGCTCGTGACCTACGGCATCGGCATGCTCATCGGCGCCCAGGTCGCCGGCAACGTGTACAACCGGATCCTCGGCGGCGCGACCAGCCTCACGCTGGACCAGTGGCCGAGGTTCTGGGTGCTGCCGGCCGGGTTCGCCGCCGTGGTCCTCATCCTGTTCGCCGCGCTGTTCCGGCCGCCCGCGACGGCCCCCGGCGCCGCGCGCGCCCCGGGGCAGGGGTCATGACGACGATACCGCGACGGCAGTTCGTGGGCAGCGTGGCGGCGGCCGCGGCCTTCACCGTCGTGCCGCGGCACGTCCTGGGGCGCGGCTACCGTGCTCCCAGCGACAAGCTCAACGTCGCCTGCATCGGCGTGGGCGGCATGGGCCGCAACGACGCGAAGGGCATGGAAGGCGAGAACATCTACGCGCTGTGCGACGTCGACTGGAAGTCCGCCGAGGACGCCTTTCAGAGCTACCCCAAAGCGAAACGCTACAAGGACTACCGCGAGCTGCTCGACAAAGAGTCGAAGAGCATCGACGCCGTCACGGTCTCCACGCCCGATCACTCGCACACGGCCGCCGGCCTGCTCGCCATGAAGGCCGGCAAGCACACCTACATCCAGAAGCCGCTGGCGCGGACCATGGGGGAGGTGCGGGTGTTGGGCGAGTACGCCCGTAGCCACCCCAAGCTCATGACCCAGATGGGAAATCAGGGCCATGCGCGCGAGGGGACGCGCCTGATCCGCGAATGGGTGGAGGCGGGCGCGATCGGCACGGTGCGCGAAGTGCATTTCTGGACGAACCGACCGATCTGGCCCCAGGCGATCGATCGGCCGCTCGAGGAGTACTACGTCCCGGCGACGCTCGACTGGAATCTCTGGCTCGGGCCCGCTCCGGAGCGACCCTATCACCCCGCCTACGCCCCGTTCAAGTGGCGCGGCTGGTGGGACTTCGGAACCGGCGCGCTGGGCGACATGGCGTGCCACATCATGGACGCCGCCTACTGGGCCCTCGATCTCGGCCTTCCCGCGCGCGTCGAGCCAGAGTCGACGCCGCTGTTCAAGGAAACGGCGCCGGCCGGCTCGCGGATTACGTACACGTTCCGCGCCAAGGGTGCGCGCCCCGAGCTCCGGGCGGTGTGGCACGACGGCAGTCTATATCCCCCGCGCCCCCCCGAGGTGACCGACGACGCGCCTTGGCCGTTCGACCGGGGTGGCGGCCAGTTGTGGATCGGCACCGACGGTAAGCTGGTCGCCGGCACGTACGGCGACGACCCGAAGCTACTCGACCCGGCGAAGCAGGCTGACCTCGTCGCCCACCCGCCCGCGCAAAAATACCCCCGGTCGCCGGGCGTCTACCCGGAGTGGATCGCCGCCTGCAAGGGCGGCGCGCCGGCCGGCTCGACGTTCGATGGCCACGCCGGCGGGCTGACGTCCATGGTGCTGCTCGGCTGTCTCGCGGTGCGGCTGGGCCGGACACTGGAGATCAATCCGGAGACCGGGCAGGTGACGAACCTCCGGGTCCCGGAGGAATACGTGCGGCCGACGTATCGGTCGGGGTGGGTATTTTAACGGATGGTCGATGGGCTGTCCGCCACCCTCAGTCATAACCCTCTGATCGCGCTGGTCACGCTGTTCGGTGCCGGACTCGTCACGAGTCTGACGCCGTGCATCTACCCGATGATCCCCATAACCGCAGGCATCCTGTCCGGGGCCACCGCCGGCCAGCCGTCGCGCGGCCGCACCGCCAGGCTCACGCTCGCCTACGCTACAGGCCTCGCGCTGTTCTATGCGATCCTCGGTCTCATCGCCGGGCTGTCTGGCTCGCTGTTTGGAACCGTGAGCGCGAGCCCGTGGGCCCGATTCGCGATCGGGAACCTGCTGCTCGTCTTCGCGCTTGCCATGCTGGACGTGATCCCGATCTCGGCGCCGCAGCGCCTGATGCGCTGGGTGTCGGGTCTCGGGGGCGGATCGTACCCGGCGGTCTTCTTGCTTGGGGCTACGTCCGGGATCGTCGCCGCACCATGCGGGGCTCCCGCGTTCGCGGCGGTCCTGACCTGGGTCGCGACCACGCGCAGTGGGGCATTGGGTTTCATGTACCTGTTCGTGTTTTCGCTCGGGATGACGGCGCTGCTCGTCGCGGTCGGCCTGTTCTCCGGAACCGTCGCTGCGCTTCCCCGGGCCGGCAGCTGGATGGTGTGGGTGAAGAAGCTTTCCGGGGTGGTGCTGCTCGGCATGGCGGAGTACTACTTCATTCAGATGGGAAAGGTGCTGTGATGCGATACGG
>WNFT01005053.1_pt1 | contig 14983 bp, 20 predicted proteins | sample 5400191 | NCBI WGS metagenome assembly WNFT01 (sample SAMN13153359, study PRJNA577476) | soil metagenome | isolation source: 80 cm saprolite under Madrone tree | place: USA:California | collected 2016-06-14 | reverse complement strand
TCCGGAGCGGCGGTAGCGGCCGTTGTCGCGGATGCGTAGCAAAACTGATAATATGAGGAGCAACCAAGAACGACGACAGGGAGGATGCTATGACTCGCACGCCGATCATCGCGCCTTTTGTCATTGCCGCTGCGTTGCTGGGCGAAATGCAAATTAGCAGCGCGCAGTCGCCATATTCTTCTCCATGGTGCGCCATCTATGGCCGCAGAGGAGGTGGTGCCATGTCCTGCTATTACACGAGTTGGGAGCAGTGCAGGACAACAATGCTCGGCATCGGCGGAAACTGCGTCCAGAGCCCATACTATCATGCACAATCGACACCGCTGCCGAACCGTTCATTGGTAAAGCCACGCCATCACCGGCACGCCAGAACGGTCGGAGGGAGAGAGTAGGGTGAGGACGATCCTGCCGCCCGATTGACGACGCCGCTCGATCAGCGCACCATCAGCTCCGATCACCTTTGGGGTCGCCCCCGGGGGTGATCAGACATGCAGTACTTGCCCGCGCCCCTTGTCGCGGGCTTTTTTCTGAGCAGCCAAGCAGTGGCGCCAGCCGCACGAAGCCGGCAGCTTGCAGCTTGGGACGCCGCGGCTGGCGAGCTCGGCCAGCGGCGGAGCGGCGGCGGGCCACTAAGCCGCGCGTGTGCAGCAGATGGCTGAGAGCGTCCAGCTCATTGGCCGATCGCGGGACCGCTCCGCGTGGCCGCTGAATGAACGTATCGACACGCTTTGCGGAGAACGAGTTCCTCATCGGAAAGGCGGAAGCACCAGCAGGTCTGCATTGCCCTTCTCACCCATGGGAAGGACGAGCACATCCGCTGCGCCATCGATACCGCGAGTGCTCGCAACTCGCACGAATTTGACCGCTTGCTCTTGCTCTATCTTGATGTCGTCAATTCCCAGCAGGGCTCTGTAGGGCGCCAGCTTAGAGAGATTTATATTTGGCGCCTCGATCAACGCCTTGGCTTCCGGCTGGAGCTTGTCATAATTCTTGACCTTCCTAAATGCCTCGCGCAGAGGCCCACTGGCCATGTTGTCTACGACCCCTGACTGATCGAGATGTCCACCGAGGTTGAAGAGATTAGCCCTTGCCGTAGCGACGGCCCTCCATTCTTGGACCCTGATCTGCGGTTGTGCCGACAGCGGCGCCGAGACAGAAGACGACGCCGGCTTCATGTAGTCGGAAGGCGATTGCCGTCGGGCGATTGAGTCGTCTGGGAGATGTTGATTGGTGCTCTCTTTGATTTTGCCTGCGCTGACGGGCTCCGTCCGAGTTTGCACGAGGGGCGCCTGTGGAGTTTGCGTGCTGGGATAGGCCACAGGTTCGCCTAGACGACCTGAATCCATTGAGATCGAAGTGTCAGTCGTCATCAGAAAGGGGAGCGCTTTAGGGACGATGAGATCATGCGGAGAGGATCGATAGAGAAAAGACAGCACTGCGGTTGTCGCGCCGGCCAAAATGAGCGTGCCTGCTACCGCGCCGGTCAGGGGCCAGTCCATCTGTAGAATCCCCCCTTGTAAGGTGAATTCTGCCCCAAGCTCCAGCGATACAATGCCATAGACCCATTCCTCTGCAACGTCTAGGGGCGAACAAGTCCACTCACCGGCAATCAAGGGACGGCCTTCGGGTCGCCCCGCTTGTTTAGGCGGTGCCGTTTTGGCCTCCGAAGAATGTGCTGACCATGGCGGCCAGGACACGGACTCGGCCCAAGCCTCGTCGGTCAAGTTCTACCATCCGACAATTAGCCGTGTCTTTGCTGGCGGCAATTTATTGATTTCTTCGTAGAATTTTGTCTCAGTTATTTCCATCGGCCATTCGAGCCTCGCCATGACGGAGAATTGGGAAAAATAACCTCGTCCGGGAAGGGGCTTCTCGGTCTTTGTCAGACCAAGAGCATTTAAAGAAAGAAGCTGATTCAAGTCTCTAACAAATGCCTTAGCCGGCTTAGCGAGTTTGGAATAGTCCTTCGTAACCGCCACCATGAGGTCCTCTACATTCATATAGTTTTCAGTCTGGAGCAATATATCCAGGATAGCCAACTGCCTTTTTGCCAGTGTTCGCTTCCTCGCAGACTTCAACCTTCCATACATTTTGTGCATCACTTCGCGATACAGAGTTCGTGAGACGTGCCTACGAATTTCGCGAAGTAATCGATTGGCCTGTGCCGCGATTCCCTTCAATCCAAATTGCAAAAATGGCGTTAAATCGTGATTTCTTTGTGCGACTTCGCTCAGCGTATTGAGATACGAATCTTTTTCGTCGTAGTAGTAGTTGGACATGGCGATGAAAAGCGTATCTTTTAACTCGGCTCGCTTAAGGAGAAGCGCTTCCAGAGCACGCGCTGTCCTTCCGTTCCCGTCTTGATACGGGTGGATTGCTCCCATGTGATAATGGGCAGCCAACGCCTGAACTAACCCATCATGTCCTCTAAACTCTTGGTTGATGGCAGCGCAGAGTCGCTTGAAGGCAAGCAAACACTCTGAACCACCCTCGGCCCCACGATGACGAGGACGCCCAAAAGTGACGTTTTGATCGCCGCCTCGCAATTGGCCTGGAGCACAATGGTCATCGTCACACCCGGTCACTATTCGACGATGGATGTCATGGACGAGATCAGTGGAAACCGCATAATCACCTGGAAGCTGCGCAATCCAGCGATAGGTGTTAATTGCCGCCCGAGCCTGTCTTTGCGAACGCGTGAGTTCACGCTCGTCTGTCTCGCCAGCTATGGCTTCTTCAAATTCCCTATCGGTAAAATCAGCGCCTTCGATCTTTGAAGTGCCGGCCACTTCACGTTTCAACTCAATTTCCTGAAGCGCCTCAGCCCACGATCGCTGGTAAGGGATCGAGGAAAGCGACAGAACGGCAGCCTTGGCCGCTATGAGTGCATTCACAATTTCGGTCGGATCGTATTTGATCCAGTGGTCGGGCATACCGTAGTTAACTGCCATCCCTCCCAACTACTCGATTTCTGCCCATAAGTCAACACGTTCATTGCCATCTCATGGAACGATAAGATATTGTAATATTGAATGTTTTATAAATTTCAGAGATGTTCATTTCCCGCTCAGTTCTCACTCATGGCCAGGCTGTTGTCCACGTTCAGCACTTTTTCGAAAGCCTTCGGAACCGGACCCCTGATACTTTCAGACCTCAATCATCTTGGTACCCTACAGCCATGGCGCCAGCGCCCGCAGCACAGCGCGGGCCTCAGTGAGCCACCGGCTCCGGCACGACGATCTTGCCGCCGACACGTAGCGGGACGTACACAGCCCACCTGCCCTGAGCGTCGGTCACGGTGATCGCTTGTGGCATGTTGTCGGGATAGTCGCCGCCGTGCTCTCCGGTCTCGAATCGCAGCCCGGTGCCATCTCCAAGAGGGTCCTGGGGTCGCATGGTATAGGTCAGCTCTCGGAACGTCTGTGTTGCGCTCATGGACGGCTGCCTTCATTCCTCGCAGCGCGGATAAGGCCGGCCGTCATCCCGCGGCTGAATCCGTGACCAACCCGCAGCAAATCCTCGTTGACGCCGAACGGATTGTTGGCGAGCAGCTCCAGCGCGCGCCGAGCTTTAGGGCTGAGACGACTTTTTCGAGGTGGCGTCGCCATGCGTACGGCCAAGCTTGCGTGCGGTTCGTTCGGCATCACGGACCGGCTCCGCAAACGAGATAGTGCCAAGCAATCGGCGAAAGGTTCGATCAGGTGGCTGCGATCGAAGTCGCCAATTGTGGCGAAGCGCTGTCACATAGATGAACAATGTGAAAATCGTTGCGGCTTCGTTGCGAGTCACCTTGTCGCAAGTAACGGGATGTTTTTGTAAATCGATTGATAAGATTCGCAAAACTCTATTCTCAACTTCTGTTTCAAAACAGAACGAAACCTGAATAATTACTTTCTATCATCTTCAGTATGCAAGCAACTCGCAGTATAATAGGCGCGTCGTTAAGTATTGCACACAGGAGGAGAACATGAATAACCGAGTGATTACACGAGAGCGCGGCGTCATTCAGGGATGTAAGGCAGCGGGATCAAACTACGGCATGGCAGTTGATAGCGCGGGACGGCCTTGGTCGCGTTCGCCATCTGATATCGACGCGTACCTCGCCAAGCTTCGTGCAGAGACTAGGCAATCTCGCATCAACCGGGGAGCCGATCCAGAGACGGGGATTAAGATAATGGCGCTCCGCTCCGATCTCGCTCCGGAGCAGCGGTCGGAAGCCTTACGGATCGGGCGCATTGGATTTGCCAGCGCGGGAGCGAGGCGCAAGCCGAAGGAAGCCATCGCCGCGTAAGGAAGCCCGCAGAGTGGCCTCGCCCCCCGGCGGGGCCATAGCCTACCGGCATGGCTGTTGGCGGCTCGTGATCAAGCGACGATGACCGGGCGCCACGTCAGCCTTCGAGCGCTTGCCGACCGGCTTCAGTGATGATGACCTTGCTCACCTCGACCAACTTGGCGCCAACCTGGATTACCTCATATTGTATCGTTATCAGCCCAGCGTGAACTAGGCGGCCCAGCATCCGCTCTGTGAAGCCGTGAGCAAGCATCAGCGCTTCGGTAGTGCCATTCTGCTCGACGAGCAGCTCCAGCGCTCGGCGCGCTTCTCCGCTAAGACGACGTTTTCGAGGGGGTGCCGGCATTCGTGGCACCTTCGTAGGCTACTTGCCGCAGACCAAAAACCCCGGTCCCCCAAGCGGCATCGTGAGGGGGACCGAGGTCCGCGTGCGGGAGTGTGAGGACCGCACGCGGAAGACACAACTAAAACTAATCAAAGTATTCTGCTGCCCCCAAAAGTGGTCAGTGACACGATTCTGTCATCGTGTTGTAATCCTGACACTTCGGCGGCAAGTAACGGAGACCGCTTGACAATTGCCAAGATAGAACCTTTTTCGGGGTTGCTCAGCGTTACGGTCACCTCGTATCACAGTTCCGGCAGCATGGCCTTGAGCACCGCCCGGCCGCGCATCGTAAGCGCCAGCCGATCGAACGGATAATGCACGCATTAAGGTAGAGAAGCGGTCGATGAGTGGCGCGCCTAGTCGGCCATAAGGTCATCGGCGATGATTCGCTTGTGCTCCGGAGTGAGCGTTCTTGCTTTTTGTGCAGCATCATTCAAAGCGCGGGCCTCAGCTTTGCTGAGCCTCCCAATATGTTCAGCATCGCGAATGTCATCGTTGGTATGAAAAACCAGCTGTTGCAGCTCCACGTAGCTGTCATGATGCAGAAAATCATTGGCCTTTTTTAGTAGGGGATGAACGGACTGAAAAATAGGATCAGAATTTATTCTCAAAAAGAGTTGCCTGTCAGGACTAACGCATATGTGCCACTTGCGTTTTCTAGGACGAGTATACCGATCAAAAATGCGCAACACATCGCGAGGCCGTAGAGACATTCTTCGTCTCTAAAAAACAGCGTTGTTGGCAACCTCTTCGAGGTACGCAATTTTCTCCTGTCTCTTACGGTCACTCGCAGGAATAAAATCTCGATAATCCATCATGCCGGACCGCCCTGCGTTCACATACGCAGGGTCACGATGCGTCTGCTTGAGAAGTTGATCAAATGTCTTTCCCTCAACCTCGCGAAGACCAAATGTTAGCGCCTCGACATCGCTCTCAGAAAGCTTGTCCAAATTTGGTCCCCGTTCCGGGTACACACAAAATCCTTCGACCCTAAACGGAAGCGGGCCGCGGTTTCCTAGCGCCAATACTTCCATCGGTTCATCGCGCAAAAGTCCGTAGATGACCTGGGGCAATGGACCGAACCATGCGGCGCGGTAAACGTCACCAACGATTGGCCGACCGTATTTGCTGATGTGATATTTGTCGGCAAAGAAGGAGGCCTTCACAAGATGATAGACATCAATCCCCTTGCATTGATCGGCAAGCCACAGAATCACCTCCAGCGCCTTGGCAACGCTTGGGATGTAGCGCAATTCCTTCTCGGCACGGCCTGCCATGATTGCCATATAGCAAATTTCCTTTGTTTTATCAAGGGCTTGCTAAAGCTATGACGAGATTCGCTTTTTTACTCTCACCAAAAGGGCTTGCACAGATTCGGCTCAGCTTTGAAAGCCCAATTTCATTCCTCCCTCGGCGGAAGCTTCGCCAGCAAGTGCGGCCAGTTCCGAGCGACAAGGCCGGGCTGCGCGAGGCGCCGTCTAAGCAGCCCCACACTGCTAGCCAACGCCGGGGACGGCGGGGCGTTCGTGGCAGTAATCGGTTTAGGAACCGCCGCCGTTCAAACAGGTTCTCTCTTGAGACAGGGAATGACGCACTTCCCTGTTCCAGTTTCGTCGTGGCGCGTCAAACGGAGCTTCCGATGTCAGACGTCTATCAACCCGGCACCCCGCGCATTCGTGACGCCCCACCCACTAGCCCGGCACTGCCGACTGAAGATATGCACACCGCAGCGCTCAGTAAGATATCTTGGGGCGCGGTCCTTGCGGGTGTGGCTCTGGCGCTTGTGACCCAACTCCTGCTCAACATGCTCGGAATAGGCATTGGGGCGGCGACGCTCGACCCTACTGTGGGCGATAATCCATCAGCGATGTCCCTTTCCATCGGCGCCGGAATATGGTTCGCGCTTTCCACTATTTTGGCTGCACTTGCTGGCGGCTACACCGCCGGCAGGCTCGCTGGTGCTCTGAGGGAGTCGACTGCAGGCTGGCATGGTTTGACTGCCTGGGCACTTACGACGCTCGTGATCTTTTACCTCCTGGGTTCGGCTGTTGGTGGAATTCTAGGGGGAGCCTATCGGGGCATGACGAACGCGCTTGGCAACGTCTCTAGTGCGGTTGGCTCGACCGCAGAGACCGTTACGCAGATCGCCGTGACACGCATAGCCGACCCGTTCTCGTCCATCGAGGAGTCGATCCGAGGTGCGATCTCTGGGAACGATCCAGCGACCTTGCGAGATGCAGCTATCGTAGCGGTGCGTGCGGTTGTCACCGGCGATCCGCAACAGGCAGCAGAAGCGCGCGAACGTGCGGCCCAGGTGATAGCACGTGCGCAGAACATCTCTTTGGAGGATGCTCGCACGCAAGTTCAGCAATACACTCAGCAGTATCGGCACGCGGTAGACAAGGCTAAGCAGCAAGGGACGCAAGCCGCCGATGCGGCGGCTAAGACGGTGTCGCGCGCCGCACTGCTTGGCGCCATCAGCCTCCTCCTTGGCGGCTTGGCCGGGTGGTTCGGCGGGCGCATGGGTGCGGGCGAGCCGACCTTCACGGCTGGACGCAGAACAACACGATAACCTGTGGCCATCGTCGCGGAAAAGGTTCTGGAGCTTATCGCAGGCAACCCGGTACTCATCGGGTACCTGGCTTATATCGTCGGTTTACTGATCGCGATCGCGGTCGTGAACGCCACTGAAACTCGCACGGGCGGTCAGCGGCGGAATTCCAGCACCCGATATCGCTGGGGTTGCCGGGGAATAACTCATTCCGAAATTACAACTTCGATTCCCGAGGGACAGTCGCGATGAATTCGGTGCCGGGATTGAGACGACGCACCTGGATAGCAGCATTCAACTGCTTCGAAAGTGCGCGAACGATCCGCATCCCGAGCCCTAGAGTGGAGTGCGGTTCGAAATCAGCCGGCAGCCCCCGACCCTCGTCACGCACCGAAAGTTCAATTGTGTCATCGGTGGCACGCGCGACGCGAACCCAGATGTTTCCGCCTTGATCAACCGGATATGCGTATTTTGCCGCATTGGTTATGAACTCATTGGCCATGAGGGCAACCGGGACTGCCCGATCGGTCATGACGTTGATACCAGGCTCGACCGCGACCTCGATATGGCACAGCGGCGTGGCTTCGTTCAGATCCTGACAAATGTCCCTGACGTAGACGCCGAGATCAAGCCGGTCCGTCGCGTCGCCTTGATGGATGCGTTCGTGCGCCTTTGCGACCGCCGAGACCCGAGAGGCGGCTTTTTCGAGGTGCTGGGTTAACGCTGGATCGTTTACTTCATTGGCCTGGAGCTTAAGCATACTTGCCACGATAGCGAGACTGTTTTTGACTCGATGCGTGATCTCCTTGAGCAGCACCTGGTGGCGCTCAAGCGCGGACTTGAGGCTTCGTTCGTGGCGCTCGCGCTCAATGGCCATTCCCAAGAGGTTGGCTACGCCCTGGAGGAAGGCAAGGTCGTGGGTGCTGAACTCGTGCTCGGACCGGCTGTCGACCTCCAGCACGCCGAACGGCTTGCCCTCTCCCTGCAGGATGACATTCATGGCGCGGTGAATGCCATACTGTACAAGTAGCTCTGGGGTTCGGAATCGCTCCTCGTTCTCAAGATGATTGGAGATGACCGGCTGGCCTGTGCGAAGGGCGAAGCCAGCAGGCGATGCAAGGTCATCCCCGATGCTCACCACGCCAACGATGGCCGGCTCCCAGCCCACACCGGCGCGGACCAAAAAGCACCTCTCTGTCGGATTGTGCTCAAGAACCTTGCAAAACTCGGCCTGCATTCCCTCGGCTGTCAGGCGCACAGTGTAGTCCAACAACTGACTGAAACTCGCGCCCTGAAGCGCCGACACCCCGAGGTCTGCAAGTATCTCTTGCTGCCGGATTCGCCGCTTCAGGGCCGGTGACAAAGCAGGTGATTCAATTTCATTAGGCTTTTGTTCGACAAGAGGCGTCGCGTTCCTTGTCGATGGTTCGTTCGAGTTCGGTCGTTTTGTTGTAGCTGACATGCCTAGCGCCGAGGTGCAGAGAGCCGAATATGCAATTGCGAAATAGGGTTGACCCATATCGAGCCAACTGGGCCAAAATGCCGCCCCCACAAACAATCAGCTAAGCCGATCTGAATTGGGCGCTACGAACTGCATCAACATCAACACCTTATCCAGCCTCATCGCGCAAGCCTACCGCCGCGCCGAAGCCGCTGCTTCACTCTGCGGCCTCTAACAACGACGCGTCCCCGAACAGCTGCCATTTCTCGACCAACGCCCCGCGGTGCACCGAGGCGAACTGCCGTAGCCGCATCGCGTCGTAATCCCCGAATGCCACAAGCACAGGCGGCGCACCGCTGTTGGCCCGCTCGCCGGAGCGGGTCGTGCACGGTGTACCGTCAGACTTCGCAAAGATCAGCCGCTTCGCCATGAAGAGGATGGCGGTCGAGCGCTGCCAGCATATCCGGAACCACTCGGTCTCGGTCCGAGCATGCAATAACGCGGTGCCGCGGCCGTGCTCGGCAAGCCGGCCAATCCATTTCCCGACCCGATAGCGATCGAACGGCGGGTTGAGCCACGTGCGCCCCGCCCACGCCTGGCGAAGGCCATCGTCGGCCTCGGATAGATTGACCTCGGCGCAATCCCACGGCCGTGGATCTGCGGCACATGGATCAAGATCGAATGGCCCAAGCGCGTCAATGATCCATCGCGGGGTCAAATGGACCTGCGATCGGCCTACAACTCTTTGGTGGGAGCCGAGGGTCACTGAAAGTCGTCCAGGCTATCGCCGAGCGGTCCCAAGGCTGGCCTCCGATCGATCAAATCAATCTCTTCGCAGGGCTCGCCTGCCCCATTCTCCCAGCCGAGGGGCTGTGAAAACGGCACAACGGCACAATCGCTGTGCCCGTTGAGTTTCTTCGATTTTTGAAACGGCACACGGTTTTCGGCTGTGCCGTTTTGAGAATCGCATAAGTCGTTGCGGCTGTACGTTTGTGCCGTTGTGCCGTTTTGAGAGGGGGTATACCGAGCGAAGGCATCCTCGAAGGCCTTCATGTGGTATCCCCTAGCAGCCTTGCTATCGATCCGGATCGTTTGCGAGATGATCTCGAAGGAAGAAAGGAGTCGTCCTAGCTGCGCCTTGGACAATGGCTTCCCGTTCTTCCATTCGACCCAAGGTCGGTCCTCTAAGCTGGTCAAATACTCGACCAGCGTCTCGGGGAAGAACCTGTCCGTCTGCTTCGCCGCGAAGGCGGCCTTGATGTCGGTCAGCAATTGCACCTTGACGGACTGTTCTGCCCGCGCCGCGACAGCCGCGGTCGCAATCTCGCGCATGCGCTTCGGCCATTCCCCGCCTGCCACATCCGCAATGGCCAAAAGCGGGCGCCAATTGTCCGCAACACGGTTTTGGAGCTCGCCCACGTCCGGGTCAGCGTCACGGAGGGCATCATCGTTATCGGCAGCCCAGCGCATCGCCTTGCGAACCAGGACACGGAGGTGCTCGGTCCGATCGCTACGGAATGATTCCACCCGTTCGCTGGCTTTACGGCGACGCATCTTGCAGCTGATCGAACGATCCTCGATCGTATCCGGCAGCTTCCCGATTGCCGCGATCGCGGCGGGCGCCCACGTGGAGAAGGTCCGTGGCTCATGGTCGTCACCGACACAGCGGAGCACGGAGCCGCCCTTGCGGTGCCCGGTATTGAGGATGCCGCGGAGTTCATCGTTCTCCGGAAGGAACGTCTCCGCCTCATCCATCAACAAAGTGGGCTTCATCGTCTCGACGACGCGGAAGATTGCCCCCACGGTAGCGTTGGATGTCGGCAGAGGACGGGCGACCAAGCACCCCAGCACATCGAGCAGAGTCGTTTTGCCGCATCCTTTCTCGGGTGACGTGATGGCGAGCCGCGGCGAGATCATGAATGCGTCGTAGCAGTAAGTATGGAGCGCCCACACGGAGACGGTTTCAGCCGTCCCGTCGGGCAACGCGACATGACGGCGGATGGCGGCTGTGATGTCCGAAAGCAGCTTGGCGCCATTGACAGCATCGGACCAGGGATCAGGCTTTGGGACCTCGAATGCTCGCCCTTGGCCCCCATCGCTGCTGCTTTCGGCCCGCCTTGCCTTTACGATACCATCTAGGGCGCTCACCCGGACGCCAAGACGCGCTGCCGCTGCTTCTCGATCACGTTCGTATTCGAGGGATGGGAGACGAGCGAGACGCGCTATCTCTGCGGACGACTCCGTAGCTTCATCGCCGTGCGGTCGATCGGACCCGTTGCCATGACCGTTGGCCTCCTTGGGCGCCGAGCCGTGTCCGTTGGGCTGGAGATTGGCCAGCTCGTTGAATTCGCGCTCAAAGACCTCAAAGGGATCATGCGCCATGACGTTTTCCAAACGGGTCTCGATTGAGCAAGCCCCACCTGATGACGTGACGAAGATCCTCATCGGCGTGACGGCCAAGATCAGCCCCAATCCCCGCCTTAATGGCGAGCTGCATGAAGGCCGCGCCCACGACATCGGCCGGGCCGAGCTTCCGGGCAGCAGCCACACCGGCCCAGAGCCCACGCACTCGGTCTGGGAGCGGACGTGATCGATCCAGGTGTGGCCGCACGCACTCGATCGCTCGATCCAACGCGGGCGCATTCAGCTCAACTATCGGGGCCGGTTTCTTCGGCGGCACATAAGCGCGGCGGCCTCGTGATGCCGAAGCAAGCTCGGCGCCCTGAGCCAAAACGGCTTGCACAACGTCGGGCTTGATGAGATGGACCCTGATGGCCTCAGTACGCAGCTTCTCAAGCGCTTGACTGTCGATGCTGCCGATCGCCTCTGCGCCGTCCCGGAGCGCCAACAACCGAGCGTATTCGTTATCGGCGCGACGCATCTCCTCCAGGACTTTGACGATCGCACCGGACGCGTTCCGCCCTTGAGGGTGGACTCGGTCAGCGCGTCCGCGATCGGCTAGGCCAGCGTCCATCAGGCCGCCTCCTCGCTGCCGAGCGCGGGCTTCCCGAGCAGCTTTAGCCGCGCCAGCGTCGGCCGCACGCGCGGGCTGCTCTCGGGCAGCGCCTGGTGCTCGCGAGCGAGGTGCGCGCGGAACGTACCCCACATTTCGGGCGAGACGCGGCGGCGAGGCTTGCTAGCGGCGGCTTGCACCGGGCGGCGGCGCTCGGCGAAGTGGAGAAAGGCGGGGATCTCGACTGGCTCAACTTCGCCGTTGACCGTGGAGGCGTCATCACTATAACTGGTCACGTCAGAAGTACTCCTTGTGACCCCGTGCTTGCCACGCGGGGATTGGACGGTGGGGGCGCCGGGACTCCAACCCGGAACCTTGGGGTTACGAAACCCCCGCTCTCTGCATTGAGCTACGCCCCCAAAGACAAAGAGCCGCCCGTTCGCACCGGGCGGTTTTGTCGTTTAGGCGGCGGTGGCTGCGTCGACGGTCGCCTTGACGCGCTTCTCGGTAACGGCGCCGCTCAATAGGGATTTCAGGGATTCGTAAATGACCAGCCGGCGGTTATCGACCTTGACGGTCTCCAGCCTGCCGTCATTGATCAGCTCGTAAATCTTCGTGAGTCCGAGGCCGCTGATGCGCAGCGCTTCCTTGACGGTGACAGTGATAGGTTCCTGTGACACGGCCACATTCCTCTCGCTTCGCGTTACTTCGTGTGAGTGCGTGCGAGAAGTTAATTAATCGCAGTTATTCGATGGCATAAGGACAGAAGTTTTCAGCTAAAAACTATCCCTCTCAAGGGTGGCTCCTCACTGATGAAAACAACTTTCTGTGGGGGTAGATTTCAGCCGCTAAAACCTACCCCTCAGTTTTATCGCGCCGACGACGCAATTCCTTGAGATACGCGACCATGGCGGCCTTGCTTGTGCTGCCGCGAGGCCCAAAACGCCTGTCAACAGGAATACCCTTTTTTGCAGCCGTCTTGTTTGCCGCAACGAGGCGGCTGGCCGTACCTTTGACGTTGCCTTGAAAGAAGTCGAGCAGGATAAGCAGCTCATGTTTCTTGTCGTCAGCTTTCTCCGCAGCCGTGTTCTTCCGAAGCAAGAAGCGCCGGGCCAAATGCAAGAACTTTTCCGCCTCTGGATAGCCAATCGCTTTGATTATCCAGAAAAAGAATAAGGGTGCGCAGACGTTGCGCTCCTCGCACGAGAGGGCGCTGAGTGCCTGGGCCGCGGCAGCCGCCTTGTCGAGCGCGTCGTCGAAAGTTGCGTTGGGCACTATCTTCCATGCTGGCGATTCAAGTATGGCTCTCAGGTCGTCGTACGCATCTAGGACGGAGTCGGCCGAATCGGCTTCTGTGCCCATGTCTCAGGCCCTCGCCTGCATCGGCACGACTTCGCCAGCAGCTAACGGCGCCGCGCAATGCCGCGCCCACTCGTTCATGAGCCGGCGGCGCTTCTGGATTTGCTCACCGCGCTGATAGGCGAGTTCCAGTGCATCGGTCTGGGCGTGCGACAGACACACCTCGATCAGTTCACGCGGGTATGCAGTGCATTCGGTTGCCCACGTCTTGAATGTAGCCCTGAAGCCATGAGCGGTTTCACTGCGGCCCAGGAGCCGCAGCAGCTTACGCATGCAGTCCGTGGGCAATCGGTCCGTGCGGCAGTCGCGTGACAGGTCCGCATGGTGACGCCCGACCCGACGGGCGAAGACATACTCCCCGGCTTGCGGGGGAAGACACGCAATGGCGGCGTCGGAGAGCACGACGCGGTGCGGGCGGCCGCCTTTCATGCGATTGCCCGGAACGGTCCAGGTCTTGCCAGCGAGATCGATCTCGGACCACTTGGCTCCGAGCACTTCAGCGGTGCGGCCGGCGGTGAGAATGAGGAACTCCAGGGCGCGGGCATCAGCGCTGTCAAGGCTGCGAAGCTCAGCAACGAAGTCGGCGATCGCGGTGTAGGGCATGGCGTCGAGGTGCTTCACGTCGCGAGTCTTGTTACGCGCCGGGAGCAGGTTTTCGAGGTGGCTCTTCCATTGGGCCGGATTGTCGCCGGTCCGGAGGCAGGACACCTTGGCGAACCCCAGCACGCTCTCGATACGGCCGCGAAGCCGGGATGCGGTTTCGGGGATAGCGGTCCACAGGTCGGTTCCGTCCTGCGTTTTCTGGCGCAGCACCTTCATGACAAGCGCGGTGTCGATCGCGCCGACCGGCAACTTTCCGATGACGGGGGAGGCATAAACGGCGAGGGTGTTGCCCCATTCGTAAGCGTGCTTGGCGCTCCAGGATTTCGAGTGGGACGCGATGTAGTCGGCGACGCATTGATCGAATGTCACGAGCTTGGCTTGCGCCGCCTGTACGGAGACTGCCTGTGCGCGCTTCTCGTGGAGGGGGTCTTCTGCCTTGCACCCGCAGCTTGCGCGCATCGGCGGCCAGCTCCCGGGCTGTGGCGAGGCTGATGGCGGGGTAGCTGCCGAGCCCCATCACGCGCTGCTGGCCGGCGACCATGTACCGGAAAATCCAGGACGAGCCATTGGGCGGAATGACGGAGAGGTAGAGGCCGCCGCCGTCCGGCAACATGACGCGCTCGGTCGGAAGCTTGCGAAGTCTGATGGCGCTAAGGCGATGAATGGCGCGGCCCATGAAATCCTCCCGTACGACTGTACGTACGACGTGTGGGCCGATGGAGGGCGAATGTCAACGAAGATGTACGAAGGGGTGCGGCGACAGGATATGCCTGCCCCGTCGGTGTTTCCTGGGTTGTTTGCGGTGGCTGGCGAAGGGGTATGAAACTACGGTTTTACCGATAGCCGTTCCGCTGCCCGGGGGGCGAAATAGGTCAGGATCCCGTCGGCGCCGGCGCGCTTGAATGCGGTCAGGCTCTCCATCATCGCCTTGTCGCCGTCGAGCCATCCGTTCCCGGCGGCGGCCATGATCATCGCGTACTCGCCGGAGACCTGATACGCAAAGGTCGGAACCGCAAAGGTGTCCTTCACCTGCCGCAGGACATCGAGATACGGCATGCCGGGTTTGACCATGACGAGGTCGGCGCCTTCGGCGAGATCCATCTCGACCTCGCGCAGCGCTTCATCCGCATTGGCCGGGTCCATCTGGTAGGTTCGCTTGTCGCCGACCAGCGTTGCGGACGAGCCGACCGCGTCGCGAAACGGCCCGTAGAACGCTGACGCGTATTTCGCCGCATAAGCCATGATGAGCACATCGGTGCGGCCGGCAGCGTCGAGCGCGCGGCGGATCGCGCCGACCCGCCCGTCCATCATGTCTGACGGCGCAATGATGTCGCAGCCGGCCTCCGCTTCGACCAGCGCCTGCTTGACCAGCACCTCGACGGTCTCGTCGTTGAGGATTT
>WNFT01037362.1_pt1 | contig 14984 bp, 14 predicted proteins | sample 5400191 | NCBI WGS metagenome assembly WNFT01 (sample SAMN13153359, study PRJNA577476) | soil metagenome | isolation source: 80 cm saprolite under Madrone tree | place: USA:California | collected 2016-06-14 | reverse complement strand
TCATCAACAGGAGCGCCTGATGGCCGATCCGATTTCCGCAGTTGCTATCGGTAGTATGGCCGCTACGGCCGCAGGCGCTGCTATTTCTGGTATTGGCTCCCTGACATCCGGCAAGGCCAACGCAGCGGCCTACCGCTACAAAGCCGGTGTGGCCCTGCTGAACAAACAGATCAACGAACAAAACGCCTCTTGGGCTACGCAAGCCGGAGGGGCCAAGGCTCAAGTCGAAGGGCTGAAGTCCCGCGAAGCCATTGCCTCCACGAAGGTCATCCAGTCCGCCTCTGGTTTCGATGTCAACTCCGGGTCGAATGAAAGGGTCCGTGAGACCCAGACCGATGTGGCCCAATATGATCAAAACGTCATCAGCTGGGATGCCGCCAAGACTGCTTGGGGCTACGAGACCAAAGCCACCACGGATGTAGCCGAAGCCAACCTCGATCAAATGGCCGCAAGGACATCTGAAGAAGCCGGTGAACTGGGAATGTGGGGCTCTTTCATCTCCGGAGCCGGGAACGTAGCAGGCAAATGGATGCAGGGTAAATCAGCAGGAGCGTTTGGCTAATGGCACCGCAGGTCCCTGGACTAGTCCCTGATCAAACCCCTTCGATGGGCGGTACGCCTGACATAGCGTTGGGGGTGCCGGTCGATGCTTTTGGTGGTGCCGTAGGCCATGCCCTCTCCGGCCTAGGCCACGACATCGAAGGTGCCTCAGACAAGATCTGGGCCCAAGCGATGAACATGCAGAACCTCCAGAACGAAACGGAGGCCAAGTCCGCCGATGCCGATTACATGATGAAAGCGGGGATGCTCCATGCACAGTTCAACGCGAAGGAAGGGAACAACGCTTCGCCAGAGGCTTTGCAGGCACATATCCAAGAACTGCAAGATCTCCGGGTAAAGACCCGTGGAGGTCTGTCCAACCCTATGGCCCAGAAGCTCTTCGATGGCTCCTCCCTTTCGTTTATGGGCCGAACTATATTCAACGCCGCAGGTCACGCCGCGCAGCAAACCAAGGTTGCCGCAAATAAGGCTAGTGATGCACGTATTGCCGCTACACAAGATGCCATCTCTGCTTCCCCTACTGACGACGTGACCTTCCAGCGTGGCGTTCGGGCAATCCAATCTGAAGTAGAAGCAAAAGGTCGTAGTGGTGGTATTCCATCAGAAGCTGTACAGGAAGGATCTCGCCAAGTCATCTCTGAGACCTTAGCAAAGCGCACCGCCTCTCTGGCCCGTACCGATGCTATCGGGGCGCAGAAGATGTATGAGCAATCGACTGCGTCCAAGGCATTGCTTCCAATGGATGCGCTTAAAGTTCAGGCCACCATCCAAACTCAATATCGTCAACAAGGCTCCCGCATCATTGCGGATCAAGTCCTTGGAAAGCTCCGGGACGGAGATGATGAAGGGGACAAATCGCTTAACGACTACATCTCCGAGGGCATGTCTAAAGTCACCGAAGGAGACCTTGATAAGAACGATCCCTTGTTCAAAGACTTCGTCCGCGAACGAATCACTGCTGATTACAATCGACACAAATCCGTCGTCCGTGATGGGCAGCAAAACGCTGAGCAGACCGTCGCCTCAGCGATGATGACCGGGAACAAAGAAGGCATCCTTCCCAAGTCCGTAGACGAACTAAAGCTAATAGACCCCAAGGTCAGCGATGCTTGGGATGCTATGAAACCTACCACCCAGAAGAAGTACATGCAGGCCCTAGCCAAGAACGCAGGGGGCGAACGCGTGGCATGGACCGACGACTCCCTTCGTAACTATCAGCAGATGAAAGGCCAAGCGCATGATGATCCAGTTTCGTTCTTGGCCCGGGACGTGGTCGGGGAGAACATCCCTACTTCGGGAAAGCGAGAGCTTATCAATCTCCAACAGCGCTTACGCAGTCAGTCTGAAAGTGATCCTCGTGTCGCAAGGGCTATATCAATCCTCACACCCGATCTCCGTGCGGCGGGGATTGATCGAACATCTGATAAAGACGGTTACTACCAATTCGTTGGCGGCCTCCAGGATCAACTCGATCAGTTCCAAAAGGATAACAAGAAAGTACCAAAGCCTGAAGAGGTCAGAAAGATCGGGGCTCAGCTGATGCAGGAGCAGGCGACTGGGCGTAGGGGTTGGTTGTACTTTACAGATGAAACAACCCCGACCTATCAGCTACCCGTTCCAGATGAAGAGATGACCCGGCTCCGTAATGACCCAGACTGGGCCGCACAGGGCGTGAAGCCCACCGACAAAATGCTTGAACGGGTCTATCGGGCCCAGAAGTTTAGAGAACTCTACGGTGGCTCTGCCAAGTCCGACAAGGGCAAACCCGGGGTAACATTCCCACCCAACGCACCGAAGTCAGAATGAGTGAAGTCAGCGATTATCTTGAAGCCTCTGGGGCTATGGCCAAGACCGCTAATGTAGCGGCGCTGGATGATGATCCTGAACAGGCAGCACGATCGTTAGAACTTGAGGAAGCCTCGGGGGTTCCGGCCACAGCTATCTTCGGCGACGTCGATACCTTCGAGCGGCAGCACAAAGCCGCTATTGGTACATCCATCATCGCCGACAACGTTCACATAGCTGACTACCTCAACTCTCATCCAATGGCCCCACGGCTATCCCACGATGACCTTGGTCAACTCGATACAGCTTCGCAGGCAATCACCAATACCGGAGGGGAGAGTCGCCTAGCAAAGTGGCTCAAGGACGACTCCATCTCTCAATCCTTCCAGAGAGGCTTCGGCGACCAACCCATCGACACCCGAAGGTTCTATCAAGGCTTTGTGTCCCAGCATGACATCGACTGGGCCCTACATACCACCCGACTCCAAGCAGCTACCGCTGGGGCTGTTTCGCAAGTAGTGGGCCTAGGTGAAATTGGCATGGAGGGCCTCTCTCGTGTAACTGGGGGCCTACTTCGTATGGGCTTCGATGGGATGTCCGCGATCTTCGGGGAAAGCGCTGCCCGGGACCTCACAGCGATGGCCGAGATGGCCATGATGCGAGGGGACATTGGCGTCAAGGCCGGAGGGGGTGGTGCTGAAGGTCCTATGAAGGTTGGTCAGGCGGCTACTAAAGTATTCAGAAACCTCCAGAGTGCTCTTAAGATCGCCGATCATTTTCCCGAAAAGGAACCCCCTCCGGGTGTCCACCCCCTCATCGACACCGCCAAAGCAGAACAGGCCAAGAGCGATGCAAAAGCCCTCAAAGACGCCCTTTCAGAATCCGTCAAATCCGCCACCCGAGACCGTAGTCCTGACTATTACTCCAACTTCGTTAGACAGCATGTGGGTGATAGAGAAATTGGGATTGACGCCGAAGCAGTGCGGGCGCTTTACGGCGATAAGATCCCCGAGGTTGGCGATAATATCCTTGGCTGGGTTCCTGATCTTGCAGGGAAGCTGGCAGCTGCTGAAGGCATTGGCGGTGATATCCGTGTGCCTCTGGCTGATTATCTCGCTAGGGTAGATCCGGATGTTGCGAAGGAGTTGCATGATCATCTGAGGTTGAGGGATGGAGGGCTTACCTTAGATGAATTGAAGATTGGAAAGGAAAGAGCAGAAGAGCCAAAAGCCCTCTCGACTGGAGAAGAGCCAACGGCGATTTCTGCCGTGCCTGATAGTGTATTCTCTGCCTTCCCCGACATGCAGGAAGCTGAAGGTGGAGGGCTTCCACTTAACTACTTCACAGATGTTGAGCGTAAGGCTCTCACTGATGCGGGGTTGGTGAAGACGTTCAAGACCGATTCTGGTGAGGAGTATCAAGGTGTCAGTTCACAGACCTTATGGGCTGAGCGTAACGTGCGCAAGGCTGCTTCCAAGGCCGCACGAGATGCCCGCAAGGCTGTGGGGTATGGACAGAAGGAAGTCATCGCCGATCCGCTCCAACTCGTTCGCGGGTCTGGGGGGCTTGAGCCCCAATTCTCCCTTGGGGACCGGAAGGTTAAGCTCGAACGTATGGGAGCAGAGAAGGCTGAGTTTGAGCCCGGTGCCGACTTCCATGTCTTCCACCTTTTGGATGAAACTGGGAAGAAAATCGGCTATCTCAATTTAAGCGAAGCCAAGGGCGGAAAGCAAATCTATGTTGAGAACATCCAAGCCGGTGGCACGGCAAAGATGTATGACCCAAACTTCCTAGGGCCCGCTATCATTCGAGACCTACGTCGTCAGATCAAAGCTGAGTTTTCTCCCAAGAGGCTGAAGGCTGGGGCCATGTGGACGCCGGTCCCACCTTGCGGGAACTCTTCGCGGAGATCGGCGGCCAGACCATCGACACTTCCCATTTCGAAATGCACTACAGCCCAGAGCTTGAACCATACAAGGTCAGGCTCGATGCGGCCATCCGCAAAGAGCTTGCACGGATTGCGCCAAAACTAACGAAGGTATTCACCCCGGAGCAGATCAGTCTTCCTGGTGGCGAAGCTGGGCGTATCCGTGGCTTTGCCCAACAGTTCCGTGAGCAAGATCCTTGGGTTGCTGTGGCTTTGGACAACCCTAATGCCATGGGCGTGACCCGGCATGAGGCCGTGCACTATTTGCGACAGCAAGGGTTCTTTAGTGTAGGGGAATGGTCTACACTTGAGCGTGCCTCACGACAAAACGATTGGAGGGGCATCACCAACATTGAAAGGCGCTATAAGGATCTTCATGAAGAAGGGAAGACTGAAGAGTCCATAGCCGATGCCTACATGCGATGGAAGGATGCCAAGGACAAGGATCTATATCCCCCAGGCATCGCGAGGATCTTCCAAAGGCTCGAGGAGTTCTTCAACGACCTACGGACCCGAGTGAAGGAAATCACCGGGAAGGACCTCTCGTGGGATGAGATCTTCCAGAAGGTCGATACCGGAGAGGTTGGTGGCAGGGAGGGCAATGCGCCGTTGAAGGAAGGGGCGTTCCGGCCTCAGGCCATGGTTGAGGATGAGTTTAGTAATGTTAATGTAAATGATCTTCAAAATGCACGATTGAATAAGAGACTGGCTCAAGGCGAAAAGGAACGTGGTGCGTTTGAGCAAGGGGTTAAGGAAGAATTATTTGCTTCTAGGAAATTCAAGCCTGGAGAAGGTGTGGAGCTTATTAGACCTGCGGATAGTTTTACGCCCCAAGCCATGGACGAACCCATCGAAGGGATCTTCGAAAAGGCCAAGGCCATGGGGGTCACTCAAGCCCACATGGATCGGATGCTCAATCTCATAGCGAAGCGCAACCAAGAAGACCTCGTCAAAGCCACCGTCCGTGCCGAGAAGCAGCAGAAGCGTTCTCAGACTGCGGAGTGGAAACAGCGCCGCACTGATCTGAGGGACGAAGTCCGGGAACAGCTAGCTTCGCGACCGGACCTCGCAACTGATGAACTCTTTGCCAAGGGAGGCATAAAGCTCCACCCTGACTTCCTAGATGAGGATCAAAAGGCCTCGTTACCGAAGGACTACATCCAAAAGAAAAACGGAGTTAACCCAGATGACCTCGCCCCGTACTTTGGCTATACGAGTGGCGACGCTTTGGTTGAGCGCCTTGGAATGCTCACTACCGATCGGCGAAGTGCTGGTATGTCTCAGCGTGATTATTTCAATCGACTTGTTGATGTTGAAACAGATCGAAGACTTAACGCGGAGTTTGGGGATCTCGGACAGAGCATAATGGATGCGGCAAAGGACCAAGCTCTGAGCGAAACCCAACTCGATCTGATCCATGAAGAGACCCTGGCCTATGCCCTTGCGGCTGGGCAGGAACCAAAGTTCACCAAGGAACAAGTCCGGGAGATGGTGAAGGGGCAATTCGATCTCACCCCTGTAGGGCAGATCTCCTCCGATCGCATCATCCAAACCGCAGGGAAGCTCGGCCGTAAGATTGAAGAGGCCTCCAGCAAAGGTGACTGGGCCGAGGCCTATCGCATTTCCCAACAGCGGCAGTATGCCACCATCGCCGCCAAGATGGCCCGGGACTACGAGCGCCAGCAGGGCCAACTAGACCGCACTGCGAAGACCTTCCGCAATAGGGAGGTAGGGAGTGTTGAACAGCCTTACACTAATTGGGTCCATGATCTCTTGGCCCGGGCAGGTTTTGGTAAAGCCAAGTTCCTTCAAGGGGATCTTGTGGAACGTATTGGTCGTCAGCCTCAGGATAATCTGAAGGACTTCGTTGCAGCCAAAGAAGCTGAATGGATGGGACAACGGACCCTTCCAATTGCCGACACCTTCACCGATCCCGCCTTCCAAACCAAGCTCAAAGACCTCCCTTATGCCGACTTCAAGGAGTTCAAGAACGCTATCGACCTACTCGTAAAGGCTGGTCGTGACGAAAAGAAGATCTACAGCGAAGGTGGTGCTGCCGATAGGGCCCAAACCATCGCCGAGATGCGTACTAAACTAAAGACCTTTCCCCAACAGTTGCTTCCTGATGAGCGGAACTGGCTACAAGAAAAGGCGCAGCAACCGAAGAAGTTCATTGCTGGGTTGACCGCTATCCCAACCATACTCCGTCGTTGGGAGCGTTATGACCCTCGTGGGATCTTCAGTCGTTATATCACCTACCCAATGCGCGAAGCAGATAACACTCATAGTAGTCTTCAACGAGAAGTATCCAGGTCCTTGAAAGAAGTAGGCCCGATCAAAGACTCCGAGAAGCTAGTGGATTCTCCCTTCAACGACCCCAAGACCCGTACTGAGGAGAACCCAGACGGCCTTCCATGGAACGGCTTCATGCGGAAGCATGTCCTTGGAATGCTGGCTCATGCTGGCAACAAGAGCAACTGGCGGGTGCTAGCACAGGGCTATGGTGCGGACCCCGTAGCGCTGATGAAATGGTTAGAGGCCCATACCACTCCGGAAGACTGGGCTCAGGCACAGAAGCGAGGAGACTTGATCTTCGGCCGGTTGATCAAGAAATCCGACGGAGTCTATGAACGAACCGAAGGGGTACCAGTGGAGAAGATCCCCCTTGAACCCATTACCAACGTGCATGGGACAGTGTTGGACAAATACGGCAAATCCTACGCCACTACCGCTAATGGCTACACCAAGAAACGCTCAGGGGCGGTGTATCCCCTCGACCTCGACATCACCGCGATGAACGGCACGATTAACCAGATGATCCAAGACATTGCCTATCGGGAACCACTGCTGGAGATCCAAAAGATCTTCAAGAACGAAGCGTTTCGGAATGAGATTGATAACCACTACGGGGTTCACTACAAAGACCTGCTGGATCCTTGGCTCCAACGTATGGCCGGTCAGGCTTCTATCCCCAGTGCTACTTGGAAATGGGCAGGAGAATGGAGTGAATACCTGCGCCAGAATGTGATCTCTACATACATCGGGGGTAACATCTACACCGCCCTCAAACATGGGCCTACAGCGTTGGTGATGTCCTCACGAGTGGTTGGGGCTCGAGAGTTCTTGCCTCAGTTTGGGAAGCAATTGGTCGAGCGCTTGGCCGGTGATCCTCTCCGCAAAGCATTAGAGGTCGTAGGAGCAGACAACTACGCCGAGGCCGTTAAGGGCCTATACGCCCAAAGCCCAGAGCTTGGGCTATCCATGTCCGAATTTGCAATGAAACACAGCGAAGCCCTCCAGCGCCGGGAGCGGCATTGGCAGGATACCATCGCTGGGGAGACCAAGGAGCTAAAGGGCGAAAGTACCCTTCGGGAGAAAATCATCCAGAAGGGCTCATGGCTAGTGGCTCAATCGGACATGCTCTCAGCGAAGCCTACATGGATCGCGGAGTTCAACAAGCGTCAAAGGGAAGGCCTGAGTTTTGGGGAATCCGTGAACCTCGCCGATGATGCTGTCACCCGAGCCCACGGCACTACCGGTCGGGCTGACATACCGGAACTAGTCGCAGGTGGTGGTCCTGCCCACGGCTGGCTCACCTCAGTCTATGGCTTCATGGGTACCCGGATGCAACGCATGATTGAGATCGGGCATCAGCTGAATGATATCCATCAACTTGGGAAGGAAGCCGAACTGAAGGCTGCCGCTACCCGTGTTCCAAAATTGCTGGGAGACCTTATGACCTTTGCCGTGTGGCCCATCATGGTGGAAGAAGCCGTGGTAGGGCTTGGTACAGAAGATCACCGTACTGGCCTACAGCGTTTGGGAAGTGGCCTCACCTTAGGGATGTCCAGTTCGGTGCTTTATCTTCGGGACTTCATTCATGGCCTTACCTCCGGTCACGAACCCGGAGTAGGGTTGTTGTCCTCCGCTGGGCATGACGCCGCTACAGCCGTAAAGGACTTGCTCAAGGGCAAGGAAGCCTTTAGCAAACAACATGCAGGTAAGACCGTTGCGGATATCCTGACGTTGCTGGGTGAAGCCAAAGGCGTCTCCCCGAAGGTAGTCGCTAACGCCACTCGCTTTGGCATCGACCTTGTGAACAAACAAACCCATCCCCGCGGAGCCGGGGAAGTCTTCCGTGGTGTCACCCGGGGTACCACCAAACTGAGGGTAGAGAAATGATAGAGAACTTCAGAGCTTCGCTAGAGGCCCTTCTTCACAGCGAAGGCGGTAACGATGACGACCCACAAGACCACGGCGGCCGTACGTCCCGGGGGGTGACCCAACGGGAGTATGACGCCTGGCGGGTGGAGCAGCATTTGGGACGCCTCGACGTGTGGCAGGCGCCACAGGAGGACATCGAGGCCATCTACCACATGGAGTATTGGAACCCATGGTGTGACCTGATCCCGCTCGGGACTGATTACATGTTCTTCGATATGTGCGTGAACTCAGGCCCACATGAGGCCATCGTGTTGGGCCAACGAGCCCTTGGGGTAACCGCGGATGGCCGGATTGGTCCTCTCACCCGTCAAGCCATTCGCCTTGCTGACCCGCAATCTCTCCTTTCCCGTTACACTCAGGCGAAGGAACAGTTCTACCGAGGCCTGCACCAGCCTAAGTTCATCAAAGGCTGGCTCAACCGCAACAAGGAAGTCTATGGCACCGCACTCGTGATGTTGAAAGGAACAAAATGAACTACATCCCAACCCAAGACCAAGTCATGGGACAGCTGCGGATTATCATCCCTGCGCTTGGCACAATCGCTACGGCCTATGGGCTCACTTCGGCCCAGGCCAACAGCTACACTCAAATGGCCCTAACGCTAGTGGGCCCTCTCTCATACGTGGTCGTCGCGATTTGGTCCTTGATCGCCAACTCTCGCGCTTCGATCATGGCAGCCGCTGCAAAACCTGTGGATGCCAATACCCCACCACCGAAGATCATCCTTCCACCACAAGAGGCCGAGCTTGCAGCGAAGCTTCCTGAGAATGTAACTACAACCGTGAAAGGAACGTGAAGATGAAGAAGGCATTATTTGTTTTGGCCTTGAGCCTGTCCCTCGCGGGGTGCACCCAACTCTCGGCCGTTACGCAGGGAATCTCCCTGGCCACAAAGACAGTTACCAACCCGGTAACCCAAGATGAACTCTATGCTATAGAGGCCAGCATCCGCATTGCAGTCACCGGGCTACAGGCCTATAAGAATGCCTGTGTCACAGGCTCTGCTGATAAAAACTGTCGGGCTAACATCGCCACTATCCAACCCTACACCCGGCAGATCCCACCCCTCGTCGTTCAGCTGAGGGGCTTCGTGAAGAACAATGATCAAATCAACGCCACTGTCGTCTACAACCAACTCATCTCACTCTACGTCAACCTCAAAAATGCAGCCCTTGCGGTTGGCATTAACGTTGGGAGCTAATCATGGATCCGGTACTCATCTTCTCGCTGATCGAAAAGGGTTTGACCCTTGTCCCCATCTTGATCCAGGCCGGGCAAGAGGTCATCCCCTTGATCAACCGTATCACTCAAATCGCCAAAGGCGGAGCCGCAGGTACTGTTACCCAAGCAGAGCTTGATGCTCTCGAAGCGGATCTTGATGGAGCCTTGGCCACCTTCAACACTCCGATGCCCGACGCATGATTACAAACTTCCTGATCAGCAGCACGATTGTCATGGCCGCATTCGGCCTTCTTGCCTTTGGCCATGACTGGTTCCGAAGATGTGTTAGGTTCTTACTTTAGGGGGCTGTCTCATGGCATGGGAAATAATAGCTAGCATCGGCATGCAGACAGCCCTGTTCCTCTTGGGGGGATATGCAATGGTCTTACGTAATGACTGGAGTACGAAGGATTTGAAGGAGGATCTGAAAGTGATGGAAGGGGACTTGAAGAAGCTCGCACAAGTCATCACCCAGATCGCTGTGCAGGACATACGAATTGATAATCTAACCAGTCTTATGGTCAACCTTCAACATGAGTTGTCAGATCTCCGCCGGGGGGATGGGTGGATTGAACACAAGCGCGAGCAACGCTAGGCCCGGTTCCCATCCAGATCGATATCCGGTACCTCAGCTTTGAAGAACCGCTGCCCGTTGCGGAGGTCCTGTTTCACCACCCTCAACATCCCGCCCATCGTCATGATATGGATCACCCTCTCGATGGAATGTAGCGGCACTCGGTCCTTTGCGAAGTTGATTATCTTCCTCTCGATGACCGGGCCCTTTGACTGAAGGGTCAAGACATAGTGATAAATCTCATCCATAGCCTTCCCATCTGCATTCCCCGCCCCGGCTTTGAATATATCCGGCATGAACGCCTCAGCCTCGGTCATCCAATTCATGGCCCGGTTGAAATCATCTTTGGTGAGCAGAAGCAAATCGGACCGGTCGAGTGCAGAGACCATGGACAGCTTATACAAGTGCACTCTTCGACGGGTACCGTAATGGATAAGCTTTGGGTGAGACACGACGGGAGGCTCACCCAGTTGACGCCAGATGTTGACTGCGTCTCTGTACTCGGTGGTGACTTTGAACTGACCCACCAAGCCACTGATAGATTTAAGATCATGGATAAGATCAGCGCTGAGGGAAGTATCCACTGCTGCGAAATCGTCTCCGACTGTTCTTTCATCTGAGAATACCATTATGAACCGTGAGGTGAACCCCTGCTCCCATGCTATTTCAGGCATGTAATGGAGAAGGTTGGAGGGGGTTGTGCCTACGATTAGGTTGAGTTGAGGGCTTTTGATTTTGATGTTAAGATCGCCGGTACGGCGGGTTTGGCGGTAGGGTTGCGGGTCATAGTATTCAGACATTGTTCCAACGGCTTCTTCGTCGTAGGATTTCATAAAAGCAGAGAGTTCATCCGCGGTTATATACATGGAGTTGTATTCGAATGGCCCGTCGTCGGGCATTATCACACTACGCTTGTTCTTGCTCATCGCATCGATCATAGATGAGGCTGACATTGAAGTCGGGGCCAGATGCGGCTCGTCGGTTTCCATGTAGTACCGCCGGCTGCGTTTCACACATCGGGTCTTGCCGGTCCCTGGGTGCCCATGGTCGAAATCGCCGCCCATTTCCGCCAGATCAACGGCGCTTCCAAAACCTTAGTGCTTTCGATGAAGCAGTCGATCCATGATCGACACTTTCGGCTGGCGTCGCCGTTGGTCATGGGCTTCGTAGTCCCTGAGCCCGTCGACATTCGATTCAGCATCATAGTCCCCCTTGTTCCAGCCTACTTTGCAATCATAGGGAATGGAAAGGGTCCGGCCGTGCTCAAGGGGTATCTCCTCCACCAACATTTCTTGAAGCTGCGGAATGATAACATCTTCATCCTCTTCTTTGTACATGAATGTGAGGGCGTCGTGGTCTTGCATCATTATGAGGCAAGGGCGAAGCCGCCAAATGCGGAGCATGGCACGGTTTACTATGTCGGCAAGACTTCCTTGGGGATTGTAAGCGATACCTTCTCGTTGAGTAGCCGGATCGTTACGCCTTCCAAAGAACCACCTCTTTCTTCCAGTAAGGGTAACAAGGAACCCAACCTTCTGGAGTTCATTGTTGGTCCATCCGTGCCATCGTAAATGACCAGGGAAAGCGTGGAAGTATTTAGGCTGGAATTCGATGACGACTGACTCGGGGAGGTTGGTCTGGAGGGCGAGGGTTGCAGGTTGGCCTTTATAGTTGGAGCCGTGTCCAAGCTTCTTGCACATGAAGCGATAAGAATAATGCCGATAGAATGGCTGTTCAGCGATAGCTTTATCTCTTCGCAAGTCACCCGTCCATCCAAGATTAGGCCAACAGATTCGAGCAACTGCCGTATGGACGTCGCCAGATTCAACGGCATCTAAATATCTCCAATCGTTGAAGAGGTTTCCTTCAATGGCCCCGACACAGTAACTCTCTCCGGCCTTGGCGTCGAACTTGGCGAACTTCCATCCCCAATCGCTGATGAAAACGCTTCTAAGGCTTTCCTCCACGTTCTGTAGATTTCCGCCAGTGCCAAATTCTGAGTAGCTAGAGCTAAAGCGACCAGTGTTTGTTCCACTGATGTTATAGCTGGTCCTGATTCGTCCATCGGGGTCTACTCCGGTTTTGAGAAAATCGATTTTCTTCTGAATCTCACGCATTGTGAGGAGGTGATTTACTATGGGACGGGCCACGAGGAAGAGTTGCATCTTCTCAAGGGCCTTGTGGTCACAGGTAGGGCGGCCTTGCTTGCGGATGGTGGGGATACCGAGGTGCCCGTAGAAGAGCTTTTGCAGATCGGCGTTGGAGCGCCACGAGAAGGAAGGCATCCCGACTCCGTCGAGGACTATCTGCTCAAGTTGTCCCTCAAGCCGATCGATGACATCGTAGTACTCGTCGATAACATCTTGGCGACGGGCTTGATCAACGAGTATGCCTCGTAACTGCATCTCAAGCACAGGACCTTGTAGCGCGCGACTGAACGCATATGTCGGGCCGGTATGATCGTCCAATTGAGGGAGTAGCACCTCCAGAATTTCCGCTGTAATGGCACAATCGAGTCCATTGTAAACATCCTCTCGCTCTTGTTGGTTTTGGAGATCCTCGGGAAGGGTGAGATGGGTGTGGATCAGGCGCATTACTCATCCTTGATGGTTATGTTAAAGCGCGCCTCTAACCTCTCGGCAATATCCACAGCCAACTCACGCTGAACCGAATCATCCCACAGGCAGCAATCTAGTTTAGAGTTCTTGATTGCACAAACGACCAGTTCCAGAAACGGGTCTAGTTCCATATTTGGCTCTGTTATATCACTCATCACTCGTCTCTTTTAATCGTGTCAGTTCCCTTTCGCTCAGCCTTCCACGGTCCGTGGTCGGTGTAGATGCTTCCAAGGAATCCGAGGCCTTTGAGTGACTCCGGCTGGAGCGCATGGTGGAGGAGCATTGTGTCATGGGCAGCTCCAAGGACCCTGATTCCCACCGTTCGAAGTATAAAGGGGATGTCATAGAGGCCGTTTTGGAACAGCTTAGGTATTTCTGGATCCTCAAGCACCTGACGTATAAGTCCCCAACATGATCGTTCAGCTTTCGCAGTCGGCCAATAGCTGCCTGTCGCTGTACGGGAGTCATGGATTGGAACAACGAGAGCAAGATCCGGTCTGGGTGCAAAGCCAATCCGCGTAATCTGATTTCCGCTTGTTTCAATATCGACCGAAAGTATCTTGCAGCCACGGATGTACCGGCGGATGAAGATCCGTATTTCGGCCAGGGACGGCTCGGTCCAGATCGTACAGGGGGGACGTTTGACATCGGGGGTTTCCTTTTCTTTCAGGATTTTAGAGAGGTCGGCTACAGTTGTGGGCCGGAGTTCCCATTGTCGGGTGACCGCAGAAGGGTGATAAGTAAGTAAAAGCTTATACCCAGCAACACAATGAGTACTAACGCAAGTAGTTCCACGAAGCTTCGTAATGCCGGTACGGCCAGCCATAGCCCAAAGAGCAGAATTGCCCAGACAGACAATGAGGTTAGGGTCACAAGCAAGGATCTCATCACCAAGCCGGTCAAGCTCATGTTGGAACTCCTTTCGGACGTATTTGGATTTGGTAAGGATCGGATACCCAGCGATGCCTTCGGCTTTGCCGCCACAGAAGTACAAAAGGTCATTGCCTGGGGGATGGTGTTGGAAGACGTTGGTACGGTAGAGTTCTGGATGAAGGTCCCATATGGCGGCTAGAGCATGAGGGTCCTTGGCCCGGTACCACTTCGAGAGATGAGTTCGGTCCTGTGGGGTGAGTGAGATCACTTCTGCATCATTCAACATCCGAAGCAACTCCGCACCCGTCGGGCCGACGAAGCCCTTGCCGATCTTGGCCTCGTTTTCGCCTTGGGCTTCGCCGAGGAGGAAGATTGGCTTGGTCATCGGGAACCCTGCAATCGCCGAATCTCATCATCCAAATACCACTGGGCCTTCTTCAGATTCTCGATCGGATCCCCTTTGTCCGCGTAGCGCCAGATGTACTTGATAGCATTCCCTACGTTGAAGTTGAGGTGCCGAGTGATTTCAATACATTCAACACCGCTTGGGTGGCGGCGGTAGTGGGAGGGATTGATCGGGTCTTCCGCCAGGGGCGAAGCACCCCCTTCAGACACCGTTTGATTGTCTGGTGATCCCGGTGCATAGCCCGAGACAGGTATCCGATCGATCGTCCTTCGACGTAGGCTCGGCGGCAAAGCGCTCGGTCCAGCGGGGTCATGTGCATCCGCGTCTGCAAGGGCTTTGATTCCATCTGTTAGCTCCTGTTGCATGTCGTCGGTGAGTTGGAAGGGTTTTGTCATCTCAGGGCTCCTTCGGAAAAGGGAAGGGAGGCATTTGCGCCCTCCCTTCCAGTTGGCCCGGGACTGGAGTACCGGGCGGGAGGCCCCAACGTATGGCGGGGGCGTCACACGTTGGGGGAGGGGTTAGTCGACCCGGGCGGTCCGGCCGACCTTCGAAAAGGTCCGGGTGCCATCATCGGACTGTTCGTGTTTGATATTGATGATGACCTCGGAGTTGGGCACGTCGTCGAGACCCTCAGCCATGGTCTTGCCGGTCAGATCCACGCCACAGTTGATAATAAACTCCTTCAGCATGTTCGCCGATTTGAGGGTGATGTAGAAGATATTCTCCACCTCCTGACCGGCGATGGTTTCCCCTTCGGCCTCGAACTCGGCGATGGCTTCGGGATCCACATCGTCCA
>WNFT01002801.1_pt1 | contig 14985 bp, 14 predicted proteins | sample 5400191 | NCBI WGS metagenome assembly WNFT01 (sample SAMN13153359, study PRJNA577476) | soil metagenome | isolation source: 80 cm saprolite under Madrone tree | place: USA:California | collected 2016-06-14 | reverse complement strand
ACCCTCAAAGAAGCCATGATCCAAAGAGGGTATCACTTTATCCCTGAACACCTCTTTGCAGATGCAAAATCAGGCTTTGAGCGACCATATTATCAACGGCAGGACTTGATGAATATGCTCTCCGCTGCCAAAAACGGCGGGTTTCACATTTTGATGGTCACAGAGTTTAGCCGTATCGGACGAGACCCCGAAGAGTCAAGATTTCTCATTTACCTTCTGGAAAAAGAATACAACGTCAAAGTAGAGAGCCTCACGCAGAAATATGACGATACGCCGGAAGGAATTTTACTCAGAGACATTGACGCATACATGAATACCATTGAACGGGGAAAAATCGTTGAGCGTGTGACCCGTGGGCGAATGTATCGCGGCAAAGAAAATTTACTCGGTCATGGCATACCGTTGTATGGCTATTCCTACATTGACACCAAAGAGTATAATAAAGCACGCTACGTGCTTAATCACACGGTCATTCACAAAGACGCGGAGGGACAGGAATGGACAGAAGTGAAAGTCGTCGTATTCATCTACACATCTTACCTGGATGGATACGGCTTGCGGAAAATTGCCCTCGCGCTCACTGAAAAAGGTATCCCCACACGCAAAGGCAAACCCTACTGGAACAATGCAACCATCTACCAGATACTTACCAACAGGGTATATACTGGTGAGGCGGTAAGTTTCAAATACCAGCAGCACATTGAGCGGGACAGAAACGGTAAGGTTACGAAAGCCTACAGTAAAGAGCGTCCTGTTGAGGAACAAAACCATCTGGCAGAGGGAGTAATCCCCCAAATTGTTTCTCTTGAAGTCTTTGAGGCAGTGCAGAACCGGCTTGCACAGAATAAAGTCGAGTCCTTACGCAATGCCAAATATCCCTACACCGCGCTTTTGCGAGCAGGACGGTGTAAATGCTCCATTTGCCACAATACCATGCGGGTACAGAACTACAGCGCAGTTGATGGAAATGGACAGCGATCATTTCGCCCTGAGAAAAGCTTGTACGCCTGTTATGTGAAGAATGGAGCAGAGGGAGAGAAGAACAACCACAAAGTCTATATCCCCGTTTCAGAAGCCGATGCAATTGCTTGGTCATTTGCCCTAGAACATCTCTACGAGCCAGCGCGTATCCGCGCTGAGGTTGAAACGCTGCTTACGGACACTATATATCAGCAGGAGATGTATGAGTTCTCACAGAACCGCCTGAAGGACATTCAAACAAGCATTAAACGCCTCACCAGAATTAGCGCCAGCGCGGATGAAGAAGACTTGGAAGAACTGGAAGGACGGATTGCACAACTTGAGAGGGAAGCAAAAGGCATTCTTGCCCGTCTCGCTTCATGGGATGATGTAGCTTCCAAACGGGAAAAAATCTATGCTGCAATTGAACAATTTGAAGCATGGATACAGACCGTTGTTATCCCAAACCTCAACGACCCTGATTTTAACCCGCCGAATGAGGATAAGGAGGAAATATTCAGAATGCTAGGAGTGTGGGCTGAAATTCAACCCAAAGGTGTGCATCCAAGGGTAAGGATGCGTTTGGGTCCGCCTTCCATTGTGCAGTTAGGTCTTTAATTTTGACAAGAAGAACGCCTTCGGCAAGCCGGGAGAGATGTTCATCGATCATCTCTATGCCTTCCACCAGGTACTGACCCCGCCAGGTGAGCGTGTGCTAGGTCCAGAAGAGTTTTTGCGCGAGTGGAGCATCGACGAGATTGCCCGGATGGTCTTCGAGGAGTCCGGGACGGATATGATCGTAGCCCAACCTTTGCCCCTCACCGACCTCTTTTACGATGGACTCTCACAATGGGAGAAATGCGCGGCCATGGCGCAAAAGTATCCCGACCGCGCCATATTCTGGGGCTCGATCAACCCACTGGAAGGCAAAAAAGCGCTTGATCTGATGGAAGTGCAGGTCAAAGAGCACGGAGCGAAGGCATTCAAACTCTACAACGTGCGCTACGACTATGGCGAACCTTTCCCCTGGCGCATGGATGATCGGCGTGTGGCCTTTCCGGTCTTCGAGAAGGCCCTTGAGTTGGGTGTGAAGACGATCGGAGTGCATAAAGGCGTACCCCTAGGTCCGCAGCCCATCGAGCATACCCAGACCTGGGATATGGATGGTGCCGCTGCCAACTTCCCGGATATCAACTTCGTGATCTTCCACGTTGGCTTGCCCTTCATCGACGAGGTCTGCTGGCAGTTAGTGCGCTACCCCAACCTCTATGCCTCGATTGCTGCGACGCTGAACTTCATCGTGCGCGCCCCGCGAGCCTTTGCCGAAAATATGGGGAAATTGATGTTCTGGTGCGGCGAGGACAAGATTCTCTACGGCGGTGAGACGCCAATCTGGCATCCACGCTGGGCCCTGGACGCCTTCTGGAAGTTCGAGTTGCCGGAGGACCTTGTGACCGGCTACGGCTATCCTCAACTGACCACGCAGGCGAAAAAGAAGATTCTGGGTGGCAACCTTGCGCGCCTGATGGGGATTGATGTCGAGCAAAAAGTGGCGCAGTTAAAGTAGACGAACTCCCATTGTAGATGGGCTGAAACGAGGACGAGGAGCCACTGATTGTGCAAGAGGCAGCATATAGCCAGCCAGATGGAACACAGGCGCGCCTCGTTCCACCTACAGACGATAAGGAGGCATGGAAAGCCTACTGGCAGGAACGGGGACAGACGTGGCGGACCGAGCCGGGATTGACGCAGAGCGCCGCGAGAGTCTGGTAGACGTGCGGCAGGGTTTCTACCGTTACTTAAATCTACTGTTATCAGATGGTATCTGTTGTTTTCGTTCGCGTTAGCCGCACAGCCGGAGCATAATCGGGGTTTCATACGACGAACGAAGTTTGACCGACAGACGCCACCCATTGCAGTAGATCCTTCCTGATGCGATCAGGCGATCCCGAGGGATCGGCGGCGGTAACCGTAGCGCCGCCCGCGTCCCCATATAGGAGACGGGTTTCACAGAAGAATGGGTGATGGAAGGATGAACCACTCGTCCAGTGGTTTGCGCATGACGAATCAGTGCCGCGCCCAGGCGGGCAATATTCAGGGACGCAGCATAATCGCGGGAGCCATTCCAGAGACACTCCGGGTTGGAGCAGCAGAGCCAAGCTCCCCACTCGTTGATCTTGGAACGATGTTCTGGGGACGTGTAGGTGTTGGCGGGTTTCCCGCACTGTGGGCAGGTGTGCGACGTGTGGCGAGGTTGTTGCCATTCCAGACGGAACCCGGCCAGAAAACATTTGTAACGCAAGACCCGCCACAACTCGCCGCGCACCTGTGCATTGTTGCGCCAATTCCTCCACCGCCCCTTTGCTCCTCGCCCTCGCCCGCTGGATTTCATCGACTTGAGCGACTCGCCCGCCATCAGTTCACAGCCAAAGGCGGTCGCGAGCACCAGTAGCACGTTGGTGGCCAAATGGGCGAGATCCTGATTCCTGGCCTCGTACTTGCGCCAACAGCGCGTAATCTCCCGACGCAAGACGGGCAAAGCTTCCTCCGAGGGGATGCGTCGGGGATCGCCTACGGGGAAGTGATCGCGTTGCTTTTCCAGCCGGGCCACCTTGGCTTTGAGCTGGTCAATTTGTCGTCGGGTCCGGGCCTGCCTCCCGTCAAACGGGCCAGTATCCAAGAAAAATGGATGCCCGACCTGGTGCCCATCCAGATCAACGACGCTGGCCGTCACCAGCACCCTCACCCCCCAATCGAAACCAAGAACCGTGTGCATTTCTTCCCAGCTCGCTTGTTCCTTGACCGGAACCTCAACAATGAAATCGAGCACCGCGTAACGCGTGCCATCTGCCTCGATGATTTCCCGCAAGCTGGGAGCCAGCATCTTCCCCGCTTTGACGCGGGCTACCACCACCTCTGGCAGCGCCATCTGGATCGTTTGCTCGCGCCAGTTCCGCGCCCACTTCCCTGCCTCGTCGGGGGTACGCAGGGCGAGCGTGAGCGTTTGCTGGTCGAGATCCAGCGAAAGACGGTAGGTCTGTCCCATCTGAGGACCATCGTCGCCTGCGTACGGTACGATGCCTGCTTTGAGGACGGGAACGGGTTGCATCTCTTCGTAGGTGTCCGGGAAGCATCCGTTGGCGAGATAGAAGTTGCACGCCTGTTCGATCAGGCTTTGGAGTTCGACCGCATTGCCTCCGTCTGTTTGTGCGTCGCGCAATGTGGTGAGCGCCTGCTTGATCTGGGCGCGATTTTTGCCTGCCCGTTTGGCTTCCGTCTTGGGCTGGATCATGCCTTGTTCAAGCAGAGGGAGGATCAGGGCAAACTGCTTTTTTCGCTCGGCTTGCCCGCGTAAGATGCGACCCGCTTGCTCGGCTTCGCAGCGCCATTGGCGATGTCCGTGAGAACCTTTCGGGGCGATCATCTCCTCAACCTGCTTGTAGGCGTAGACAGTCGTGCGCGTGCCAAACTCATCAAGTCGATCCCATAACGCGGCGATCACCGTAGTGATGACCTCCCGCGAACAATCAAGTAAGCGCAGCGCGTCTGCCTGCACCTCATCGGGAAGACGAAGCGGGTAGCTCAGGGATTGTTGATCACGGCCTGTGCGCACTTGACGAGTTCCTTTTGCTTGTGGGAACGCATGCCATATAAGCGGCCTGAAAACGAGGCGATCAACGCCAGCAAATCCTCTGTCCATTCTTGTTCCGGTGATTTCGCTTCATCAAGATCAAGAATGGTCAGCGTCACGCCAAAACTTTCAAACAACGTTTCGAGATATTCCTGTCCAAACCGGGTCAAACGATCTGCGTAGGTAATGACCACTTCGCCAACTCGATCTTCACAGACCAGTTTGAGCAGACGTTGTAGTTGCCGCCGGTCCGCTTTCAAGCCACTGCCAATATCGGAAAGCATGACCACTGATCGTCCAGGACGCATCTGTGCAGCCCATTGTTCTAAACGGGCCATTTGGGTCGCTAAATCGTCTTGTTGTCCATGCCCACTCACTCGCGCATAGAGAGCAACGAGTCGCTCATTCGTTTTGCCGACCAGTCGCTCAATTTCGCTCCGGGGGATGCGTGCTTCCAGACCGATGCGCACTGCCTGAATCTTTCCTTGCTTAATCCAACGGCGTACCGTAAACGGATGCAATCCTAATTCATGCGCTGCCATATGCACTCTCAACATCTTTGGCGCTTGTGGGCCTTCTGATTTCTTTCTTACCATACTCACGTAAGTATAAGGTAATTACAAGAAATTGTCAACTGTCAGCTACCCTTTTAAAAATATCAAATTGAGCCGAGCCAATGTGGAGTGGCTGCTTGCGACCCATGAGAACGGCCTGGGCCCTGTTGACTGCTCCGATGAGACCCAGAGGCAGCGCGTCGGGATCGATTTGCGAGGGGCCGATCTGCGCCGTGTTCATTTACAGAACCTGCCCCTCGCCCGCCTTGTGGGTGATGTTTCCTGGCGGCAGTGGTCTGATCTGACCGAAGAGCAGCACATCATGGCCGCGGTGCACCTGGAGAACGCCGATCTCAAAGGAGCGCACCTGGAGGAAGCCAATCTTGAGTATGCTCATATGCAGAAGACTGACCTGAGAGGGGCACACCTGGAAAAGGCGAATTTGGCCGCGGCGAAGATGCAGGGAGCCTATCTGGAAGGGGCACACCTGGAGGAAGCCGATCTTTGGTTGGCTCGCTTGGATGAAGCCTTCCTCTGGGGGACTCACCTGGCAGGAGTCAATTTTAGAGAGGCACACCTGCATGGAGCGCATCTGAATGATCAGATCATAATGGTCAATCGGCAAGGGGTTGGGCCCAAATTGCTCGATGCCTACTTGGAGGGGGTGAACCTTGCCCTGTTGAGGTGGTCCCAGGTCCGCATGCTGGGGGAGGAGGGCGAGGTGCGACAGCAAGAGAGAGAGGGAACAGAAAAAGACTCCGCCTCACGTCTGAAGAGGTATGAAGAGGCGGTGCGTGCCAACCGACAATTGGCAGTCACCCTGCAAGGACAGGGGCTGAACGAAGAGGCTGCTCGCTTTTCTTACAGGGCCCAGGTCCTGCAAAGGAAAGTGCTCTGGCTCCAGGGACCAGCGAAATTGGGACCCTATCTCTTCTCTCTCTTCCTTGGCTTAATGACTGGCTATGGCTATCGGATGTGGCGCATCGTCGCGGCCTATGCTCTGGTCAATAGTGTGTTTGCCACACTCTACTTCATTCTGGGTCTGACTACTGCTCCCCATCTTGCCTGGATTCAGGCTCTGCTCGTAAGCGTGACAGCATTTCATGGCCGGGTCTTCTCGATAGCATTTCTCGTAGGGAGTCCGCAAGCTACCGTGGCAGCAGTCGAGGCCGTCACAGGGTTGCTGTTCGAGGCAGTCTTCGTCGCCATGCTGACTCAGCGCTTCTTCGGCAAGTGAGTCTGCAGAAGTCATCCCAAAGTTCGATACTGCTGGCGAACCCCTACCTTGACTCCTCAGCGCACGTGACGTGCTCAATAAATTGGCACTCTACGAGATAAATCGGCACTCTACCTCCGGCGCTTCGCAAGATTTTTTCGTGTTGGGGCTGGTTGGGCGGCCACGGGCTGCCCAACCAGCCCCAACACGAAAAAAAAACGAGCCGCGCAGCGGCGAGCAGTCAAAGAAAAGGTTTCGCTAGTGGTATCAATTTCGGGATGACTCTGTTATTCACCACCAATCCTTTCTGGAAGCCCACCCCGTTCGACGGGGTGGAAGGAAAGAAAGGCAAACATCCTTCCTCTTGCTTTTCTGGTACCTGTGTGCTACCATCTGTCTGTAGGCTGAGGCACTCTGGTTCGCCAGAGAGAGACAGTTCGCCTACAGGGTTCTTTTCCAACTGAACGGTCGGGTTCCCTGCAAGAATGCCGTGCAGGGGTAAAACGTTCTCGGTCGAAACAACGCTGTTTATCCGGCATGCCTGGGTAAGCACAGGCCGCTTGTCAGACGGCCTTGATGTGTCGGCCAGTGAAGCCAAAGCTGGCATTTCGCAAGGGATACCAGAGTTGCGGCAGAGGCTAGACACAAGCTCGTCCCCTTGTAGGGGATGGAGTCTTTGACATTTCTACAGTGCAGCCAACCCCGCCTGCGCCACTTCCATATCGTGCGTGTAATGACCACCACTCACACCAATACCTCCAATAATGCCAGCATCCGTCTTAATGGGATAGCCGCCGCCAAAGACGATCAGCCGATCCGTTTTGATGATCCCGTGCAACAATGGCGGATCATCCTTCACAAAATCGTACCATTCATGGGTGGCCATACCAAAGCTAATCCCGGTATACGCCTTGTCCTGCGCAATCTGCACACTCAACAATGCCGCACCGTCCATGCGACTGAACGCCTTGAGCGTGCCATCGCTATCGACGACGGCGATGCTCATCGGAATGTTCATCTCGCGCGCCTTCGCCTCAGCGCCCGCGATAATGCGTTGAGCCGCCTCAAGAGAAATAGTGGACTTCTGGAAAGTGTTTTCTGCCATGGAAATAATTCTCCTTTACGAATTGACGCCATACTGGCGTTCTAACGCCTGAATATCAGGCAAACCAATCTGATCCGTGAACTGCGCAAACGTCACCATATGCTCGGCAAAGGGCGTCGGTGTCTGTCCCTGTTTGAGCACCTCCAGCAGGCGCAGCATAGCATGAGTGGCCGCAAAGAGCATGCTAACAGGAAAGATCACCAGCTTGAAACCCAGCGTACGAATCTCATCCAGAGGTAGCAGCGGAGTCTTGCCGCTATCTGCCCAGTTGTAGAGCAATGGCGTATCAGGGAAGGTTTGCGCAATGGCTTGAAGTTCCCCAATGGAACGAGGAGCTTCAATGAAGACGACATCCGCACCCGCCTCGCGGTAGGCCTGTCCTCTTTGCAACGCATCCTCAAGACCATACACAGCAACGGCATCGGTACGTGCGATAATCACAAAATCGGGGTCCTGCCGAGCGTCAACGGCGGCGTGAATCTTCTGCACCATCTCGTCCAGTGGGATGACTTGTTTCCCCTCCATATGGCCGCATTTCTTGGGCCATACCTGGTCTTCGATGTGCAGACCAGCCACCCCGGCACGCTCGTACTCGCGGATGGTACGACGCACATTGATCGGATTGCCGTAACCGGTATCGGCATCTGCAATCAGCGGCAAGTCGCCGACAACAGCCGCAACGGCTGCCGCGCGGCTCACCATCTCGCTCATGGTCAGTAGACCGACATCCGGCTGGCCGAGGACACTGGCTGCCATGCCAAAGCCTGTCATATAGACCACCGAAAAACCTGCCTGCGCAATCAAGCGTGCACTCAGCGCATCGTATGCTCCAGGTGCAACAACCAGATCAGGACCGGCAAGCAAATCGCGCAGACGTGTCGTGACACGCATGGTATGACCCCTTTACTCCGCCATGAGTACAAATGTCGTCCCAACGCTATTGGGTGTGTATGCCTCCGGCATTACCTGAGCAATGCGCTGAGTCGCACGCCAGCCGGTGCAATGGGCAGGCACGATCACAGCGGGATTGAACTGTTGCAGCGCCTGCACCGTTTGTGGGATGATCGGCTCGAAGAGAGCACCAGTCAGGTGGAAACCGCCCAACACGGCATATACCTGCTCGACAGCCGTTTGCGAACGCGCCTGCCGCAAAATATTAATCACGCCTGCATGTCCGCAACCGGTGATCACCACGAGACCTTTGTTGCGCACATGCACCACAATCGCCTGATCGTCATACACCCACGGGTCTGGTTGCCAGGTACCATCAATCTCGGCTTGCTGATTTGTTAACCCTTTTTCAAAATCGGTGGTACGTTCGACCTGGCCGGTCACCAGCACGGTCCCATTGAGCAGAAACGCAGGGCCACGATCCACCAGCAACTCAACCCCCTCACGTTGCAGATCATGCAGTGATGGCGGGGGTACATCCAGGGTCATATTGTCGTTGATGACCAGGCGCCGTTTAAGAAAGGCGTCCGGGTGAAGCAAGATAGGCATCCGGCGTCTGCCGAGCTTGTCGAGCATTCCATCGATTCCTCGTGTGTGATCGGTGTGACCGTGACTGAGGACAATGGCCTGGATGTTGCTCAGATCGGTACCGAGCACTTCCATGTTATGCAGTATCCCATCAGGCGTCACCCCCGTATCAAAGAGGAATGTTGCACGCCTCTCCTGATCGATGACCGTTATCAACAGCGAGGCTCCATGCTCTGCCCGCAACTGCTTGTGTGAGAAGAAATCCTTTTTCAAAGGAAAACGCCGTGCCACGGGCGTCGAAGCCATGAGCACATCAAGCGAGTTGTCGATGATCGTGGTAATTTCAACACCGTCCACGGCAGGCAGTTCGAGTAGTGGTGACATACCAAGGTCCTTTCAGCGTGATGCAATGTGCCGTGTTCATACTATATCACGTGCTACAACTGTTAGGGCATCTCTACTCAGAGCCTGCTAGAGCGTGTTATGAACTAGAGGCAATTTTCGATGATGGCAGCTTGTGTGATACACTGGTTGCCGCATGGGAAAAGGCGATCCGGATTCACGAGCAGGTTGGGAATTGAGCTGATCCGCTGACGCAGCGCTCGCCTTGTAATCATCGTTGGCTCCGGCCAGTACCGACAACAATGTGCATCGCATCGACAGAGCGTTCTGCTGAAGTAAAGGAACGAGAAGCAGGGGAGTCATGACCGATTTGTATCCGGAGATCGAGCCGTACGAGCAGGGCTTCTTGGAGGTGGATGACGGCAATCTCGTCTACTGGGAGACCTGTGGCAATCCACATGGCAAGCCAGCCGTCGTCTTGCACGGCGGCCCTGGTTCGGGATGTTCTCCCTGGCACAGCAGGCTTTTTGATCCCAGCGCCTACCGCCTCGTGCTCTTCGATCAGCGCAACTGCGGGCGGAGCAGGCCACACGCCAGTGCCCTCGATACGAGCCTTGAGAGCAACACCCCCGCGCATCTGATCGCCGACATGGAACAGCTGCGACAGCATCTGGATGTCGACCGCTGGTTGGTGTTCGGCGGGTCCTGGGGGTGCACCTTGGCGCTTGCCTACGCCGAAAGGTATCCAGAGCGGGTCACGGAAATGATCTTATTCGGGATCACGACCGGACGACACCAGGAAATTGACTGGCTCTTCCGAGGTGGTGTGGCGATCTTCTTCCCCGAGCAATGGGAACGTCTCCGTACTGCGTTGCCGGTCGCCGAACGCTCTTGCGATATCGTCGAGGCATACTATCGACGGCTCAACGATGCCCATCTCACCGTCCGAAAACTGGCTGCCGAAGCCTGGTGCCTGTGGGAGTCCGCGACACTTGCGTGGCCTCCGTCGACGAGACTCGCTGAGCGATTCACCAATCCCACGTATGCGTTGGCGTTTGCGCGTATCGTAACCCACTACATGCACCACCAGCTGTGGCTAGAGGACGGCAGCTTACTTCGCAATGCCGATGTACTGGCCGACATCCCTGGCGTCCTGGTGCATGGTCGCTTTGACTTTCAAGCCCCCATTGCCAACGCCTGGGAACTCAACCGTGTGTGGCCACGTGCCGAGTTGATGGTTGTTGACAACGCTGGCCATGCCCCCAACCACCCAGGCCTCACCCAAGAACTCATTCGGGCAACCGATCGATTCGCCGTCTTTCGATAAGAGGCATGTTCCTGCCACAACCTCTCTCGTTATGCAAAAGTGCTCTCTGCCTCATCCGTGATACGCAGCACAATCCTCCCCCGCCCATGACGGCTCTGACTGTGCTCATGGGCCTGTTGCACTTCACTCAGCGGAAACATCGTCTCAACAGGTACTTTGATACGACCCTCATCGATCAACTGCGTCAAGGTCTGTAACAGGGCGCTCGAAGGCTGGGAGTGGATCATCGCCGCACGAACGCCGCGCTCCTTCGCCTGTTCCTGCGGCGGTGGACCCGCAAGCGAGATCAGCGTTCCCCCAGGGCGGATTGCAGCCAGAGAACTGCTCAAGGTCTCCGCTCCGACCCCATCGAGCACCAGATCCACCTCCTGGACCACGCTCTCAACGGGTATCTTTGTGTAATCCACGACCGTATCCGCGCCAAGGGAGCGCACAAAATCGAGATTCGCCGTGGAGGCCGTGCCAATCACCTGCGCCCCTTTCCATTTCGCTAACTGGATCGCGAACAGACCCACTCCGCCCGCTGCTCCCTGGATCAACACCCGCTGACCAGAGGTCAAGCCGCCATATTCAAACAGCGCTCGCCAGGCCGCCGTCGCCCCGACCGGTACTGCGGCAGCCTCAACAAAACGCAAGGTCTGAGGCTTGAGCGCGAGCGCCTCGACAGGTACCGTAATATACTCGGCGTAGGCTCCTCTTGCGCTCCGTCCAAAGACGGCCTGTCCGGTCTGGAATGCCGTCACACCAGGACCGACGTCTTCGACCACTCCCGCCACCTCGATGCCAGGAGTATAAGGAAACGTCGGTGGCATAAAATCCTTCATCAAGCCTTGACGGATTTTCCAGTCGATCGGGTTCACGCCAGCCGCGTGGACACGCAGAAGCACTTCGCCCGATGACGGCTCTGGACGTGGCTTCTCTTCAAGCTTGAGTTGTTCAGGCCCACCATACCGATAGACCTGAATCACCCGCATGGTTTGCGTTGACATGGCCGTTCTCATCCTCTTTCCTGCCTTCGTCTACGCGATGAACTCTTGCGCGAAACGCCGAATCCCATCCAGGTCGAGCGCATTGACGAACCTGAGCATCAGCTCCTGCACGCCCGCTTCCTCCAGTACCGCGATCCGCTTGCGGATTGTGGCGGGACTACCAACCAGCCCACCGCTGCCGAAGGCTCTCACGGCCTCAGGCAGCTGGGACTCAGCCTGCTCATCGGTATCGGCAATGAGACAGAACGCGATGGTCGCGCGTCGGATACTCTCATAGTCGCGCCCAGCGGCCTCGCAATGCTGTTTGAGCACTGCGAACTTGTGCGCAATGGTGGCAGGATCACCAAAGACGTGACAGGCATCGCCGTACTGCGCCACGAGCTTGAGGGTGACCTGCTCGCCGTTACCACCAATCATCAGGGGGATATGGGGAAGCTGCACCCCTTTGGGCTGATTGATTGCACCATGCACCTGATAATACGTCCCTTCAAAGGTAGCTTGCTCCTGCGTCCATATGGCAAGCAGAATCTGGACTGCTTCGCGTAGTTGCCGTGAGCGAACAGCAATATCAGGAAAGTCGTAGCCATAGGCACGAAATTGCGCCTCCAGGCCGGGGTAGCCTGACCCAATCCCCAGGGTGAGGCGGCCATGACTCATCACATCCACCGTACTAGCCATTTTCGCCAGTAACGCGGGATGGCGCAACCCGCTGTAGGTGACCATTTGACCGATGCGCACGCGTGTGGTGTCACGCGCGAGCGCCGCCGTCGTGGTCCAGCACTCGAAGAGGAATTGAGCACTGTCGCCAGGCCAGAAGGCATCAGAAAGCCAGAGCGAGTCGAAGCCCGTTTCCTCAGCAGTCAGAGCCACTTGAGTCATGGTCTCATAGGCTTCTAGCGGGTCGTTGATCCCCGCCAGTTCCATCAACGTGCCCTGCGGTAGAGCTACTCCAAATTTTATTGACATGAACAACTACCTCTTTTCTCAGGAAGGATGCGCGCCTTGATGATTTTCAGAACGATAGGTGACACAACGAGTGTGTGCTTCCGCTAGAGAGCAGTTCTGCATCACCACTTCAGTATAGGAGGGAGGGGGCACTGTCGTCTCTGTACAGAAGGACGAAAGCCCCCTGTACAAAAGGCCAGAACTCCCGCGAGGAGCGCCTCTGGAGTCCTTGGGATGCTTGACATCTTGGCCGAAAGTACTCCCGGTAGATGTCGCGTGTGAACAGGTTCGCCTGACTCAGACCAGGGTGCGACAGGAACGAAAACTTATGTGATATGATGAAGTCCGACCCCGTGAGATAGACGAGAAAAAGTTAGCTTCCAGGGAGATAGCAAGTTATGGATCTTCGCTCAGTTCAAAAACCGCTCAAACAAAAATACCGCAGTGACCCAGGCGCCTCGCAAATAACCATCAAGGCACAAGGGAGTCAGACCGCTACCCCACTGTCATGCTCCGTCGATATCGGACGTGCCATCTACCAGGCCGAAGCCCACAGCGGAGTGGGAGGGGCCGGCACGGCTGCGTGTTCAGGAGATTTACTGCTTGGTGCACTGGCCGCCTGTGCGCAGATCACCTGCCAGATGGTCGCTACGGCTATGGGGGTACCAACTGACCGTATTGAGGTCAAGGTGGAAGGTAATTTGGACCTGCGGGGCACGTTGGGTCTAGCAAAGGATGTGCCCGTTGGTTTTGAGAATATCCGTGTTCACTTTGATATTGATGCGCCCGAGGCAACGGCAGAGCAACTAAACGCCTTGCGCGAGAAAACGGAACAATATTGTGTGGTCATGCAGACGTTGACCCGACCGCCAGTACTACAAGTCGAATGGCCTGAGCCAGAAAGGCATATACCATGAAATCCACCAACTCTTCACCTTGGGCGACGAACCGTGAGTGAAAGAATAGAGCCCATGCAAGGTATCATACATGACTACTGGTCCGTCTGGAAGCAGTTTGTCTTGCATGGCGTGATGCAGGAAGATATGCTTCCTCCTTCACTCGTGCAATCGTGGCGGCGCTGTGCCGCTCTTGGCCTTGATCCATACGGCGATGTTGAGATGAATGAGAATCCTGGACTGCTCCATCCCACTGTAGCCTCTCAACACCTGCTTTCACTCGTGCGCCCAGCGATGGAAGACCTGCACCAGTTTGCCGAAGGATCGCAGTGTGTCGTGGTCTTTGCCGATGCCGATTTACGTATCGTTGATAGGGTTGGCGACCGCACAATGCAGCAAGAACTTGAACATCTTGGGCTCAGCATTGGATCTTCTTGGAGTGAAGAGCGACAAGGGGCGAATGCCCTGGCTCTGGCTCTACAGGAATCGTTCCCCATACAGCTTGATGGCGCTATGCATTACCGCGCTGCCCTGCACACCCTCTATACTGCCGCTGCACCAGTGCATGATCTCTTAGGGCAGGCGGTGGGCGTGTTAGCCGTCATTGGTCGCCACGAGCATTCCCACCCTCACTCATTGGGCATGATTACAGCAGCTGCTCAAGCGATGAGCAATCAGTTACAGATGCAAGTCTGGCTGAGCAATGCCAACAATCTCTTAACTGAACTCAAAACGATCCTGCAAACCCTCCCTGAAGGGATTCTATTATTACGGCGGGATGGGGTGATCTCGCAAATGAATGCGCCAGCAGGAACGATGCTTAGCCTCACTCCTGCACGGGTCGCTGGCAGGCGTCTACGTGATGTGTTACCGCTTCCTCCCGTGCTTGCACAGGCAATGGCGCGTCAGCAAACCCTGGCTGATGAAGAACTTGTCTTCGACACGATTCATGGGCGTGTTACTTGTCTCTGTTCACTCAAGCCCATTGCAAGTTATCAACAGGAAACAGGTTTAGAGCACATAGTGGGGTCCTCTGGACTGGCCATCTCAGAACCAGTCGCCACTGATGGCTTTGTTCTCATCCTGCGCAGTATTGAACGAGTGCAGAAACTTGTCCATCGCATGACAGGTGCTCGTGCTCGTCTGACTTTCGCCAATGTCGTAGGCGAGAGTCCTGCGCTGAAAGAAGCATTACGACTGGCGCAACGGGCATCGCATAGCAACTCCACCGTGCTGCTGCATGGCGAGACTGGTACGGGTAAAGAAATTTTTGCACAGAGCATCCATAACAGTAGTGCGCGTGCTGATGGGCCGTTTGTCGCCATCAACTGCGCTGCGATCCCACGTGAATTGATCAATACCGAGCTATTTGGCTACGAGGGTGGCTCATTTACCGGGGCCGATCGCCAGGGACGTCCTGGCAAGTTTGAACAGGCACATGGGGGAACACTGTTCCTCGATGAAATCGGTGACATGCCACTTGACCTGCAAACCACCCTGCTGCGTGCCATCGAAACTCGCACCATTGTGCGTATTGGTGG
>WNFT01002800.1_pt1 | contig 14985 bp, 12 predicted proteins | sample 5400191 | NCBI WGS metagenome assembly WNFT01 (sample SAMN13153359, study PRJNA577476) | soil metagenome | isolation source: 80 cm saprolite under Madrone tree | place: USA:California | collected 2016-06-14 | reverse complement strand
TGCAGTCCTTCCGGCTGATCGTGGATTTCAGGCCGCATGTCGTCGTGGGAACCGGAAGCTACGTGAGCGCGCCGGCCGTGCTCATCGCGAGGCTCTTCGGCATCCCGGTGATCATCCAGGAGCAGAACTCGATCCCGGGCGCCACGAACCGGTGGCTCAATCTGGTCGCGACGGAGGTCCACATCAGCTTCCTGGAATCGAGGGGCTACTTTCGGCGCAAGAACAACCTTCGCGTGTCTGGAAACCCGATACGCCGGTCGCTCCTTCTCCAAGACAAGGGAACCGCCTACGAGACGTTCGGGCTGGATCCGGGCAAGCGCACGCTCTTCGTGTTCGGAGGAAGCCGCGGAGCCGCGAGCATCAACCGCGCCACCGAGGGCGCGCTCCTGAGCCTGAAGCACCTGTCGCTTCTGCAAGTAATCTGGCAGACCGGCGCGGAGGACTTCGAGAGGATGAAGGAGCGGTTCCGGAATTTCCCCTCGTTCAAGATCTGCATGTTCGCGTATCTGGAAGCGATCGAGAAAGCCTACGCGATCGCGGACATCGCGGTCTGCCGCGCGGGCGCCATGACCATCGCGGAGCTGACCGCCTGCGGCGTGGCGTCGATCCTGGTGCCCTATCCGCACGCGACCCGGGACCATCAGACGCACAACGCGCGGGGACTCGCGGAGCGGGACGCCGCGGTCGTCATCGCGGACAAGGATTTGACGCCCGAGATCCTGGCCAAGACGATCGAGTCGCTCTTGCGCGACGAGCCGCGGCTCCGCCGCCTGGGAAGAAACGCGCGGGCGTTCGCGCGGGTCGACGCGGCCCAGCGCATCGCGCGTTCCATGGAGCAGCTGGTCCATGCGAGCCCGATTCCGCGCGAGAGCTGAGAAGGAATGTACGGAAGGATCAGGAGGATCCATCTGGTCGGAATCGGGGGCAGCGGGATGAGCGGGATCGCGGAGGTGCTCTTGAATCTGGGCTACCAGGTTTCGGGATCGGACGTGAAAGAGTCCGAGGCCGTCTCGCGCTTGCGCTCGCTCGGCGCGCGCATCTTCGTCGGCCACCGCGCGGAGCAGGTGGAGGGGGCCGACGTGGTGGTCGCCTCGACCGCCATCGAGGAGGTGAATCCCGAAATTCAGGAATCCCACAAACGATCGATCCCGGTCATCCCGCGCGCCGAGATGCTCGCGGAGCTGATGCGGATCAAGTACTCCGTGGCGGTCGCCGGCGCGCACGGCAAGACCACCACGACGTCGATGGTCGGGGAGATCCTCTCGCATGGCGGGCTCGATCCCACGGTGATCGTGGGGGGGCGCGTGAAGGCGGTCGGCGCCCACGCGCGGCTGGGGCAGGGACCGTTTCTGGTCGCGGAGGCGGACGAGAGCGACGGGAGCTTCCTCCTCCTCACGCCCACGATCGCGGTCGTGACCAACATCGACGCCGAGCACCTCGACTATTACCGGGACCTCGAGCACGTTCAGGAGACCTTCCTCGACTTCGTGAACCGGGTGCCCTTCTACGGAACCGTGGTCCTGCCGCACGACGACGCGAACACGGCACCTCTTCGCCCCCGCGTGAAACGCCGGCTCCTGACCTACGGGTTCACGAAAGGGGCGGACTTCGAGGGCTCCGACCTCCACGTGGACGCGCGGGGCGTCCGCTACCGCCTCAAGGCGCGCGGCCGCGACGAAGGGACCTTCGAGCTCAGGGTCAGCGGAGTTCACAACGCGCGGAACGCGCTCGCGGCGACCGTGGCCGGATGGGAGCTGGGGATCCCGATCCCCAAAATCCGCGAGGCGCTCCGCGAATTCTCGGGGGTGAGCCGGAGGCTCGAGGTGCGCGGGGAGGTGCGCGGCGCCCTGTGGGTCGACGACTACGGCCATCATCCCACGGAGATCGAAGCCGCCATCCTAGCGCTCCGGGACACCTACGGCCGGCGCATCGTTGCGGTGTTCCAGCCGCACCGCTACACACGGACCCAGGCATTACGGGAAAGATTCAAGACCTGCTTCACCGGCGTTTCCGAGCTTGTGCTCCTGCCCATCTATCCGGCCGGGGAAAAGCCGATCCCGGGCGTCGCCTCGGAGAACCTGGTCGAGGGCATCAAGGCCAGCGGGACCGCCATGGTGCGCTCGGCTCAGGATTTCGCCCAGGCCGCGAAGATCGCCCGGGAGATCCTGCGTCCGGGGGATCTCCTGTTGACGATCGGCGCCGGGGATGTCTACCGGGTCGGGGAGCTGGCGCGGGGAGGTGCGGCGTGACCCTGGCCGCGCGCGCGAAAGAGGGGGCCGCGTGAGGGCGGGATGCCGCACCACCGCGCGGCTCAAGCTGCCTGAGCGGCGGCGGAGGAACCGGAGGATCCTTCTCTCGGCCATTCTTGTCATCGTCCTTGCCGGAGTGCTCGTCAAGCTCGCGCCGCGGGCCGCGCGCGTGCTGGGGCGCCTTCCGGTTTTCCAGGCGGGACGCGTCGAGGTGACGGGGCTTCTCTACCTTTCGCCCGACGAGGTGCGCCCCTCCATTCCGGTCCGCTCGGGGGAGAGCCTCTTCGATGTGCGGCCGGGCGAGATCGTGCGCTCCCTCACGCGCAATCCGCGTATCGAGAGCGCTTCGGTGATGCTTCTCCCCGCCGCGGTCCGGGTTTCGGTGCGCGAGCGGCGGCCGTTCGTCCTCGTGAACGCGGGGCGTCTCCTCGAGGTCGATTCGACGGGGACGATCCTTCCGCCCCTGGCGCGGGGGCTCATCGCGGATCGGCCGGTGGTGACGGGTCTCCCGATTTCGAACCACCGCCCCGGCTCGCGGGTCGCGGCCTCGCGCTTCGTGGACGTGCTCCGCGTCGTGACCCTTCTCGAGCTGCCCGAAGTGGGGCTCCTGCCCGAGATCTCCGAAATCGTCGCGAGCGATCCCCGCTGGTTCGTCCTCCGAACCTCCCGGGATCAGATTCCGATCCTGATCGACCCGGAGCGCGTGACGCCGCGATGCCTCGTGGCGCTGGCGGCCACGCTCCGGGACCTCAGGGATCGAGATCGGCGCGTGCTGGTGTTGGACGCTCGGTATCGGGGACAGGTGATCGTCCGGTGCGCTCCAGACAGTCTGGGGGAGGCGCCGGCTTCCCGGGACAAGGTTTAATCGGAGGGGGTCTGATGGCGGAAGCGAGAATCTACGCTGGGCTGGACATCGGGACGACGAAGATCACCGCCATTGTCGCGGAGCCCGAGGAGGACGGGGAGGGCATCCGCGTCATCGGCGTCGGCACAGCTCCTTCGGACGGGCTCAAGCGCGGGGTCGTGGTCAATCTGGAGAAGACCACGCGGTCCATCCAGGTCGCGGTGCAGGAGGCGGAGCGGATGTCGGGCCGGACCATCCGTACCGTTTTCGCAGGGATCGCGGGGGACCATATCCGTGGAATCAACAGCCGCGGCGTGATCGCGGTTTCGCGGAAGGATGCCGAGATCAGGCCCAACGACCTCGAGCGCGTGATCGAGGCCGCGAAGGCGGTCGCGATCCCGACCGATCGGGAAATCCTGCACGTGCTGCCGCAAGAATTCATCGTGGACGACCAGGACGGGATCCGCGATCCGGTGGGGATGTCGGGGGTACGCCTGGAGGCGGAGGTCCACATCATCACGGGCGCCGCCTCGGCGTGCCGGAACGTGATCCGCGCGGCCGAGCGCGCCGGGCTCGAGGTCGAAGAGCTGGTGCTGGAGCCGCTCGCCTCCGCGGACGCGGTGCTGACGCAGGACGAGCGGGACCTCGGTGTGGCGCTCTTCGACATCGGCGGCGGCACGACCGACGTAGCGATCTTCTACGAGGGGAGTGTGCGCCACACCGCGGTCATCGGCCTCGGGGGCTCCAACGTGACGAACGATCTCGCGATCGGGCTCCGGACGCCGGTGGAGCGCGCGGAGCAGCTCAAGCTCCAGAGCGGCTGCGCGCTCACTTCGATGGTGCGTCCCGAGGAGGTCGTGCAGGTGCCGAGCGTGGGCGGAAGACAGGACCGCGAGGTCTCGCGGCACATGCTCGCGATGATGATCGAGCCCCGCATCGAGGAGATCTTCGAGCTGGGGAAGAAGGAGATCCGCAAGAACCACATCGCCGATCTGCTCGGCGCGGGGGTGGTGCTGACCGGCGGCGCTTCTTCCCTGGAGGGGATGCCGGAGCTGGCGGAGCAGGTCTTCGACTTGCCGGTGAGGCGTGGCGTTCCGATGGGAATCACGGGGCTGACGGAGGCGGTGTGCGATCCGCGATTTGCGACGGGCGTGGGACTGGCGATCCACGCCCATGTGTTGGGTGCTCGACCGAGCACGGGCGAGCGGGGGGTGTTCAGCCGTTTGTCGTTCGGGTTGAAGAGGTGGATCGAGGAGCTGGTCTAACCAGGGGGACGAGGGGAGGAGTCAGACGATGCTCGAGCTGATCGATGATGGGAAACCGGTGTTGGGTGCCTCGATCAAGGTGATCGGAGTCGGAGGAGCCGGTGGAAACGCGGTGAATCGGATGATCCAGTCCGGGCTGTCGGGGGTCGAGTTCATCGCGGCCAACACCGACGCGCAGGTGCTGGATCAGTCGCTGTGCCCGAGGAAGCTCCAGCTCGGCACGGGCGTCACGAAGGGCCTCGGGTCGGGAGCCAACCCGAACGTGGGCCGCGACGCGGCGGAGGAGGACGAGGCGCAGATCGGGGAAGCGCTCCAGGGCGCCGACATGGTGTTCGTGACCGCCGGCATGGGCGGTGGGACGGGCACGGGCGCGGCACCGGTCGTGGCGCGCATCGCGCGCGCGCAGGGAGCGCTCACGGTGGCGGTCGTAACGCGGCCCTTCGAATTCGAGGGCAGGCGCCGCATGCAGCTGGCGGACGACGGGCTGCGTGAGCTGAAGGAGCGCGTGGACACGCTGATCGTGATCCCGAACCAGAGGCTCCTGACGATCGTGGACCGCACCACGCCGCTCAAGGAGGCCTTCCGTGTGGCGGATCAGGTGCTGCACCACGCCACGAAGGGGATCTCAGACCTCATCACCGTTCCGGGTCTCGTGAACCTGGACTTCGCGGACGTGAAGACCGTGATGGTGGAGCGGGGGAACGCGCTCATGGGAGCGGGTCACGCGACCGGTCCCAACCGCGCGTACGAGGCGGCGCAATCCGCCGTGTCGAGCCCGCTGCTCGACGACATCTCGATCTCGGGAGCGGAGGCGCTGCTCGTGAACGTCACGGGCGGGGAGTCGATGACCCTCCACGAGATCAACGAAGCGGTGACGGTGGTGGTGGACGCGGCGGGGCACGACGCGAACGTGATCTTCGGCGCGGTGATCGACGAGCACATGGGGGACGGTCTCTCGATCACGGTCATCGCGACCGGATTCGGGAAGGGAGAGCCCAAGCAACAGATGCAGCAGCGGGGGACGGGGATGCCCGCCGCGGCTCATGGGCCGCAGCCCCGCATCTATCCGATGGTCGAGCCGCGGGAGCGGATCGCGCGGCCGGCGGCCGTGGCGGCGCCGACGCCTTCGCTCGAGGAGCCCGCGACCGAAGACGACACCATGGTGGCCTCGACCCGTCCGGGTTACCGGATGGCGACGGCTTCGCCGCGCCGCCCGTTCGGCGGACGCGCGATCACCAGGGACAACATGGATGTTCCGGCCTTCATGCGGAAGCAGATGGACTGAAGCCCGTTCTGCGCGGGCTTCGAGGAACGAAAACCTAGGGGGCGTGCGCGTCCGGGGCTAGACGGCCCGGGCGCGTTGCGCTTCCTTCTGGGGCATGCCCTTCTGGACGGCACCGGAGCGGATACAGCGCGTGCAGACCCGGAGCTTGCGCGGCCTTCCCTGCACCACCGCGCGCACCGTCTGCAGATTCACTTCCCAGCGGCGCTTGGTGACGTTGTGGGCGTGGCTCACGTTCTGTCCGTGCTGGACGCCCTTGCCGCAGATGTCACAGGTCCTAGCCATGAAAATCCTCCTGAGTTCGAAGCGAGCGGCCGAGTGTACTCTCGGCCGCTCCGGTCGGCAAGCGGTTTGACGGGGCGCCGTCCCGGGTACCGTCCCGCACGGCCCGCGTTTGACGCAGGCGCCGCGCCCCCCTAGCATCCCTCCGATGCCTTCGCTCAACGACCCGGTGCGCTATTTGACCGGCGTCGGCCCCGAAATGGCCAGGCGCCTCGCCAGACTCGAGATCCGCACCATCCGGGATCTCCTCTTCCACGTTCCCAGGAGCTATCGGGACCGCCGCCAGGTCACGCCGATCGCCTTCTTGCGACCCCATCAGGAGGCCTCCGTCCTGGGAGCGCTCCGGACGCTTCGCATCGAGCGGCGGCTTCGGGGGAGGCGCGACGCGTCGGGATCCGTGCAGGACGAGACCGGGGCCCTGCGCGTGGTGTGGTTCAACCAGCCCTACGTCGAGAAGGCGCTGGAGCTGGGAGCGCGGTACTACTTTTCGGGCCCGGTCGAGCCGTTCCATGGCCTCGAGATGCACAACCCTGAGTTCGAGCCGGCGGATCCGATCGACGCCATCGCCCGGATCGCGCGCGTCACGCCGATCTACGGACTCACCCAGGGCGTGGCCCAGCGCTGGCTCCGCGCCCGAGTCGAAGACGCCCTTCGCGCACTACCCTCGATCCGCGATCCGGTGCCGGAGGCATGGCGGAGCGAGCGAGGGCTGCCCCCGCTTGCCGAGGCGCTCGCGCAGGTTCACTTCCCCGTGCGCCCGGAGGACGCCGAGCCCGCGAGGCGCCGCCTCGCGCTCGAGGAGCTGCTCCGGGTCCAGATCTCGCTTCTCTTCGCGCGAGCCCGGCACCGCGGCCGGCGCGCGGCCCATCCGCTCGCGGCGGGTGCTACGGACGCGGCGAGGTTCCGCGCCTCCCTTCCCTTCACGCTCACCCGGTCCCAAGCGGAAGCGCTCGCCGCCATCGACGGCGATCTGGACCGCGACCAACCCATGCGGCGGCTCCTCCTGGGGGACGTCGGATCGGGAAAGACGGTGCTCGCCCTCGCGGGCGCCGTGCGCGCCGCGGGCTCGGGGAAGCAGACCGCGATCCTCGCCCCGACGTCGCTCCTCGCGGAGCAGCACGCGGAGACCGCGGCGCGGCTCCTGGAACCGGCCGGCGTCCCCTACGCGCTCCTGACCGCGGCCACGCCGGCCAAGGAGCGCGCGCGGGTGCTCGACGGGCTCTCCACCGGCGGGATCTCGCTCGTGATCGGGACCCACGCCCTTCTGGAGCGGGACCTCCGCTTTCGCTCGCTCGGCCTCGTGGTTGTGGACGAGCAGCATCGCTTCGGCGTTCGCCAGAGGGTGTCGCTCGCCTCGAAGACGAGCGAGCTCCGGGACGCGCATCTCCTCGTCCTGACCGCGACGCCCATCCCGCGCAGCCTCGCGATGGCGCTCTACGGCGATCTCGACCTCTCGCTGCTGACCGAGCGGCCGCCGGGGCGCGCATCGGTGCAGACCGAATTCGTGCGGGCGGGCGGGATCGATTCGCTGGCGCGCGTTCTGGAGGCCGAGATGGACCGGGGCGGGAGCGCCTTTGTGGTCTACCCGGTCGTCGAGGAGGGCGAGACGGCGGATCTCAAGTCCGCGGCGGCGATGGCGAAGGAGCTGAGCCGCGTGGATCGCCTCGCGGCCGCGGGCGTGGTGCTGGTGCACGGGCGGCTCAAGGCCCCCGAGCGCCGGCTGGCGATCGAGCGGTTCCGCTCGGGGGAGGCGCGCATTCTCGTGGCCACGACGGTCGTGGAAGTGGGCCTCGACATTCCGGATGCCACGCTCATCGTGATCGAGCATCCGGAGCGCTTTGGTCTCGCGCAACTGCACCAGCTGCGAGGCCGGGTGGGACGCGCCGACCGGCCGGGCCGATGCGTGCTCCTCGTGGGAAAGGAAATGGGGGATGTCGCAAGGAAGCGCCTCGGGATCTTCAAGCGGGTCGAGAACGGGCAGGAGCTCGCGGAGGAGGATCTCAGGCTTCGCGGCCCGGGCGAGCTCCTGGGAACGTCCCAGCACGGCTTTCCGGAGTTCCGCGCCGTGGATCCGGTCGCCGATCTGGACCTGATCGAGGGCGCTCGGTCCCTGGCCGAGGAGCTTCTGTCGGGGGCGGAAGCCCGGGGCGGGGAGGCCCAGCTCAAGAGCTGGATCGAGGCCCATTTCGCGGGTGCGGAGCTTTATCTCAGGAGCGGCTAGAGGCGGGGCCGGACAATTCTCCGAAAGATGGTCCGGAGGAAGCCGATAAAGAGGTAGCGAACGCCTGTCGTATCCACATTTATCCAACGAGGGCATGGATGCACGTCGAATGCACCGCCTGCCACGCTCGCTACGTCATCTCGGATGAGAAAATACCGATCCAGGGCGCGCGCGTCCGCTGCCGGAAGTGCCAGGCGGTGTTCTCCATCGAGCGATCGGCCGCGGGCGCGAATCCTCCGACTCCCGCGGACCTCCCGTTGATTCCTCCGACGCCGCAGGTCGCGAATCCCGCGCCTCCGGTATCGGCGCCGGGGGAGTCTTCGCTCTTCGGCCCGCCGGCCGCGCCGGCTGAACCCTCGCCTTTCGGCGGACCGCCGCCGCCCGCCCCGGCGGAGCCTTCGCCCTACGCCGCCCCGGCGCCCTCGCGTTTCGATTCTTCGCCGTTCGAGACAGCGCCCGCGGCTCCGGCGCCTCCCGCGCCCTCGCGTTTCGATTCATCGCCGTTCGAGTCCGCGCCCGCGACTCCGCCTCAGTCCGGCGCGCAGCCGCACGCGGCCCCGACCGAGATCGAGCGATTCGCCACCGCGTTCGCGTCCTCGCCGCCGGCCGTCGCGGAGCCTCAGGCCGCCGCACCGCCGCCTCCGCCGGCCGCCGCGCGCGCGCCGATGCCGCCGCCGGCGTCCGAGGCAAAGGCCGCGACTTCCGCGCCGCAATCGCCCGCGCCGGGGGCTCCGGCCTCGCCGCCTCAGCCCGTCGCCGCGAGCCCGTTTTCCCCGTCGGCCGGGATCCCGCCCGGGCTCCCCGAGGCGGAGCGCCTCAAGCACGAGCGGGCACGGCGTCTCGCGCGCGTGCTCGCGTCCGACATCGCGATCTACAACAGGGAGAAACGCGAGCGGGGCATCCAGGAGGGGAATCTGGTCGCCGTGCTGGGTTACGAGATCAAGAAGTCCTGGGAGGTCTACAAGGAGCGGGTCACGCCGGACCTGGCGAATGCCACCCCGTACTTCCGCGACGCTCTGAACGACATGCTCGCGGAGGGGAAGAAGGTCTTCTAGCCTTTAGCCTCACCGCGCCGTCGCTCCGATCCCCGCCATCCCCGTTCAGCGCTTCCACCCGATGCAGCCCCACACTCCCGCCGCCATGAGAAGCGCTCCCGCGCCCGCCACGGTCGCCGCGTGATCCACCCATCCGCGGCCCAGCGCCGCCCCGAGGAGACCCGCCGTCACGAGGACGGCCACCCGCGTGGAGAAGTCCCGGAGCGCGAAGACACGCCCGCGCGCCTCCTGCGCCACGGCCGCCTGCACCACGGACTCCGTCGTGACCAGGAGAACGGCGACGAAGGTGCCCGCGAGGAACCCGACTCCAAGCAGCGCGGGCAGCGAAAAGGCGCGGGAGAAGAGGAGGAGCGAGACCCCGATCCCGACGAGACTCATCGCCATCGACACGCGGGGAGGCCAGCGCTTCCCGCGCCACGCGGTGAGCAGGGTGCCCGCGACCATGCCGAACCCCACGGCCGAGAGAAGCCCCCCGGTTCCCGAGACGAACGCGTCCACGCGCCGCTTCAGCAGCACCGTTCCGGCGACGTGGAGAGCGCCCCCCGCGATCCAGAGGAGCACGAGCGCCAGGATCGGGCCCAGAACCGTGGGATTCCGGACTGTGAGGCGGAAGCCTTCGTTCACGTCGCGCCCCAGATCACGATAAACCCCCGTCCATCCGGCCGAGCGGGGAGCGCGCACGCGCGGCCGGGGCCTCAGAGAGGCTAGGAATCCCACCGACACGAAATAGGTGAGCCCGTCGATCGCGAGGCCCCAGCGCCATCCGGCCCGCTCCACGAGAATGCCCCCCAGAGCCGAGCCCGCGATCGTGGCGCAGACGCCCGCGAGCGTCGCGAGCGAGTTTGCCTCCACCAGCTCCTGGCTCTCGACCAGGTCCGGGAGAATCGAGGAGCGCGCCGGCAGGAAGAAGGAGTTGGCGAGATAGAGCAAGAACACCAGAGCGAAGGCGGCCGGAAGCCCGCCGCGTGCTACCGCCGGAATGATCAGGAGCACGATGCAGCCGCGCAGGAAGTCCGAGATCACGAGCACGCGGCGGGTGTCCCACGTATCCACGAGCGCTCCCGCCAGCGGGCCGGCCAGGATCGTCGGGAGAAAGCTCACGGCGGGAACCAGCGCAAGCTCGGGCGCGGGGTTTCCAGGATCGTGCGCGCGCTCCACGATGAGCGCCAGGAGCGCCAGGTAATGGAGCCGGTCGCCGAAGATGGAGATGAATTGCCCCAGCCAGAGGGCCCGGAAGCTCCTGTTCCGGAAGAGGCGCGACCCGGCGCCCTTCAACGAGCGCACGGAGTCAAGGACTCATGCCTCCGCGGTTCGAAGCAACGCGGGCTTTCCGTTCGCGCCCTCGAATCCCGCCGCGCGGCCGGGACCGACGAGCGAGCCGTAGATCTCCTCGAGGCTCCTTGCGATCGCGGGCCAGGCGTAGCGACGTGAGGTTTCGATGCCGCGCGCGCCCATCTCCGAGCGCAGGGTAGGCTGGGAGAGGAGGGTCTGGAGCGCCGAGCGCAACGAGGCGGGATCGCGCGGAGGAACCATCAGCCCTTCCGATCCGGGCGTGAGCACCGTGCGATAGCCCGGCAGGTCCGTGGCGACGATCGGCACACCCGAGGCCATCGCCTCGAGGAGCACGATCCCGAAGCTCTCTCCGCCCCGCGCCGGGGAGCAGAAGATGTCGGAGGAGGCATAGTAGCCCGGAAGGTTCCCGTTGCTCACCCGGCCCTCAAAGTGGACGCGCCCCTCGAGCGGTCCGCGCGCCATACTCTCGATGCGCCGCCTCAGGCGCCCGTCGCCCACGATGATGAGCCGGAAGCGGACCCCGTCGCGCGCGAGCGACCGGCACGCCGACATGAGCTCGGGCAGCCCTTTCCGGGGATCGTGGCGCCCCACGAAGAGGATGTTCGGTGTGCCGTCGTCGAACCGCGCAAGCCGCGGGAGTCCGGGACGGAACCGTTCCAGGTTCACTCCGTTCGGGAGGACCTCGACCGGCCCGGGAAAGTGGCGGAGCACACAGGCGCGGGCCTCCTCGGATACCGCGAGGGTCCGGTCGATGCGCCGGTAGGAGGGCAGGAGCGCGCGGCGGAACAGACGGAACGCCAGGTCGGACATGACCGTGGAATGGAATGTGCCGACGACCGGCTGCTTCGCGATCCGAAGCGCCAGGAGCGGGAGAAAGGGTGAGACGGGGCAGTGGAGGTGGAGCAGATCGAACCGCTCGCGATCGAGCAGCCGCTCGAGCTTCCCTCGCAGGCCAAATCCAATCGTGAGGTTGTTCTCCGCGCCGTTGTAGGGCACGGCGAAGTTTCGCCCGATCCGGTGCACCGGATAGCCGTTCCCCGTGAGGCCCCGCGATTCCGCCTCGGAGAAGCGGGAAGTGATGACCGCGACCTCGTGCCCGCGGGCCCGGAGCGCGTGAGCGGTGGCGTCCACGTGCTCCGTCACGCCTCCCACCGCCGGATGGTAGGCCTGGCTCAGAATTCCGATCTTAAGCGGCATCGCGGCTCGGACCGGCGGACACGCCGGAAACGCCTGGGAAGAGCGGGCGGAAGATGCACCACTCGTCGAGATGGGCCGCGATGGTGCGCTCCTGGATCTCGGCCACCCGCCGCGTGAGGCGGCGGAGATCCTGCTTCAGGGGAAGCTCCGGCCTCGGCAGCTCCGCCCCGTCGAAGACGACGGCGTGGCCCCCTGTGTCGCTCCGCTCGGCATGCGCGTGAAGGATCGCGGCGCCGGAGCGCCGGGCCAGGAGCGCCGGCCCGACCGGAAAAGGCACGCGGCGCCCGAAGAACTCCGTCTCGAGCGAGCGCACGAATACGTCGCCGTCGGTGAGCAGCACCACGATGCCCGAACACCCGAGCGTCCGGAGCAGCGGCCGGAACCCCTCCGCCGGCGTGCTCACGAGAATCCGCTCGCGCTCCTTGAGGAGCCTGGCCGAGGATGCGAAGCGGGCGTGAAACTGCACGCCGGTCACGACGTGGACGCGGAACCCGAGCCGGGCGAGCGCGATTCCTGCCAGCTCCCAGTTCCCGACGTGGGGTGCCACGACCACGGCGCCCCTACCGCGCGCGAGCGCGCCGTAGAGGATCTCCATTCCCCGGAAGCGGAATCGGGTATCCAGCGCGCGCGAATCGAGCGAGCGCTGCGCCAGGTATTCGAGGACGAAGCGGTGGTAGCTCTCGAAGATCGATCGGGCGGTGCGGTCGAGCGCGCGCGCGCGGTCGGGGGTGAGCCTGCCCGATTCCGCGATCCACACCAGATTGGATTCCACCGCGCGCCGCCGCTTCGAGGGAAGAGCGAATGCGAGACGCGCGGTCGCGCGCGCGAGGGATTCGGACACGCCCCGGGGCAGGGACGGCGCGAGCGCGAGACCCGCCTGGATCAGGAGGCCCTGAATCACGGGCAGGTCGCGCGGAAATCTTGATGAGAAAACGGCACGGGGTGACGCTACACGAGCGCTCCGTGAACCGTCAAGCGGGGCGGGCTTTTGTTTGACTTGGCGAGCGGCCTCGGCCTAAGGTGCCGTCACGAGCGGCGCCATTTCACCCACTCGTGGGATGAAACGAGCCACCCGGTCAGCGGCCGAATCCGGCGCCCACCTCATCCGATTCGAAGAGAGCGTCGGCCGTCTCGAGCTCGGAAAGACAGCGGCATCGCGAGCCCTGGGCGACGTGCGGGCAGACCGCGTACACGCGATTGTCGCGCCGGCAATAGACTTCGGTGGCGGGCCGGACAATGGCTCCAGCTGCGGGGGTATGCGGTTTGGCTTTCAGGGTGTCCTCCTCGGGATCTCGGGTCTCGGGCCGATGGGCACCCGAGCCCTGTCGCGGGCATCTCGTTCCGTTCCCGATGCGGTTCAAGTGCAACGCGCATGCCATGGGTGGCGGTCGATTCGGAGGTGGATGCGATGGCGAGTCAGAAGCTCGTGCGCTGCGAGATTCGAAGACCCGATTCCGAGGGAGGCGCGACGGTGCGCTACGTGCCGCTCGACATCTTCGGGCTCTGGGAATTCCTGATGCGGACCAAGCACCGATTCGAGGTGACGCGGAGCGTGGCGTCGCTCTGGATCGACGTGAACGAGACTCCCGAGATCGCTTACGGCGAGAACCAGTACGAGCGCGTCACCGAAGTGGAGCTCCTGCGATATTCGGATAGCGACGGCATGTTCAGCCGCGTGAGCCGGTACTTCCCCACCTCGGAGTATCCCGAGCTCAAGGAGCTCCTCCTCCGCCACTATGAGAGCGTCTCGAATCCGGAGAGTCCTCATCTCCAGATCAAGGAACGCCAGGGGATCTGGATCCGGCGCGACCCTCGCGTCTGAGGCGCCCCGCTAAGGCAGCGGGGCGCGCTATCTCCCGGCGGCGGTGCGAGCTGCAAGACTCTCCGTGCGCATACCTTGCGCAGGGCCCCTCCGCTCCGGCCCGAATCCTCCGGGAACCAACCAGCATTTCTCCTAAAGATTAGGCCCCCATCCACCGTTCTCTTTCCCGAGACACGGCGGCACGTATCGCGCTCCCGGGGAGCCGGGTACCGGCCGCCGCACCCGTTCCGCCGCGGTCGGGTCCGGATACGAAAACCAAAGAGAATCGAGGAGCGACGCCATGGTGGTGGTGAGCTATTCGGGACGCGAGATCAACGCGAAGATCGTGTACTACGGCCCCGGTCTGAGCGGAAAGACGACGAACCTCGAGAAGATCTACGACAGCGTGCCCGAGACGAATCGGGGCCGCATGGTTTCGATGAAGACGCAGACCGACCGCACGCTCTTCTTCGATCTGCTTCCGTTGGACCTGGGAGACCTCCAGGGAATGAAGACCCGGCTTCTTCTCTACACCGTGCCGGGGCAGGTCTATTACAACGCGACCCGTAAGCTCGTGCTGAAGGGCGTCGACGCCGTCGTCTTCGTCGCGGACTCCGCCGCCGACAAGATGGCGGAAAACCGCGAGAGCTTCGCGAACCTCGAGCTGAATCTCAAGGCGTACGGGATCGACATCCGGACGATCCCGCTCGTTCTCCAGTACAACAAGCGCGATCTCCCGAACGCGGTCCCGGTCTCGGATCTGAACAAAGAGCTAAACCGACTTAATGTCCCCTTCTTCGAGGCGCAAGCGGCGAACGGCACCGGAGTCTTCGAGACGCTTCGCGGAGTGTCGAAGCTCCTGCTCGCGAAGATCTCGAAAGACGTGCTCGAGAAGGACAAGGGGGCGGTCGCCGGTATCGCGAAGGCGAAGGCCACCGCGGCGGCGGCGAGGGCCGCGGACGCCGCGTCCAAGAAGCAGGCGGAGCGTGCCCCAGCGGGCGGGAAGCTCTTGAAATATCTGAAGCGCGGGAAGGGCCAGGCCGAGCCCTCCGAGGCCGAGTCCGAGGCCGAGGCGATGGAGGCGGAAGCCCCCGAGGATGATTCGCCGCGGAAGAGCCCGGTACGGTCCGCCGCGGCATTCGAGCCCACGCCGCTCCTGGGGGACGACGCCCTCATCGACGACGCGCCGGCCGCCCCGATGCCCCGCACGCTCAACGCCGAAGAGGAGTTGGTGCTCACCGAGGAGGACATGATCGCGCATCCCCCTCCGGGCGCGCCGGCAGATTCGCCTTCGCCCGCGCGTGCCGCGGCGCCGCCCGCCGTAAGCGCCGACGAGGAATCGATCGGGGATTTCGAGCGCGACCCCGGTGTGCCGTCCGCCGACCGCCCGAGCGCCCGGTACGGAGGAAGCTCCGGCTCGGCAGACTCGCGACGGGTCTCCATCCCGATCGACCTGGGCTCGCTTCCGCGCTCGGGGCGCGTCACGCTCACCGTCG
>WNFT01002799.1_pt1 | contig 14987 bp, 12 predicted proteins | sample 5400191 | NCBI WGS metagenome assembly WNFT01 (sample SAMN13153359, study PRJNA577476) | soil metagenome | isolation source: 80 cm saprolite under Madrone tree | place: USA:California | collected 2016-06-14 | reverse complement strand
CTACGCCTGCCTCCACGTGTTCGGCTTGGTGCCGGTTTGGCTGACGGTGATCTTGCAGGCGGCGCTGATCGGATTGATGTCGCTGTATTCCGCGGCGCTGTGCTACCTGGCGAATCGTTTTTGGCTCAAGCCCGGCGCGACGCGCGCCTGGCTGGTGCTCCCGGTGCTCTGGGTGCTGCTCGAATGGCTGCGCGGATGGGCATTGAGCGGATTCCCGTGGCTATCCCTCGGCTATGCCATGATCGATTCGCCTCTGAAAGGCTGGGCGCCGCTGTTCGGAGTCTATGGCGTAACGTGGGCCGCTGCCACGACTGCGGTGGCGCTCAATGTGTTGCTGTCGCCGGGCGTCGCGATCGTACGGCGGCTCATCGCGCTCGCGGGCATCGCGGCCCTGTTCCTGATTCCCGCGCTGCTCGCGAGTCACGATTGGACGCGCGCCGCCGGATCGCCCGTCTCGATTGCCGCCGTGCAGGGCGCCGTGTCGCAGGACCAAAAGTGGCAGTCAAGAAACCTCGATGAGACCATGCAGCGATACTCCAGGCTCACGGCAGACGCTTGGGGTGCCCGCCTCATCGTCTGGCCGGAAGCTGCGCTGCCGGTGCTCGCCAATGACATACCGGACTATTTACGGCGTCTGCAAAGCCAAGGTCGCGCGCACGATGCTGATATCGCGCTCGGCCTCGTCAACCATGAGCCTGCGACCAAGCGGTATTACAACGGGCTATTGGTATTGAGCGAGTCGGGCGGCGGCTGGTATTACAAGCGGCACCTGGTGCCTTTCGGCGAGTACTTCCCCGTGCCGGCGTTCGTCCGCTCCTGGTTGCGGCTGATGAGTCTGCCCTATGACGACATTTCGGCGGGGCGTGAGCACCAGCCGACCTTGAGCGCCGCGGGCCAGAAACTCGGCCTCACGATTTGCTACGAGGACGCCTTCGGCAGCCGCCAGCTCGAGGTGTTGCGCGACGCCACCCTCCTGATCAACGTCACCAACAATGCCTGGTATGGGAATTCCACTGCGCCACATCAGCACCTGCAGATTGCCCGGATGCGCGCGCTCGAGGCCGGGCGCTACTTGGTGCGGGCGGCGAACGACGGCATCACCGCCGCGATCGGGCCGCACGGCGAGATCCTGGCGCGTCTGCCGCAGTTTCAGGAGGCCGTCCTGCGCGCCGAAGTGCTGCCCATGACCGGTCTTACTCCCTATGCGCGGCTGGGCAATTATCCCGTGGTCATCGGGGCCGGTCTGTTGCTGGCGGTGGCGGTTTGGCGCCGGCGGCAGGGCGATGCGGCGCGATGAGGCTGCCGAGCCCAGCGCGGTGAATTCCGGTCGCCCGACGGTACGACCACGACAGACCTGCGTTGCACCATGAAGAAGGCTTATGCTACCAGTCTCTTGTCGAGTCTCGATGCATCGGCGACCCAGGAGGCTTGAGGCGACGTGATCTACTTATCCACCCACTGCCGGCTCGCGACGGCTTGACTCGCTCATTGCCCAACCTCCCGAAGAGCGAGGGAGGCGCGAGCGTTCCGGCGAGCGACATGCCGCTTGCCGACCGCTCGCCGATTGCGTGGGTCCGTCGCTCGGCGAACCTGCTGCTCGAGCGCGACGGACCGTACGCCCGCGCCTTCGAAAACCTCATCCTCGCGCTGATCGTGCTCAGCATCGTGTCCGTTGGCCTGGAAGCCACCTCTGGATTGCCGGGTTGGGTCAGTTCGGCGCTGCGAGTCACGGAAATCGCGGTGGTCGCGGTCTTTTCGTTCGAGTACGTGCTTCGCATCGTCGCCGCGGAGCGCAAACTCGCCTTCATCTTCAGCTTTTATGGCCTCGTTGACCTGCTGGCCATTGCGCCCTTCTATTTGTCGGGAATCGATGCGCGCTATTTGCGGGGCCTGCGCATATTGCGGGTGTTACGCGTCCTAAAATTGCAGCGCCACGTTCTCGAAACCACCGTGGCGCAAAGAACCCGCGAACTCGCCGAGCGCAACGAGGCGCTGGTGCAGGCGCAGGCGCAGCTCACCGCGGAGCTCGAGGTGGCGCGAGCGCTGCAGATTGCGATCCTGCCGTCGAGCTTCCCGATGACCTCCGGCTGCGACGGGGCGGCGCGAATGCTGCCGGCGACCACCATGGGCGGAGATTTCTACGACTTCATCGAGTTGCCGGACGGGCAGATCGGGCTCGTCATGGCGGATGTGTCCGGCAAAGGGGTGCCGGCAGCCTTCTTCATGGCGGTCGCGCGCACCAACCTGCGCGAACTCGCCGCACACTATCTCGACCCCGGTGCCTGTCTGGCGCGCACCAATGATGTGCTCTGCACGCAAAATCCGATGGATCTGTTCGTGACCGTGTTCTACTGCATCTTCGACCCCTCGACCGGAGTGGTGCGCTATGCCAACGGGGGACACAACCCACCGTACTTGAGGCGCGCCGACGGTTCGATCGAGATGCTGAGCGGCGCCGGCGGCCTCGTGCTCGGCGCCATGCAGGGCGTCGAATATCCCAATCACACCTTGCAGCTCGGGCCCGGAGACCGGCTCGTGCTCTACACCGACGGTGTGACTGAGGCCTTCAATCAGGCCAACGAGCCTTATGGCGTGGAGCGGCTGATCGCCGAGGTCCAAGCCCATGGCGACGGACCCGCGGACGCGTTGGTCGAACGAATCTGCCGCAGCGTGGCGGTCTTCTCGGGCGCCGCTCCGCAGTCGGATGACATCACGCTCACGGTGCTGGCATGGCGCGTGCCGTGACGAGGGCTCGCGTCCGAGCGGCCGCGAGGCACGTCGTACCGTGAAGGTTCGGGTCGAATCGCTCGGCCCGATCACCGTCGTGATTCCGGAAGGGCGGCTGGACTTCGGTGCCGCCGCCGCCTTTCAGACCGCGCTCGAGCAAGCGCTAGCCGGGGCTACGGCATCGATCATCGATTGCGCGGGACTCGAGTACGTTTCGAGCGCCGGTTTACGGGTGTTCTTGCTTGCTGCTCGAAGCTCCCAAAGTGCGGGCCGCCCGTTCGCGCTCTGCACACTGAGACCTGCGGTGCGCGAGGTGTTCGACCTGAGCGGCTTCAGCCGCCTCATCGCCGTGCACGCGGACCGCGACAGTGCCGTGGCTCAGATCCGGCAACGATCCGCATGAGACGCCGGACGACCGTGCCGAGCGATGCGGCGCAGCTTGCCGCCGTGACGCAATTTCTGCAGGAATTCTGGCGTGCCGCCGGGTTGCCGCCGGCCGAAGCCGCGACGTTCGAGCTCGCCCTCGAAGAAATTTTCATGAACGTGGTCATGCATGGCTCGCCGGCAGGCCGCGAGCCGCTCATCGAGGTCTCGCTCGAGCTTTGCGATGGTGAGATGATATTGAGCGTCGAGGATGACGGCCCGCCGTTCGATCCGCTCTCGCTGCCGCCGCCCGATGTCACGGCGAGCCTCGAAGAGCGCCGCGTCGGTGGGCTCGGCGTGTTTCTGGTGCGACAAATGATGGATGAGGTCAGCTATCGGCGCACCGGGAAGCGCAATCAGCTGCGCAGCTCCAAACGCGTCGCGCCGCCCGCCACGTCGGCTGAGCGAACCTGAGGCGCCGGCAGTCGAATCACGCGCCGTGCACGAAGGAGACAATTCGCGTAGTGTCGGCGGGGCAGGGGGAGCCGCTGCAATAGGCGACACTTGGAATGAAACACTGAACGAGCAGGCAGCGATGAATCAGCAAGTATTCGAGATCCGGCTGGGCGCGGCCGGCGAGGTCGTGATGGCGGGGCGGCTCGATGCCACTCACTGCGAGGCGGCGCTCCAGTTCCTCAACGGGCTCGCCGAGCCGCGGGTCGTCGATCTCGCCGGGCTCGTGTACATCGCCAGCGCGGGTCTGCGAGTGTTCCTCATGACTCAAAAGCGGATCAAGGCCACCGGTGCGGGCTTGAAGCTGATCAATGTCGCCCCGAAGGTGCGAGATATTTTCCGCTATGCGGGGTTCGACCGCATCTTCGACATCAGCGGCGCGGGAGCCTAGCGGCGCCGCTGCGCCGGGAGCTTCGCATCATGGATGGCAGGCTCCTCATGCGGGCATCGTTCGCACTCGTGCCGGTGCTGCTGTTCCTGGCGGTGCTAGTGCGAGCCGACAGCTACAAATTATTGCCGTTGAGAACGGTGCTCTCGATCGCCGCAGCGGGCGCACTGGCGGCCGGCGCGAGCTATGTCGCGAACGTTCTCGCGTTCACGCACTTTGCCGGTGACTTTGCGGCCTACTCGCGCTACGTCTCGCCCTGGATCGAGGAATCGTTGAAGGCCGTGGCGCTCGTCTTTCTGATCCGCACTCGGCGCGTCGGGCTGCCGGTGGACGCGGGCATCGCCGGCTTTGCAATCGGTACCGGATTCGCGCTCATCGAGAACATCTACTATCTCATGTCGCGTCCCGACACCGCGCTGTACGTGCAGGTTATCCGCGGCTTCGACACCGCGATCATGCACGGCGGCACGGCTACCATCATGGCGATGATTTCGGTGACGCTCTACGAGCGGCGGCCGAACGGAGGCCTCTACCTCCTGCTGCCGGGATTTACGGTCGCCGTCGCGCTGCACGCGGGATTCAATCAACTCCTGGTGCGGCCGGCGCTGGCGACGTTCGCGACGGTGCTGGTGCTGCCGCTCGTCATCTACCTGGTCTTCAAGCACAGCGAGCAAGTGCTGCGCGATTGGCTGGATTCGGATCTCGATTCGAAGGTGCAGCTGCTCGAATCGATCAACTCGGGTACGTTTCTCGACGGCTCCTCCGGGCGCATGCTGAGGTCCCTGAGCGATCGCTTCCGCGGTGAGGACTTGGCGGACATGCTGTGCCTGCTGAGATTGCATGGCGAGCTTGCCTTGCGGGCCAAGGGCATCTTGCTGCTCCGGGAGAGCGGCATGGAGGAGCCGCCGCTCGATGAGGAGACACGGGATAAGCTCGCGGAACTCACCCACCTCGAGCGAGCGATCGGCAGAACCGGCATGCTGGCGCTGCGCCCGCTCATGATGGCGACCGGCAAAGATATGTGGCAGCTCGAGCTGCTCAAGAGCTGAGGACCCGGTCCGGCCTGCGGCAGCCCGGCGGCGCGTTTTCGAGCCATTGTTGCGCGAATGCGCGGACCGTGACTTATGATGCTGCCATTCGATCCCGCCTGCGAAAACACTGGTCGGCGACCATGGGTGGAGCGGGACGCATGGGGTGTTAATGGTGCCAAGTGCCTGGTTCGGGTTCACCGAGTTCATGCGGCCGTATCCGATCGGCGCGCCTGGGCCCAACTTTTGCTCCCTTCGCGTGTACTTGTGAAGGAGGATGCAGATCAGGCGCTCATCGAGCGCTTTCGCAACGGCGATCGGGCTGCGTTCGGGGAGTTGGTGGTCCGCTATCAACGGCAGGTTTACAACGCTGCGTTTTGGGTGTTGCGCCGAGCCGATGACGCGAAGGACATCACCCAGGAAGTGTTTCTGAAGGTGGCGGAGCGACGGCACGATTATGACCCGAGGTTCAAATTTTTCAGCTGGATCTACCGGATCACCATCAATGAATCGCTCAATATGTTGCGTCGCAACAATCACGATGCGCAGGATGCCGAGATCGAGCTGCCGGCCCCTGAGAGCGCCGGCCCCGAGCAGCAGCTGGTCCAGGCCCAGCTTTCGGCGCGCATCCGGATCGCCCTCATGCGTATGACGGTCAACGACCGCGTCGTGCTCTCGTTGCGGCACTTCTCCGAGTGCAGTTACGAGACGATCGGGCATATCTTGGAGCTCGACGAAAAAACGGTGAAATCTCGGTTGTTCGAGTCTCGCCAGCGCTTGCGCGGGCTGCTCGCGGATTTGGGATCTGAATGACATGACACACCCTGACCTGACACGTTTGATGCACGAAGTCCTCGATGGAGCGGCGTCGGCAGACGAGGCGCGGGAACTCGATCGGCTGGTGGCTGCCGATCCGGCAGCCCGCGCTCAGTTCGAAGAGCTCAAGCGGCTGTTTACCGGCTTGAATACCATGCCGCAGGCGGCTCCGCCCGAAGGCCTGGTCACCGAGGTGCTCGCCAGAATTCCGAGACGGTACACGGGGGGCGCGCGATTGCGCCAACTTTCCTCGCGCTGGCGTGTATTTCAACCATATTCCGGACGAGTTCGGGGTCGTTCCCCGAGCCGAGCCACAAGAAGCCACGATTCCCAGTTCATACTAAATAGAAGGAATGAGGACATGAGCGGACTGACGAGCGTTTTCTCCAGCAAGCGCAAGGTCTGGGTCGGGGGTGCTATCGCCCTCGCGGCCCTTGTGCTGGTCGCACGGTATCTCGACTTCCCGCCCACCAGGGAGGCCGCCGGCACGATCGCTCCGGCGAAGCGATCGGTGGCTGAGCAACCGGGTGCGAGCGACGTGAATGGCACCGGCCAGTCGGACACGCTGCCTACGCAACCTGGCTCGGCCAATGCGAGCGATGCCTCGCGTGACGCCGTGCGCGACGCTTCGAGTAAGGCCGTGCGCGATGCTTCGAGTAACGCCGTGCGCGACGCTTCGAGTAACGCCGTGCGCGATGCTTCGAGTAACGCCGTGCGCGACGCTTCGAGTAACGCCGCGCGCGACGCTTCGAGTAACGCCGCGCGCGATGCTTCGAGTAACGCCGCGCGCGATGCTTCGAGTAACGCCGCGCGCGATAGCTCTTCGCAATAACCATCGCTCGCTCGAGCACCAACACTCCGCCGGCTCTAGGGCCGGCGGTTTTCCATTGGAAAACAGTCGCCTATGGTTAGGCTGCCGACAGTGCCCGTGAGGCGGGCCTGGTTGCGCGGCGCGCTCTTGTGCCTTTCACTGACCATCACCGCACTTGCAGCGGCCGCTGATGAGAGTCCGGTCAATATCTCCGGCGTCGAAACCAAAGACCTCCGACTCTACTACTACAACTACCTGAGCTTCCTCGAGCCGCACTCCGTACGCGCCTTCACCAATTCGCTGGCTTGGCAACGCCGCATATTCAGTTGGGTCCCGTCCGAGCCCACGACGATTCTATTGAGGGATTTCACGGACTACGGCAATGCCCACGCCTACGTCGAGCCGCACGACCTCCTCGAGTTTGACATCGCGCCGCTTTCCCATACTTTCGAGACCTTCCCGGCGAGCGAGCGCATGTACCAATTGATGAATCACGAGCTGATTCACGAAGTGCAAGGCGACATCGCGAACGAGCAGGACCGGCGTTGGCGGCGCTTTTTTCTGGGAAAAGTGGCAGCCGATCCGAGGGATCCCGAATCGCTGCTCTACAGCTACCTCACCGTCCCGCGCCAGACGACACCGCGCTGGTATGCCGAGGGCAACGCAGTCTTCTTCGAGACCTGGATGGGCGGAGGTTTGGGGCGAGCGCAGGGCGGGTACGATGAGTCGGTATTCCGTGCGATGGTGCGGGACGATGCGCATTTTTATGATCCCTTGGGGCTCGAGTCTCAGGGTCTCAAAATCGGCTTTCAGGGAACCGCGAGTGCGTACCTCTACGGCACCCGATTCGTGACCTGGCTGGCCTACACTTATTCGCCCGAGGCGGTGGTCGCCTGGACCCGCCGCGACGAGGGCACTAGGCGGTACTACGCCGATCAATTCGAGCATGTCTTCGGCATCCCGCTCGATCAGGCCTGGCAGAACTGGATCGCATTCGAGCATGAGTTCCAGGAGCGCAACCTCGCGGAGGTGCGAAAATTTCCGATCACCCCCGAGCGCAGGCTGGTGGCGCGCCCGCTGGGGTCGGTATCACGAATGTTCTACGAGGAGGCCACCGGTATTCTCTACACGGCCGTGCGCTACCCGGGCGTGGTCGAGCACGTCGCCGCGTTGAACACCCGCGACGGCAGCGTGCGGCGCATCGCGGACATCAAAGGTGGGATGCATTATCAGGTGACTTCGTTCGCCTACGACCCCGGCAGCGGCACGGCGTTTTACGTCAACGACAACCGCACGTTGCGCGATCTCGCCTCGGTGAACGTCCGGACGGGTGCCCAGCGGCTGCTGCTCAAGCATGCGCGGATCGGCGAGATCGTGTTCAATCCGGCCGATCGTTCATTGCTGGGCGTGCGTCACGTGAACGGTCTGGCGACGCTAGTGCGCATTCCCTATCCGTATCACAAGTGGATTGCGATTCACGAATTTTCGTGGGAGCGCGTGCCGACCGATCTCGATATTTCGCCGGATGGGCGATTGCTGTCCGCGACCATGAGCGAGGACAACGGCGCGCAATACTTGCGCGTCTGGGAGCTCGATAAAGTGCTGGCGGGGGATTTCAAACCGCTGTCCGAATTCAAATTCGGGCAATCCGTGCCCGAGGGATTCGTGTTCTCTCCGGACGGCCGCTACCTGTACGGCAGCAGCTACTACACGGGAGTGTCGAACATCTTCCGCTACGAGGTGGCGACCGGAGCCGTCGAAGCGGTCTCCAACGCGGAGACTGGATTGTTCCGTCCGGTGCCGCTCGCCGATGGCGGGCTCGTGGTGCTGACCTTCACCGCGGCCGGATTCGTGCCGGCGATCATCGAGCCGCAGCCGCTCGAGGACGTGAGCGCGATCACCTTTCTCGGTGCCGAGGTCGCCGACAAGTATCCCGTCGTCAAGACTTGGCAGGTGCCCGCGCCGAGCACGGTGGACGATGAGAAGCTGGTGACGAAAAGGGGTCCGTACGTGCCCCTGCGCAACGTCACGCTCTCGAACGGTTATCCGGTGCTGCAGGGCTACAAGAACACGGCCGGGGTCGGCTACCATTTGAATTTCGAGGACTCGCTGCAGTTTGCGAGCCTCGGAATCACTGCGGCGTACACGCCGGAGAACAAACTCTCCAGCGAGGAGCGGACCCATCTCGACATCACGGGCCGCTATGGCTTCTGGCACGGCGAGTTGTCCTGGAACCGGTCGGATTTCTATGACCTGTTCGGTCCCACCGAGCGTAGCCGCAAGGGCGATGCGGCCAAGCTGGGCTACGACTGGTTGCTGCTTTTCGATGCGCCTGAGCGGCTGGATCTGCTCTTCGACGTGGCGTATTACAACCAGATCGACACCCTGCCCGGCGCGCAAAACATCGCGACCAACTTCACCCGCCTGGTGACCGCCGAGGTGGGACTGCACTACACGAACCTGCGCCGCTCGCTCGGCGCGGTCGATGACGAGAAAGGCATCTCCTGGGAACTCGTCTACGATGGCAGCCGCATACCCGGCGAGACGACACCACAATTTCGCGGCGGCTTCGATTTCGGCATCCCGCTCCCCCTGCCGCACACCTCGGTGTGGTTGCGCAGCGCGGCGGGCGTCGCGAACGGTGATCGCAACAGCACCGTGGCGAACTTCTACTTCGGTGCGTTCGGCAACAACTACGTCGACGACAAGTCCATCAAGCGCTATCGCGAGTATTCGGCATTGCCCGGATTCGGCATCGATGAGGTCAGGGCGCTCAATTTCGTGCGCGAGATGGCGGAGGTGAACCTGCCGCCGTACGTATTCGAATCGTTCGGTCAGCCGAGCTTCTACCTGACCTGGCTGCGGCCCTCCGTTTTCGTCGCGGATTTGTGGGCGAACCCTGGCAATGCGTCTCTGAAAACCCGCTACACGAGCGTTGGCGGGCAAGTGGACTTGAGCTTCAGTGTCCTCAATCGATACAACATGACCTTATCCACCGGTTACGCGATCGGCTATCAACCCTCCCGTCCAAGTGAAAGCGAGTGGATGGTCTCGTTGAAGATCATGTGATCGATCGGTATGTCGACTACTGGCCAGTTTGTGCGGAGAATAGCGACCATGCCAAGACAGTTCGTGATCGCGGGAGCCGCTGAAGTTTTGGGTCTATGCAGTTGCACGAGCGCGAGCCGGACCGATGAGAAAGATGGCGACCGCCGCGACGACAAAGGGTGCGCTGAAGAAGAAGTAAAGCTGTGCCGGCAACCAGCCGCGATCAAGCAGCGCGCCGCTCGCGAGCGGCGCAAGTATTGCTCCAAAGCGGCCGATGCCGATCGCCCACCCCATGCCGGTGGTTCGCACCGCAGTCGGATAGAGCGGTGGCCCGACGGCATAGAGGCCCGCCATCGCCGCGTTCGCGATGATGCCGAGCAGTAACGCCGTCCAGAGCGCGATGTCCAGCCGGCTCATGACGAGTCCGAACACAGCGATCAATAGAGCACTGCCGATGAGCGCACCGAGCAGCAAGCGGTGCGTATCGGCGCGTGCCGCGGCACAGGCGAAGAGGCCGCAGCCGGCTATCCCACCGAGGTTCAACAGGACTCCGCCGGTCATGCCCTGGCCAGCGCTCAATCCGGCTGCATTCAGAAGACGCGGCGTCCAACTCAGGATGAAGTAAAAGCCCGCCATCGTGCAAAAGAATACGATCCACACCAGCAGGGTCGAGGGCCTCACCAGGAGCCTCAATTGCGCGCCAACCGAGTCTTGGCTGCTCTGGTTGGAAACGGTGAGCGGTTCCAGAACAGTCAGCGACGGCTGTCCCATGCCCCGGAGCACGGCGTTGACGCGCCGCAATCCCGAGGGTGGTCTGCGAGTCAGCAGGAAGTCGAGCGATTCCGGCAACTTGCGCCAGGCGAGCGGCAACATCAACAGCGACAAAGTTCCGCCGATCACAAATGCCGCGCGCCACCCGTAACGCGGGATCGCATAGGCGGCCAGTGCGCCGCCAATGGTGGCGCCGATCGAATACCCCGTTGCGTAGATTGCGAGCGCCGTCCCCCGCCGGTTATCAGGCGCGTACTCCGACACGATGACGGCGACGCTCGCAATCGTGCCGCCGATGCCGATTCCGGTGAGAACTCTTAAGGCAAGCAGCTCGGCGTAGTCACGCGTGAGCGCCGAACCCATCATGCCGAGGCCGGCGAGTGCTACTGAGAGCAGCACGATGATGCGTCGGCCCCAGCGATCCGCGCAGGGGCCGAGTGTCAGTGAGCCTAGGCCCATTCCGACGAGGCCGGCACTCAGCAACGCGCCAAGCTGACCATCGTGCAGATGCCAGTCCGCCTTGACACCCGAGGCCGCGAACGACATCGCAAGGACATCGAATCCGTCCAGCATGTTGAGTCCGACGCAGAGCGCGATCACAGTCAGCTGAAAGGCCGTGATCGGGCCCTGTGCGAGCCTGCGCTGCAGATCTTGGCTCAAGGCGTCGCTCGCCGGTTGACCTTGAAGCGCCCCACGAGGCTGTAACTGGAGCCGGGATGAATGAGACGTGCGCTGCTGACCACCGCTCCACCGGACCAGGTGCGACGCCTGACATGCAGCACTGGTTCCCCTTCTGGGATCTTGAGCAACACACGCGTAGCGCGATCCGGCATCAGCGACTGGATGATGTGTTCCACCTCATCGAGTGATCCGAGCTTCATCAGGAATTCATAGGGTGTAGCCCGCGTGAAGTCCTGGTCGAGATACCGGGGCGCAAAGGCAGGCCGAACAAAGCGGTTTTCAATCTGGATGGGACGATTGTCTTCGAAGTGGACGATGACCGAATGAAACACCGCAGAGCCCGGTGCGAGTTCGAGTTCGGTCGCGGTCTCAAGATCGCAAGTCTCGGCCGACAGGCGGTGCACCTTGGCTGAATGCCGATGGCCTCGTTCGACAATTTCGTCGTGAATGTTTCGGATCTCGAGCAGCGTCGACTGCGGCCTGCGGTGTGCGACCCGAGTTCCCGCCCCGGGACGCCGCGTCAGGATGCCGGCTGCCGCAAGATCATGGAGCGCGCCGTGGACGGTCATGCGCGCGGTGCCGAAGGCGTTCGCTAACTCCGTCTCGGATGGAACGCGATAGCCCTCGGGCCATGCGCCACTGTCAATCTTGGCGAGCACGAACCGCTTGATTCGCTCATTGAGCGGTCGTTCGTCGTCCGGCCCCCCAGGCAGTTCGAAGGCGCGCTTGCCGCGGGCGGCTCTTGGGACAGATTTCAACATACCCTTGACATTTCCATTGCCCTAGTGCAAGCATCATTACCCTAGGCGAATAAGAATACAAGGGGCGGGAGGCTTGGGCATTGGATCGAGCGGCACGCTTGATACGAGGAGAGCAACGGATGAACATTGCCGATTCGACGGTCACCGATTTCCAGAAAGACGGGGTCGTGCTACTGCGCGGTGTCTTCCGAGACTGGGTCGAACCGCTGTCTCAAGGCGTAGCGGAGGTAATGGCGCATCCCAGCCCGCTGGAGCGCTCATACCAGCCGAAGGATGGGTCGGCGCCTTTCTTCCAGGACCTCTGCAATTGGCAGCGCATCCCTGCATTTCGCGCATTCATCTTTGAATCGCCTGCCGCCGAAGTCGCGGCTCGCTTGATGGGATCGCCGACCTCGCGGTTTTTCCACGACCATATACTCGTCAAGCGCCCTGGCAACAGTACCGTAACACCGTGGCATCAAGATCAGCCTTACTACTGCGTGGAGGGTGATCGCACCGTTAGCTTTTGGACGCCTCTAGACCCTGTCTCGCGCAATGTCAGTCTCGAATGTGTCGCCGGGTCGCATCGGTGGAATACGGCCGGCTACCGGCCGAAGCGTTTCGACGGCAGCCCACTCTATGCGGAAGAACAGTTCGAGGACGTACCGGACATTGACGCCCAGCGAGATCAGCTCGTCATCCGCGGCTGGGACATGGCACCGGGAGACGCGATCGCATTCGACTTTCGCACCATTCACGGTGCACCGGCTAACGCGTCGCCCGTCACTCGACGTGTCTTTTCATCCCGGTGGGTCGGTTCCGATGCGCGCTTCGTGCGGCGTGGTGCATCGGGATCGCCGCCATTTCCTCATCTGACGCTCAAGGACGGCGCGCCATTTGACGCCCCTGAGTTTCCGCTGGTCTACGGTCAATGACTATCTACGTTTCGCAAAAAATCTAGCCAACGCGATGCACAGAAAGCTGCGGGGATGGACGGCTCGCCGCTCTATACGACTACGCGGACTGTTGATTGATAAGCCCCTCAAACCCCGAAAAATGACTGAAAATCCGCGTGTCGGGGGTTCAGTGCTCTCGCTGACCGTACCTCAGGACGGCCGCGTGTCGGCGGACAGCTCCTCGAGGTACCAATCGACGAAACGCGAGGCGTAAGTTTCCTGCAGGGAATAGGGGCCGGGCTCGAAGAATCGCGAGTTCACCCCGGCCTGATTCATCTCGACGATTTTCTTGTCCTCGGCGCTGGTGGTTTTCCACAGCCAGGTGAGGCGGCCGACGTCGTAGTCCAAGCCTTCGACGGCATCCTGATGAACCAGCCAAATCACTTCCATCTCCGTATGGTCCACGGTTCTGGGAATGAAACGATAGACGACTCCGTGATCCGGATACGCAAGAAAATCACTGATGGGGCCGATATCGAAGTAGGTCGAATTGCCGTCAGGCGCCGAAAACGCGCCCATCAAGCGCGCGACCGACCGGCCGTCGTCCGTGGCGCTGACGATGCCGTCGTGCAGGGCGCTGCGCATGACGGCGACGGACTCCCGGCCGGTTCCGGCCAGGCATCCATATCGGTCGATGTCGGGCACCACGATGCCCAGCGCTTCGGCGCGCGTGCGTCCCGCGCGCTCCAGCTCGACCCTCTGTTCCGCCGGGCGGGCGTAGACATGGCGCTTGGAAAACTCCGGGTGGGCCGGCGTGCAGTGATAGCACTCCATGTAGTTTTCAACGGCGAGTTTCCAATTGGCCCTGATCGAGTAGAGCTCTCGATGCGCGACCTTCGCGGTTGCCCAGCCGTGGGCACCGGCCGAACGGGCCAACGCATCTGCAGCGATGCGAAGATCGAGCGGATCCTCGGCGAAGGTCGTAAAGATCAATCCTTCCATGATTCGAACCGGGAGCGTTTTCAGGGAAACGTCATCGCGCCTGAACGATTCCGGCATCTGGCGGGCGATCAGCAACTTGCCGTCCAGATCGTAGGTCCACGCGTGGTAAGGGCAGGTCAGCCGTCCGGATTGGGCCTTACCGGAGCGCCCGGCACAGAGGCGCGAACCGCGATGCCGGCACACGTTCAGCAAGGCGCGCACTTCGCCGGCCGGATTGCGAATGATGATGACCGACTCCGGCCCGAGATCGACCACCAAGTAATCGCCGGCGCGCGGGATACTGCTGACATGGCCCGCACAGAACCAATGCCGCAGCAGCATGCGCTCCATGTCGCGCTCGAAGATGGCAGGGTCGGCGTAAAAATCCCGCGCCAGCGCGTGGCCCGGCTTGTGACTATGGATGCGTGTGCTTAAGTCGGTGTATTCCACACAGCGAATTGTATGCGCCGGGCATCGGTGGCACTAGTACTCGGCGCTGCGCGCCCATTGCGCTTCGCAGTCCGTGCTGCGCGCAAGCCCTGGGTGGCCATTGCGCTGCGCAATCCTTGCTACGCGCAAGCCCTGGGTGACCATCCCTGGTCACCCGCGAGACGCGTGCGTCTCGCCCCTGGCCACCCGTGCGACGCATGCGTCGCACCCCCTTCGCGCGTTCAGCTCGGCCAGACGGCCGAGCTAGTGTGTCACGCTGAGGCCGCCGAAGCGCCTTTGCCGGCCCCCGTAGTCCTCGAGTGCGGAGCGAAATCGCCGCTCATCGAAGTCCGGCCAAAGGCAATCGCTGAAATGGAATTCCGCGAACGCGCATTCCCAGAGCAGAAAGTCGCTGAGCCGCCGCTCGCCTCCGGTGCGAATCAGCAGGTCGACCTCGGATGCGGGATAGGCGCAATGATCGACTTCATGCAGCAGGCGGTGAAAGTCCTGAGGCGTCAGATCCGCGTCGCGCCCGGCGCGCCGCGCGGCTTGCATGATGCTGTGCTGCGACGAGTAGTCGACGGCAATTCGCAGGAGCATGCCCGAGCCCGCCGCGCTCGACCGCTCGCTTTGCTCGATGGACCGAAGCAGGTTCTGGCCGAGCCGGTCGCGCCGTCCGATCACATTGATCCGAATCGATTGCTCCACGCAACGGCGCGTCTCGGTGAACAGATACTGGCCGAACAAACGCATCAGCGCCGAGATTTCCGCCGGGGGGCGCGCCCAATTGGCGGA
>WNFT01005056.1_pt1 | contig 14988 bp, 12 predicted proteins | sample 5400191 | NCBI WGS metagenome assembly WNFT01 (sample SAMN13153359, study PRJNA577476) | soil metagenome | isolation source: 80 cm saprolite under Madrone tree | place: USA:California | collected 2016-06-14 | reverse complement strand
ACGGCGCAAATGGTTCGAAGACCAGTGATGGGGAACTGTCGCTGACGGTCCTGCGCGAAGACGTCGGGCGTCATAACGCGGTCGATAAGGTTATCGGCTTCGCCTTGGTGCACGACATGGTGCCGCTTCGTAATTGCGTGATGATGGTGAGCGGGCGGCTCAGCTTCGAGATTGTGCAAAAGGCGGCCGCGGCAGGGATCCCGATTCTGTGCGCGGTGTCGGCGCCGTCCTCACTAGCGGTCGAATTGGCCGAAGAGGTTGGGATGACGCTCGTTGGCTTTCTGCGCGAACCCAATTTCAACATCTATACACGCCCCGATCGAATCGTCGCCGCATAGAGCATCGGTCTCGCCAACGTGGCCAAGGACCAAACAACGATGAAGCTGAGTAAGAATGGAGCCAATGCCGGCGTGGAGCGTGTACGCAGCAAGACGATGCGTACGCTCGCTATCGATATCGGCGGCACCGGCATCAAAGCCATCAAGCTGGACGAGAATGGCAAGGCGATAAGCGAGCGCACGCGGACTCCCACTCCTAAAAAAGCGACGCCCAAGGCGGTGATCGGCATTCTTTGCGAGCTTGCGAAAATGCAGGACGGTTTCGACCGCGTCTCCGTCGGCTTTCCTGGCGTGGTCAAGGACGGTGTCGTCTATGCGGCTCCAAACCTAGGCAAAGGATGGACCGCTTTCGAACTCGAAAAGGAATTGCGGAAGAAGCTCGGCCGTCCGGTGCGGGTGGCGAACGACGCTGACGTGCAGGGACTTGGAGCTGTGCGTGGGAAGGGATTGGAACTCGTGATTACGCTCGGAACCGGATTCGGCTCGGTGCTCTTCGTCGACGGCCGCCGTATCCATCTCGAACTGGGGCATCATTCTTTCCACGCCGGCAAGACCTACGAGGACGAGCTGGGGAGCCGCGCGCTGGCGAAGAAGGGCAAGAAGAAGTGGAACAAGCTCCTGCGTGAGGCGATCGACGACCTCAAACGCACGTTCATCTACGACCGGCTTTATATCGGCGGCGGCGATGCAAAGCATATCAATTTTAAACTTTCGCCGGACGTCGAAGTAGTAAGCAACGAAGACGGTCTGCTCGGCGGAATCGCTCTATGGCGCGCAGAGCGGACGTCGGTTCCTGCCGCGCCCGAGACGCGGCGGAAGGACGCTCGCCCGGTATCCAGCGATGGTGCGAGCGCGCAAGCGAAAGGGGTGGCGGTCGCTCCTAAAGTTAGAATCCCCGCCACGCCGCAATAGAGCAGCAGGTTGCATGGCGGCGACAGAGAATCGCTGCGCGTGGATTCCCCCGATACCCCGAATCGCCGCCAGTATCCCGCCTTTCGGCGCCTCGGAACGAGTAACGCGGGCCCCGCGACAGCGGAGCGCGGCGGAAAGGTGAATCACGCTCGGATGACAAAGTGGCGCCGATACTTCATCAGTTCCATGCAATAGCGTTCGAAGAAAATTTCTCTCTTAGGCAGCTCTCCCCGGTTTTCCCACAGGCCCGAATCGGCGTGCGTGAACTTTACCTGCCGATCGAGCCGAGCGGCGGTATGTTCATTTATCCTTTCGGCGCCCTCGTGACGTATGACGTTGCGGCTGAGCGCCGCGAAGCCGAGCTGACTCGGCTGCGGCAAGCTATTCCTAAACTTACCACGAGGGTCGTGCGCGAGGAGTACACAGTATCGGAGGATACTGCCTTCCTGACCGGCATAGCGGACGGAATGTTACGGGTGGACCGCCTCACGCTGGGCCGCGCCGGTATCGTTGCACTGACCGTCGCCCAAAGCGCGGCGATGGAATACTACGAGCAGATGGTCGAAAGCCTTTTCGCCCGCACGAGCAGTTTTGTCGAAAGACTCGAACGGCGCGGGACGGTTCCGTTTCGTACGCGTCCGCTCCATCGTTTTATAGGCGAAGCGATCACCACGCGTAACGAGGTGCTTTCAATACTTCATCTTCTCGATAAACCCGACGAAGCGTGGGAAGACCCGGCGATGGATCGCATTTACGGCGACCTGCGCGCCGAATTTGATCTCGTGGACCGTTATAGGGCGCTTGAATTCAAGCTCCGCAGCATCCAGGAGGCGCTCGAGCTGCTGGTCGAAGTGGCACGCGATCGCAGACTGCTGATGCTTGAATTGGCCGTCGTCTTCCTGATCTTGCTCGAGCTCATTGTCAGTCTGCCGAGGCTCTGGTAACGGGCGCGCGTGGAAATCACCGGCGTTCCGATTGCGAATCTGCAGCTTCTCGGGCGGCTTGCCGTGGCGCTGGCGGTTGGGTTGCTGATCGGGCTCGAACGCGGATGGGAGCGGCGTGAACTTCCGGAGGGCCATCGCGCCGCCGGCCTTCGCACTTTCGGGATCATCGGCCTGCTCGGCGGCCTGAGCGCTCAACTTGGCGAAAACTCGGGAATGGTCTTTCCCGCAGTAGTCGTGGCCGTGCTCGGCTTACTGGCTGCGCTTGGCTATTGGCGCGAGTCGAGCGTTGACAATGACGTGAGCCTGACCAGCGCAGCCGCGATGCTGGTAACGTTTTGCCTCGGCGCATTTGCCGGCCGCGGTGAACTGGCGGTCGCAGCGTCGACTGCGGTGGTGATCGCGCTGCTGCTTAGTTTCAAGCCGGAGCTGCATGGAATCATCAGGCACATCGAACGCGCAGAATTGCTCGCCACGCTTCGGCTGCTGCTGATTTCCGTTGTGCTCCTGCCGGTGTTGCCCAACCGCGGCTTCGGACCATGGGACGCGTTCAATCCGTACCAAATCTGGTGGATGGTCGTGCTGGTGGCGGGTGTGTCCTACATTGGCTACTTCGCGATCAGGATTCTCGGCGCCAAGCGCGGGGTCTTCGTAACGGGACTTTGCGGCGGCCTGATATCGTCGACCGCCGTGGCGCTGGACCTTGCGCGCCTTTCCCGCGACGAGAACGAGTCGGCGCCGGATGCGCTGGCGGCGGGCGCTACCGTCGCAAGCGCGATGATGTTTCCGCGCATGCTTGGGGTCGTCGCAGTCGCGGCGCCGTTACTCGCCGAGCGGCTCGCACGGCCATTGATTCTGGCGTGTGCGGTAAGCTTTCTCGCGGCCGTGTGGCTTGTCCGGCGCGATACCAAAGCCGATCCGCCGGGGAATGTGCAGCGTCCCGAGCCGAGCAATCCGCTCGATCTAATCACTGCCATCAAGTTCGGGCTTATCCTGGCCACTATAATGGTGCTGGCGCGTGGCGCGACGGCGCGGATGGGCGACCAGGGGCTCTATCTACTCTCGGCGGTATCGGGACTCGTCGATGTCGATGCGATTAGCCTGTCGGCGGCCTCGATGATGAGCCAAGGCCAGATTAGTATTAGCGTCGCGGCGAATGCGGTGCTGATTGCGGCGACTGTAAACACGTTGCTCAAAGCGGCCTTGGTATTGACGGTCGGCGGTGCGCGGATGGGATGGCGTGTCTCGATAGCTTCGGTGGCGACGCTCGCCGCGGCGGTGCGCGGATGGGATGTCGTGTCTCAATAGCTTCGGTGGCTACGCTCCTCGCCGGCGGCGCGGGTCTGTGGGTGCTGGTCGCGGCGTCATGAGGGCTCGTCGCCATATTTCCCGAGGTATTCCACGGTCACAAGCTCCACTCCATGCAGGGTCGCAATCTCAACTGCCATCTATAATCATCGCTGTAGAAACTTGCCGTAACGCCCACGTAACGCTTCATTAACGCGAGCGTGGTTGATCGCAACGCTCTCTGCCTATTAAGTGATGGTGAGGGGTGGAGGCTGCCGGAGCCATGCCTGAATCATGCGGCTTGCCGCGATAGACGTCGGTTCCAATTCGGTGCATATGGTCGTCGCCGACCTGGGCCGCGACGGCCATCTCGAGGTCGTCGATCGGGTCAAGGAGATGGTGCGTCTGGGACGGCGCACGTTCACGACCGGCCGCCTGAGCGAAGAGTCGATGGAGCTCGCGGTGCGTGCGCTCAAGAACTTCGAGCGCCTGGCGCATGTGCGGCGCGTCGAAAGGATGCGCGCGGTCGCAACCAGCGCCGTGCGTGAAGCGCGCAACCGCGCTCAATTCATCCGCCGGTTACGGCGCGAGACGGGTATCCGCGTCGAGGTAATTTCCGGCGCCGAGGAAGCGCGTCTCATCTTCGAGGCGGCGCGCCATGCGCTGGGGCTTGAAGGCGGCCCATACCTCCTCATCGATATTGGCGGCGGCAGCGTCGAACTCGTGCTCGTCAAGGACGCGCGCCCGCTATGGATGCGGAGTACAAAACTCGGCGCGGCGCGCCTCACCGAGCAGTTTTTCGCAAGCGACCCGCCCACCGCCGCGGAGCGCAGGAAGCTCGAAAAACATCTCGATGCGGAAATCGGCCCGCTGATGCGTGACGCACGGCGCGCCAATGTGGTGCGCGCCATCGGCACCTCGGGAACTATCAATACGCTGGTCGCGATGGCGCGCGCGGCGCGTGGCGAGGAACTGGGACGGCTGCATGCCGCAACCGCGTCCGCGGCCGAGATTGCGAAACTGAGCCGCGAATTGCTCGAGGCGAACGCGGCGATGCGCGTCGATTTGCCCGGCATGGACGCCAAACGAGCGGACCAGATAGCCGCGTCAGGAATGCTGGTCGACTTCGTGCTTAGACGCTCGGGTGCGCCCGAGCTTGCCGCATGTACGTGGGCGCTGCGGGAAGGTGTGCTGCTGGGACTTGCCCGCACTGCCAACCACGGCACGTCCGCGCAAGCGCGGCGCCGGTCAGTGAGCGCGCTCGCGATGCGCTTCGCCGGTGCGAACGATCATGGGAAGCAGGTCGCGCGTTTGGCGCTCCGGCTGTTCGATGAGACGGCGCTTTTGCTCGGCGCGCCGCAGAGTGCTCGCGAACTGGTCGAATACGCCGCGCTACTGCATGACATCGGTCACGCGATCGATCACGACCGCCACAACCGCCACTCGTATTACCTGATCAAAAACGCGGAATTGCTCGGCTTCGATCCGGACGAGATCGAGTTGATGGCGCTTGCCGCGCGCGGCCATCGCAAGCCCGCGGCTTTACTCGATTCGCCGGAATCGCGCAAGCTCAGCGCCGGTAATCGCCGCCTGGTTCGTGCGATGGCCGCTATCCTGCGAATCGCGGATGCTCTGGACCGGAGCCATAGCGGTGTGGTTAAAAGTATAGGTGTTAGCTACGCTCCTGGTCGCCTCGTCATCGAGGTCGGTTCGAACAACGGGAAGGCAGACCTCGAACTATGGACATGCGAGAGAAGGACGGATCTGCTCTCGAAGCTGCTGGATCGTCGAGTGCTCGTCCATCAATAGATTTGTCGCGCGACGGCGCCACAGGCTCCGCGACGGCGCCGAAAAGCCTGCTTTATTCACCTCATCCGTATCCAGGGCGGCTCATCGCGGTCGAGGGCATCGACGGTTCGGGCAAATCGACGCAGTTGATGCTGCTCGACCGATGGCTCCGCACGCGCGGCTATCCGGTCTACTTCACGGAATGGAATTCGTCGCGGCTCGTGCGCCGATCGATGAGCCGTGGCAAGAAGAAGAACCTGCTGACGCCGACAACGTTCAGCCTGCTGCATGCAGTTGATTTCGCTGACCGGCTGACGTACCAGATCCTCCCGCCGCTCAAAGGCGGGATGATCGTGCTGGCCGACCGTTACGTTTATACGGCTTTTGCGCGCGACGTCGCCCGTGGGGTCCATCCCGAATGGGTGCGCGAGGTCTACAGCTTCGCTCCGCGGCCGGACCTCACCCTCTACTTCCGGGTTCCCATCGATATTTCGCTCGAGCGTCTGCTTTCAGGCCGGGCGAAGCTCAAGTACCACGAGGCGGGGATGGACGTCGGGCTTTCGGCCGAGCCGGCCGAAAGTTTCAGGCTGTTTCAGAGCCGCGTGCTCAGTATTTACGACCAGCTGACTGCTGAATTCGGTTTCCGTACGATTGAGGCTGCCGGCGATATTCCCAATCAGCAGAAGACCGTGCGGCGGATGGCCCAGGAAATACTTCGCGATTACGATCAGCAGCGTGCGAAGGGGAATCATGTCGCTTCGACCCAATCACGGTAAAACCTGGTACGGACGCGGGATGCCTTACCTCACGCAGAGGCGGCTCCCCGGCCATCTAATCGCAATCGAGGGGACAGACGGCATCGGGCGTTCGACCCAGATCGAGCTTCTGCGCCCGTGGCTCGAGCTCGAAGGCTATGCGGTCAGTAACACCGGATGGACACGCTCGCCGCTGCTTCACGAAACAATTAACGAGGCCAAGGAGGGTCATCAGCTAACTGTCACAACCTTTAGCCTGCTCTATGCCGCTGACTTCGCCGACCGTCTCGAGCATGAGATTTTGCCGGCGCTCCAGGCCGGATTCATCGTGATCGCGGACCGCTATATGTATACCGCGTTCGCGCGCAATACCGTGATGGGCGCCGATCCGGCGTGGACGCGCGATCTGTTCGGCATGGCGCTCGTGCCTGATCTGGTTCTCTACCTCGACGTCGACGTCGATACGCTCGTGCCCAGAGTTGTGCAGGGCAAAGGAATGGACTACTGGGAGTCGGGGATGCATCTTGCGCTTGGCACTGATTTGTTCGACTCATTCATTCGCTATCAGCGCAGCCTTATCGACGAATACCGTAGCCTGGCGGACGAATTCGGCTTTCTCACCATCGACGCGCGGCGTTCGATTGCTGACGTACAGACCGACCTGCGCACGCATATCACGGAATATCTACAGGAAGTCGCGAACCATCACGCCGAAGCCGATGTTCAGGCCGGAGCATCCCCGTCTTCGCGTAAGGACTAGCAGTGGATACCGACGCACCCGCCGAAACCGTGGTGCGGCCGAGCAAGATCGTCCTGCCGCTGGACGATCCACTCGATGCTGCCGCACGAGCGGCCATCGTGCAGGGCGTCGAGGCACTAACGCAGATGCGGGCGGGCGCGATCGCCGGCGAAGTCGAGTCGCTTCATCAGTTGCGCGTAGCGACGCGCCGGTTGCGCGCGGCAATTGAGCTGTTCGCCGGCGTTCTCCACGGGTCACGCGTGCGCGTTTACAAGCGGGATTTGCCCTGGCTCGGCCAGGCGGCTGGGATGGTGCGCGAATGCGACGTTGCCGGCGACTTGATTCTTGCACGCTCCGCCAAACTGGATCCGCAGATGGCCGAGGCGCTTGCGCCCATTTACGAGGCACTCTCCGAGCGCCGCAAAGCCGAGCATCAGGCGTTCCTCGTCGTGGCCAACTCCAAGCGCTGTGCGCTCCTGCTGGAGCGTCTGTCGCAACCGATGATAAGGAAGGTAGATGCGGGGGCAACAGTGCGCAGCAAGGCCGCGGTGATGATACGGCCGATGGCTCGCAGCGTTGTTCGTGCGGGCTCCAAGCTGGCCGAGGATTCGCCGCCCGAGTGGTTCCATCGCCTGCGCGTGCGCGTAAAACGGCTGCGGTACGCCCTCGAGATGGTAGCGCCGCTGGGCGGCAAACGTCACAAAAAGGCGGTCGCGCGGCTCGCTGCGACGCAAGATATCCTCGGACTCTACCAGGACGGAATTGCAACGGCCGTGTGGCTGCGCTCGCATTGCGACTCGGGGACGGTGCCGCCGGCGACGCTGCTCGCGGCCGGCGCACTCATTCAATCGCTTCTCAAGCGGCAGCGGAAACTGGCCGCTCGCTGCCTCAAAAGGTGGAAACGGGTTGAACGCAGCGGCATCATTCGGGAGGCCATTGCCGAGATTGGGCGCAAGGCTCACACCGCGCCCGTGCCGGTGCTCGAGGTGGTCGACGCAGCATGATGCTCTACATTTTGCGGCATGCCGAGGCCGAAGCGACCGCCGCGAGCGGCGGTGACGAAGCACGTAAACTTACGGTGCACGGCAAGGAGCGGATGAGCGACGCGGCGGCCGGAATGCGCGCGTTCGGACTTAAGTTCGACGCAATCCTGGCCAGCCCGCTTGTGCGTGCGGGTGAGACCGCCGAGATTGTTGCGGCTGAGTATTCGAACAGCCCGCCTCCCCAAGTGCTGCCCGCGTTGTCGGGCGGAGTTCCACCTGCCCAAGCTCTGACCGCACTCGCACCATTTGCGCGCCACGATCACGTGTTGATTGTCGGGCACGAGCCGCAGTTGAGCGGACTCGTGTCACTTATGCTGACGGGTTCGCCCGACGCGATGCATTTGAGGCTTAAGAAAGGCGCGTGCGTCGCGCTCGACGTACCAAAGCGGTTCGAACGAGGCGGTGCCGAGCTTAGATGGATGCTGACACAGCGGCAGCTGCGCCGCCTGCGCAAATAAGGTCCAAGTCCCCTCGAATCAGCCCTTGAGTGTGCCTTGGCTCCGGCTATAACCTAGGAATCTCGCCAAAAAGCCATACATATGTTCTTGAGAAAACGCGCCTTGGAGCGCATCGCCAACGAAAAGGTGCTCTACGAGCGCCACGCGGGCGGCGATATCCGGGTCTGCGTCGTCTATCCGAACATTTACCGCCTCGGGATGGCTAACCTGGGCTTCCAGGCGGTCTATCACATCTTCGAGTCCGAGCGCCGCGTCGCCGCTGATCGCGCCTTTCTGCCTGATCCGGACGAGCGCGAGGCAATCAGGGCGGGCTCCGCTAAGCTGGTTTCATTTGAGCGTGGCGATCCATTGACCGACTTCGACATCGTCGCGTTCTCGATTTCATTCGAAACCGATTACCTGAATGTTCTTACGTTTCTGAGGATGGCGGGTATACCGCTGAGGCGCGCGGAGCGCGAAGGCCGCAACTATCCATTAATAATCGCGGGGGGCTCCGCGGTTTTCCTCAACCCTGAACCAATCGCTGATTTTATCGATATGTTTCTTATCGGCGAAGGTGAGGAGATGGTGCCGGAGTTTGCCGCCGCGTACGAAGAGTCGTGCGGACGCACGCCGGACGGCCGGGCGCGGCTTGAGGATCTTGCACGTGTCGAGGGAGCCTACGTTCCCGAATATTTTACGCCGGTGTACGACGATGCCGGCAGAATTACCCAGGTAGACTACCGCGGTGCGCTCGATTCCAGGGTGAATCGCCGCCTCATCAAGGACCTTGACCGCTTCACGACCGCGTCGCTGATTCTCACCCAAGAATCGGTTTTCGGCGATATGTATCTGGTCGAAGCGAGCCGGGGATGCCAATGGGGATGCCGCTTTTGCGCCGCCGGCTTCATGTACCGGCCGATCCGATACCGCAGTCCCGAAAAGCTTATCGCCGAAGCGCGGCACGGCCTCTCGGAGCGCAGCGTTATCGGACTGGTTGGCGCCGAAATGGCGAGCGTGCCGGGCGTTGCGGAAGTCGCGACGGCGGTCGCGGACGAGGGTGGCCGGCTTTCTCCGTCGTCGCTCAAGGCTGATTGCATCTCGCCGGCGCTTGCCACCGCGCTCGCGCGCAACGGAAATCGCAGCGTCACGGTTGCTCCCGAGGCGGGCAGCGAGCGGATGCGCAAGGTTATCAACAAGAATCTTACCGAGATTGAGATTCTGAGCGCGGCCCAGATGCTCGTCGCCGGCGGCGTCGAGAACCTAAAGCTTTACTTCATGATTGGCTTGCCGGAGGAACACGACGAAGACGTTATCGAGATTGCGCATCTGACCGGGAAAATTCTCGAACGCGCGCGGGAACAGAAGAAGCACGTCGGCCGGGTGACTGTCTCGCTAAATCCATTCGTGCCGAAACCATGGACGCCCTTCCAGTGGGATCCGATGGAAGACACCCAAAGCATCAAGCACAAGGTTGCGCTATTGCGTGCGGAACTAGGGCGGATGAGCGGCGGGAGCATCGAACTCGACGCCGAATCGCCGCGCGAGGCGTACTTCCAGACGCTCGTCTCACGAGGCGATCGCCGCGTCGGCTCAATTCTCGAACGCCTCTCCGCTGCCGGAATCGAAGATCCCGGCGCTATCTGGCATGAGCTTCGTACGATAAAAAGCGAAGTGGCGCGGGGAGAGGGGGACGCTCTTCCCGATCCCGATTTCTTCGTGACCCGCCATTACGGCAACAACGAAATCCTGCCCTGGGACTTCATCGACCATCATATCCATAAGTGGTTTCTGCTCTCGGAGCGCAAAAAGGCCCACTACGAGCATCAGACCAAGCCCTGCGACGTGACCCGATGCACGGTATGCGGAGCTTGCTGACCCCGGATACGAGGAGGTGAATCAGAATGAAAGGTGCCGTGTCACTACGCCGTGAGCGGCGCGTCATGAGGGGGCGGGACCGGATGCGCCGCGCTCTTTGTGCGGCGGTCGTCGCCTCGTGTGCGATAGCGTGGACCGCCACGCCATTAACTTTGGCCCTTGCCCAGACCGGTTCGGAATCTCCGAACACCTTGCCCGATACCAAAATTGCACCAGCGCCCGGAGAGGAAAGTTCGTCCCCGGCCGCGGCTCCCGAGAGACCGGCGGCAGCGCCGTCTGAGACGGCTCCCGAGATGGCCGCTCCCGAGGTACCGCCGCCACCGCCCGTCCATCACAAGACGCATCACCGGGCCGCAAAGCCTGCCGTCGCGACCGTATCGGCGACTGAGACTGAGGTTGAGCCGGCGCATGCGCGCATGAAGCTCAAGGAAGACGCATGGGTCTTTACGCGGCCGACAAAATCGAGCAAGCATGTCGAGCGCGTGCACGCCGATAAGTACGTTGAAATTACCGGCACGACCCGCAATTACCTGCGCGTGAAGCTAAAGAGTGGACAGGAAGCCTACCTGCCAATCTCTGCGGTGGAAATCACACGACCCGCAGACAAGATTTTTCAGCTAACGTCCAACGCGCCGGTTCTTTCGGAGCCGAGCCATTGGGGCAAGAAGCTTTCCGAGGTCCACAAGGGGCATAGCGTTCACGTGGTCGGCGTCTCGCTCAATTATATGAAAATACGGATGAAGGACGGGGTCGAGGGCTACATCCCGACCACCGCTCTCGAATAGTCTGGCTGGGTGTTGAGAAACCCTCAAAAATCGGCATGACCTTCTTTTCGCTCTCAACACCCCTCATGAAAACTGGCTTCGTTCCTAAACTTCTCGCCCGCCTCGGGAGAGCAACACTAGGCGGAGCGCAGCGGAGCCGAGCTAAGGAGTCTGCGACGTGCGTTAAAATGAGGGCGCAGGCTGTTGAAACCGTTTCAACAGCCTGCTAGGGCGCGGCGGCCGCAGGGGGACGCGGCGCGCGCCTATCGATAACGGAGAGACGCCCAGTGTAACTTCCGGCACGCCGTACGGAATGATGCATGGAGTGCAGAGCTCCTTTTAGCAGGGTGTTGAGAAATCCTCAGAAAATCGAGATGATTCGGCTTTTATTCTCTACACCCTGCGTGAAAACCGGCTTCGTTCCAAAACTTCTCGCCCGCCTCGGGAGAGACAAGAGTGAGGGCGCAGGCTGTTGAAACCCTTTTTCAACAGCCTGTTAGGCTTGGGGGCATGAAATGACGCAGCAGGAACGTGAGGGATGGTTTATCGTCGGGAGCCTCTTTGTAATCTTCCTGATCGTCTTCGGCGGCGGCTACGACACGGTACCCGTCTTCATACCCAAACTGGTGACATCACTGGGCTGGAACCGGACTAAAGTCTCGATACTTCCGAGTGCACTCGCCTTTTCGGCCGGCGCCAGCGTCCTGATCGTCGGATGGCTCCTCGATCGAGTCGAGGCGCGAATCGTAATGGTCGTGGGCGCGCTGATCGCAGGCATCTCCTTTCTGATTGCCAGCCAGGCGAATTCACTCTCGACGATGGTTGTTGCGTACCTGATGATGGGCGTGGCGATTTCGGCCGGCACGGTAGTCCCTGGCTCGTTCGTCGTCGCCAACTGGTTCCAGGGGCGGCGCGGGCTCGCGATGGGTATCTCGAATAGCGGCACGACCACTGGTGGCATGGTGATGTCGCTGATTGGGAGTGCGGTGATGCTTCGTTGGGGATGGCGCGCCGGTTATATCGCGCTGGCACTCCCGATGCTGCTCATCGCGATGCCGCTCATCGTGCTGATGGTGCGCAGCCGTCCGCCCGGCACGGTCAAAATGACGGTCGCCGAGGCCGGTCAGAAACTAGAGGGTTTCGAAACAGCCCAGGCGCTTCGCACGCGTTCCTTCTGGATGATCGTCATCGCACGGTTCTGCTTCGCGTCCGCCGCGACCGGCACCGTGATCCATTTGGTGGCGTATCTTATCGAGATCGGCTACAAACCCGGCAACGCCGCGCTGGTGATGAGTCTGATGTTCGGCATCGCAACCATCGGCAAGATCACTATGGGTTTCCTGGCTGACCGATTGACGGCGCGAATCACGCTCCTGATCAATTTCCTAGTCCAGGCGACGGTCCTGCTGCTCTCGTTTGGATTGAGTCACCTGATCGTGATTGGCTTGTTTATGCTGATCTTCGGGCTTACATTTGCGGCGCCATTGACGCTCCTGCCTCTGCTCGTTGCCGAATCGATGGGGCTGCGCCGTTTCGGTTCGCTCCAGGGCCTCACCTCTCTTTCAGAAACCTTTGGTGCGGTTGTTGGGCCAATTGTCGCTGGTGGCATTTTCGACCTGACCCATAGCTACGTTTACGCGTACGAATTGTTCATCGTAGTCAATCTCATCGGCGCGGCTGTCACCTTCACGTGTGTGTCGTACGAGAGAGAGCAGTCGCGGATGGTTATCGCCGCCGCGGCCGCATCGGCCTGAAATCTGATTCGTATTATTCGCGGGCGCCAGGTGAGTATCAGGAACGGCGTTCCAAATTTCGGCTAGTGCCCGGCGCGGCCTATCCCTAAGCGGCCGCTTGAGTATTGGTCCTAATATTAGTTATTTGACGATTCGTCTGCTGAAGGATCAGATATTTCAGCCAGGAACCTTCTGGGCCAAGAGTCTCTTTGATGATCGACTGACCCTTGCACTAGTTTCGTGATTCAGAGCCGCAGCTACTTTTTTTGGCATGCTCAACCCGCCTAACGGAGCATAGCGGCGTCAAGGGGGGTCCTAGTATTTCTTTTCTAGAACGTTTCGCGGTACGGTCTATCTGACCTAATCCGGGGAACCGAAACGGAGGCGCTATGCGCTGCCCAGCTTGCGGAGCTGAGAGCCCGTCGGGGGCGCGATTCTGTGAGCAATGCGGAGCCTCGATGGAGGTCCGCTGCCCGCAGTGCGGTACGTTGGCCAGACCCGGCGCCAGGTTCTGCGTCGCATGCGGGCAATCCTTGGAAGCGCCGGCGCCTGCCTCGTCTGAGGCACCACCCAAGCCGGCGTCGTCCACGGTCCCGGCAGGGCAAGTCGCGGCCGCCGTACAAGCTTTCAAACCTCCAAGCCATCTAGCCGAGAAGATTCGAACCGAACACTCAGCGATGGAGGGCGAGCGGCGTCAGGTAACCGTGCTGTTCGGCGATATCGCCGGGTTTACAGCCATGGCCGAGAAGTTGGACCCGGAGGATGTCAGCGAAATAATCCGGCGCGGCTTTGAACTGATCACAGTCGAGATTCATCGATTCGAGGGGACCATCAACCAATACGGCGGTGACGGGGTGATGGCGTTGTTCGGCGCGCCGATCGCGCACGAAGACGCGCCCCGGCGCGCGGTGCATGCGGCGCTCGGGATTCAGCGAGCTTTGCGCGATTACACTATCACGCTGGAGCGCGAACGCGGTCTTAGGCTTCAGATGCGGATCGGGATCAACACCGGCACGGTTGTGGTCGGCAGAATCGGCAACGATCTGCACATGGAGTACACCGCGATCGGCGATACGATCAATTTAGCATCGCGGCTGCAGTCGATTGCCCGGCCCGGCAGCGTCTTGATTAGCGACGCGACACACAAGGGCGTGGTTGGATTCTTCGAGACGCTCGAACTCGGCGAGTTAGAGGTCAAAGGGCACGCGCCGGTGCGCGCGTTCGAAGTACTGCGGCCGCGGGGTCGCCGGGCTCGCCTTGACCTCGCGGTGGAACGCGCCTGAGATAATTGCGAAGGTCGAGCACGGCATGCGCCGGCTCGGCGGCCTCGAAGCGGAGATTCCCTACATCCGCAACCTCCTGGCAGTCGATCCCGGCGATCCGACGGTTCTCACGATGGATGCGGCCGCGCGGCGCACTGGAATTTTCAAAGCGCTCCGCACCTTGAGTCTGCGCGGCGCCGCGCTTAGGCCGATCGTCCTCGTCTTTGAGGACATGCATTGGGTTGACGCGAGCACGCAGGAGTACCTCGACTCTTTTATGGATTCGGTGGCCGGAGCGCGGCTGATGCTGATCCTAACGCATCGGCTGGGCTATACGCCTCGCTTCGGGACCAAGAGTTTCCATAACACGATCAATCTGCGCCATTTGACCAACGAGCAGACGCTCGAGATGGCGACGCGCTTCCTCGGCAGCGAACTGTTCCCCGAGGAACTCAAGTCCGCCCTTACGCAAAAGGCCGAGGGCGTGCCGCTTTTCGTCGAAGAGGTGACCAAGACACTCCTCGATCTGGGCTTCATCACCCGCGAGAACGGCAGCTATCGGATGGCCAAGGCTCTTGGCGAACTGACTATTCCCGAGACCATCCAGGGAATAATTATGGCTCGCCTCGACCGCCTCGGCGAGGACGGCAAGCGCGCAGTGCAGCTTGCTTCAGTGATCGGCCGGCAATTCCTGGTTCGGCTGCTCGAACGGGTTGCAGGCCTTACCGGAAAGCTCGAAGGGCTGCTTACCGAACTGAAGGCGTTGGAGATCATCTACGAGCAGGGCCTGATCCCCGAACCAGCCTATGTCTTCAAGCACGCCGTAATCCAGGACGTCGCTTACAACAGCTTGTTGCTGCAGCGCCGCAAGGAGTTGCATCGCGCAGTCGGGGCGGCGATTGAGGAGCTCTATCGCGAGCGACTGGCGGAACACCATGCGGAGCTGGCTTATCACTTCACCCGCGGCGAGGACTGGTCCAGGGCGATGGGGTACGGCACGCTCGCAGGCGACCAGGCTACTCACTCTTTTGCGAACGCCGAGGCTGTAGAGCATTATGCACGCGCCGTGGACGCGGCTTCGAAACTGCCGCTCATTTCGCCAGGCGCAGTC